>OKNG01000419.1_pt1 | contig 7777 bp, 7 predicted proteins | sample 1614291 | NCBI WGS metagenome assembly OKNG01 (sample SAMN04436922, study PRJEB24849) | human gut metagenome | biome: human gut; feature: NICU; material: stool | host: Homo sapiens | place: USA: Saint Louis, MO | collected 2012-05-16 | reverse complement strand
CGCATATTCGGGATGCGTTTCAAGAAACGCCACGGCGGTGTCGAGAAAACCCGGCTCCAGCTCCATATCGCCGTCCAGCAGCAGCAGATAGTCCCCTTCGCTGAATAACCAGCCCAGCTGGTGGCCCACGCCGCAGCAGCGATCTTTCGCGTTATCGAGGCAGACCACCATCGCGTCTTTGGCGACGGCCAGCTCGCGGGTATTATCGGTGGACAGGCTATCGGCGACGATAATCTGATGCGGGTAAGGCTGCAATTGCTTGCGGACGCTGTCGATCGTTTTTTCAATACCCTGCGCTTCGTTGAGGGTCTTAATGCTGACGGTAATTGATGGCGTTTTATTCATATTGGGTACCGGAGTTCAGACGGACGGAACGATGAATGACAATAAGCGCCCCGAGGGCCAGCCATAATAAAAACTGTAGCATGGGAATGATCATCAGGATCTGGCTGTAGGGAAGGCTGAGCAAACAGCCAATGGCAAAGACGTAAAACGCAGGCGCGGAGCTGAGCAGCTGTAAATCTTCCCGTTTGAGATCGTAGCGGGAAAAGGTCTCTTTGGGCCGCATGCCGATGAGAATAGCGGCAATCATGGCGATAAATAAGATCACGCCGATAATACCGACTTCCCACAGCATCATGCTCAGCGCGGTGGAGTCGAGTATCAGATGATACCAGGCGCCAATATAGCCGGGGGAGACGGTACTGCCGCTGTTGGTGGCGTTCAGACCGTAGCCAAACAGCATCCCGCCGGGGCCAAAAAGCTCGTTATGCTGGAGCCAGAAGAAAATAGTGGTAAACCGACCGAGCTCGCCGCTTTCCATAATGTAATTGGTATCAAAGATATAGCCGAGGGAATCGATAAATACCGAGAGCGCGCTTTTGGTCGGGTCCCCGCCGAAGGCCGACGAGTAATTGGACGCCAGAATGGTGATAGCGGCAAAAATTAGCACCACCATTCCGGCGGCGATAATCATCAACGAGCGCAGGGTGACTTTGCTGATGCCGCTGACGTAAGCAGGCATGATCCACAGCAGCGCCAGTAAGAAAGGCGACAGCAGAATCACGAACTTTACCTCGCCCACCACGCAGAGGAAAAAGGCCAGCACGATATGCGCTGCCATCGACTTGAACGAGCAGATACCGTGCTTAAATTCGGACACCTTCAGCAGCATAATCAGCAGGCAGAACATCCCCATAGCCGCGGTATTGCCGCCGCCCATCGGGTCGCCGCCAAACGTGCCGACCACCGAATCCCACTTTTCATCCTCGCCGCGCAAAGCCACGCGTTTTGGCACCACCACCAGCACCTGATAGATAGCCAGCGGGAACTGGACGTAGAACAGCCAGTAAAATAGCCGGGTCAGGCGGTGCAGCTGCGACTCGCGAAACATGCCGAGCAGCATGCAAAACATCACCAGCGACAGGGCCAGTTCATTTTTGAAGCCGACGATGGCGGTAACGATGCCGGATTGTAAAACCGTGGCGCAGAGGCTAAGGATGATAAACGTCAGATACAGCGCCAGCACCACCTTCTCGCGCGCGCTAAGCGCCAGCGGCTGCGGCCGGCTTTGCATCATCAGCAGGACCACCATCACCAGCACCATGAAAAAGGGGAGCCACAGCACGGCTGCCACGCCCGTGAAATACTGAATCGTGCCGCAGAAGACGATGGTCGTCAGCGCGAATACCTCCAGATAGCGACCGGTGTTTAGCTGCATATTTTCTGCTCCTGCCGGGAGAGCTGTAGCGCCCGTTTGTTCATTTTCAGCAGGATGAACAGATAGCGAATGCTGGTCAGCACCGAGAACGTCAGGAGGGCTATCTCATAGCGCTGGCCCAATTCAGGCAGCGCGATAAAAGCGACGATAATAATCAGCAGCTGCTCGATCTGAATGCGTAAAAAATAGCGTTTAGAACCAAAGATAAGCTCAATAACGGTCAGCGGACTGACGGCCAGCGCGGCGAACAGATAGGGCAGCATATAGCGTGAGGTTGGAATGGAATTGAGCCACTCCTGACTGAAGCCCAGGCGCATGACCAGCGGATAGAAAATCCAGATGCCAAGGATACAGATCAGCGCCGCGGCCATCAGCAGCAGGCGAATCTTTTTGTACTCCGGATAGTTAAAGGTGCCGTTACGAAAATCCATCGACCATTTTGAAAAGATGGAGTTGCGCACCGCGTTACCGACAATCATCACCGGTGATAAACAGAAGCGGCTCACCACCGAGAAATAGCCCGCGACCAGCGGTGAAAACCAGATATTTATCAACATCGTCGGCAGGTTATTGCTGGCCATGGCCAGCACTTCCGCGCTGCCGACGCGGCTGAGGTGCTGCCAGTGCTGGCGCGCAAAAAGGCCGTTCGCTCGCGGTGAAAAGTGCGCCGGCGTCAGGGTGCTGAAGCGAAACAAACGCAGCAGGCAGAGGCCGAGCAGCAGCAAAATGCCCGCCATCCAGGCAATATAGAACAGCGTGGTATTCGGCATCGCCAGCAGAGCTATCGCCACCACCAGCGACACGGCGATACGCTGGAAGGTGAGGAACTGATAGTTACCGCCGCGCAGCGAGAGGTTCTCGGCGATCAAAACCAGCGCATAGCCGAAGGTGAGCAGGTAGAGAAACGCGATATTGAGATGGAATATCAGTCCGGTGATGACCGCCCACGGCAGCGCCAGAAGCAGGCTTTGCAGCAGGCAAAACACCACGTTCTGCCCCAGCTCATGCTCTTCCTGGCGCGGGATCAGCAGCTGCGACGCAAAGGTGCAAACCTGCGCGCCAATCAGCACGTTGCTGTAGATCATCGCATAGTGCCCGACTTCCGCCATGCCGTAGCGATGGGAAATCAGCCATACGGAAAAAGCGCCGATCGCCTGCGAGAGGACCGAGGAGCTGGCGATTGAAGAAATACTCTTAATTAAGTTCATAATCGCTACTTCGGTGAAATCAGTTCGCCCATGCCGCGCTCGGGCAGGCGTTTGCCCTCCTGCGTCTCCAGGTTCTCTTCTTGCACCCGGTTAAGCATGGTGGCGACAGGCGTTGGCGCGGCGGCTTGCAGACGATGTTGCGCGTCGCGGATGCGTGACGCCTGCTCGCCTGCGTTGACCACCAGCAGGCTGATATCGACGTGCGGCGCCAGCAGCAGGGCGTCCTGGGCCAGCCCGAGCGATGGCGCATCAATAATCAGATAATCGTAGGTCTGCCGCAGCGTCGTCAGCAGCGCCGGGAGCCGTTCAGAAGTGAGCAGCAGCAGGGCTGAGTCGCTGAGTTCGCCTCGCGGCATAAAATCCAGCGTCTCGGAAAGGGGGACCACCGCCTGGGACGCGGCGCTGCGGCCATCAAGACGCTCGCTGAACCCTGTTTTATGCTGAGGATAGCGCGCGGAGAGCCCCGCGCTTGCCAGATAATCTACATCGATGAGCAAGGTTTTGCCTGACTTAGCGGCGGACCACGCCAGCATTTCGGCAATCAGGCTGCTGCCGGCATCTGCCTGCGCCGAGGTCACCAGTATCGTCCCGCTATGAGTATTCTGGCCGAGCAGCGCCAGGCGCAGGCTGTGGAGCATATCGGCATACAGCAGGTTCTGGAACGTCAGCTTCGCGCTGTTCGCCTGAGGCAACAGCGGAAACTCACCGCTGGCATCAAGGCCCGTTTTGGCTTTAAGTTCGCTGATGCTGTTCACCGTTTTGTCGAGCGCGGTGCTGACTATCAGGTACATGATGTACAGCGCCAGCGCCATCAGGGTCGCCATCACGATAAGCAGACCGCGCTGCGGTTTAGAGGGAAGATTTGGCGGCACGGCGGCATCGTAGATCACTTCATCGGGAACCGAAAAGCTCTCGGAGAGCTTCTGCTCATTCGCCCGCTGATACAGCGATTTATACAGCTCTTCGGTTTTGTTCAGCGCGGTCATCATGGTGTTGTATTTGTCGCGCTTGGCGCCCAGCGCCTGGAAGTCGGCTTTCTGGTCGTTGAGCATCTGCTGATAGTGCTGTTCATCGTCCAGCGCGATCTGATACTGCTGGCGTAAGCCGTTAAGCAGTTCCCCCAACACCTGGCCTATCTGCCCGTTGACGACCTGCAGCTGGGCCTGAGCCTGAAGATATTTCGGATGCTTAGGGCCATAGTGTTTTGCCGCTTCCGATAAGTTACGCCGCGTCTGGATCAGCGCGATACGCAGATCCTGAATCTGCGGATGACCGGAAATTTCCGGCAGCGAGATGATGGCTTCCGGCGCTTTTCCCTGCTGACGGCGCACTTTGTCCCACACCGTTTGCGCTTTCAGACGGCGCTGGGTGGCGTCGGCCAGATGGTTAATCACGATCCCCAGGCGCTCGGTCTCGTAGCCATCCATGCTGCGAAAGGTCAGCAGGCCGTTTTGTTTGAGAAAATCATCGATGTCGGCTTTCTGGCGATCGAGCTTATCGCGCAGATCGTCCATCATTTTCTCGTTCCAGCCCTGGGCCTGAAGTAAGATTTTCTGCTTCTGCGCCAGGCTGTAATCGATAAACGCCTGCGCCACGCCGTTGGCGATATCGGCGGCTTTTTGCGGCGATTTCGCCTCCATCGAAACGGATACCAGCTGCGTGGTGCGCACGCCGGAGATGGTCAGGTTTTTTTGCAGGGCGCGCAGCGCATTATTGACCCCGCCGTTAAATTCCGGGTCCCGATCCAGCTTTAGCGCTTTTACCGCGGCTTCCAGCACGACGCGGGAGCCCATCAGCGCGTATTTGGTTTCATAGTAATCGCTGCGGGTGGAATCATAGTTTTCCAGCCGCGGCAGGGGGGTAACATCCTGCGACTGCGCTTTAAACAGCACCGTCGCGGTTGCGGTATAGCTGGATGACATAAAGCGCGTCAGGATCCACGACGCCGCGGCAGCCACCACCACCACTACCAGGCACCAGATCAGCTTGTGCTTAATTTTGTTGAAATAAGGCGTGAAGTCGATAAAGCCTTCTTTCTTCTTTCCATTTTCAACTAATGAAATAGCCATATCAGAAGAAACTCATGCCAATGATGATGGTATCTCCGGCCTGTACGGCGGAGTCGGCGGCGACGTTTTCCAGCAGTTTACCGCTGCGAAACTGACGAATGCGGATGTCATGGCGATCGGCGCGATCGGTAAACCCGCCGGCCAGCGCAATGGCTTTTTCAGCGGTTAAGCCCGGTTCCCAGGCGTAACCGTCCGGTTTTTTGACTTCGCCTAACAGATAAATTTTACGGTATTCGGCAATGCTCACGGTCACCATTGGCGCCTGCAGATAGTTACCGCGCAGCTTATCGGCAATTTCGTTGCCGACCTGTTCAGGCGGTTTCCCTTTCAGCATCAGGGAGCCTATATAAGGATAATCAACGCTGCCGCTATTATCGATTTTTACGCGCATAGTGAGATCCTGCTCGCCGGAAACCGCGATATTGATCTCATCTCCCTGGTCCAGATGATAAACGGCATCCGGCGGCGTTCGGATCGTCTGCGGCGGCGCCGAACAGCCCGCCAGCCATAGCGCCAGAAGAGAAATCACCGCCCGTTTTCCATAGCTAAGGATCATATTTGTACCTGCGTCATAAAAATAATGGCCGAGTCGTTGTAGCCCAGCGTGCGCTCGACCTCATGGTCATAGTCCGGGCCAATATAAAAGGCATCTTTTTCTTTATTAGAATGCATCGTGTTCCATTGCAGCTTCAGCTGAAAATTAACGGATGGACGGTAGTCGTAGTTGAAGGTGAGCGAAACGAGGTTTGATCGATCTTTGCGTCCGTTGGTCTGGTGTTTGTAATCCTCTGTAATATAAGAGTAATCAACCAGAGTGGAGAACCGGTCGACCAGCCAGTGGTGCTCATAGCCCAGACCGAAATTTGATACCAGAATATAGCCGCCGGAGTCGGTGGGATCTTTTATTCGTTGTGAACTGTGTAGGTTGAGCTTTATCTGTTCAAGCGGTTTCCAGTCGGCGTTAATATCCCAGTTCAGGCCGTTGAATCCCTGCGAGTCGGGATTATGGATAAAATCTTTATACAGCCAGGCGACGTTGCCGTTGATCTCGGTCTTGCCGGAAAGACGATTTTTCATGCCGACCAGCAGGTAATATTCATTACTGTCTTTTAACGGGTTGAGCTCATAGCGACGCTGGTTGGTAATAAAACTGTAGCGATAGCGCAGCGTTTTGGCTTTTTGATCAAAAAGCTCGGCGACCACGCTGTTTTCATGCCACTCCTGATCGTGCATGTAATAATGAAAGTCGGCGCTGGCGTCCTCAATGCTGTCGAGATTGCGAAAGCGCAGCTGCTTATGCATTAGCGCAACTTCTGCTTTACCGCGGCCTTCCGGCGCCCCGTAGCTATAGCGCAGTTCACTGTTAAAGAAGCGCGTGGCGATGGGCTTATTAATGCCAAACTCTTTAAACTGCTCGGGGAGAAACCCCTCGGTGGTATCGCGGCCGCGCTCTTCATGGCCGAACGTTTCATCGAGATCCAACGACAGCCCGTGCATGCTGCCGAAGCGCCACTTGCCGTTAAACATAAAAAAATGGTTGTCGCGGTTATCTGCGCTATCGCTGGCGTAGCGGCGGTAATCGCCGGAGTACATCAATAAATAGCGGTCCTCGTAGCGCTCGCCGATGGCTTTGAAAATTCATTCCCGCCGTAGCGTTGCCAGGTCACGTTGTCATTGTAACCGACGTCATAACCCACCTGGCTCTCGAAATCGATGCCAGCCACACCGGTATGTGGTTTTGCCTGCAGGTCAGCCCATGCGTAAGGCATCGCCAGCAAACCTGCGAGGAAAGTGAGTTCAGAACGCATTCTTCCCCACAAATCCGCGGAAAAACGTTAAAAACACAATTTTAATGTCCAGCAGCAGCGACCACGACTGAATATATTCCAGATCGTACTGAATGCGTTTTTCCATTTTATCAATCGTGTCGGTTTCGCCGCGAAAACCGTGTATTTGCGCCAGCCCGGTAATGCCGGGCTTCACTTTATGGCGGATCATGTAATTTTCCACCAGCACGCGATACTGCTCATTATGCGCGACCGCGTGAGGGCGTGGGCCCACTATCGACATGGTTCCCTGCAGCACGTTAAAAAACTGCGGCAGTTCGTCAAGCGAGGTTTTACGTAAAAAGGCGCCGAAGCGGGTAATGCGCGGATCGTTACGCGTTGCCTAGGTCACTACCGCGCTATTTTCCATCACGCGCATGGTTCTGAACTTCCAGACGGGGATCTGTTTACCGTTCAGGCCGTAACGGTTTTGTTTAAACAGCACCGGGCCCGGCGAAGTCAGCTTAATTCCGATCGCCACCGCCAGCATGACCGGCAGGCTGACCAGGGTAAAAAAAGCGCCAAGCACGATATCTTCGATACGCTTGAGTACCGCGCCTTCGCCTTCAAACGGCGAGGTAAAAATGCTGATCGTCTGAATATTGCCAAACATCCGCAGCTGAGAAATATGTGAGCTGTAGGAAAAGAGGTCCGGTACCAGAAACACATCTACGGTGGTGTCGGAAAATTCATTCAAGAACTGGCGAATACGCTGCTGGGCGACCATCGGCAGGGCAATATAGACTTCATCGATTTCTCCGGCTTTCGCCAGCGCCAGCAGGTCGCGTGAGTTGCCTTTTTTATCAATGCTGAGCAGGCGACTGTCGCGCTGCACGGCGGGGTCCTCAAAGAAGGTGATGTCAATCCCGTCGTGGGTATACTCCTTAAACAGCGCCTGCTCGATGGCCAGCCCGGCTGGCGTTATGCCTAAAATAGCCACCTTGAGTCTGGATT
>OKNG01000418.1_pt1 | contig 7788 bp, 7 predicted proteins | sample 1614291 | NCBI WGS metagenome assembly OKNG01 (sample SAMN04436922, study PRJEB24849) | human gut metagenome | biome: human gut; feature: NICU; material: stool | host: Homo sapiens | place: USA: Saint Louis, MO | collected 2012-05-16 | reverse complement strand
GATAACGGCATTATTCCCGGCATTGGTTGGTTCCAGTCGCGAGGAAAAGATATCGAGAATAGCGGTGATATCTATTTAATGAAATATCTCGATATTAACCTGTCCTGGTTCCTGAACAAGAATTTCTTTACCTATGTCGATTACAAAATAAATCAGCTGGATAAAAATACGCCTTTCAGTATTTCGACCGACGACACTTTTGGCGTTGGCATGACCTGGCAGTTTTAATATCCAGCCGCCACGCAAGCAGGTCCGGTCAACGAGCCCAGACCTGTTTCTGGTTTTTAATGTGCAAGATCTTCTGCGCCATAATCCCCGACAGGGGATGCGGTTGATAGCACGCTTCCAGATAATAATCCAGAGAAGAGGATTTTTAAGGATCCTCCAGCAGAATCACTCAGCACGGCTATCTCCCGATAGTCGCCCGATAAAAGCCTGCTTGCGCGCAGGCTTTTTGCTTATTCAGAATGGACGTAGCGATTAGCTGCCTTTATAGGTGGAGTAACCATACTGGCTGAGCAGCAGTGGAATATGCAGCTTTTCATTGGTGCGCGTGACGGTGAAGAGAACCGGGATCTCCGGGAAAAATGAGGCCAGTTTCTGTTTGCTGAAGTCATCGCCGGTTTTGAAGGTCACTTTATAAATCCCCGGCTGCATATCCCCTTCAGCTGGATAGAGCGATTTAATACGACCATCGTTGTCGGTGACGCCGGTGGCCAGCGCTGTCCATTTATTCGCCTGCTGTTTTTCAAGGGTGACCGTCACGCCCGATGAAGGCAGACCCGTCTGCTGATTGAGAATATGCACGCTGAGCGTCCCGACGGGGGCGCTAAATGCGGCTGGAGCGACAGACATAGCAGATAACAAAATCAAACTGGATAATTTTTTCACGATGTTTTCCCGTTGTGAATAATAACGTTCAAACGTTAGCACCTGGGCCGCTAAAATATATTCAACTTTTTGTGATAATCGCCTTAACGGAAGCAGGACGAGGAAAATAGCGAGCAGGGCAACAGCCCATTCGCAGTGATAGAATTATCTGAATATAAGGTGCATCGCTGGGGCGTGAATAAAGGCCCGCGCGCTTGCGCTATACTTATTTTCCTCCGCGTTCACAAAAGGAATTCACATGAAGATATGGCCAGTTCTGACGGGTGTGGCTATCGCCCTGACGCTTGTCGCCTGTAAATCCCCCACTCCGCCCAAGGGGGTCCAGCCGATAAATAACTTTGACGCAAGCCGTTATCTGGGGAAATGGTATGAGGTTGCCCGGCTCGAAAATCGTTTTGAACGCGGCCTGGAGCGGGTTACCGCAACGTATGGTCAGCGCAGCGATGGCGGCATCAGCGTGGTTAACCGCGGTTACGATCCGCGGAAACAGAAATGGAGCGAGAGCGAAGGTAAAGCGTATTTTACCGCGGCGCCAACCACCGCCGTGCTGAAAGTCTCCTTCTTTGGCCCGTTTTACGGCGGCTACAACGTGATCGCGCTGGATAGCCAGTATCAGTATGCGCTGGTCAGCGGTCCCGATCGCGGCTATCTGTGGATCCTGTCGCGCACGCCGACCATCCCGGAATCCATTAAGCAGGAGTATCTGCGCATCGCGCGGGATCTCGGCTTCCCGGTAGAAAAATTAGTCTGGGTGAACCACGGATAACAGGCTGAATCCACACTATCTTCAGCGAACCAACGAGCTGAAGATAGTGTGGCGATAAGGCTGGAAGACGATAAATAATTAGTGCGATGACGGCTGGCTGGAGTCGGCCGCCTCTTCTGCGGTTTTAGCGGGAGCGATACTCTCTTTAATCTCTTTGGTTTTATTCGCCGCATCGTTGGCCAGGTTATTGGCATCAACAATCGCGCTGTCTTTAATTTTTCCCGCTTCCTGCACGATTTGGTCGCTTTTCTGCCGGGCATCCTGCTTAACGGCATCAGCCTGGGCCTGGGCTTGCTGAGCAATAGCTTCCGCTTTTTTATCCGCTTCCGCCTTGATGCTGGAGGCCTGGCTGCTGAGATTGTTCGCCTCGTCCGCCGCCTGTTTTTTTATCGCATCAATGTGTTTATCCGCTTCATCCTTAATTGCTTCGGCTTTATCGGACGCCGCCTCTTTAATTTGCTGCGCGTTATCTTTTGCTTTATCCAGATTTGCATCAACTTTTGATGAATCATCACAGCCGGCGAGAATTAAGCAAACGGCAGAAGCGATCAGCGTTTTACTCCAGAGTTTCATAGTCATTCCTTTATTTATTAATATCAGCGTATCGGGGGAGTCATCGCCGCAGGGTTGCCAGGATAATTCTCATAACAATGATGTCATGAAATTATTTAGCCCCAATACTTAGCCCTGCATCCCTTTATTTATAATCGCTAACCAGGCAGAGTCAAGTTCCTGCGCCACTCCCCCGGCGAGGGCTGACGTAAAAAAACCGGGCGGCTGCCCGGGTTGGTCACTGAAAAAAGAGTTTAGGCGGTGACGGCTGATTTTGTCAGCGTTGGGCCGGCTAACGCCAGCCGGGCACCGGCATCGGTATCGGTATATTGCTTAAAGTTATCCATAAACAGTTGCGCCAGACTCTCGGCCTTCTCCTGCCATTTGTCGGCAGAAGGCCAGCCGCTACGCGGGTCAAGCAGCGCGCTGTCCACGCCAGGCACGCTTTGCGGGATAGCGAGACCGAATACCGGTACCGTTTCTTCGCGCAGCTCGCCGGTGGTCCCGTTTAAAATCGCGCTGATGATATTGCGCGTGTCGCGCAGCGAAAGGCGCTTGCCTTCGCCGTTCCAGCCGGTGTTAACCAGCCAGGCCTCGGCGCCGGCCTCCGCCATTTTGGCCGCCAGAACGCTGGCGTACTGCGTCGGGTGCAGCAGCAGGAACGCCGCGCCGTAGCAGGCAGAGAACGTTGGCGTGGGCTGAGTAATGCCGCGTTCGGTACCGGCCAGCTTCGAGGTAAAGCCAGACAGGAAGTGATACTGCATCTGCTCGGTCGTCAGACGGGATACCGGCGGCAGGACGCCAAAGGCATCGGCGGCAAGGAAAATCACCTTCGACGGATGGCCCGCACGCGACACCGGTTTCACGATGTTTTCAATATGCGATAGCGGATAAGAGACGCGGGTATTTTCGGTCTTGCTGCCATCGGCGTAATCCACGCTGCCATCGGCTCTGACCACCACGTTTTCCAGCAGCGCGTTACGACGAATCGCGCGATAGATTTCCGGCTCGGCCTGCGGGTCAAGGTTAATCGTCTTGGCATAGCAGCCGCCTTCGAAGTTGAAGACCCCGTCGTCATCCCAGCCGTGTTCGTCATCGCCAATCAGACGGCGTTTCGGATCGGTAGAGAGGGTGGTCTTGCCGGTACCGGAAAGGCCGAAGAAGATGGCGACATCCTCTTTTTCCCCTACGTTGGCGGAGCAGTGCATGGAGGCGATGCCCTTCAGCGGCAGCAGGTAGTTCATGATCGAGAACATCCCTTTTTTCATTTCGCCGCCGTACCAGGTGCCGCCGATGAGCTGAATGCGCTCGGTCAGGTTGAACGCGACGAAGTTCTCGGAGTTCAGACCCTGTTCTTTCCACTGCGGGTTGGTGCACTTGGCGCCGTTCATCACGATGAAGTCCGGCTTGAAGTTTGCCAGCTCTTCATCGCCTGGTCGGATAAACATGTTCTTCACGAAATGCGCTTGCCAGGCGACTTCGGTAATAAAGCGGACGCTCAGGCGGGTGTCGGCGTTGGCGCCGCAGAAGGCGTCAACGATAAACAGACGCTTGCCGGAGAGCTGGCGGGTCACCAGCCCCTTCAGGTGCTGCCACGTTTCCTCAGAGAGCGGCTTGTTGTCGTTCTTGCCTTTGCCTTTATCAGCCCACCACACCGTATCGCGGGTGGTGTCATCACGAACGATATACTTATCTTTTGGAGAACGGCCGGTAAAAATACCGGTATCTACGGCGATTGCACCAAGATTTGTTAATACGCCACGTTCATAGCCTTCCAGATTGGGGGCGAGCTCTTCTTCATACAAAGTATCGTAGCTGGGGTTATGAACGATATCCTGGACGTCATTGATACCATAAGCCTTGAGATCCTGCGGGGTTAAACCATTATTAACGCGCATGTCACTGCTCCTTAGCCAATATGTACTGCTTTAAATTGTAGGGTTTATTACGGGGTATAGACCGCGACCAGGCTCATAGATTTACGTATCTCGACAAACGGCGGACTTACGAAAAACGTTGTGACTCCTGTCACGAGGCGTAGGGGATTATCTCAGGAATTGGGGCATAGTTGGGGGTAGATGTTTCTTAATGGTTAAAAAGTAATTAAAAAAACTGTTGAAATGTGAATGTAATCGCTTACCTGAAAGAAAATTACGTAACTTTTTCATGGGGAATCGATTCACCACGCGCAGAAAAAGCGTTGACGCCAGGCGCGAAAAGGGAAACCGCGCCTGGCGAAGCGATGATTAGTGGAGCTGCGGGTCGGCCGGGGAGGCGTTGTTACGAATTTCGGCAATATCCATCGCATTAAAGATGTAGTGATTACCGCAGTAGTCGCAGTGCATATCGATTTCACCTTCATCGGCCAGGATGCTATCGATCTCCTCATCCGGCAGCGTTTTCAGCGCGCCGGCGCAGCGCTCGCGAGAGCAGGTGCATTTAAACTCGACGTTCTGCGGCTCGTAAACGGTGACTTCTTCTTCGTGATACAAGCGCCAGAGCACATCGTTCGCTGGCAGGGTAAACAGCTCTTCAGCTTTGATGGTCTCAGTCAGGGTGCTCAGATGTTCGAAATCCGCCGCCTGTGCGTCCTGCGCCGGCAGAACCTGCAGCAGCATGCCGCCGGCCATCGGTTTACCGTCGTGTTCGCCGCTACGAATGATCAGTCGGGTCGGCAGCTGTTCGGAGCGCTGGAAGTAATCTTCGAGGCAGGCCGCAAGGGTATCCCCCTCGAGGCCGACCACGCCCTGATAGCGCTCGCCCTCTTCCGGAGAGATGGTAATGACCAGATATCCGTTACCGACCATGGTTTTCAGGTCCGCCCCTTCCGGGATCTCGCCCTGGACGCGGGCTACACCGCGCATCTGCTGCTGGTTATTGCCGTTGATCACCGCCAGCGACAGCGGGCCATCGCCCTGCAGCTGAACGGTAATATCGCCGGCGAACTTCAGCGTGGCGGTCAGCAGGCTGGTGGCAACCAGCAGTTCCGCCAGCACGGTTTTCACCGGCTGCGGGTAGCTATGGTTGGTCAGAATCTGTTCTAAAGTTTCTGAAACGGTTACCAGCTCACCGCGTACGGCATAGTTTTCAAACAGATAGCGGTGTAATTGATCGTGTTGAGTCATAATCATCTCTCTTGCGGGCCACAGTTATTCACTATCGCCGTGTTTAAATCTCATCAGGTCGCGGCGCTCTTTCTTATCCGGTCGCCTGTCGGGATGCGGCATGGTTAACGCGTTCATCTTCCGCGCCAGCGCCATTTTCTCGCGTTTCTCGATGCTCTCCGCCGTCTCTTCATAAAGCGCGACGGCTTCACTGGCGGGTCTGCGCTGTTCGGTAATGCCCTTTACCACGATGGTTCGTTCGTCATTGCCCTGGCGAAGCAGCAGGGTCGCGTTCAGCTCGACCACTTTGCCCGGCTTACTGCGTTGTCCGTTATAGTGCACCTTGCCGCCTTCAATCATCTCGCGCGCCAGCGCACGGGTTTTATAAATGCGGGCCGCCCACAGCCATTTGTCCAGCCTGACGGCTTCGACGGGTTTTTCTTTCATGGCCTCTCCTGTAGGGTCAGCGAGGGGATCAGATGCCGGTAGTCATTCAACCCCGGATGGCGAGCGTAGCTTTTTTCCGCCAGCCCGGAGTCGGGGTTGGTGATACCGAGGCAATAGCGGATGCCGTACTCCGCCGCCGCGTCCAGAATCGCCTCGTTATCGTCGACGAAGAGCGTATTACGCGCGTCGAAGCCGGTCTCTTCAGCCACGGCGTGCCACAGCCGCTGATCTTCTTTCGGATAACCAAATGTGTGGGTGGAAAGCAATAAATCAAGGTGTGCATCCAGCCCGGTGTGCTTTAGCTTCACCGCCAGATTATGCGGATGGGCGTTGGTCAGCAAAATCCGCCGTTTGCCGCTGTTTTTTAGCGCCTCGAGGAACGGCACGGTATCTTCACGCAGCGCGGCCCTTGGCCCCTGCTCGCTGGTCATCGCACAAATATCCAAACCCAGGCGCTCGCTCCAGTAGTCCAGACAGTACCAGTTTAGCGTATGTTGCACCGCGTGGTACTCCTGGCGCATTGCGTCCCTGGCTTCCTGCAGGTTGAGACCCCGCGCGGCGCCCCAGGTTTCCGGCACCAGTTTTTGCCAGAAGTAGTTGTCGAAGGCGAGGTCGAGCAGCGTGCCGTCCATATCCAGCAGAACGGTATCAACCTCCTGCCAGGCGATATCAAAATGCATGGTGAGTCTCCAGCGAGGGGGAAATTGCGCGACAGGGTATCATACCCGGTCGCGCAGAGAATTATTCTTGCGGTTCCGGCGAGGAAAGGAGATCCGGATTCAGGCAGCTTTCGTAGTATTTCTGAATCTCTTCCTGACGCTGGCGATGGCGCTGATAGCGACGAAAAGCCTGAAGGCCGTGATACGCCGTACAGCCCAGCATGGTCAGCAGCAGCAGTGTGGTGCCGAGATAGCGCCACAGACCGGTGCGATCGGGAATACGATGCAGGTTGATGTGCTGCGTCCCGTTGGCATCGGTATAAAGATTGGTGACGATGCCTTCTGCCTGGAACGGCGTGTGCATTAACATGCCCGCCAGGCGCTGCAGTTCGCTCCACTGCTGGTGTGCAGGGAAGTCGTATAACCCGGTGCCTGGCCATGGCTGATTCACCAGGTCGCTGCCTTCATCGCTGGCAATCAGGAAACCGCCGGGCGCCGGGCTATTCAGCGCCTGCGCCGCGCGCGAGGTTTCACGGCTGATGAACGGGGCGGTGGAGGTGGTGACCAGATTCTCCAGCGACTCCGCGCTTACCGGGCGTAACAGGACGTTGACGCCATCCAGCTTACCCGCGTTTGCGCGTTTGGTCAGGGTTTCCCAGTTGCGGGTATTACCGAGGTTAACCAGCGCATTCTTCAAACGAACGCAATCGTCTTTCGCAGAGCACAGGTCGTTAGTTTTGGTGACGATATCGCCAAAGTCATCCAGCAGCACCATGCCTGACTTCTGAATGGCGGAACGCAGCGCCGGGCTGACGCGCGAATCGTCATCGGATTCGGGATGGAGCTGGCGCTGAACTGTCTGCATCAGGGCGGTGGCTTTACTGACGATATCTGACTCCGGCAGCGGCAGGGGAGGGGCATCATTCCAGACGATTTGTGAACAATCGAACGGCATAAACGGCGAGTTCTCTTTTGCCGTCCAGGCGCCCGGCGAGTGGATGTTGCACATTCCAGTGCCTTTCAGGCGCAGCGTGTCGCCGATGCGAATCTTTGACTTCTCCAGCTGGGCAACCGTCGTGGCTTCGATAGTTTGTGCGCCCTTGAGCCATGAAAGGGTGAATTTAAAGGGCATATTCAGCGGTACGCTGGCCCACAGCATCACGACGACCAGCAGCGCGCCCAGGGCGATAATCGCGCTGCGGAGCCAGTACTGAAGCGGGAAGTTTTTAACCTCATCATGTAGCGACAGGAAGCGCCCCTGGCGGACAACGTGGCGGCTAAGATAGATGTCGATATCCGTTTGTTGGCCGAGGTCCTGCGCGATCCACGGCTGCCAGTGGCGCGGGTAGATAAGATCGATAATACCGAG
>OKNG01000402.1_pt1 | contig 8248 bp, 7 predicted proteins | sample 1614291 | NCBI WGS metagenome assembly OKNG01 (sample SAMN04436922, study PRJEB24849) | human gut metagenome | biome: human gut; feature: NICU; material: stool | host: Homo sapiens | place: USA: Saint Louis, MO | collected 2012-05-16 | reverse complement strand
AATTGAAACGATGTTTTAATAATAATTGAAAATGACTTTAGCCGGGGCTAAGATGTGCTCACTGTAAAACGGAACTCTGTTTTATTTTTAGAAGGGGCAATCCCTGCGAGTTCTTCAAACCATAAGGGTCTGCACAAGCCGCAGGCTGGACTATCAGAACCTTGCCTGTACCTACACAGGCTCTGAAAGATTAAGGAACCAAGTATGATTCTCGACGCATTCTCCCTGCAGGGCAAAGTAGCCGTGGTGAGCGGCTGTGATACGGGTCTGGGCCAGGGCATGGCGGTGGGCCTGGCGGAAGCCGGTTGCGATATCGCGGGTATCAATATTGGAAACTATTGAGCGCGTCACGGCGCTGGGCCGTCGTTTCCTCAGCCTGACCGCCGATCTGCGCCAGATTGACGGTATCCCGCAGCTGCTGGAGCGCGCGGTGGCGGAGTTCGGCCATATCGACATCCTGGTTAACAACGCCGGCCTGATCCGTCGCGAAGACGCGATCGAATTCAGCGAGAAAAACTGGGACGACGTGATGAACCTGAACATTAAGAGCGTGTTCTTTATGTCTCAGGCGGCGGCGAAGCACTTTATTGCCCAGGGGACCGGCGGCAAGATTATCAATATTGCCTCGATGCTCTCTTTCCAGGGCGGGATCCGCGTACCTTCCTACACGGCGTCAAAAAGCGCGGTGATGGGCGTGACTCGTCTGCTGGCGAACGAGTGGGCGAAGCACGGCATCAACGTCAACGCGCTGGCGCCGGGCTATATGGCGACCAACAATACCCAGCAGCTGCGCGCCGACGAACAGCGCAGCAGCGAGATCCTCGACCGTATCCCGGCGGGACGCTGGGGTCTGCCGAGCGACCTGATGGGGCCGGTGGTCTTCCTGGCCTCCAGCGCTTCTGACTACATCAATGGCTACACCGTCGCGGTGGATGGCGGCTGGCTGGCGCGCTAATATTTGCCGCGTTATCAGCGCAAAATGGAACCCTGCTTCGGCAGGGTTTTTTTATGTCTGAATAACAATTGTCCATATGATGAAACTGAAATAGTCCATATGGTTTATTTGTTTTTGAGGTAAGTATCTATATGTAACAGGGGTTGTTGAAGATGAAATGCTTATTTTCTGCTCTTCTGAAAGTTGAATGTCCATCACAAAACCATTGCCTGTAGCAACTTAATCCATATCTTTGGCGTGTCCTGCCTGACACCTTACGCCGCCGATCCCGTAGTTTCATCGTATGTCTTACTTCGTCTGGCAGGAAAAAAATGACCACTCTCAGTCACGACTCTACAACCATGCCGCGTACGCAGCGCGATACCCGGCGCATGAATCAGTTTGTCTCCATTGCCGCCGCGGTGGCAGGGTTGCTGTTTGGCCTCGATATCGGGGTGATTGCCGGGGCGCTGCCCTTTATTACCGATCATTTTGTTTTATCCAGCCGCCTGCAGGAGTGGGTGGTGAGCAGCATGATGCTGGGAGCCGCCATCGGCGCGTTATTTAACGGCTGGCTCTCTTTCCGCCTCGGGCGCAAATACAGCCTGATGGTGGGGGCGGTGCTGTTCGTTGCCGGTTCCGTGGGCTCCGCATTTGCGACCAGCGTCGAAATGCTGCTGGTGGCAAGGATCGTTCTCGGGGTCGCCGTGGGGATCGCCTCTTATACCGCGCCGCTGTACCTGTCGGAAATGGCGAGCGAAAACGTGCGCGGCAAGATGATCAGCATGTATCAGCTGATGGTGACGCTGGGTATCGTGATGGCGTTTCTCTCCGACACCGCGTTCAGCTATAGCGGCAACTGGCGGGCGATGCTTGGCGTACTGGCGCTGCCGGCGGTGGTGCTGATTATTCTGGTGATCTTCCTGCCGAACAGCCCGCGCTGGCTGGCGGAAAAAGGGCGTCACGTGGAAGCGGAAGAGGTGCTGCGGATGCTGCGCGACACGTCAGAAAAAGCCCGTGACGAGCTCAACGAGATCCGCGAAAGCCTGAAGCTGAAGCAGGGCGGCTGGGCGCTGTTTAAGGTCAACCGCAACGTGCGGCGGGCGGTATTCCTCGGCATGCTGTTGCAGGCGATGCAGCAGTTTACCGGTATGAATATCATCATGTACTACGCGCCGCGCATCTTTAAAATGGCGGGCTTCACCACCACCGAACAGCAGATGGTCGCGACCCTGGTGGTTGGCCTGACCTTTATGTTCGCTACCTTTATCGCCGTCTTTACCGTCGATAAGGCCGGACGTAAGCCGGCGCTGAAAATCGGTTTTAGCGTGATGGCCATCGGCACGCTGGTGCTGGGCTACTGTCTGATGCAGTTTGATAACGGCACCGCCTCCAGCGGTCTCTCCTGGCTGTCGGTGGGGATGACCATGATGTGTATTGCCGGCTATGCGATGAGCGCCGCGCCGGTGGTGTGGATCCTGTGTTCGGAAATTCAGCCGCTGAAGTGCCGCGATTTCGGCATCACCTGCTCAACCACCACCAACTGGGTGTCGAACATGATTATCGGCGCGACCTTCCTGACGCTGCTGGACGCGATCGGCGCGGCAGGAACCTTCTGGCTTTACACCGCGCTGAACGTCGCCTTTATCGGCGTGACGTTCTGGCTGATCCCGGAAACCAAAAACGTCACCCTGGAGCATATTGAACGCAGGCTGATGTCCGGCGAGAAGCTGCGCAATATCGGCAATTAATTACAACGACTCGCGCGGCAGCCACGGGCTGGCTACTTTTACCGTCTCCCGATGGCTGTCGCCGTTAATAATGTGCTGGGCGCTCAGGCGCCCGATATCATAGTGCGGTAGCTGCACCGTTGAGAGCGACGGGAAAAACAGATCGCCAATCCCCACCATATTGTCATAACCCACCACCGCCACATCCTGCGGAATGCGCAGCCCGCGCGCCAGCAGCGTCTGATAGACCATAAACGCGATGCGGTCGTTGCCGCAAATCACCGAGTCGAACTGCGGCTTGCGCTGTTGAATATGGGCCAGCACGACAGCGGGAATATCGCGATAGTGCTCATCGCCGTAGGCCATATAGCAGTGAGCGAGCGTATCCGGGTCAATACCCGCTTCCCGGCAGGCGCGTTCCAGCCCCTGACGGCGGCGGACGGTCGCCAGATGATTCGCCGGCAGATGCAGGCACAGCGGCCGGCGATAACCGGCGGCCAGCAGAGCCTGCACCGCCGTATACTGACCCTGTTCGTCGTCCGGGATATAGCTGGCCACCGGGTCGTGCAGGCTTTCGCAGTTGGCCAGCACGCAGGGGAGGGTTAACAGCTTGGCCGGTAGCGGTACCTGACGCAGACCCATCGTGGTGTAGATAATGCCGTCCGGACGATGGGAGAGCAGCAGGTCGACGATAGCGTCCGGGCTATCGTCAGAGAACATGTTGACCACGAAGCTGTTCCAGCCGTGCGCTCGTGCGGTCTCTTCGATGGAGAGCGTAATCTCCACCGAAAACGGCGTGGTGACGGTATCCAGCGCCAGTACACCGATGGTGTTTGGCGTCGCGTGAGCGCCGCGGATTTTCTTCGCCGACAGGTCGGGGACGTAGTTGGTCTCTTCGATAGCCGCCTGGACCCGAGCCAGGGTCTCCGGCTTGAGCCTTTCCGGGCTATTAAGCGCCCGGGAGACAGTCATTAGCGAGACATTCGCCAGCTTTGCTACATCCTTCAGAGATGCCATATTAAGTGCTCCACCCTTGCCGCCAGCAGCGGGGTCAACTAAGTTACTGATGTAAAAGGATCATACAATATTCTATCGTACACGTAGCGCGAGCGAAGAAGATGAATATTTGATCGAGATCTCATCTCCTTTATGTTAACGTTAACTTTTGTGATTAACATCATGAATCGCAACAAAACGAAGTGAGTTTCGCTTTTTGTTAACGTTACCATAATAGCATTACTCCAACATGAGAATGTCATGATGAAAGCGCATCACTCTCACAGCTATCCGTTACTCAGTGCGTTACTCTTTTTCTTTTTCGTGACCTGGTCCTCTTCAGGTTCGCTGCTCTCTATCTGGCTACATCAGGAAGTGGGACTTAAGCCGGGGGATACGGGAATTATCTTCTCAGTGCTTTCCGTCTCCGCGCTTTTCGCCCAGGTGTGCTACGGCTTTATTCAGGACAAACTCGGCCTGCGTAAAAATTTGCTCTGGTACATCACCGTACTGCTGATCCTCTCCGGCCCGGCCTATATGGCGTTTGGCTACCTCCTCAAAATTAACGTCTTACTCGGCAGCATCTTCGGCGGGATTTATATCGGACTGACCTTTAACGGCGGTATCGGCGTGCTGGAATCCTACACCGAGCGCGTCGCGCGCCAGAGCCAGTTTGAATTCGGCAAGGCGCGGATGTGGGGCTCGCTGGGCTGGGCGGTGGCGACCTTCTTCGCCGGTTTGTTGTTCAACATTAACCCGCACTTAAACTTCGCGGTGGCCAGCTGCTCCGGACTGGTCTTTTTTTTCCTACTGGCGCGACTGCGGGTCTCTTCCGCGCCGCATGCCATGCAGGAGGCGGTATCCGGCGGTAAAGTCACGCTGGAAGACGCCCTGCGTCTGCTGACCCTGCCGCGCTTTTGGGCGCTGGTCTTCTTCGTCATCGGCACCTGTATCTACGGCGTTTATGACCAGCAGTTCCCGGTCTACTTCTCTTCCCAGTTCCCGACCCTGCAGGAAGGCAACGCGATGTACGGCTACCTGAACTCGTTCCAGGTGTTCCTGGAAGCCGCCGGTATGTTCTGCGCACCGTGGCTGGTTAACCGCGTCGGCGCGAAAAACGGCCTGATCTTCGCCGGAATGGTGATGGCCATGCGTATGGTGGCTTCCGGGCTGGTGGAGGGGCCGCTGCTGATCTCCATCACCAAGCTGCTCCACGCCGTCGAACTGCCGGTACTGCTGGTATCTATCTTTAAATACAACAGCTTAAACTTCGACAAGCGTCTTTCATCCACGCTGTATCTGGTCGGCTTTGCCTGCACCAGCTCGGTTATCGCGACGGTTCTGTCGCCGCTCGCTGGCTATAGCTATGAGAAATACGGCTTCGCCCAGTCCTATCTGATTATGGGACTGCTGGTGTTCTGCACCACCTTTATCTCCATCTTCTTGTTGCGCTCCAGTAAGTCCTCTTCGGACCCGCTAATGCCGCAAACTTCCGCTATCTGAATCAAAAGAGTAATGAATATGACGTATTCAATTTCCCGGGCTGAGCAAGAACTGCAGGCTAAACATGAACAGCTGAACCTGCGCTGGTATCCGCGCTATCACCTGGCCGCCCGTGCGGGCTGGATCAACGATCCCAATGGCCTGGTCTGGTTTGACGGCTGGTACCACGCGTTTTACCAGCACCATCCGTACTCCACCAAATGGGGGCCGATGCACTGGGGCCACGCGCGCAGTAAAGATCTGGTGCACTGGGAGCATCTGCCGGTGGCGCTGGCCCCGGAAGGCCCGGAGGATAAAGACGGCTGCTTCTCCGGCTCCGCGGTGGTGGATGGCGATACGCTGGCATTGATTTATACCGGGCATAAATTTCATGGCGATCCCAGCGATGAAGCCAACCTTTATCAGGTGCAATGTCTGGCTACCAGCCGCGACGGCATTCACTTCGAGCGCCAGGGGATCGTGGTCGACACTCCGCCGGGCATGCACCATTTCCGCGACCCGAAAGTGTGGCGAGAAGGGGACAGCTGGTACATGATCGTTGGCGCTCGCGATGGCGACACCGGCCAGGTGCGGCTGTATCGTTCAGCCGATCTGCGCCAGTGGCAGGATGCTGGCGTCCTCGATGAGGCGGAAAAAGAGATGGGCTACATGTGGGAATGCCCGGACTTCTTCGCCCTCAACGGCAAGCATATTCTGATGTTCTCTCCGCAGGGGCTGGCGGCTAAAGGCTATCAAAACCGCAACCTGTTCCAGAGCGGCTATCTGCTCGGTGAATGGCGGCCGGGGCAGGCGTTTGTGCGTGAGGGCGAGTTTGTGGAAATGGATCACGGCCACGACTTTTATGCCCCGCAAAGCTTCCTCACTCCCGACGGCCGCCGCATTGTCATCGGCTGGCTGGATATGTGGGAGTCGCCGCTGCCGGAGCAGCAGGACGGCTGGGCAGGCATGCTGTCGCTGCCGCGTGAACTGAGCCTGAGCGCGGATAATCGACTGCAGATGCGTCCGGCGAAAGAGGTCGAGAGCATGCGCGGCGCCAGCTTCCCGTGGCCGGTGACGACCCTGAAAAACCAGCAGACCACGATGGTGGAGAACTGCGAAGCGATGGAGGTGATCCTGCACTGGGATGGCCTGAACAGCAGCGCCGAGCAGTATGGCCTCAGCTTCGGCGAAGGTTTGCGCGTTTACGTGGATGCGCAGATGCAGCGCCTGGTGCTCGAGCGGCACTATCCGCAGCATGGCCTGTGCGGCACCCGCAGCGTCCCGTTGAATGAAGGCGCCGATTTGAAGCTAAGGATATTCTTCGATAGCTCTTCCGTCGAAGTGTTTGTTAATGATGGCGAGGCCTGTCTTAGCAGTCGTATATATCCGGATGCCGATCGTCGCGAATTGGCTTTATTTGCCTGGAACGGTTCGGCGTATTTAACTGAAGCCGGCGCCTGGCAGCTGGAATAAGCTTTACTGAATAGTTGTTAATAACCCGTCTTCGACGATGGGCGGGTTATTATTGTCACTGTCGTCGAGCTTTACCCATAAATAAAAAATACTATTTAACTAAATAATAAAGGGTTATTCCGATGAATAAAATCTGGGTCGGGTGTGTTCTGACGTCTTTATTTACCCCTCTGGCTAATGCTCAGGCGCCGTTATCCCTTGAGGAGCGGCTGGCGCAAATGGAACAACGGCTAAAGGCGACAGAGCAGCGGGCGGCCAGCGCGGAGGCGGAAATCCGCGCGCTAAAAAAACAGGAGGCACAAGCGACGACGGTGGCCAGCGCCGCACCGGCTAAACCCGCTTTACAACTTAATGATTATGGTGAATTAAAATTCTATGGCGACGTTGAGTTTAATATGGACGGCGCCAGCCGCACCGGTAGCCTGACGTCGGTGAAAACCAGCGCCAATAAAAACTGGGCGCCGGGTGATAAAGAGCGCTGGGATATTAACGGCCGTATTCTTCTGGGCTTTGATGGATTACGCAAAGGGGCTAACGGTAAATATGCCGGATTCAGCGTGCAGCCGCTGGCGGATATGAACGGTAAAATGAATCTTGATGATGCAGCCTTTTTCTTCGGTCAGCAGGACGACTGGAAAATTAAAATCGGTCGCTTCGAAGCCTACGATATGTTCCCGCTTAATCAGGATACGTTTGTTGAATATTCCGGCAACACGGCGAACGATCTGTATAGCGACGGCTACGGCTATATTTATATGATGAAAGAGGGGCGCGGACGCAGCAGCAGCGGCGGCAACTTCCTGCTGAGTAAAAATCTCGATAACTGGTATTTTGAGGTGAATACGCTGGTGGAGGACGGCAGCTCGCTGTTCGTGGACCAGAATTATCACGGCAACGCGCTGGATAACCGTAAAAATGTGGTTTACGTGCGTCCGGTCGCGGCCTGGCAATCCGGCGCCTGGTCGGTGGCGGCGGCGATGGAGAGTAACCTCGTTAATAATGCTTACGGTTATGAGAATCAGAATGGACGTTGGGTCGATCAGTCCAGCCGCACCGGCTACGGCATGACGATGAGCTGGAACACGCTGAAAACCGATGCCGAGGACGGGGCGGTGGTGAACTTAAGCACCGCGTATCTGGACGCGGCGGACGAAAAGGATTTCAGCGCCGGTATCAATGCGTTATGGCATCGCGTGGAGCTGGGCTATATCTATGCGCATAACAAAATCGACCAGTTTAATATGTCCGGCGTCAACGCGGAGTGCGATAGCGACTGCGCGATTCTGGCGCCGGGGCGCTACGACATTCACACCATTCATACCTCATGGCATCTGCCGAATATTATGGATATGCCGAACTTTAATATTTATCTCGGGGCCTATGCGTCATGGCTCGATTCATCGGCAGCGAAAAGCGGCAATACCGATGAACGCTACGGCGCGCGGGTGCGGTTTAAATATTTCTTCTGACGGTCTTCCCGGGTCGCGGCGTAAATGCCTTACCCGGGCTACTGGATCGCAGACGGCTGTGAACATGTAGCCCGGCTAAGCACCGCGCGAGCCGGGACGTTGCCGAATCACTACACCTCCGCCAGATACAGCGCCGGCATACCCTCTTTATCGGAGGTAAACAG
>OKNG01000399.1_pt1 | contig 8316 bp, 4 predicted proteins | sample 1614291 | NCBI WGS metagenome assembly OKNG01 (sample SAMN04436922, study PRJEB24849) | human gut metagenome | biome: human gut; feature: NICU; material: stool | host: Homo sapiens | place: USA: Saint Louis, MO | collected 2012-05-16 | reverse complement strand
CACGCGCCCGCCGCCAATCACCATGATCTCTTCGGCATTGCCGCATGCAGCAATCGCCTCGTCGACTGATTTTACCCATTCGACGCGATCGTCAGTGCCCGGCTGGCTGCTGATAACAATATTTTTACGACCCGGCAATGGACGACCAATCGACTCCCAGGTCAGGCGGCCCATCACTACCGGCTTGTTTAACGTAGTACGTTTAAACCATGCGAGATCGGCAGGAAGGTTCCACGGCATGGCATTTTCCATACCGATAACGCGGTCCACCGCCAGCGCTGCAATCAGACTGATCATTGAAAATTTCCCGGATGCAAAAAATTGCCGCCACTATACGGAAAGCTTAATCTTTCGTCGACTGGCGGCAGGGTAAAGATAAAGAAATTTTTTATTATTGCTGGCAACTCCACTTCACGCGGAAGGTTTACTCTCCGGCTCGTCAGCCGGATCCCCGGTATGCTTGCCCTCTTCCGTTCCCTGCCAGCCGTGACGCTGGATCAGCGACAGGTGATTACGGTCCTCGTTAATGATTTCCGTCAGCATCGCGCTGGTGCGTTTAAACACCGCCGCACGCTCAGTGGCCGTACTCCCGGCCATGGCCGCCATCTCTTCGACCATCTCGGTGTTAAAGCGGCGGAACAGGTCCGCACGCTCGCGCGCTTCGTACGCGCCGAGCCCCAGATTTTCCAGCGCCATGCGGCCAGATTTCAGCGCACCTTCAAAGGTTTCACGCTCCGGTGCTTCTACCCCCGCCTGCCGCAGCCGGATATAGTGATCCACATCGCGGGCGCGGGAAATGATGGTCAGATTCGGGAAATGTTCTTTCGCCATTTCCACCATCTGCAGGCTGGTCTCCGGATCGTCAATGGCGTTAATCAACACCTCCGCTTTTGCCGCCCCGGCAGATTCCAGCAGATCGACGCGGGTCGCATCGCCGTAAAATACCTTCATATCAAATTTTCGCAGGGTATCGACATGGTCGGGGTCGTGATCGAGGATAACCATTTTCACCCCGCTGGACAGCAGCAGACGGCCAACGATCTGCCCGTAGCGGCCAAATCCGGCAATAATGACGCGCGGCTGCTCTTCGTCAATTTCATCGGCTTCGCGCTCCTGCTCGCTACCCGATTTTTCCAGACGCGTCAGCACCACCAGCAGAATAGGCGTCGCGGCCATCGACAGTGCGACCGCGAGCGTCAGCGCTTTCGCCCATTCTGGGTCGAGGACGTTTGCCATCTGTGCTGCGCCAAAGACCACAAACGCAAATTCACTCCCCTGCCCCAGCAGAACCGCAAACCAGCTGCGCTGCTTATTCGGCACCTTGAGCGGACGCGCAATCAGCCACAGCATCGCCATTTTAATGATCAGGAAGCCAACCAGCAGGATGACGATCCGCAGCGGGTGCGTCACCAGCGTGCCGAAGTCGACGGACATCCCCACGCCGATGAAAAACAGCCCCAGCAGCAAGCCTTTAAACGGCTCGATATCGCTTTCCAGCGCGTGACGGTATTCGGAACTCGCCAGCAGAACGCCCGCCAGGAAGGCCCCCATCGCCATCGACAGCCCGGCCTCCTCCAACAGCAGACCGAAGCCAAACACCAGGAAGAGCGCCACGGCGCTGAACACTTCGCGAAGGCCCGAGCGGGCAACGAACCGCAGCAGCGGACGGGTGACGTAGCGACCAAGCAGCACCACCAGCGCCAGCGCCCCCACCACTTTTAATGCCGACAGCGCAAACGCCCCCAGCGTCGTGGCGGAACCGCTGGCCGCCAGCAGTGGGATCATCGCCACCAGCGGGATAGCGGCAATGTCCTGGAACAGCAGCACCGAGAACGCGCTGCGTCCCATCTGGGAGACCGTCAGATTGCGCTCGTTCATGGCCTGCATGGCAATGGCGGTCGAGGAGAGCGCCAGCGTCATGCCGATAAGCTCTGCCACTTTCCAGTCCATGCCCAGCAGGATGCAGAACCCACCCAACAGCAGGCCGCAGGCCACCATCTGCAGCGCCCCGCCGCCAAACACCGAGGCGCGAAGCTTCCACAGGCGCTGCGGATCGAGTTCCAGACCAATCACAAAGAGCATCAGCACAACGCCGATTTCAGCGAAATGGAGGATTGCCTCTGCATCCGTCACCAGACGAAAGCCCCACGGCCCAATGACGCAGCCCGCAATCAGATAGCCGAGAACAGAGCCCAGCCCCAGGCGAACCGCCACGGGTACAATCAGCGCCGCCGCGCCGAGGTATATCAGCGCCTGTATCAGCGTATGGCTATCCATGGTGCGCCTCCTGCCACTCAAGTAAGCGTTGTTTATAATGGCGCGCCTGCGCCTGCAGCGTTTCATCGTCGCAGACAAAGGTGCAGTGCATCGCAAAAGGCGGGAGCCAGTTCAGCCCGCAATAAAGTGCGGTCGCCTGCAGCGGCTGTGCCAGAACCTCAAACCCCGGGAAGGAACCAATATCAAAGTGGCTTTCCCCTCCACCCGTGGTGACCGCCCACATCAGGCTTTTCCCTTTTAGCGCATTGCCGTTGTGGCCGTAAGCCCAGCCGTGGGAGAAGACTTTATCAATCCACAATTTCAGGAGCGGGGGCGTGCTGTACCACTGCATGGGATGCTGCCAGACGATCAGATCGGCACGGGAGAGCGCCTCCTGTTCGGCGGCAATATCGATGTTGAAATCGGGATAGAGTTGATAGAGGGAACGTATCTCGACGTTTTCAAGCGTCCTTACCTGCTCAAGCATCCGCTTATTCGCATGCGAGTGCTGCGGATAGGGGTGCGCATAAATTATGAGTATCATCAAATGGCCTGTCTTCTTCTCTTCTTGTAGCAGTGAGTGTAGACAGTTAACCCGCCCGGTGAAAGGGGCGCAGCAGCCATGAAAAGGAAAGCGCAGCTATTGGTAATCATCATTCGTTGGACGATTTTTCCTCTCCAAAAAAATCCAGGACGTGAATACCTCACTTCAATCCATAAAGGAATGAGATATTTTAAGAAAATCTAAAATAATTATTTAATAAATCGATCTATACATAAAAAATTGAAAAAATAATAATTTTACGCTCTTTGTAGCGAGCTCATTCTTTTTCTCCGCATACTGACGTAATTTTAATACGTCGTATCGCGCCTTTCTAATTCAAATGGATGTGTAAATGAGCAACAAACATTTCAGACTCAATAAAACGACTAAAACTCTGGGAAGTCTCTTTCCTGCCCTATTGTTATTCACCCCCGCTGTCGCTTTTGCCAGCACGATTGACCAATCAACCTCAATTCCACAAAACTTCTCCACCGACGCTGAATACGTCATTAATAAAGACGTTACGATAACCTCTTCCGGGAATGAAGCTGCCGTGTCGGTCAATGGGATTGATGTTTCAAACGTTGAAAATATGGGAAATATTTCTGGTTACGGGAATGGACTTGATATTAGCACTGGAGCACAACGTTTAGTAGTGAATAACGAGGAAGGGGCGACAATTTCCTCTACTTCAGCGACAGGTGTTAATATTGATACCATGCAAGGGGACCTGATTAACAAAGGGAATATTACTGCGGCTGAAAATGGTGTTTTCGTCAGTAAAAACTCATCTGCTGTCAGTATTTCCAATACCGCTACCGGTCTTATTAAAGGCAAATCAGGTCTTAATGCTGAAGTAGGTGTTGCCATTAATAACGCTGGCACCATCAAGGGTACAGAAGTTGACGGTATTACCCTGAGCGATGGCAATATTAAGCTCACGAACACGGGTACCGTAGAGGGCCTTCAGCACGGAATCAACGTAACGAATACCGCTAAAGTCGACATCATAAACAGTGGTTCAATCGGTGGCGGCAATACGGCAATCTCCTTTGCCAGTAATAAAAATAATACGCTGGTACTCAATACCGGCTCCTCGCTCAACGGTGATGTGATCTCTACCGGCTCAACGGGAAATAGCCTCACGCTGGTTGGTGCCGGAATAGAAGACAGCAATTTTGTTGGCCTGAATAAGGGAGACGGTTTTGCCTCTGTCAAAATGGAGGGTGAAAGCTGGACGCTGACGGGTGATCTCGACGTGATCGGTTCTGGCGATTCCCTTCAGGTTAACAGCGGTGATTTAACGCTGGCGGGAACCGTCTCTAATAGCGGCAATACGCTGGTTACTAAAGATGCCTCTCTACAATTAGGCAATGGCCAAAAAACAGCTTCGCTCAGTGGAGGCCTGAAAAACAACGGTACGGTAATATTTAATCAGGGCAACAATTCCACTTTCGCCACCGATATGACCGGTAGCGGTAAGGTTGAGAAAGTAGATTCACACACCCTGACCCTCACCGGCAAGAACAGCTACACGGGCGATACTGTTCTGCACGGCGGCACCACCCTGGTCGCTAATGGTGCTACGCTCGGCGTAAAGAACAGTAACGCCACCGTCACCATTGAAAATGGCGCTACGTTTGCTACTGCAGGTGAAGTGAACAATAACATTCATGTTCTGGCGGGCGGTACGCTGGCGGCATGGAATGCAGTCCAGGGTAACGCCACGCTCAGCGCTGCCGGCGTTGATACTATCAACGGCAACGTGACTAATGGCGGCACGCTGTTACTCAGCGCCGCCAATAACAGCGTTGGCAACAATTTCACCATTAACGGCGACTATACCGGCTCCGCGGGCAGCCAGATCGTGTTAAACAGTACGCTCGGTGAGGATAATGCGCCAACCGACCATCTTACCATCACCGGGAGCAGCTTTGGCCAATCCGGGGTCAGCGTCAGCAACATGGGGGGGCTGGGCGCGCAAACCGTAAACGGTATGGAAATTGTCAGAGTTGGCGGCAGTTCAGAAGCTCAGCTCACCCTGGCAAAACCGGTTGTTGCGGGTGCGTATGAGTATAATCTTTATCAGCACGGCGACGGAAACTGGTATCTGGAATCGAAGGCAACGCCATCAGACATTCCGGCAGACGATACCGACAACGGTGGTAATACCGACAACGGCGGTAATACCGACAACGGCGGTAACACCGACAACGGCAGTAACACCGACAACGGCAGTAACACTGACAACGGTGGTAACACCGACAACGGCAGCAATAGCGGTCCCGAAGTCATGGCTCCTGAGGTCGGCGCTTACTTAGGTAACTACCTTGCCGCGCAGAGCATGTTCCTGCACAAGCGTGACGATCGCGATCAGATCACCTTCCGTAACGAGGAAGATCTCAACACCTGGATGTACGTCAAAGGCCGCTACCATGAAAACAATGCGGGCGGTGACAAAGTCAGCTATGACACCACCACCACTGTCCTTCAGGTAGGCAGCGACTTCATGAGTAAGCCAATGGACAACGGCATCCTGCGTGCGGGTGGCATGTTCGGGGCAGGTCAGGCGAAGACCCACTCTGATGCAAAACACAACGTACGTGATGCGCAGGGCAAAGTGGATGGCTTTAACGTCGGCCTGTATGCAACCTGGCAGGAAGATCAGAAGCTGCGTCTGGGCAGCTACGTTGATACCTGGGCCGCCTATAGCTGGTACAACAATAAAGTGACCAGCAACCGCAATGATGAAGATTACGACAGTGAGGGCTTCGCGGCATCCGTCGAAGTGGGCCATGCATGGGTGATTGATTCAGAAAATGAGCGCACCTGGAAAATCGAACCTCAGGCGCAGGTTATCTACAGCTATCTGGATCAGGAAAACCATACCGATCGCGACGGCGTGCGGATTACCACGCTGGACAACGACGGTCTGTTTGGTCGTCTGGGCGTCAAATCAAGCTACTTCGAACAGAAAGACGTGAAAGCCTGGCAGCCGTACGTTGCCGTGAACTGGCTGAAAGGCGCAGGTCAGAACGATCTGGCGTTTAACGGCGAGACCGTCAGCAACGATACGCCGGAAGATCGTGGTCAGTTAGAGCTGGGCGTCACCGGCAACCTGAACGAAACCACGACGCTCTCCCTGCGCGCCAGCGGCGAGTGGGGTGAGAACAGCTATGCTGCTTATGGCGGTCATATCCTGCTGAACCACCGCTGGTAATCGTTCCTGAAAGACTAAAAGCCGTGGCAAACGCCACGGCTTTTTTTATTAGTTATCCAGCTCGCCCATTGATTTCACCTGATCGCGGTTGATCTGCTCGGTCTGACCCGTTTCCGCATTTTTATACGACACCAGACCGGTATCGTCATCGACCTGTGGTTTTCCGTCGGTGACAATGGTTTTGCCATCGGTGGTTTTCACTGCCTGGTTAGAGGAACAGCCCGCGACGGTAAACGTTGCAGTGGCGGCAAGAAGGGTGGCGATCAGTAATTTATTTTGCATGGTGTTTTCCCCTGCTCTCAGTTGAATTTCGTTATCGACCTAACAATTTTAGGCTAACTGACTGAAAGAGGATGAAAAACCAGAAGGTTCTGAAGATGGGGTGAATGCCCGGCAGCCGAACGGCACCGGGCATTTTTACTTACTTGCTAATCTGCGCGTGCATTTCCTGAACCGAAATCACCTTCTCGGTGGCATCCGCGTTCAGCGCCATGGCCGTTGCGAAACCGCCGTTCAGGGTGGTGTCGTAGTGCACTTTGTACTGCAGCGCGCTGCGGCGAATCAGCTTGGAGTCTTCGATCGCCTGGCGGCCTGCGGTGGTGTTGATGATGTAGGTGTATTCGCCATTCTTGATACGATCCTGAATGTGCGGACGACCTTCATGCACCTTGTTCACCAGACGCGGGTTGATCCCGGCTTCACCCAGCACAATTGCCGTACCGTGGGTCGCGTCCAGCTCAAAGCCCTGCTTCAGCAGCTTGGCCGCAAGGTCAACCACGCGCTCTTTATCGCCTTCGCGAACAGAGAGCAGCGCACGGCCCGATTTTCTCATGGTTGAGCTGCTGCCCAGCTGCGCCTTGGCAAACGCTTCTGCGAAGGTACGGCCCACGCCCATCACTTCCCCGGTTGAGCGCATTTCTGGCCCTAACAGCGGGTCAACGCCCGGGAATTTGTTGAACGGCAGCACCACTTCTTTCACCGAGTAGTACGGTGGAATGATCTCTTTGGTCACGCCCTGCTGTGCCAGCGTCTGGCCTGCCATCACGCGCGCCGCCACTTTCGCCAGCGGAATACCGGTGGCTTTAGAGACGAACGGGACGGTACGTGCCGCACGCGGGTTGACTTCAATCAGGTAGACTTCGTTGTCTTTCACCGCGAACTGGACGTTCATCAGGCCGCGAACCTGCAGCTCGAAGGCCAGCTTCTGCACCTGCTGGCGCATCACGTCCTGAATCTCCTGGCTCAGGGTGTACGCTGGCAGAGAACAGGCGGAGTCGCCGGAGTGTACACCCGCCTGCTCGATATGCTCCATGATGCCGCCAATCAGCACCATTTCGCCGTCGCAGATGGCGTCAACGTCCACTTCTACCGCATCGTCGAGGAAGCGGTCGAGCAGCACTGGCGCATCGTTGGAGACGCTCACCGCCGTCTGGAAGTAGCGACGCAGGTCGGCTTCGTCGTAGACGATTTCCATCGCGCGGCCGCCCAGGACGTAGGAAGGACGCACCACCAGCGGGTAGCCAATCTCTTTCGCCTTCTCTACGGCCTGTTCGATGGCCGTCACCGTGGCGTTCGCCGGCTGTTTCAGCTTCAGACGGTCAACCGCCTGCTGGAAACGCTCGCGGTCTTCCGCGCGGTCAATCGCATCCGGGCTGGTCCCGATAACCGGTACGCCTGCCGCTTCCAGCGCGCGCGCCAGCTTCAGCGGAGTCTGACCACCGTACTGCACGATAACGCCTTTTGGCTTCTCGATGCGCACGATTTCCAGCACGTCTTCCAGGGTCACCGGCTCGAAGTAGAGGCGGTCAGAGGTGTCGTAGTCGGTGGAGACGGTTTCCGGGTTACAGTTGACCATGATGGTCTCGTAACCGTCTTCACGCAGCGCCAGCGAGGCGTGTACGCAGCAGTAGTCGAACTCGATGCCCTGGCCGATACGGTTTGGACCGCCGCCCAGCACCATAATCTTGTCGCGGTCAACTGACGGATTCGCTTCGCACTCGTCTTCATAGGTGGAGTACATGTACGCGGTGTCGGTAGAAAACTCTGCCGCACAGGTGTCGACGCGCTTGTAAACCGGGTGCAGGTCGTACTGGTCGCGCAGCTTGCGGATCTCCGCTTCGCGCACGCCCGCCAGTTTAGCCAGGCGCGCATCGGCGAAGCCTTTACGCTTCAGCATGCGCAGGAAGTCTGCGTCCAGGCCGTTGATGCCCAGCTCTGCCACTTTCTCTTCCAGACGCACCAGCTCTTCAATCTGTACCAGGAACCAGCGGTCGATGTTGGTCAGGTTGAACACGCC
>OKNG01000397.1_pt1 | contig 8347 bp, 6 predicted proteins | sample 1614291 | NCBI WGS metagenome assembly OKNG01 (sample SAMN04436922, study PRJEB24849) | human gut metagenome | biome: human gut; feature: NICU; material: stool | host: Homo sapiens | place: USA: Saint Louis, MO | collected 2012-05-16 | reverse complement strand
GGATTCAAATATGTCGGTACCTTACGGCATACCACTACCATGGCCAACCAGTACACCGCCGACAGGTTATTTAATCTGCAACGGCGCGTCATTCAGCGCGGTAACCTATCCGAATCTTGCAGCAGTTTATACCGGGGGCGTGTTACCTGATTTACGGGGCCAGACTATCAAAGGGTTACCGGCGTCTGGACGTTCGCTGTTAAGCCTGGAGGCTGACGGTAATAAATCCCATACGCATAACGCATCAGCATCGGCTACTGATTTAGGAACTAAAACCACCAGCAATAACGGCGACCATACTCACTCCTGGGGTTCAGGTATGCAGAAACAGGGAGGGAGTGATCAGGAAGTGGGTAATAACAGTGGCGATGGTTTCGGGACAACGTCAACAGCCGGTGCGCATACCCACGATGTTGTTTTGGGATCGCACTCTCACACGATTACTGTCGATGCTTCTGGTAATTCAGAAACTACGGTTAAAAACATGGCATTCCATTATATTGTGAGGGCAGCATAATGTCTGGCGATATTAAGGCAGTATTTGATAGCAATTCTATTGCAATTCAGGCGGGTTCCGTTCAGGTTTTTCATTTTGATTCAAATACCCGTGAGTTTATTGGCATTGAAGATATTTATGTCCCTCTCGGTGTCGGAATTCCTGCATTAGCCTGCCTGGATGAACCACCGGTACAAAATGAATATCAGGTTGCTGTTCGTTCGGAAGATAATTCATCCTGGTCTGTTACCGATGATTATCGCGGTATCACTGTCTATGACCTTCAGACGCTGGCCAGTCACATTATTACCGAGCCTGGACCCATACCCGATTCTGTAACTACCTCTACACCATCAACTCCATACGACAAATGGGATGGCTCTGCCTGGGTAACGGATGCTGCTCAACAGCACGTTGCAGATGTCGCTGCTGCTGAAACTCAAAAAAAACAGATGATTACTCAGGTCTCAGACGAAATTTTAATTCTTATGGATGCCGTTAACTTGAATATGGCGACTGATGAAGAGAAATCCCGTCTTACTGCTTTGCAGGCTTATCGGGTGCAGCTTAACCGGGTAGATACATCGCTTGCTCCTGATATTGTTTGGCCGGTTTTGACTATTCAGGAGAATGCTAATGTCTAATTTACCCGAAACGCCCTCTTGGGAATCAGGGATCCATCAGCTGGAAGAATCGGACCGCGCCAAAGCAGGTGTCGGTGGTGTACTTAATATTCCTGCGACTCAACTTGCAAACCGAACCCGATGGTTAAGGGAGCAAGTAGAGTCAGCAAGTGATTACAGAGAATATACTTTCTTCATCTCCGATTCTGATCCTGATGGTACTATCGCGGGTCTTGCCAGTACACCATCAGGGAAAATGTTTCGCGTTGCCGTTGGTGTAAATAATATTCTGGCCTTTCGTTATTACCTGAATAATTCTGGTGTCGCTGAAGAGGTCACAGGATTGCTTGGCAGGGGCTCTATCACTAACAACATCAGATTATTTTCCTCACTTTCTCTTGCCGAGGAAGATGTTTCCGCCGGAAATGTACTGTCCGGCTCTATTGTTTTTATTCGCAGCTCAGACGATTCATCTATTGCTTATGAATTCATTAATAACGAGGGTACGCTTGAAAAAACAGGTGAATACATACCGTCAAAAGATGGTGTTGTAAAGCCCACTAATGAGTACCGTGACGGCGTCAATTCTTTTGCCTGGGGAAAAGTTATGGAGAACGGGGACGTTCTGCCGGGGACCCTGCAGGCAATGGACGGACTACCTGCGGATGAAAACGTCGCCGCATACGCTGCCAAAGGCGTGGCGGTCTATCAGCTTAATCCCGCAGATATACCTGCAGGACATGCGATTATCAAAGACGGCATTGTTTTGCTGGAAGCCGACCAGTCAGGGCGCCTTAATTACCTGCCACCGCTCAATCGTCGCGCCCGGCAGTCGGTGAATCAACGTCCTGAAATGGTCCTCACGCCGCTACCCGCATCAGTACGCGCGGCAGTCGAGCCACTCGCCGAGCGTGCCTGTAAATACATGCTTTCAGCGTGGGTGCCGACGTGGGTTCCCCTGGCTGGCGGCACTGGACTACCGACTAGCGGTTCCACGATGGACAGCATAGAGCAATACCCGCTGATGCTGGCCGCAGTAGTTCACTGGATAAGCTGGTGTGATGCTGGTTACGCTACCTGGGATGAAACGTTTATTGGCGTCAGTTATGACACTGCCGTTTCCTGGATTGTGCAGGGGCTGGATTTAGTGGTGAGCGCGCATCTGGCAAACGGTGGTTGGTGGGGAGGCCCGCCACCGCCCTGGAGCGAAGCATCTGAAGATGTGGCGGTAACTTTTGGCTCACAGGCGGCAGAGCTGGCGCGTAATGTGGCCAGCCACTGCGACCTGATGGGCGCACACCTGACGGCAGGTCAGAAAACAAAAGTCGCCGCAATGGTGGTGCATGAGGCTAACCGCTTTGTGAAATACACGCCCAAATACCGCTGGACGCGCCCGGATATCCGGGGTCAGGTGACGGATAACTACCCGACAGGCGATTCCAAATCAGAAGAAATCGCCTGGAACCTGGCTATCCTCGCCCGTGCACTGATTTTAGCCCCGGATAATGCCAATGCTGAGCGCTGGGCCGAGCGGCTGATTACGATGCAGATTGCGGCGCTGGGTGACAGAAACGACCTGTCCGAGACGATGACGATTAACGGGCTGGCTCCCTGCGATGTGATGAACGGGACAAACGTTAACCCGACCCGCCTCGTTGAAAACCACGGGGTTGCTGATGGGCAGGACGTGTCCCGCTGGTACACGATGGCGTCATTGTCAGGTAGCGAGTGGATGTTTCGCACCTTCCTGCTGGCCGGGAAGCCAGTGCCATCGGCAGCCCTCTGGCATATGGCCGACACCATGCGGGCGCTGGCCTACAACCCGGATGGTTCGGTGTGGAGCATGGACTGGAGGGAGCCTGTCGGCGAACTGTCCTATGCACCGGCGATTGCCTACATGTTTGCCGAGCCGCGTCAGGACTATATCGATACGCTGTTGCACCGCCTGGCGATTTTTGCCGGGCAGCAGGACGACACTACCGGGGCGCTGCCCGCCGGGGCGTTTAACTGGCCAGTCTATGGTTCTTCCCAGCCCGGCGAATTCCTGAGTTACATCCGTATGTCTGACCGCATGCAAAACCCGCGGACCTGTCCGCGTGCCACCAATGCACATTACACCAGCCTTGCCGCTATTTACCGGAGCGTTTAATCATGACCCTTGAAGTTGTTCCTGGAAGCCTGACCAGTCCCGACCCTTCCATTAAAAACTATGCCCCCTACGCTCCCGCTATTGGCGTGACCGGTTATACCGACCGCTGGCGTCCGGCGCTGGATTTTTCAGTCAGCATTACGGGAGACGCCGTTATCGCTTATCCGAGTCCCCTGGTGCCGGATAATGTTTTGTCGGGAAACACAACGAATCCGCCAGTCATTGTCGATCAGTCTGGTGTTCGCATGGTCGACTGTGCCACAACAGGAGCGCTGGCAGCGCTGACAGACATTAACCGTAAGTTCGGTGACGTCAGTTTGCTGGCGGTATGGTATGAAGTACACGGCTCCGCATCCCACTCCATTCTGACCATCGGAGGATTGCGGTTCAGCCGGGCAAGCGCCAGCTGGGGTCTGTCCAAAATGTCCGGCGCTGCAGGGACAACACTGAGCATTTCCAACGATCCGGCTGCCGGAGGTGTGGCTATTTCCGCACGTCGCTATGCCGCTATTCTGACTATCCCTGTTGACAGCGCAGCCGCCGTAACGTTGCGCCTGATTGGTGCGGGCTCATCCGCTGTTAGTGTTTCTGGCATTATCACCCGCGGTGGTTCTGCAGATGAACAACGTCGGTTGCGGTTTGGTAAAGATTCGGGAGGCTCATCTAATACCGGACCGCAGTTTGCCGAAATGGTTATCTGGGAGCGTCTTTTGACAGCGCAGGAAATCACAACCGTTTCTACCTATGCAGCCAACATTTATACCCTATAGTCTGTTCAGGAACACATTGCGGCTATCAATTCTCATGACAGCCGCAATGTTTAACGAACTTATGAGGGTAGTACAGCAGTCAGCAGGTGTGCCGGTTCTGCCGTGTATGGTTCGGTTGAGGTATCCGTACCTGTATAGCTCGGCCCGCGACTGAGCATAATCATGAGCTGGTTATGCTCCCGCGCGATAGACGTATTAACCACAAGCTCCTGCGCACCGGGGTTGTAGGTGCCTACCAGCCACTCAACCAGATTATCGGGATCGGTACAATCAACGGCCCGAATCTGATTTTCACGCCCCATCTGTGTTGTGTGATAGAGCATGAAAACGCGACCATAGCGGGACCGAGCCAGTACAGGACGACTGGCAATCGGAACCAGGATATTCGTTGCGGTAATGACTGTAAATTCATAGTCAGTGAGAATATCTGTGGCCCAACCCGAACCCGTCCAGCGGATACGCACAACCTGAGTGCGACCGTTTGCCTGATGCTGCCATATGACAGTCTGGAACCGGTTTTCGACGTCAGTGCAGGAGCCGCACTGGTTGACGTAGCCGGATGACTGCGCAATGTTTGCGATGCGCTCCGAGTTTGATTCAGTCATCGGCAGTGCAAAACTCGCAGACCCCGCTGCGCTGGTAAACGTCTGACCTTTATCCGCCGAGACCCCGTAGAACATCCCGTAGTTTGTGTCAGCATTCCCCGCGCTCTGACGATAGCCCCAGCAGAGATGCAATCTGTCGTTATCATCCACGACAATGCGCTGTTCATACGGGTTCGAGTCCGTTGCATCAATGATTTTTGTTTCATTGATAAACGTTTTCGTCGCATCGTCAAACGTTGACATGTAGTAAGCGCCATCGCCGGAACGACCTACACGATAAAACGCACAAACGGTGCCGTCAGAGAACGTGACGAATCGCGGATACGTGATAAGGTCAAATGCAGTAAAAGAAATCGCTTCCCATGCCGATATGTCGTGCGGGTTTGTGGTGATAGCCGCCCGGCATGGGTGCGCGTGCATATTGCCCGCAACAATCACATACCCCTCTTTCGTCACGACTAGCGAAAACAGGTTGTGTCCGTCGGGTTCGTTCGGAGAGTGGAACGGATTACCTGCAATCGTGCTGAGGTCAAATTTTTGCCACGCACCACCATAAATACTGCGCTGCAAAATCATCGGGTTTCGCCCCAGAGAGACACCCACCACGTACACATAATCCCCCGCAATAACAACGTTGTCCTGACTGACCGGGTTGAAATTGTAGTCGGCGTAGTTGTCCAGCTCGAACGGCAGGCGCTCAATTGTCGCCTGCATGCGGTTTTCCGGGACTGAACTCAGGGCGTTAACCCGACGAGCTAACACTGACTCCGGTTTAATTTTTTCTACTTTGTGGTCGTAGTATTGTGCCGCCGTCATTCGCACGCGAACATACACATATCCGTCCTGGGTTGCCGTGCCCTCAACAGAGGCGTCCACCAGTCGTCCTGCGTTAGTGAACGTTGCGAGAACACCGACGAAATTTTTGGACGCGTCACACTGAATTATCGGCGCATACGTTCCTGTTGTTGATAACGCACCCAGCCAGCCACGCAGCCGGATTACATCCCCGGCCGAGACAGGGATGTAATAAGCCCACCATCCGCTGGCAGTAGTAATCGACCCATCGCTGTTCATCACCTGACCCTTAGTGAGAACCGCTTCATCACAGGTATAGTCAGCGATAACCCGACTATCCAGCCCCTGAGTTGCATCCAGTTCGTCTACGGATTCGCGGTATTCATCGCCGGGTGCGAACGTGGACAGTTTTTTGGAGAGGACGAACGGGCTGGTGCCGAGACGATGACGAATGGCAATATACCCGTCTTGCGTGGCGGTAGCCTCCAGTTCACGAACCACTATCGCTCCAGTAGAGGCCCAGTATGTGAGGACGGAAACGAAGTTTTTATTTTCGTCAACCTGGAACATCCATTCGGCATTTCCTGTAGAATTGACGCCGACAGGGCCGCGATATTTCACGCTATCGCCTGATTTGGCGGGAACGTATAACGTAATAAACGACTCGGTTGCCGTCTTCGTCCCGTCTGCATTCAGAGCATAGAAAATCCCAAATTCATTATCCTGGGATTTTGAGATATCAAAATATCCGAGGTTTTTTTCAATCATCCCCACCCGGTCAGAACTGGCAGCACCGCCGGACTGGTCTGCTGTTTCCTCCGTGAATGTCCGCGCCTTGCGTAACACGATGGAAAAATCCAGAATCCCTGACGCGTCGGATTTTCGCACGCGCACAGCGATAAAACCGTCCTGCGCAGCGATCGCCGTCATCGAACCGTCTTCGGTAACCCCTTTTGATACGTAATATTTCAACACAGAGACAACGTTTTTATCAGCATCGCACTGTATTATCTGTGGGATTTGTTCATTGTACGATGCGCTGCCCAGCTTCCCGGTGAAATCAACCGCCTGATGCTTCTTAACCGGGACGTAATACATTGAAAAAGCGGACGCAGGAGTCGTTGTGCCATCGGCATTTAACACAATACCGTTAACTTCAGTGGCCAGTGGTACAGCATCAACGCCCTCGTAGCCAAATAAAACAGAATCAGTAGCATAACCGGCAACCCCGCCAGCGACATCAATATCAGATTCAACCAGAATCGTTTTTTTACGCTGCGTCAGGGTGAATTCGGCCGTGTCTCGCACTCTGACGTATATATAACCGTCCTGAGTAGCCGTCGCCGATAATGTGGATTTGTCGGTTGAACTCCCCGTTGAGGTCCAGTAGGCAAGCGGCGCGACGAACGATTTGTTGTTGTCGAGCTGGATGAGATACGCCATCTCCTCACCCACCGTATTAGAACCCACCGTGCCGCTGTAGGTGACTGTCTCCCCCTCGCGCGCCTTGAGATAGTAAGCATTCCATGATGCGTTTGACTGCGTAGAGCCGTCAGCATACATCACCAGCCCGGCAACAATTTCCGCATCGCTTTTAGCATCCTCTGTAATGTATCCCGTTTTCAGAGCGCTCATCGACGGCATAGCTCTGCCCGTAGCCGCCAGCGTGCCACCGTTATTAATATACTCATCCGCCAGTGTGCCGCCATCAGGGCTGCGTACATAGGTTGTTGAGCCATCCGGGATGTTTGCAATATCAGCCTGAGCCGCTTCAAGCGTCATGTACTGCTTACTCAGCGGAATGATGTTCTGTCGGACCGCATCATTTTTCGCCATGAATCCGCGCCAGGTATCCAGATCAACACCCGCGCGATCAGGCACGGTGAGAGCGTCCGAGTTCACCAGCTTATCCAGGCGCTCGGCATTATCGAGCAGCACCGCCGGAGAAGTACTCCCCAGCTCCGGGTTAAAGGCCATGTTTTTTGCTCCAAAAAAGGCGTTCGCGCAAACGAGGGTTTGAGCGAAAGACCGGAGCTTTTTACAATCAGCTATTTCAAAGGGTTACATCATGCTGATTGGTTATGCCAGGGTCTCAACAGTGGACCAAAACCTCGATTTACAGAAAAATGCGCTGATCCGCGCAGAATGTGAGCTGATTTTTGAAGATAAATCGAGCGGTAAAAACACGAAGCGGCCAGGTTTAAAGAAGGCCCTAAAGCGCCTCAAAAAAGGGGATACGCTGGTTGTTTGGAAGCTGGATCGATTAGGTCGACGAATGTGGGATTTGATTAAGCTGGTGGGGGAGCTGCAGGAGAAGGGGATTTACTTTCGTAGTCTCACAGATAGTTTTGATACCGGAACGCCAGCTGGTCGGTTTGTCTTCCATGTCATGGGAGCACTGGCTGAAATGGAGAGAGAGCTAAACATCGAACGTACTCGCGCAGGTCTGGCCGCAGCTCGCGAACGTGGAAGGATTGGCGGTCGTCGTAAAATCATGACCAGAACTATCATCAATCGGGCGGAAGAAATGTTAATCGCTGGCGCGACCCGGCAGCAGGTGGCCGATGTGATCGGGGTAGGGGTGAAGACTATTTATAAATATTTTCCGGCCGGCTAAGTTTGCTCACCTGCGAACCGTATGCAAGAGCCCGCAGGTGAGCAATTTGCTATGGCGGTAGTGCCATAGCTGAAAAATTTTATCCTCGCATTGTTCGCAAAACCATCAAACAGTTCAGCACTGAAAGCACTTTAAGACTTACCTTACTCATTACATCAATACGTTACGGCAATGACGTGAATTGATAGCCGGAACCTATATTGATATGTGGCTGGGTTAAATCTACTGTATATATAAACAGTGTGCGCCGGGAGACCGGTAAAGATCAAGGGGTGAAAGTCCCCGACCATTG
>OKNG01000387.1_pt1 | contig 8553 bp, 4 predicted proteins | sample 1614291 | NCBI WGS metagenome assembly OKNG01 (sample SAMN04436922, study PRJEB24849) | human gut metagenome | biome: human gut; feature: NICU; material: stool | host: Homo sapiens | place: USA: Saint Louis, MO | collected 2012-05-16 | reverse complement strand
CGGTCTGATGCTTGACCCGGACGTGGTGATCGCCGACGAACCGGTTTCCGCGCTGGACGTTTCGGTGCGCGCGCAGGTGCTGAACCTGATGATGGATTTACAGCAGGATCTGGGGCTTTCTTACGTCTTTATCTCCCACGATCTGTCGGTTGTGGAGCATATCGCTGATGAAGTGATGGTGATGTATTTAGGCCGCTGCGTGGAGAAAGGGACGAAAGATCAAATCTTCAACAACCCGCAGCATCCGTACACGCAGGCGCTGCTGTCGGCAACGCCGCGTCTGAATCCGGATGACCGCCGCGAGCGCATCAAGCTCACCGGCGAGCTGCCGAGCCCGCTGAATCCGCCGCCGGGCTGCGCGTTTAACGCCCGCTGCCGTCGCCGTTTCGGCCCGTGCACCCAGCTTCAGCCGCAGCTGAAGGACTACGGTGGCCAGCTGGTAGCCTGCTTTGCGGTCGACCAGGATCAGAACGGCGAGAAGCCCCTGAGCTGATTCAGGCAATCGATAATCAAAGCCGAAGCCTGTGCTTCGGCTTTTTTTTAACCATAACAATACTGGCATTTTACGCCACAACCATTGCTATCTCGGGAGTCCGGGATAACTACATGAATGTATTTTACTTTATCTTGATTGTTTCTTTAGCCGGAGCAAATTAACAGCAAAAGCGATGCATAAAACTGTTCCTTGTTGTTCGGTCAACGCTTTATATTCCTGGTTTTTGGCTAACATCCTGAGCTATTTATTTTGGACGGGAACAATATTTTATTATTTTAATTAAGCGCGGTAAGTGATTTCTAAACGCCTTAAAAAATATTAAAATGTATTCTCTTTAGCCTTCCCCTGGCGTGTATTACGCCATTTTTTAAAATTCAGACAGTATAAAAAACTACGATCTGCTAATAGCCTGGCAGGCTGCGGGGGGATTGACGGCGCAGCCGCCCAAAAAATGGGGCTATCATTTTGAAAAAGAACTGTTAGTGTAACCTCACTACCACTATGGAATTACACCAGCCTGACCTATCCAAAATAATCAAAACGCGACTAAAGTTAGCGTATTGTGACGGCCGTAACGCCGGGTAAATGCCCAAAAAACAACAAATTAAACTACGCTTTAGTGGCGTGGGATGACAATTAAAACAGATTAAATATGACGTATTTAAATCATGAGGTTATCTATGAACCATTATGATGATTTGCAGCGCTTCAAGGAAAAGACGCGGACACACAGTCTAAAATTTAAGGACCTCTCATCAGAAGCCGCCGCCGGCGAAAAAGGGGATTGGGTTATTCTCAATCAACTTATTCCGGCGGAGGAAGCGTCTTCTTTGGCCATGGGTGGGTCAGTTTCCTTACCTCTGCCGCAGCGGGTTCCTGCCGATATGTTTCACAAGGTGGAGCCTGCGGCCGGTCAGGCTCCCCCAGCGCCCTCTTTGGCTGCACCGTCCCTGATTATCCCGCCGGACATTGCTGCTGCGGCGGCCGTAGAGCCTGCTCTGCCGCAAAGCCTGGCAGCGGCTGCGCCCGCCCCCCAGCCGGCGGTTTCTCAGGCTGCTGCGCAGCCGGTACCGGTCAGCGTCCCTGCTCCGGCAGTCAGGCCTCGTCCGGCGGCCGCGCCGACGACGGAGGGTTTTGCCCATCTTTTTGCGGCCAAAACCGCGCAGCCGGTAGCAAAAGATAAAGATCAGTCACTGAAATCACTCCTGGAGAGGATTGCGACATGCCGTTGATCTGCGTGTGTTCACCGAAAGGCGGCGTAGGAAAAACGACCCTGGCGGCAAATCTGGCCTGGGCGCTGGCCCGCGCAGGTAGCAAAGTTCTGGCCCTTGATTTTGATGTGCAGAACGCCCTGCGCCTGCATTTTGGCGTCCCCCTCAGCGACGAGCGCGGCTATGTCGCGAAAGCGCTGGAGCTCCATGACTGGAGCCAGTGCGTATTAAGCGCCGGCAGCAATATTTTCGTCTTGCCCTACGGCGACGTGAGCGACGCGCAGCGGCAGGCCTTCGATGAACGCCTGAGCCATGACGAGCATTTCCTGACCCGCGGCCTGGCGGCATTACTCAATTATCCGGGACTGATTACTATTGCCGACCTGCCGCCGGGCCCTTCGCCCGCGCTAAAGGCGCTCACTTCGCTTGCCGATATGCATCTGGTACCGCTGCTGGCGGATACCGCCTCGACGTCCGCGCTGGCGCACGTGGAAAAGCAGCGTCTGACCGGGGGCGAACTCAACCATAAACTCGGACACTATTTTGTGATCAACCAGAGCGATAACCGTCGCCAGGTCAGTCGCGATGTTACGGCGTTAATGGAAGAAAAGCTGGGCGATCGTCTGCTGGGCATCATCCATCGTGATGAAAGCGTGGTGGAAGCGAATGCTTCCCAGAAGTCGATCCTGGACTTTAACTCCTCCTCCGCAGCCGCCTTTGATATTGAAATTATTGCCAAAAAAATCTCTGCGCAGTTGGGTATCAATATTGGTGACGGCAAGGTGCATAGCCAGCCTCGCAGGTCAGGGCTTTAATTTAATTGCAGGGCTGCTGAATGAAAAAGACGCTTTTCTGGTTGCTGGTACTGGTACTTTCGCCCATTGCCGTGCTGGTGGTGATCACGCCGATGGACAGCCAAAAGCAGTATATTTTTGGCCTGCTGAGCATCGGTATTCTCTTTGTGATGGGGTTCAGTAAAAACCGCAGCGTTTCCGTCATCATGGTGGTGACATCGCTGCTGATGTCGACCCGTTATATGTATTTCCGTTTAACGCAGACCCTGCATTTTAACTCCACCATCGAAGCGATTCTGGGGATGGGGCTGTTTCTGGCGGAAGTCTATATCTGGGTGATGCTGCTGCTTAACTACCTGCAAACGGTCTGGCCGCTAAAGCGTGAAATTGTCCCGCTGCCGGATGATATGAGCAAATGGCCGACGGTGGATATCTATATTCCCAGCTATAACGAACCGCTTGAGGTGGTGCGTGATACGGTGCTGGCTGCGCAGTGTATTGATTATCCAAAAGATAAATTAAAAATCTATTTGCTGGATGACGGTAAGCGCAATGAATTCGCGGTATTCGCCGCCGACGTTGGGGTTGGGTATATCACCCGTAACGATAACAAACACGCCAAAGCGGGCAACCTCAACCACGCGATGACGTTGACCCACGGCGAGCTGATCTGCGTTTTTGATTGCGATCACGTGGCAACCCGCGTCTTTTTGCAGGCGACGGTGGGCGGATTCCTCAACGATCCGATGCTGGCGCTGGTGCAGACGCCGCACTACTTCTATTCGCCGGATCCCTTTGAGCGCAACCTCTCCGTGGGCCGCAATATTCCCAACGAAGGGATGCTGTTTTATGGCCCGATTCAGCAGGGGAACGACAACTGGAACGCGACCTTTTTCTGCGGCTCCTGCGCCGTCATTCGCCGCGCCGCGCTGGAGCAGATCGGCGGCTTTGCGGTAGAGACCGTGACCGAAGATGCCCATACCGCGCTGAAGTTCCAGCGCCTGGGCTGGAAGTCGGCGTTTCTTGATATACCTCTGGCGGCCGGCTTAGCCACCGAACGTCTGGTGGTGCACGTGATTCAGCGTACCCGCTGGGCGCGCGGGATGACGCAAATATTCCGTCTGGATAACCCGCTACTGGGCCGTGGGCTGACGTTCCAGCAGCGCCTGTGCTATCTCAGCGCCATGCTCTATTATCAGTTCGCCCTGCCGCGGGTGGTCTTTGTCACCGCACCGCTGGCCTACCTGCTGTTCAACCTGAATATCATCTACTCCTCGGCCAGCCTGATTGTCTCCTACGCGCTGCCGCATCTGTTCCTCGCGATCTATGTCGGCTCGCGCATGAACGGCCGCTATCGTTACAGCTTCTGGGGCGAAATTTACGATATCGTGCTGGCGTTCCACCTGGTGCTGCCGACGCTGGTGACCATGATTTTCCCCAAACGCGGGAAATTCAACGTGACCGATAAAGGCGGCCTGCTGGACGTGGGCTACTTCGACTTTACCGTCGTCAGACCGCACCTGGTCGTCGCCTGTCTGCTGGGCCTGGGGGTGGTGGTCGGTATCGTCCGCGCCATCGGTCACGACTACTTTGGCTCAGACCCGAACGTTATCGCGCTGAACGTCGGCTGGGGGATTTACAGCCTGATCTTCCTGCTGGCCGCCATTGCCGTGGCGCGCGAAACCCGTCAGGTGCGAAAAACGATTCGTATTGATGTCGATATTCCGGTGCTGATCCACTACACCAGCGGCATTGTCTCCCGCAGCCACACCGCGGACCTGTCCATGGGCGGCTGCCGCGTAAGCGCGCCGGATAAGCGTCACCTGCAGGATGAAATCGAAGAGATTGAGCTGATTCTCCAGTCCGGCGCGATTTCGATCCCGGTGCGCCAGGTCACCGCTGACGACCAGTTTATTCGTCTGCAATTTGATGAAAATATTCAGCTCTCCCGCCGCCGCGAGCTGGTGCGCGTGGTGCTGGCCCGCGCCGATGCGTGGATTAACCCGCCGCGCCCGCAGGACAACCCGTTCCGCTCTTTTGCCACCATTTTGCGCTGCGTATTCGAACTGTTCTGGCTGACGTGGAAGACGCGCCGTAGCCAGCGTCGTCAGCCGCCTGCGGTGAATCCCGCGCAGGAGGATGGCAGCCTATGAAACGTTTAACGACGCTTGCGCTGCTGGCCGGTATGCTCTCTGCGCCAGCGCTGCATAGCGAGGAAACGCCCCCGGACGCATTGCCGCCGCTTAATTTTCCGCTACCTGATGCGCAAGCCAGCGGCGCGTCGGCGCCTGCCAGCGAGTCGAATTCGCCCGCCACGACGGAGCCCGCGCCGGCAAACGTCCCTCAGCCGGCTTCGCTACCCGCGATGCCGTCGCCGGTTGCCTCTGGGGTCGCTGATACGGTGCCGCTAACGCCGATTGTCGGCGGAGACCTGAACCTCATGCAGATGGGCATGCCGGACGGCATCATCCTTAGCGGTGGACAAAACCAGGGCGGAGCCAGCTTTACGCTGCCCTCCGATCAGGTGGTCACCCACGCCCAACTGATGCTGGATGTTAAGGTCTCGCCGGAGATGGCGTCCCGCAACGCCACGCTGCAGTTAATGCTCAACGGCCAGCCGCTCGGCACGCTACCGCTGGGCGCGGACGGCGAGGAGATCTCGCACTATCAGCTGGATATCCCGGCGGCGCTGATGGTCTCCAGCAACAACCTGAGCTTTAAGATTAACGACGGCGATGCAATGCAGTGCCGGCTCGATATTCACGACACCTCGCGGGTGACCATTTTGCCCGCCTCCCACTTTAGCTGGGAGAGCCAGCAGCTTAATATCAGCAACGATTTAGGCCATTTCCCGCGCCCGTTTTTCGACAGCATGCAGATGACGCCGGCGGATATCGCTATCGCGTATCCGGAGAAACCAACGGCGGATATTTTCAGCGCTGCGGCGCTGGTGTCGTCATGGCTGGGTATTCAGGCCGATTATCGCGGTATCGCTTTTGACGCGCTGCGCGATCGCCTGCCCGAGAAGCACGGTATTATCATCGGCCACCCTGGCGATCGGGTGGGCGGTCTGACGCTACCGCAAACCGACAAGCCGCTGCTGCGGATCGTTGAGAACCCCGGCAATCCGGCCTATAAGCTGCTGCTCATCGTCGGCCAGAACGACGCGGCGCTGCGGATGGCCGCCTGGCGACTGACCCGCGGCGATTTCGCCCCGCAGACGGCTAGCATGGATGTTGATCCGCAGACGATAGCCGTCAGCAAGCCGTACGATGCCCCGCGCTGGATCGCCACCGATCGGCCGGTAAAAATCAGCGAGCTGATCCGCCAGGATCAAAGTATGACCGTCAGCGGCGTATGGCATGAACCGCTACGCGTGGCCTTCCGCGCCGCGCCGGACCTCTACCTGTGGGATGGCGAAACCATTCCCCTGCAGATCGGCTACCGTTTCCCGTCGGAGAGCTGGATTAACGAGGATAGGTCGCTGCTGAGCGTGACGCTCAACAACACCTTCCTCAACAACCTGCCGATGAATAAACAGGGTCCGCTGGAGAAGCTCTGGCGTCACCTGGGCGGCGACGCGCGTCAGGAGCGTTTCACTATCCCGCTGGCGCCATACCTGATTTACGGCGATAACCAGCTCTCGCTCTATTTCAATCTGGTGCCGAAGGACAGCGCGCCCTGTTCGGTTCTGCTGAACAGCACGATTAAGAGTCGCATCACCGACGACTCGTGGATCGATTTGAGCGGTACGCGGCACTTCTCGTTGTTGCCGAATCTTTCCTATTTTGTCGGCGCGTCGTTCCCGTTCTCCCGGTTGGCGGATTATTCGCAAACCACGCTGCTGCTGCCGGAACAGCCTTCGGAAACGCAGGTCGCGACGATGCTGAATCTGGCCGCCCGTTCGGGTAATTCGACCGGTAAAGCGCTGGCCAATAACCGCGTGATGCTGGGCGTTCCTGACGACGGCGCGAATGCGCTGTTCCTGCGCGATCGCGATGTGCTGGCGGTGAGCGCCCTCGATCAGAAAGCGTTTAATCAGCGCCTGCTGGCCGATTCTCCCTATCAACCGGTCGATAACCTGCTGAGCGTACGTGAACCGGCGCTATGGACAAAAATTCAGCGCAGGCTGAGCGGCGACTGGGCCTCCGACGGCGTGGATGCCGATCGCTATTTCTCTTCCAGCAGCGCCTGGCGCGGGTTTATTAGCTATCGCTCGCCGTGGAACCCGCAGCGGGTGGTCGTGGTGGCGATGGCCAGCAGCGACGATCAGCTGGCGAAACTGGAAGACGATCTTAATTCACCGCGCATCAATGCCGGTATTCGCGGCGATACGGCGGTGATTACCAGCGACAACGGCGTGCGTAGCTTCCAGGTCAGTACGCCGTTCCCCAGCGGCCAGATGCCGTGGTACATGATGGCGGTGTGGTATGCCAACCAGCACTCCGGCCTGCTGGCGGTGCTGGGATTAATCGCCACGTCCATTCTGGGTCTGGCGCTGACCGCGATGTTCAAACGTCATGCCCGCAAGCGCCTGGAGTCGGGAGATAGCCAATGAAAAGAGTCGGTAAAATGAATACGAAGGCGGCCCGTCAATTTTCCACGCTGTGCCTGTCCGGCGCGCTGACGCTTGGCGCCTTCGGCGAGGCGCAGGCGGCGGGTAACGATGCGGCGCTGCAGGCGCTGTTTGCGCAGGCCAACTACTGGCACGAAAAATCGCACGACGAGCTGGCGATGGAATCGCTGCAAAAAGTGTTATCGGTGGATGCCAACAACGCTCAGGCGCTGTACCTGATGGCGCTGTGGGCGCAGCAGGGGGGCAACCTGCAGGCCGCGGCCCAGTGGCGGGCGCGACTGGAGAAAGCGGCGCCCAACAGTCCCGGCTTGCAGGATCTGGATAGCGCCAAAAAAATGGCGCAGGTCCCGCAGGGGCAGCTCAATCTGGCCAGACAGCAGGCGCGCAGCGGCAACGTGCCTGCCGCGCTGGCGACCTGGCGGAGTATGTTCAACGGCAGCGTTCCGCCTTCCGGACTGGCGGCGGAATACTACATGACGATGGCCAGCGACAAATCGCTCTATCCGCAGGCGTTGAGCGAACTGCGTCAGTACGTCGCTCAGCATCCGCAGGAAAACGGGCCGCGCGTGGCCCTGGGCAAGGCGCTGACCTGGCGCGAAGAGACCCGCCGGGAAGGGATCGCCATGCTGGAGCCGATGGCCAGCGGCAGCAAAGAAGCCGATGCGGGACTGCGTCAGGCGCTGCTGTGGATGGGGCCGCAGCCGGGAGATGAGCCGTTTTACGATACCTGGATGCAGCGCCACCCGCAGGATAGCGAAGTGCAGAACTACTTCCGCGAACGGCGCAGCGGCCAGGCGCGCGGTCAGGGTTACGCTGACCTGAACAGCGGCAATACCGCCGCGGCGAAGCAGCAGTTTGAACAGGTCCTGCAAACCAATCCGCAGGATGCTGACGCGCTTGCCGGGATGGGCTATATCGCCCAGCGCAGCGGCGATTTTCAGGCGGCCTCTCAGTATTTGGGCCGGGCGGCGGATCTCGGCGGCGAGGGATCTGAAACCCGGCGTCAGCAGGCGGGGGATGCGCTGTTCTACGGCCAGCTTGCTCAGGCGCAGCAGGCCTATAAGCAAGGCAACATTAGCCAGGCGCTGGCGCTCTCCGCGCCGCTGGCGCAGCAGAGCGGGACGCAGGGCTCGGCGGCGAAGCTGTTCCGCGCCGACGTTCTGCGCCACAACAAAGACCTGCCCCAGGCCGAACAAACGCTGCGGGCGCTGCTCAACGAGCAGCCGCAAAATGGCCCCGCCCGGGAGAATCTCTATTACGTTCTGCGTGAACAGAATAAAACCGCAGAAGCCCAGTCGTTGCTGCGAACGCTGCCGGAAAGCCTGCAGCAAAAGCTGCAGCCGCGCGTGGTCACCGGGACGCCGGGAGACTCCCTGCGTCGACAGGCCCAGGAGCAGGCCAGCGGCGGTAACGTGTCCGGGGCGATCGCCACGCTGCGCCAGGGCGTTTCTCGCTATCCGGACGATGCGTGGATGC
>OKNG01000386.1_pt1 | contig 8597 bp, 10 predicted proteins | sample 1614291 | NCBI WGS metagenome assembly OKNG01 (sample SAMN04436922, study PRJEB24849) | human gut metagenome | biome: human gut; feature: NICU; material: stool | host: Homo sapiens | place: USA: Saint Louis, MO | collected 2012-05-16 | reverse complement strand
CTTCAACATGGTGGGCGACGCGCTACGCGATCGCCTGGATCCTCATCTGATCGCGGAGCACGCCCACTAATGCCGCAACAAATTACACTGCAAAACATCGTCTTACAGGCCGAGCGTCCGCTGGTGCACGGCGTATCATTGACGCTCAAACGCGGGCGCGTGCTGGCGCTGGTTGGCGGCAGCGGCAGCGGAAAATCGCTAACCTGCGCGGCGGCGCTGGGCATTTTGCCTCCCGGCGTACGGCAAACGGCGGGGATGATCCTCGCCGACGGCCAGCCGGTCTCCCCCGGCGAGCTGCGCGGCAGCAAAATCGCCACCATTATGCAGAACCCGCGCAGCGCCTTTAATCCGCTGCACACCATGGCGACCCACGCGCGGGAAACCTGCCGGGCATTGGGTAAACCCGCAGACGACGCCACGCTTACGGCGGCGTCCTGAAGCTTTATCCGTTCGAGATGAGCGGCGGCATGCTGCAGCGGATGATGATTGCCATGGCGCTGCTGTGCGAGGCGCCGTTTATCATTGCCGATGAACCCACCACCGACCTGGACGCCGTGGCCCAGGCGCGCATTCTCGATCTGCTGGCAGGTGTTATGCAAAACCGCGGGCCCGGGATGCTGCTGGTCACTCACGATATGGGCGTCGTGGCGCGGCTGGCGGACGATGTGGCGGTGATGGATAGCGGCTGCATTGTGGAACAGGGGGATGTAGAAAGCCTGTTCAACGCTCCGCAGCACAGCATCACCCGCAGCCTGGTGGCGGCGCATCTCGCCCTCTACGGACTGGAGCTGGCCTGATGACATTACTGAGCGTATCCGCGATAACCCATCAATATACCGATTCAACGGTGCTAAAAGAGGTCTCTTTGGCGCTGAAAAGCGGTGAAACCGTTGCCCTGCTGGGACGCAGCGGCTGCGGGAAAAGCACCCTGGCGCGCCTGCTCGTTGGCCTGGAATCCCCCACTCAGGGCAGCGTCTTCTGGCGGGGAGAACCGCTCTCTCGGCTCAATCACGCTAAGCAAAAGGCGTTCCGTCGGGATATTCAGATGGTGTTTCAGGACGCCATCAGCGCGGTGAATCCGCGTAAAACGGTACGCGAGATTTTGCGTGAACCCATGCGACATCTGCTGTCATTGACGAAAGCGGAACAGCTGGCCCGGGCAAGCGACATGCTCAGGGCGGTGGATCTCGATGTTAGCGTGCTCGATAAGCGCCCCCCGCAGCTGAGCGGCGGACAGCTGCAGCGCGTCTGCCTGGCGCGCGCGCTGTCGGTTGAGCCGCAGCTGCTGATCCTTGATGAGGCGGTGTCTAACCTCGACCTGGTGCTCCAGGCGGGCGTCATTGGTCTGCTCAAAAAGCGACAGTTTGGCACCGCCTGTCTGTTCATCACCCACGACTTACGTCTGGTGGAGCGTTTTTGCCAGCGGGTGATGGTGATGGATGAGGGGCAAATCGTTGAGACGCAGGTCGTGGGCGACAAATTAACGTTTTCTTCCCACGCCGGTCGCGTGTTACAAAATGCGGTACTTCCCGCCTTTCCCGTGCGCCGTAATAAGGTTTAAAACAGATGCAACGTATCACGATTACTCTTGATGACGATTTACTCGACACGCTGGATAGCCTGAGCCAGCGCCGCGGCTATCATAATCGCTCCGAAGCCATCCGCGATATTCTGCGCGGCGCGCTGGCCCAGGAAAGCGCTCAGGAGCACGGCACCCAGGGCTTCGCGGTACTCTCCTATGTTTATGAACATGAGAAGCGCGATTTAGCCAGCCGTTTAGTCTCCACCCAGCATCATCATCACGATCTCTCCGTCGCCACCCTTCACGTCCATATCAACCACGACGACTGTCTGGAAATCGCCGTGCTGAAAGGCGATATGGGCGATGTTCAGCATTTTGCCGATGACGTTATCGCCCAGCGCGGCGTGCGCCACGGCCATTTGCAGTGTTTGCCAACGGAGAAGGAGTCACCCCACTCATAGCCGTGGGATGCGATAAATGACTCTTTAACGCGCGATCGGGGCTAACGCCATTATGGCGACTCGTTGGCCCATGCGCCTCGTATCGGTTTTGCCAGCAGGGCAAGAACGGCAATCATGCTGATTTCAATCGAAAATGACCAGCAAATATGTCCGAGGGTTTCGCTCCACAGCTCGTAGCCATTCAGATTCCACAGCCACCCGGTTTCCCCGTTTAAATAGGCGGGATGCCTGAAGCCCAGCGCGGGAATGAGGAAGCCGTGCATAACGAGAGTAATAATCAGACCATAGGCCGCGCCGTACCAAAGCCGGATTTTCGGCCAGTATGCGGAAATGAAGACATAGAGAAAGGCAAAAGCAAAGCTGAACAGCCAGTGGTAAAGCATGACGGCGCCGGGGATTGTCACCCCCTGATAAACGTAGTCCAGCGAGTGTGAATTAATGCCAAGCCAGCCTAGCCAGGCGTCGATATGCGCCGCCGGGGGCGATATCTCGCCCGCCACGCGGGGCGGCATATTAGCTTCCGTTCCCGACTTCACAAGAGAGCTGATGAACCCTCCAATGAGCGTCGTCCAGATAATAACCTGAAGATTAATCCTGTTTTTCAACATAACAGCGTTCCTCTTAAATATCGCTTATACGATGGGTCACCTCAGTTTTTTCAACCAACAATCTCGCGGGAAATAGCATTTATAACGCATCCACTGCTAAGTATAGTTTGAAAAAATTTTGTTCACCCTAAGAGGGAAAAATCCCCGTATCGCCCTGATCGCAATAAACTTTCGCCTTTTCTCAACAATTAATAAACCACATGAATTATATGCTTGGTTAATCATCTCTCTTCGCGAATAATCAGGCCTCATTTAACGATCTCGTTATGGCGAGGCTCCTGCATAAACATAAGTTACCGCCCTGTTGGTATCGAGAGAGACCACTCAGGGAAATACAGGCTTCCATCGAATCAAGGTGTTGCCAAGGTAACTTCTGACGGCGTTCATGCCGGGCAGATACGTTGTGCAGTGCTAAAACCAGGACGTAGGGATCTGCCTGTGCTCATCCTGTCTTGTTCGCCCCTATGAGTGATTTTTTTATAGGGAATTACACCATGTCTTCCATTCAACTGTGCGCCGCACATCAGGCTACCGCAGCGTTCGACGGCGACGCGATCGCCCAGTACATGCGTACCGATTTCATTACCCTGCCGGAACATTTCAGCGTTCATGAAGCGCGTGAGCTGTTCGTTTCTCAGCTGGCCAGCGATGAGATCCCCGGCCAGGTTTTTGTCGTCGCCGGGAAAAAACTGCGCGGCAGTTTATCGATTAAAAAGCTGCTGCAGGAGAGCGATACCGCCCAGTCCATTCGTTATTTAATGGATAGCTGCCTGTTTCGCGTCAGGCCTGACGACCCGCGACCGCAGGTGGTCGCCGAGCTGGCCGAGCGCGGGCTCGACCTCGTGCCGGTGGTCGAAAAAGGCGAGCTGGTCGGCTGCCTGATGGAAAAAGAGATCGCGCATCTGCTGGAAGATGACGTGACCGAGGATGCTCAGCGTCAGGGCGCGACGCTGCCGCTGGAAAAGCCCTACCTGGAAACCAGCCCGTGGGCGCTGTGGAAAAAACGTTCGGTATGGCTGCTGCTGCTGTTTGTCGCCGAAGCCTATACCAGCAGCGTGTTGCAGCATTTTGAGGAAGCGCTGGAGTCGGCGATTGCGCTGGCCTTTTTCATTCCGCTGTTGATTGGTACCGGCGGCAATAGCGGGACGCAGATCACCTCCACCCTCGTGCGTTCCATGGCGCTCGGCGAGGTGCGGCTGCGCGATATGGGGCGCGTAATCCGTAAAGAGGTCTCAACCTCGCTGCTGATTGCCATTACGCTCGGCCTGGCGGGCTGCCTGCGCGCCTGGATGATGGGCATCGGCATGGAGATCACCCTGATTGTCAGCCTGACGCTGGTATGCATTACCCTGTGGAGCGCGGTGGTGTCGTCGGTGATCCCCCTGACGCTCAAACGCGTCGGCATCGACCCGGCTGTGGTTTCAGCGCCGTTTATCGCCACCCTTATCGACGGTACCGGACTGATTATCTACTTCAAAATTGCCCAGTATTTCCTGGGGCTGAACTGATTATTTTGCCCGGCGGGAAGGACTTGCCGGGCTGTTTTATTCCCGCCCGAATATCCGCAATCGCATTAAGCAATCTCAGTAACTCTGGAGCAAGCCGATAAAAAGCGTGTCCTTTTTCCGTTAAGATAACTTTTCTGATATTCCTGCCGCGCTTAATCAGGTTGAAACCCAGTTCATTTTCAAGCGCACATACGCTGGTTGTTATCAACGAAGGCGCAATACTCAGCCGCTGCGATACAAAATGAATACTCCCCTCCCGAACCATAAGCATGAATATCTCCACCTGTGATTTATTCATTGCCGAAACCTCTCCAGATTAACCTTTGGCTTACGTTTTAAGTTGTCCACTGGGCAATGTCAATCGCTACAAGAAAATGCTCTCCGCATATAAATAAAATAAAGTGTGAAGCTCGCCATTCGCACATTTAATTATGCATTTCAGCCATTTCATAATTAAATAACCGGCCTCACTTCGGCGTTCAGGTATGTGAAGAACATCACCACAACTCGTTGACCACAAAAACAAAATACACATACATATCAAAGCATTACAAAAAACACTCATCTTGCATGAATGTATGGCACACGCCATGCAATTACCTCCACGTAATCAACACTGGAGATAGTTAAATGACGTACAAAATTTTACTCCCGCAGGAAATCATGGCAGAAGGGAGAGAATATCTGGAAAGCCGCGGTTATCAACTGATTAACGGCTCAGGGATGGAAGAAGAAGATATCATTCGCGACATCGTCGATTGCGACGGTATTATCGTCCGCCTTTCAAAAATGTCCGACCGCGTATTTGAAGCGGCTAAAAAGCTGAAAGTCGTTGCGCGTCACGGTGCCGGTTACGATACGGTCGATCTGGCGTCGGCTAAACGTCACGGCGTCGTCGTATTAAATGCGCCAATTGCTAACAGCATGTCCGTTGCCGAACTGGCCATATTTTATATGCTGCACTGCTCGCGTAATTTCAAGCTGGTACAGGAAAAGATGCTTGAAGATTATTACTGGGCAAAACTGCGCACGCCAAAAGTGGAGCTGGATGGAAAAACGCTGGGTTTAATTGGCGTCGGGAATATCGGTTCACGCGTGGCAATCAAAGCGCTGCATGGCTTTAATATGAAAGTTATCGCCTATGACCCGTATAAAACCCAGCAGCAGATCCCCGAAGGCGTAGAGCTTACCAACGATTTTGACCGTATTTTCAAAGAGAGCGACTTCGTTTCTCTGCACTGTCCGACGACGGCGGAAACCACCGATTTTGTCGGAGAGAAACAGTTTTCCATGATGAAGCCTACCGCCTATTTCATTAATACCGCACGCGGAAAGCTGGTTGATGAAAAAGCGCTGTATCACGCCTTGAGCACCCACGCTATCGCCGGGGCGGGCGTGGATGTTTTAAAGAAAGAGCCGTTTGATGCCAACGACCCGATTTTCTCGCTAAGCAATATCGTGATTGCCCCGCATATTGGCGCCGCCACCATTGAAGCGACCGACAGAGCCTCGCTCCATTCCGCGATTGGCATTGATGAAGTCTTATCCGGTAAGAAACCGTCCTGGCCGGTCCCGGGTTTTTAAGGAGAAAAAAATGACTATTGGTAACCGTATTTTTTTAAAGCGTCCGACCTGCAGCGTCGATCTTCTTAAAGAATTTGAACAGCTCCCGGCGGCGAATATTGCTGACACCATGAACCGTATTGCCGTTCTGGGTAACGGCATTAAACGTATCTCTTCGCCGAAAAAGCCGATTATGGCGGGGTTCGCCATCACCGTGAAAGTCCGCGCGGGCGATAACCTGATGCTGCACGCCGCGCTGGATATGGCGGGTGAGAACGATGTGATTGTGGTCTCCAACGAAGGCGACCGTTCGCGGGCATTAATGGGCGAAATCATGGTGGCCTATGCCCACTGCATGAAAAAAATCGCCGGTATCGTGCTGGACGGGCCTATCCGCGATATCGATGCGCTGTCGGTTCTCGATTTTCCGCTGTTCGCTACCGGCTCCAACCCCGCAGGCCCGTTTAAACAAGGTCCAGGGGAGGTGAACACGCCGATCGCCGTTGGCGGCGTCGCGGTTTGTCCGGGCGACCTGATCGTCGGCGATGCGGATGGCGTGATTGTTATTCCCCTCGGCGACGCAGAAGCCGTACTGAATAAAGCCAAAGAGTATGCAAAATTCGATGCCAGCAAAGTAGAGGCCGCCAAAAACGGCACCGCGAATCGCCTTTGGGTCAAAAAATCACTGGATGAGACCGGCGTTGAGTTTATCGACGACATGTATCGTTAATTTGATTAAATAATATCAGGCCGCGGTGCCCTGACGGGCCGTGGCTTTAAAGCAAAGGTAATAAAAATGCTTTATTTAAAACTCTTGCCCATTATCTTTTTCCCCGTTTTATTTTGGATAATACCGCACCCGGAAGGCGTCTCCGCACCGACCTGGCATATGGTTGGCATCTATCTGGCGATGCTGTGCGGGCTGGTTTTGCGCCCGTTTACCGATGCGGTCATTATGCTGATTATTCTCGGGTTTGCCTCTCTGGTTCTCGACCCTGCTCCCCTGTTTGCCGGTTTTGGCAGCCCTATGGTCTGGTTTATTATCAGCGCATTTATTATTTGCAAAGCGTTTGTTATTACCGGACTGGGTAAACGTATCGCCTATCTTCTGCTAAAACGCTATGGAAAAAATACCCTCACCCTGGGTTATCTGATGATGGTGACGGATACCGTACTGGCCCCGGCAACGGGTTCAAATATGTCCCGTTCGGGAGGCATTACCTATCCCATCTTCAGGAACATCGCCGAAGCGCTGGGCTCGAAGCCCGACGACGGTAGCCGCAAAATCGGCGCCTATCTGACCATCCTGATGTACGTCGTCTCAATGGGAACCTCCAGCCTGTTTCTGACCGGGATGGCGACCAACTCAATTACCGTCTCGCTGGCCAACGAGATCATGAAGGTGAATCTCGAATGGATGACCTGGTTTAAAGCCGCCGTGGTGCCAGCCGGACTGGTGCTGCTGCTCGCGCCGTGGATACTGTATAAAATCTACGCGCCGGAACTGAAAGTTATCGATAACGTCAATGAAATTGCCGAGAAGGGCCTGCGTGAGCTGGGTCCGGTAAAACGTGAAGAGAAGCTGCTGATCGTGTTCTTTGTCCTGGGCGTGCTCGGCTGGATGACGGGTTCCATCACCGGCATCGCCTTTATTCCCGTCGGCCTGGCGTTCCTCGCCTGTCTGCTGCTTTTCGGCGTGCTGAGCTGGAATGACGTGGTGAGCGAAAAATCGGCCTGGCAGACCTTCGTCTGGTATGGCGCGTTTTATGGCTGTGCGGTTGCCCTATCAAAAGGCGGGTTCTACGTCTTTCTGGTGGACGTTATCAAAAACTATCTCGACCTGTCGCATCTCAATGAAATCAGCGCGATTGCCGTGCTGGTCTTTATCAGCCTTGCCGTCCGCTATTTCTTTGTCTCGAACAGCGCGTTCGTCGTCTCTTTCTATCCGGTACTCTTTACCCTGGGAATGACGACCCAGGCGCACCCGATGTACGTGGCGCTTTCTCTGGCTTTCTCCGCAGGCTATGGCGCACTGCTGACGCACTACGGCAACGGCGCGGGCGTATTTACGTTCTCCAGCGGCTACGTCCCGCAAAAAACGTTCTGGATGCTGGGCACCATCATGGTGGTGGTCAACGTATTAATCTTCTTCCTGATCGGTATTCCTTACTGGAAATTTATCGGCATTTAACAGGAGCATAAAATGAAACTGGATATTCTGATTAAAAACGGTCTGGTCGCCGATCCCGAAGGTCATGATTATATTAATCGTAATATTGGCGTTATCGGCGATCGCATCGTGGACTTAAATACCGTTGACGATTTGCAGGCCGAAACGGTGATTGATGCCGCGGGTTGTATCGTGCTGCCTGGCTTAATCGACTTCCATGGTCATGTTTTTCACGGCGGGACCGCCATCAGCGTCAACCCTGACATCGTATGCTTGCCCAACGGGGTCACCAGCATGGTCGATGCCGGCAGCAGCGGCTGGGTGAATTATCAGCTTTTTCGCAATAGCGTGATTCATCCTGCCATGGTGAAAATCAAAAGCTATTTGAACGTGGTCAACGTCGGGCTTTCCACCCTCGGGGGCGGGCCGACCGGGTATCTGGAAAATACCAACCCGGCGAATTACAACGAGGAGAAAATCGCCCAAACGCTGAATAGCAACAGAGACAATATTCTGGGATTGAAACTACGCTACAGCCAGGATATCGCCAAAGGGAAACAGTACGCCAGCGACCCTCTTCTCTCTACCGTCTCCCTGGCGCGTAAACTGGATACCACGATTTGCGTTCACGTCACGGACTCTCTTCTCTGCGCCGATGAACTGATCCGCTATTTTAATGCCGATGATATTTACGCCCACTGCTTCCACGGTACCGGCCACTCGATTCTCGATGAACAGGGCGAGGTCTATGCGGCAATAAAAGAG
>OKNG01000371.1_pt1 | contig 9066 bp, 9 predicted proteins | sample 1614291 | NCBI WGS metagenome assembly OKNG01 (sample SAMN04436922, study PRJEB24849) | human gut metagenome | biome: human gut; feature: NICU; material: stool | host: Homo sapiens | place: USA: Saint Louis, MO | collected 2012-05-16 | reverse complement strand
TCTTTTTCTATATTTTATCAGAAAATTCTGGTAACTTTGAAGGTTATAGTTTGTAAAATGGAGGGATTGGTATGAAGAAATTAAAAATGTTAGGATGCGTCGGTTTGCTTTTAGCTTTAACGGCTTGTCAGGCGGGAACGGGAAACTCGGCTGATAGTAACAAAGCAGCGGGACAAAAAATTGCAATTAGTTCTGAAGCGGCTATTTCGACAATGGAACCACACACAGCGGGGGATACGACCTCGACTTTAGTCATGAATCAAGTTTATGAAGGACTCTATGTTTTAGGTAAAGAAGATGAATTAGAGTTGGGGGTCGCTGCCGAAGAACCAGCGATTTCTGAAGATGAAACCGTTTATACATTTAAGATTAGAGAAGATGCCAAATGGTCGAATGATGATCCAGTAACAGCAAACGACTTTGTTTATGCATGGCAACAAGTTGCTTCCCCTAAATCAGGATCGATTCATCAAGCTTTATTTTTTGATGTCATTAAAAATGCTAAGGAAATTGCTTTAGAAGGCGCAGATGTGAATACTCTTGGGGTTAAGTCGCTAGATGATAAAACGTTAGAAATAACTTTAGAACGGCCCACCCCTTATTTGAAATCTTTGCTTTCGTTTCCTGTTTTGTTTCCACAAAATGAAAAATATATCAAAGAACAAGGGGATAAATATGCCACTGATGCAGAACATTTGATTTATAATGGTCCTTTTAAATTGAAAGAATGGGATAATGCCTCTTCCGATGACTGGACCTACGAAAAAAATGATACGTATTGGGATGCTGAAAAAGTTAAATTAACAGAAGCGAAAGTTTCAGTAATTAAGAGCCCAACGACAGCGGTGAATTTGTTTGACTCGAATGAATTGGATGTAGTGAATAAGCTAAGTGGTGAATTTATTCCTGGTTATGTTGATAATCCAGCCTTTCTTTCAATTCCTCAATTCGTCACATACTTTTTAAAAATGAACAGCGTTCGTGATGGAAAAGAAAATCCGGCTTTAGCGAACAACAATATTCGTAAAGCGTTGGCACAAGCTTTTGATAAAGAAAGTTTTGTAAAAGAAGTCTTGCAAGATCAATCAACGGCTACAGATCAAGTAATTCCTCCGGGACAAACGATTGCGCCAGATGGAACAGATTTCACAAAACTAGCTGCTAAGAAAAATAACTACTTAACCTACGATACAGCGAAAGCAAAAGAATTCTGGGAAAAAGGGAAAAAAGAAATTGGGCTGGATAAAATCAAATTAGAATTTTTAACAGATGATACAGACAGCGCCAAAAAAGCTGCTGAGTTTTTCCAATTTCAATTGGAAGAAAATCTAGATGGATTAGAAGTGAATGTTACTCAAGTTCCTTTTACTATTCGTGTTGATCGTGATCAAACGAGAGACTATGATTTAGAATTATCTGGTTGGGGAACCGATTATCGTGATCCATTAACAGTTATGCGCATCTTTACTTCGGATAGTACCTTGGGCGGCGTAACGTTCAAGAGTGATACGTATGATCAATTAATTCAAGAAACTAGAACAACACATGCGGCTGATCAAGAGGCTCGTTTAAATGACTTTGCTCAAGCACAAGATATTTTGGTGAATCAGGAAACGGTTTTAGCACCAATCTACAATCGAAGCATTTCTGTATTAGCTAATCAAAAAATCAAGGATATGTATTGGCATTCATTTGGACCTACGTACAGTTTAAAATGGGCTTATGTTAACTAATTGAATGAAGGTAGGAAGGGGTTTGTCATGCTTTTAAAAAACTGTAAATTAGAAACAGGATTTTCTACTGTGAATCAGCGAATTGTTGCGACAGAAACAGCTAGCTATGATATTCGAATTGAAAACGAGGTCTGTACTGCGGTCGCACCGCAGTTAAGGCCTTTAGAGAACGAAACAGTTATCGATGTGAATCAGCAACTCGTTTTACCTGCTCTAAGAGAAATGCATATTCATATTGATAAAACGTATTTTGGGGGACCTTGGAAGGCCTGTCGTCCACTAACGAAAGGAATTTTAACACGTATTGAAGAAGAAACTTGGCTGTTACCTGAACAATTACCAACTAGTTTAGAACGTGCTTGCCAAGTTATTGAGCAGTATATTCAACAAGGCCATTATCATATTCGCAGTCATTGTAATGTAGATCCATCTATTGGAACGAAACATATTGAAATCACTAAAGAAGCATTTAGTCGATATGAACAATACATTACTCATGAAATTGTGGCTTTTCCTCAACACGGATTACTCCGCTCACAAGTCGAACCTTTGATGCGCGAAGCCTTACGCATGGGGGCAACTCATGTCGGCGGCGTTGATCCAGCCCTTGTGGATCGTCATGTGGATCATTCAATCGCAAAAATATTTGAATTAGCTACCACATTTAATAAAAAAATTGATGTTCATTTACACGCCCGTGATACTTTGGGACTTTATGAATTTAATAAATTTGTTGATTATACAGAACAAGCAAAAATGTTTGGCAAAGTCACTTTAAGTCATGCTTTAGCTTTGGGGAGCTTAGAAGAAGCAGCAATTAGAGATGTTGCGCAAAAATTCATCGAAACAGGTATTGATTTGACTTCGACTGTACCGATTGGAATGCCCACCATGCCGATTCCAACCTTGGTTGAACAAGGTGTTAAGATCTCCGTGGCTCATGACAGTTTGACGGATCATTGGTCGCCTTTTGGCAGTGGCAATACAATAGAAAAATTAAATACAGCCGCTCAAAGATTTAAAATTAGCGATGAGTATCGCTTGAATCGTTTATGGGGCTTAGCGAGTAATTTTGTAACGCCTCTTGATCCTAACGGGCAGCAAGTTTGGCCTAACGTCGGCGATTCTGCAGATTTCCTACTATTTAATGCTGAGAGCACTGCTCACGTGATTGCACGCCAACAGCCAATCCAACAACTGATACTAAAAGGACAACTGGTTGAAGCCGTTCAAAAGGGGGAAAAAGAATGACAGCATCCATTGTTTATTTGAATAATGTTCGTTTAGAAACTGGTTTTGCTAAAGACCACCACGAATTAACGTATACTAAAACCGCACGCTATACTTTAGCGATTCAAGAAGGCAAAATCCAAGCGATTATTCCGCAAAATCAAGTCACTGAAAAGCAACAAGGCACTGATTTAAACGGACAACTGGCTATTCCCGCTTTTCAAGAGAGCCATAATCACTTAGATAAAACCTACCTTTCATTAGGCTGGCGTGCTAGCCAACCTGTTAAAAATTTAAAAGAGCGTTTAGCAGACGAAGCCAGTGAACTTAAATTGTTAGCTCCGTCAACAGAACAACGAGCGACGGCCATGATTGAAAAATTGATTGGTTATGGAGCCTCTTATATTCGGACACATGTCAACATTGATCCTTATGTAGAACTAGAAAACTTCTGGGGCGTCAAAAGAGCCTTAGAAAAATATGCGCATGTGATTGATTATGATATTGTTGTCTTTCCACAGCATGGATTATTAAAAAATCCCCAAACGGTTTTACTCATGAGAGAAGCCCTAAAAAATGGTGGAACAATGGTTGGCGGTTTAGATCCTGCAGGCATTGATTATGCAATTGAAGAATCTTTAGAAACCATTTTCGATCTGGCAGAAGAATTTCAAGTAGGAATCGATATTCACTTGCATGATACGGGGGAAGTGGGTGTTTATACAATTGATAGATTTTTAGACATTTTGGAAGAACGAAAATTTACTCAGCGAACCGCTATCAGTCACGCCTTTGCGCTGCTAGATGTACGACCAGCAGAAAAAGAAAAACTATACCAACGCTTGGCAACGCATCAAACGGCGATTATGTCTACAATTCCCTATGATCCTCGTTATTTATTGCCACCAATTGATGTGTTACGCCAAACTGGTGTATCGGTTCATTTAGGTAGTGATGGCTTTTTTGACTCTTGGAGTTCTAATGTTTCAGGTGATTTATTTGAAAAATTACGTAATTTTTGTGAAATGACAGGAAAGATTACAGAAGAGCAATTTACTCAAGCTTACGTCCATGGCTGCGGCAAAGAAGCACCTTTTTCATTTGAAGAAGAACGTCTTTGGTTTACAGAAGGCGACGAAGCAAACTTTATCTTTACAGAAGCAGCTTCTACAGCAGAAGTGATTGCTAGAAAACCACAGAAACGCCAGATTATGTTGAAAGGACAATGGGTTTAACTTGCTTTAAAATTAGGTAGAAATAGAATGCTAAAAAGCCAAACAGAGGAAACGGGGTTCAGCTCTGAGCAACGCACAGTGTTAGTCCTGCGGTTACTCGTCACAGTTTAATGCGTATAAAGTGCTTCTGCTCACAACGTGGATCAGCTTTTCAAGTTTGTTTGACTCACTTTAACATAGCACTTTTGCGTATCTTCCTTTATAATAAGACAAAATGAAGGAGATGAACCAAGCATGACTGAACAAACGAGAGAAAACAAAAAAGCAGCCTACGAATTGTGCTTACAACAATTGAGCGGTTTGTTAGAAATAGAAACGGATGCTATTGCAAATTTAGCAAACTCGTCCGCGTTACTTGCACAAACGTTACCAGACACCGTTTTTGCTGGGTATTATTTATATAAAAATGAAGAATTAGTTTTGGGGCCTTTTCAAGGGAAAGTCTCTTGTACCAGAATTAAAATGGGCAAAGGTGTTTGTGGTGAGTCCGCGGAAAAACAAGCTACATTGATTGTTGATAACGTGAAGACACACGCCAATTATATTTCTTGTGACTCAGCTGCGATGTCTGAAATCGTTGTACCGATGGTAAAAAATCATCAATTGGTCGGTGTTTTAGATATTGATAGTGGTGTAACAAATAGCTATGATGCGGTTGACCAACTGTATTTGGAAAAATTTGTTACCTTGTTACTAGAAAAATCAGATTTTTAAGCAGACTATTTTTGCTTTCTGACAAATCATGAGAAAATAAAGTATAAAATTTGATCATGAAAGAAGGTGAGTCATTTGTTAGAGCTGTATATAAATTTTAAAGGTGAAGCAAAAGAAGCAATTGCGTTCTATGAAGATGTTTTTGATACAAAATGTCAAAATTTAATGACTTTTGGCGAAGCACCTGAGGATCCTGAGCATCCTATAAACGACGAGATAAAGGATTTAGTGATGAACGCAAGTATCATTATTGAAGGAACCTATGTAATGATTTCAGATGTTCCTGATATGTTTGGTTTTGAAGTTACGGAAGGAAATAACCTTTCGCTCGTGGTTAGCACAGATGATGATGAAAAAATTGATCGCTTATTTAAACGATTATCTGAAGGTGGCACTGTTACAATGCCATTATCTGAAACTTTTTGGTCCAAAAAGTATGGTTCCCTAAAAGATCAGTTTGGCATCCATTGGATGTTTAATTATTATGAAGAAAATTAAAATAAAAAATCCCCAATCCGTTATTTTCATTGGATTGGGGATTTTTTATTCATGAAAGAATTGCTTCTTAGCGATTTGATACTGCCGTTGCTTTTCTGTCCAAAATTGCTGATCGTTTTCATCAATTTTGCGAATGACTTTTGCTGGATTACCTCCAACAATCGTGTTGGCAGGAACGTCTTTTGTAACCACAGCACCAGCAGCGACAATAGCATTTTTTCCAATTGTAACGCCAGGTAAAATGGTGGCACTTCCGCCAATCCACACGTTATCTTCAACAATAATTGGCGTCCCGAATTCTAATTCTGCAGTTCGAATCGTTGGATCAATTGGATGGCCGGCAGTATAAAAACTAGCACGAGGGCCAACCATGACATTATCACCGAAGATGATTTTGTTTACATCTAAAAAAATGCAATCCATATTTGCATAAAAATTTTCTCCTACCTCAATATGGCGACCGTAATCTACATAGAGGGGTGGGGTGATATATAACTCATTGCCAGTTTTTCCTAATAATTCTTTTTCTAGGGCCACAATTTCTTTCACATTATCGATAGGAAGTTGATTGATTTTTTGAGCTAACACCTTGCCTTTTGTTGATTTATTTTCGGGTAAAATGGTGGGGGCGTAATATAATTCACCTTTTAACATTTGCATATAATCAAAGTCATTTTGTTTCATGTAAGCGCTCCTTTAGGCTTTTTCTCTATTGTATCAAATCAACACAATAAGTCGAGGAATATGTAAAATAAAAAAGGATAGATAGCAAAATAGCCTTGCTTATCTATCCTTTACCTAAGGTTATCCAATTTTTTTAACTCTCCCGCCAATTTTATCTGCTAATTTTTGTGCTTCTTTTTCAGAGTGGTAAACTAAACAACCTGATTTATCTCGCGTACGTTTACCATCTGCAGTTAAATAGCCATGAAAAAATTTGATTGCATACATAGACATCACCGCCTTTCTAATTGAAAATAGTGTAAATGGAGCGATTAAAAATGTCAAATAATAGAAGTGCTCTTAACCATTCTTATCTTTTTTAGTTCGAAGATAAGCTTGGTTAAGAGCACCATTTCACTTAATAAATTAGTTTGAAACGGGTCGTTGAGTGAAATTCCTGTTCAGGTGAGAGGGTGATAGAACCGAACAACGGAAATCTTTCAGCACCAGGACAGACTTGGGTTTCAAATGTGAGCGCTCCGTGATTGACTAATTTTTGCCCTTGAATATCAGGACCGTTATCAGCAAAATTTGCTGAAAAAATAACAACTGAAGGTTGATCAGTGAACATCTCTAAGGTGATATCTTTAGTAGGACTTTTTAAGATAACATCCGGGTTAATTAAATCATGATTGGTTAAGATGAAAGGGTGATCGAAGCCGTTCATCTTTTGAATTTGTTCATCGGTACTTGAAAAAACCTCAGCTAATTTTTTAGGTTTTTGTAAATCAAAAGCTGTCTGGTCGACGGAAGCTAATTCTCCAAGCGGTAAAACTCTTTCATCAAGCGGGACAAACTTTTGGGCATTTATTTGTAACTCATGCGCATCAATGGGGATTGTAGGATTTCCAGTTAAATTAAAGTAGACATGATTGGTTGGATTGAAAAGTGTTTGTTCATCTGTAGTTGCCTGATACTCAATTTGCCATTCATTTTCTTCAGTCAATGTATACGTGACTGAAACAGTGAGATTTCCAGGAAAACCATTTTCACCAGCAGGACTCTCTAGCCAAAATTTCACAGAAGGATTCGCTTGTGCCTCTTGGATTTCGCTGTGCCATTTTTTACTTTCAAACCCAGGTGTGCCACCGTGAAGTGTTGTTTGAGTAGGAGTATTAATCATCGTTTGATACTTTTTACCCGCTAGTTCAAAGGAGCCATCGGCAATTCGGCCAGCTGTTCGACCAATTGTTGCACCAAAATATAAGTCTTTAGACAAATATTCATCTGCTGAGGGAAAGCCTAGCACGAGTGATCGGGATTCATTTTTTGTAAGAGGAACGTCGAGCGCAACAATTCGCGCACCAAAATCTGTTGCTTTTAAAGTCACACCATTTTTATTCGTCAGTGTGTAAAGAAGCATTCCTTGTCCAAATGATTCAGTTGAAATAGTCAAAATAATCAATCCTTCCTTCAAGTAAATATTTAGTAAATTTAATTTTGTTTTTTAGATTATTTAAATAGTCGAAAAGAAACGCTAAGAAAATAGATCTTTATTTAATTGTATTGTACACGTTTTCAATTGAAATGACAATTAAGAAAATATTAAGTAAACATTTGCAAAAGTTTAGTAAATATTATACAATTTGTTTACTAGTGAAAGGAGCGATTAGTGATGGAAGAACTGTTAATGAATCGATTTGTAGAAATATTTGGTGAGAAAGGGACAGCCTGTTATTTTGCCCCTGGAAGAATTAATTTGATTGGTGAACATACAGATTACAATGGCGGTCATGTTTTCCCGGCGGCTATTACGTTAGGGACATTTGGCGTGGCAAGAAAAAGAGACGACCAAAAAATTCGAATGTTTTCTGATAATTTTAAAGAGGTTGGTCTCATCGAATTTTCATTAGAAGATTTAACCTATTCAGATTCAGATGATTGGGCAAATTATCCTAAAGGCGTTTTAAATTACTTGATTGAAAGCGGACACAATATTGATTCTGGCTTAGATGTGCTCTTCTACGGTACGATTCCTAATGGTGCTGGCTTGTCTTCTTCTGCTTCTATTGAACTTTTAATGGGAACGATCTGTAATGATTTATATGCCTTACACTGTCCAATGCTTGAATTGGTGCAAATCGGTAAAAAAGTGGAGAATGAATTTATTGGCGTTAATTCAGGAATTATGGACCAATTTGCCGTAGGGATGGGAGAAAAAGATCAAGCTATTCTACTAGATACCAATAATATGCACTATGAAATGGTTCCCGCCAAATTAGGTGAGTATACGATTGTCATTATGAATACTAACAAACGCCGTGAATTAGCAGATTCAAAATATAATGAACGTCGTGCAGAATGCGAAGAAGCCGTTCGTTTGCTTCAAAAAGAGTTATCTATTGAATTTTTAGGTGAATTAGACAGCGAGACATTTGAACAATATCAAGCATTGATTGGAGATCCAGCGTTGATTAAACGAGCGCGTCATGCCGTCACAGAAAATGAACGAACTTTATTGGCAAAACAAGCGCTAACTGAAGGGGATTTGGAAGAATTTGGCTTATTATTAAATGCCTCACATCGTTCGCTAAAAGAAGATTACGAAGTAACTGGCATTGAGTTAGATACCTTAGTGGCTTGTGCGCAAGAACAACCAGGCGTTTTGGGCGCACGGATGACTGGTGCAGGGTTTGGCGGTTGTAGTATTGCTTTGGTACCAAAGCAAAATATAGATGCATTTATTGAAGCTGTTGGCCAGAGTTATCAAGATAAAATTGGCTATGCTGCTGATTTTTATCCTGCATCAATTGATGATGGTGCCAGAAAGTTATTTTAGAAAGGAAGGCTTTAAATGTCTATTTTAGTATTAGGTGGCGCAGGCTACATTGGCTCACATGCCGTCGATCAATTAATTTCAAAAGGATATGCCGTTGTTGTTGTTGATAATTTATTAACGGGGCATCGTTCAGCAGTTCATGAACAAGCGACTT
>OKNG01000364.1_pt1 | contig 9304 bp, 6 predicted proteins | sample 1614291 | NCBI WGS metagenome assembly OKNG01 (sample SAMN04436922, study PRJEB24849) | human gut metagenome | biome: human gut; feature: NICU; material: stool | host: Homo sapiens | place: USA: Saint Louis, MO | collected 2012-05-16 | reverse complement strand
CATACTTAAAAGAAGGTAAATGGTTTGATGGAGATCAAAGTGCGGTCAGAAAATTTAACGGATTTTTCACAAATAAAAAGCGGCCAGTTACTTAGCCGCTTTTGCACGATAATAAATTTAATTATGCTGCTTTTTTAGGTTTAAAGAATACCATCGTAAAGATTTGCCAGAAGAAAGCGAGAGCACCGAAGATGAAGACAACGTCGCCACCGAAACGAACCCAACGTAGGGTATCGAATAGAGGTTGTTGCATAAATTCTTCACTACGTGCATACCATAAGCCTTCAGAGATACTTGCATATCCTTGGATAATACCGATAGGTAATAAGCTTGATGCGATCATTAATACTAAACCGCCATTTAATAACCAGAAGCCCCATTTCATTAACTTATCGTTAAATGGTGTATCCGGACGTAAATAACGAGCGATTAAGAAGACGAAGCCTAGTGCTAAGAAGCCATACACACCGAATAATGCGGCGTGAGCATGAACGGCAGTCGTGTTCAAGCCTTGGATATAGTAAAGCGAAATTGGTGGATTGATTAAGAAACCAAATACGCCAGCACCTAACATATTCCAGAACGCTACGGCAACGAAGCAGTAAAGAGGCCATTTTAAGCGTTCCATCCAAGGTGTTTTTTGTTGCATCGCCCAGTGTTCCCAAGCTTCATGACCTAGTAACACTAAAGGTACCACTTCAAGCGCAGAGAATGATGCACCTACCGCAATAATTGGAGTGGTTGCACCTGCGAAGTATAAGTGGTGGAAAGTACCAGGGATACCACCGATTAAGAATAACGCTGCTTCAGTAATAGTTGCCACAGTTGCAGTACGACGTGAAACTAAACCTAAACTTACAAAGATGAATGAGAGTGCCGCTACAGAGAATACTTCAAAGAAACCTTCTACCCATAGGTGAACTACCCACCAACGCCAGTATTCCATCACAGAAATGTGAGTGTGCTCGCCATAGAATAATGCTGGGCCATAGAATAAACCGATCGCAATTACTGAGGCGAAGAATAATGCCAATAAGTTTTTATCACCAGGTTGTTTGAATGCATTCACTGTACCGCGAAGCATTAAGACTAACCAGAATAAGATGCCTGCGAATTTCACTGCTTGCCAGAAACGACCTAAGTCAATGAATTCATAGCCTTGGTGGCCGAACATGAAGCTCCATTCTTCAGGGAGAATATGCGCAATTGCTAAGTAGCTACCAGTGAATGAACCAACGACTAATACCACTAATGCCCAGTAGAGAACATCCACACCCAATTTTTGGAATTTCGGATCTTTACCGCCATTAATGATTGGTGCAAGGAATAAACCACCGGCTAAGAATGCCATTGCAATCCAGAATAAGGCAGCTTGAATATGCCATGTACGCACTAATGAATATGGGAAGTATTGAGAAATATCAATACCATAGAATTCCTGACCTTCAACCGTATAGTGTGCTACAACCGCACCTAATGTGACTTGCAATACGAAAAGAGCAAGCACAGTAAAGAGGTATTTACCTAACGCACGTTGAGAAGGAGTAAGTTGTAATTTCGTGAGTGGATCGAACTCAGGCATTGGCGGTTCTTTTTCATCTTCACGTTTTTTGAATGACCAAATCCATACCACAAAACCAATACCTGCAATGAGGAATACCACACTCGCAATAGACCAAATCACGTTTTCTGGTGTTGGTACGTTATTAATTAACGGTTCATGTGGCCAGTTGTTGGTGTAACTTGCGTGAGTGTTTGGACGTTCAGCTGATGCAGTCCATGCTGTCCAGAAGAAGAATTTAGCTAAGTCTTTACGAGCTTGTAAATCAGGAAGAGTATTATCCTTCATCGCAAAGTGTTCACGAGTGACTTTAGTTGCAGGATCATCACCATATAAAGAAATGTAGTATTGTGCAGTTTTTTCCATTGCCGCTAAACGGGTGTTTGAAAGCACAACAGTACCGTTTTCAACTTTGCTACCACGATATTCTTTGGTTAAACGCGCTTTTAATAAAGTTTGTTGCTCATCATTTAAATCAGAGAAGTTTTTACCAAATTCTTGATTCGCTGTAATATCCAACCAGTTAGTTAATTCACGGTGAAGCCAATCTGCCGTCCAGTCAGGCGCTTGGTATGCACCGTGCCCCCAAACAGAACCCACTTGCATACCACCAGTGGTTTGCCAAGCGGTTTGACCATGTAAAATATCATCGTGAGTAATCACTTTTTCACCTGATTCAGAAACATATTGTTGCGGAATTGGTGGTGCTTCACGATAAACTTCGAACCCGTAGTAGCCGAGAATAGAGAATGCCCCAATCAATACGGCGACTAATAGGTACCAAAACTTTTTATACTGTCCCATTTTATCACTCCTAGATTATTAGAAAATATGATGCCATGATGGTTAACTTTCCGAGAATAGCCATCAAGAGCTAGATTTTACGCGAAGTAAAATACCCGAGCAATTATATCGACTATCAAGTGATGAAAATATTACCTAAAACTGAGTAATTTAATCTGGTAATAGGAAATGCTAACTAAAAAGATAAAAAATGCGGCCAAAAATCTATTGATTTTTGACCGCACTTTATTGGAAGAAGGGATTAACGTTTAAACATACCACCTAAACCACCAAGGCCACCTAAGCCGCCTCCGCCCATTAAGCCTTGCATACCGCGCATCATTTTCGCCATGCCGCCTTTACGCATTTTCTTCATCATACGTTGCATTTCGTCAAATTGTTTCAGCAACTTATTCACATCTTGTACTTGTGTACCAGAACCTAATGCAATACGACGACGGCGAGATCCTTTGATAATATCTGGATTGGCACGCTCTTTTAAGGTCATGGAATTAATGATGGCTTCCATTTTGATGAACATTTTGTCATCCACTTGATTTTTGACATGATCCGGTAAGTTTTTCGCACCCGGTAATTTTTCAAGCATCGACATCATGCCACCCATTTTTTTCATCTCGCGGAGCTGTTCACGGAAATCGTCCAAGGTGAAATCATCACCTTTCTTGAATTTCTGTGCCATTTTTTCCGCTTTTTCGCGATCCACTGAACGTTCAAGATCTTCGATAAGGGAAAGCACGTCGCCCATGCCTAAAATACGCGACGCTACGCGATCAGGGTGGAATGGCTCAAGGGCTTCTGTTTTTTCGCCCACACCAAGGAATTTAATCGGTTTACCGGTGATTTGACGAATAGATAAAGCCGCACCGCCACGTGCATCACCGTCCACTTTGGTTAAGATAACCCCAGTAAGCGGCAAGGCTTCATTGAAGGCTTTTGCTGTATTTGCTGCGTCTTGACCGGTCATTGCATCAACGGTAAAAAGCGTTTCAATTGGATTTAATGTCGCATGAACTTGCTTGATTTCATCCATCATCTCGCTATCAACGTGTAAGCGACCTGCCGTATCCACAATTAACACATCGTAGAATTTGAGTTTAGCGTCAGCAAGTGCCGCTTTGGCAATCTCTACAGGTTTTTGTTTGACATCAGAGGGGAAGAAATCTACACCAACAGATTGTGCTAAGGTTTCAAGCTGTTTGATCGCCGCAGGACGATATACGTCGGCAGAGACTACAAGCACTTTCTTTTTATGACGTTCGCGTAAGAATTTTGCTAATTTACCCACGCTGGTGGTTTTACCCGCACCTTGTAAACCCGCCATTAAAATAACTGCGGGTGGCTGTGTCGCCAAGTTTAAGCTCTCATTGGCTTCACCCATGGCTTTTTCGAGCTCACGTTGAACGATTTTTAAGAACTCTTGGCCAGGTGTTAAGCTTTTATTGACTTCTTCGCCTAACGCGCTTTCTTTTACTTTGGCGATAAATTCACGTACGACAGGTAAAGCAACATCAGCTTCTAATAACGCCATGCGTACTTCGCGTAGCGTTTCTTTAATATTATCTTCAGTTAAACGCCCTTTACCGCTAATGTTGCGTAGCGTTTTGGAAAGGCGATCCGATAAATTCTCAAACATTTTAAATCCTGTTTTTTCTTAAAAAATTGCCGTGATTATACCGAAATTTGGGCGTTTTTCATCATTTCAAATAAAATTATGGCGATCTAGAGAAAAGATCCGTTAAAATAAGAATAATTCCTAGTAAAGAGAAAACATTATGTGGTTTGCCCTTTTTTCGATTATTTTTTACATTCTTAGTTTATTGTTGATCGCCCCGTTTTTGATGAATTCATCAGAAGGGAAGTTGAGTCAAAGTAAAATCCCGTTTTTTCTGACCGCACTTGCCGCAATTATTCTGCATGCGGTTAGTACTTTCCCTCTGCTAGAGGATCTTGCATCAGGGCAAAGTTTTACGCTGATGCAAATCGCTTCCTTAATGAGCGTAATTATTGCTGCCTTAGCGACGCTTTCAATGTTTCTTGTTTCCACGATGTGGTTTGTTTTACCGATCGTGTATGCGTTTTCGATCATTAGCTTGATCTTTGCGACATTCTTATCAAGCCACATTATTCAAATGCTTAATCAAAATACATTGATGTTATTCCATATTGGTTTGTCACTCTTTACCTATGCTGTGTGTTTTATTGCAACGCTTTATGTGATCCAATTGGTATGGTTAGACCGTAATTTGAAAAAGCGTAAAATCCAATTTTCGCCAGCAATTCCACCATTGATGACAGTAGAACGTCATTTCTTCTGTTTATTTGCGATGGGGGAAGCATTACTCACGCTGACTTTAATTTCGGGTACTTATCATGTGTTACAAGCGGTGACCCTAGAAAATCTGCACAAAGCAATTTTCTCTTTCCTTGCTTGGATTAGTTTTGGTATTGCTTGTTTTGGTCATTGGCGACTAGGCTGGCGTGGAAAAAGAATGATTATTTACGCAATTTCAGGTATTATTCTACTTACGATTGGCTATTTTGGTAGCCGTTTGATTTAATCAAAATCAAAGAACAGGTAAAAAGTGCGGTAAAAATGACCGCACTTTTTGTTGATTAACAAACAAAAGGATTGACCCTTGGACAGTATCCCCCTTAGTACTTTATTTATTACACTCATTATTTGTTTAGTTTTATCAGCCTATTTTTCCGGCTCAGAAACCGGATTACTCTCTCTCAATAAATATCGCCTTCGTTTTATGGCGGAACAAGGCAATAAAGGCGCGCAAAAAGCAGAAAAACTGCTTGAAAAGCCTGATACCTTGTTAAGTTTTATTCTGATCTTTAATAACCTTGTGAACATCAGCGCTTCAGCTATTGCAACCATGATTGGTATGCGTTTGTATGGTGATGCGGGTGTGGCTATTGCAACAGGTTTATTAACTTTTGTGATGCTTGTTTTTTCTGAAATTTTCCCTAAAACGGTTGCGGCGATGCACCCAGAGAAAGTGGGATTATTTTCAAGTCACATTTTGTCGCTATTGTTAAAAGTGTTCTATCCATTAGTTTGGTTGATGAATATTTTTACGAAAACCTTAATGCGAATGGTCGGCTTAAAACCTGATTTACAAAAACAAGTGATTAGCCGTGATGAGTTAAGAAGTATTGTATCGGAAGCGGGTGAAGCAACACCTGATGAACAACATCCACAAATGTTGCTTTCCATTTTAGATATGGAAACCATCACGGTGGACGATATTATGGTGCCACGTAATGAAATTGGTGGGATTGATATTGACGATGATTGGAAAGCCATTATGCGTCAGCTTACTCATGCGCCACATAATCGTATTGTGCTATATAAAGGTAGCCTTGATGAGCAAGTGCTAGGGATTTTACGTGTGCGTGAAGCTTTCCGCTTGTTATTAGAAAAAAATGAATTTACCAAAGAAACCTTATTGCGTGCCGTCGATGAAGTGTACTTCATTCCAGAAGGGACACCACTAAAAACGCAATTAGCGAATTTTCGTACGAAAAAAGAACGTATCGGTTTAGTGGTGGATGAATATGGTGACATTAAAGGATTAGTCACGCTTGAAGATATTTTAGAAGAAATTGTAGGTGATTTTACTACTTCTATGGCGCCATCTATTGAGCAAGAAGTGGTGCAGCAATCTGATGGTTCAATGATTATTGAGGGTTCGGCAAATCTTCGTGATTTGAATAAAATGTTTGGTTGGGAATTAGATACAGAAGATGCCCGAACCTTTAATGGTTTAATTCTTGAACATATTGAAGATATTCCTGATGAAGGAACTATTTGTGAAATCAATGGCTTACGAATTACTATTTTAGAAGTCAGCGATAATATGATTAAACAAGCAAAAGTGGAGAAATTAGCCTCTTAAATACGGCTTTTTCTGACCGCTCTTTTGTTTAAGAAATACGTTATTTTTACAAAGGATTGAATATGACGGATGAGATTCGTTTAACACAATATAGCCACGGCGCAGGTTGAGGCTGTAAAATTTCGCCTAAGGTGTTAGGGACAATTTTACAGACAGAAATCGAAAAATTTACCGATCCTAATTTATTGGTCGGGAACGAAACGGCGGATGACGCAGCGGTTTATGATCTTGGTAATGGTACTGCAATTATCAGTACCACAGATTTCTTTATGCCGATTGTGGACGATCCTTTTGACTTTGGCCGCATCGCGGCGACCAATGCCATTAGTGATATTTTCGCAATGGGTGGTAAACCAATTATGGCGATTGCCATTTTAGGTTTCCCGATTAATAAATTACCGGCAGAAGTGGCGCAGAAAATAGTTGATGGTGGCCGTTTTGCTTGTCATCAAGCGGGGATTTCCCTTGCTGGCGGTCACTCGATTGATGCACCAGAACCTATTTTTGGTTTAGCCGTAACGGGTGTGATTGCAACGGATCGTGTAAAACGGAATGCCTCAGCAGAAGCAAATTGTAAGCTTTATTTAACTAAGCCATTAGGTATCGGCGTGCTGACTACTGCTGAGAAAAAAGGCAAGTTAAAACCAGAACATCAAGGATTGGCAACGGCAGCCATGTGTCAAATGAACCTGATTGGTAGCCAATTTGCGGAAGTTGCTGGTGTAACCGCCATGACGGATGTAACCGGCTTTGGTTTGTTAGGGCACTTGGCTGAAATCTGTGAAGGCTCAAATCTTAATGCGGTTGTGCATTTTGATAAAATTAAATTATTAGATGGTGTAGCAGATTACATTGCTGAAGGTTGTGTACCAGGTGGAACTAACCGTAACTTTGAAAGCTATGGCCATAAAATTGGTCCTCTTACGGATTATCAAAAGGCGGTACTTTGCGATCCTCAAACTTCAGGTGGCTTGTTGATTGCGGTTAAACCTGAAAGTGAAGCGGAAATCTTAGAGATTGCGAAAAAAGCGGGCATTGAGCTTAGCGAGGTCGGTGTATTAAAACCTCACCAAGAAGGTGTGCTGGTCGAAGTCGAATAAATCATTTTTGTTAAACTAAAAAGTGCGGTGAAATTCACCGCACTTTTTTTATTCTTTATTTTCCTTGTTCTCTTTATTGTTGGAATACATCGAATCAATGATATGACGATAACGTTCCATAATTACTTTTCGGCGTAGTTTGAGCGTAGGCGTGATTTCACCAAGTTTTACGCTAAATGCTTGAGAGAGTAACGTAAATTTCTTCACTTGCTCGAAGTGAGCCAATTCTTTTTGAAGGCTTTCGATACGTTGTTCAAACATCTTGATAATTTCAGAGTGTTTGAGTAATTCCATGCGATCTTGATACTTAATATTCAGTTTTTTCGCATATTCTTCTACGCTATCAAAACAAGGTACGATCAACGCTGAAACATATTTTTTTGCATCGGCAATAATCGCAATTTGTTCGATAAATTTATCTTTACCAATTTTACCTTCGATATATTGTGGCGCAATGTATTTACCGTTAGAGGTTTTCATCAATTCTTTAATACGGTCGGTAATAAATAAATTACCTTCAGCATCAAATTCACCGGCATCTCCTGTTTTCAAGAAACCATCTTCAGTGAAGGCTTGGGCCGTTTCTTCAGGTTTTTTATAGTAGCCTTTCATTACCATGCCACCACGCACCAGAATCTCGTTATTTTCACCAATTTTAACTTCTGCGTTTGGCATTAATTTACCAATAGAATTCGGATTAAAATGATGATCATCCCAGCAAGAAACAGTAGCCGTGGTTTCTGTCATGCCGTAACCGAGTTTGATATTAATCCCAATGCTATGGAAGAAAAGCCCAATGGTTGGTTCTAATTTTGCGCCACCGCAAGGCATCATCTTAATGCGTCCACCTAACAATGAACGCAGTTTAGAAAGTACTAGTTTATCAGCAAGCGCATAGTGTTTTTGCAAGAAGAACGGGACTTTTTTATTTTGAGAGAGAAGATCAAAACGTTTTTTCCCCACCGCAATCGCCCAGTGGAAAATCATCTGACGAATAAAAGGCGCTTTTTGGACTTTATCAAGCACAGCAGAATAAATTTTTTCATAGAAACGCGGTACGGCACACATAAAGGTTGGGCGTACTTCCGTTAATGCTTCACGTACTTGATTGGTATCTTCGAGATAGCAAAGGATTGCTCCGCGATGTAACACATAGGCAACCCAAGCACGCTCAAAAATGTGGCTAAACGGTAAAAAAGAAAGTGAAACCTCATCTTGATTAACATCTAATGCAATATCATGGGCTTCAAGTTGATGTGCCAAGTTACTGTAATCAAGCATTACGCCTTTCGGTTCACCTGTTGTGCCTGATGTGTAGATGATCGTGAATAAATCATCCATCGTTTTATTTGCTAAACGAGTTTCAAATTCAGTCTTGAATTCTTCCGTACCTAATTGAATTAAATCTTCCCAATGACAAGAAAGAGTATTTTCACTCAGTTGAATTTGTTCTTTCATGGCCACAATTTTTTGTAATTGTGGACACTGATGCGCAATTTCTAACGCTTGCTCATATTGTTCTTGGTCACCGACAAACAGAATTTTGACATCGGCATGATTTAAAATAAATTCAGCTTGTTGTGCGGTATTTGTTGCATAAATTGGAACGGTGATGGCACGGACTTGAAGCGCAGCAATATCTGCGATTGTCCAACGTGACATATTGTTCGCAAAAATCGCAATTTTATCTTGTACTTGAATATTGCAAGCAAGAAAAGCTAATGAAAGCTGATCAAGCTGTTGTTGGAATGAATTCCACGAAATATCTTTCCACAAGCCATTAATTTTATGGCGAAGTGCGGTTGCATTTTGACGAGTTTTTGCCTGTTGGCGAATTCGATTGACGAAATGACGTTCTAAATTCATATAAGCCTTATTTGAGCGAACAACTGTACGCTAATATAAACGAAATAAATTTAAAATCTAGTGAAATG
>OKNG01000358.1_pt1 | contig 9493 bp, 8 predicted proteins | sample 1614291 | NCBI WGS metagenome assembly OKNG01 (sample SAMN04436922, study PRJEB24849) | human gut metagenome | biome: human gut; feature: NICU; material: stool | host: Homo sapiens | place: USA: Saint Louis, MO | collected 2012-05-16 | reverse complement strand
CCAAATACCCGACCCTGGCGCTGGTGGATTCCACCCAGGAGTTGCGTTTGTTGCCGAAAGATAGCCTGCCGAAACTGTGCGACGAACTGCGGCGTTATCTGCTGGACAGCGTCAGCCGCTCTAGCGGACACTTTGCCTCCGGGCTCGGTACGGTAGAACTAACCGTGGCGCTGCACTACGTCTACAACACGCCTTTCGATCGCCTAATCTGGGACGTCGGCCACCAGGCTTACCCGCATAAAATTCTGACCGGACGCCGCGATCGGATCGGCACCATCCGCCAGAAAGGCGGGCTGCACCCCTTCCCGTGGCGCGGAGAAAGCGAGTATGACGTCCTGAGCGTCGGCCACTCGTCGACCTCCATCTCTGCCGGAATCGGCATAGCTATCGCCGCAGCCAAAGAGGATAAGCAGCGCCGCGCGGTTTGCGTAATCGGCGACGGGGCGATAACCGCCGGGATGGCGTTTGAAGCGATGAACCACGCTGGCGATATCAAACCCGATCTGCTGGTGGTGCTCAACGACAACGAAATGTCGATCTCCGAGAACGTCGGTGCGCTAAACAATCATCTGGCGCAGCTGCTCTCCGGCAAACTCTACTCCACGCTGCGCGAAGGCGGCAAAAAGGTCTTCTCTGGCGTGCCGCCGATTAAAGAGCTGCTCAAACGCACCGAGGAACATATCAAAGGGATGGTGGTTCCGGGGACCCTGTTTGAAGAGCTGGGCTTTAACTACATTGGGCCGGTGGACGGTCATGATGTTATCGGTCTGGTAAATACGCTGAAGAATATGCGCGACCTGAAAGGTCCGCAGTTCCTGCATATCATGACCAAAAAAGGCCGCGGCTATGAGCCCGCCGAAAAAGACCCGATCACCTTCCACGCGGTGCCAAAATTCGATCACACCAGCGGCGTGCTGCCGAAAAGCAGCGGCGGCCTGCCCTCTTACTCGAAAATCTTTGGCGACTGGCTGTGCGAAACCGCCGCGAAAGATGACAAGCTGATGGCCGTCACGCCAGCGATGCGCGAAGGTTCAGGGATGGTCGAGTTCTCGAAAAAATACCCCGACCAGTATTTCGACGTGGCCATTGCCGAGCAGCACGCGGTGACCTTTGCCGCCGGCCTGGCGATCGGCGGCTATAAGCCGGTGGTGGCGATCTACTCCACCTTCCTGCAGCGCGCCTACGATCAGGTGATTCACGATGTCGCCATCCAGAAGCTGCCGGTGCTGTTCGCTATCGACCGTGCGGGTATCGTCGGCGCCGATGGGCAAACCCATCAGGGCGCGTTTGATATCTCCTTCCTGCGCTGCATTCCTGACATGGTCATCATGACCCCCAGCGATGAGAACGAATGCCGCCAGATGCTATATACCGGTTATCACTACAACGACGGCCCGAGCGCGGTGCGCTATCCGCGCGGCTCCGGTACCGGAGCGGTATTTGAACCGCTGGCCTCGCTGCCTATCGGTAAAGGCGTGGTGAAACGCGAAGGTGAAAAAATCGCGATTCTGAACTTCGGCACGCTGCTGCCGCAGGCGGCAAAAGTCGCGGAAAAGCTTAACGCCACCCTGGTGGATATGCGCTTTGCCAAACCGCTGGATGAAGCGCTGGTGCTACAGCTGGCCGCAGAACACGAAGTGCTGGTCACCCTGGAAGAGAATGCCATAATGGGCGGTGCGGGCAGCGGCGTGAATGAGCTGCTGATGTCCCGCCGCCGCGCGGTTCCTGTGCTCAATCTCGGCCTGCCTGATTTCTTTATCCCGCAGGGAACCCAGGAAGAAGCGCACGCCGACCTCGGCCTGGACGCCGCCGGAATAGAAGCCAAAATCCACGCCTGGCTGGCATAATTGCCGCCACCGCTCCTGCTATGCTTAAAGGATACCCTTTACCCGTAGCAGGAGCGCACTATGCACTATATCCCTCTTGGCGATACCGATCTCCGCGTTTCCCGACTCTGCCTCGGCTGTATGACCTTTGGCGAACCGGACCGCGGTAACCATGCATGGACCTTACCGGAAGAGAGCAGCCGCCCGCTGATAAAATACGCCCTCGAGGGCGGCATTAACTTTTTCGACACCTCGAATAACTACTCTGACGGCAGCAGCGAAGAGATCCTCGGGCGCGCGCTGCGTGAGTATGCCCGTCGCGATTCCGTAATCGTCGCCACCAAGGTTTACCATCAGGTGGGCGATCTGCCGCAGGGACTGTCGCGCGCGCAGATCCTGCGATCCATTGACGACAGCCTGCGCCGCCTCGGCATGGAGTATGTCGATCTGCTGCAAATCCATCGCTGGGATTACACCACGCCCATTGAAGAAACTCTCGAAGCGCTAAACGACGTCGTCAAGGCGGGTAAAGCCCGCTATATCGGCGCATCGTCAATGCATGCCCGCCAGTTTGCCCAGGCGTTAGCGCTACAGCGGCAGAATAACTGGGCCCGCTTCGTCACCATGCAGGATCACTACAATCTGATTTATCGTGAAGAAGAAAACGAAATGCTGCCGCTTTGCAGCCGTGAAGGCGTCGCGGTGATGCCGTGGAGTCCGCTGGCGCGCGGTCGCCTGACCCGTCAGTGGGGGGAAACCACCGCCCGTCTGGTATCCGATGAAGTCGGTAAGGCGCTCTACAATGCCACTGATGAGAATGATGAACTGATTGCGACAAACCTGGCCGCAGTCGCGGAAGAGCTTGACGCCAACCGCGCGCAGGTGGCGCTGGCCTGGCTATTGAGCAAGCCGGGCGTGGCCGCGCCGATTATCGGCGCCTCAAGGCAGGAGCAGCTGGATGAGCTGCTGCATGCGGTCGATTTAACGCTGACGCCGGATCAGATTGAAAAGCTGGAGACGCCGTATAAACCGCACCCGATTGTGGGGTTCAAGTAACGCGCGGTTCCCTGCCGATTCCCGGCTCGCGCTGCGCTTAGCCGGGCTACAGGTTCACCAGCATCTGCGGGCGACGGGTTCACCACCGCCTCCGGGAAAAGCCTGCCTGCTCGATTTCCCAGAGGCGCCAGGCCAGACTGGTTTAAAAAAGACCAATCGGCCAGTGGTGGCCAATCACGTACAGCACCCCGGCGGAAATCACCCCGGCGACAATATCGTCCACCATGATCCCCATCCCGCCGTGGATATTGCGGTCGAACCAGCGGATGGGCCACGGCTTCCACATATCAAAGAGGCGGAAAATCACAAATCCGGCGGCGACCCACTGCCAGTCCATCGTCGGTAGAGCCATCAGGGTGATCCACATCCCGACAAACTCATCCCAGACAATGCTGCCATGATCGTGGGTGCCCATATCTTTCGCCGTACGGTGGCAAATATAGACGCCAATGCAGATGCTCATCATCACCGCCAGCGAATAGAGCTGCCAGGGGAGTAAGGTCAGCAAATACCAGAAGGGGATCGACGCCAGCGATCCCATGGTGCCGGGAACCACGGGGCTAAGGCCGCTGCCAAATCCCGTTGCCAGCAGATGCCAGGGGTTGCTCATCTTCAGGCGGCTTTTCGCCACATCTCTACTACGCGCCAAAATGATCGTATCCCTTAAAATCGAACGTGACGGGCTTACCTTCGCGTATGAACTGCAGACCTTCCGATTCCGGCAGGATCTGCCCAATGCAGGTAAAACGCGCGCCGAGGTTGGCAAGGGCCACGTCCAGCGCCCCGCGATTGAGTTCAGGTACGGTAAAGCACAGCTCGTAATCTTCACCGCCGGAGAGCGCCCAGCGCAGCGCCTGCTCAGGCTCAACCTGGCGCAGCATCGCATCCGAGAACGGCATCGCATCAAGATCGACGCGCGCGCCGCAGCCGCTGGCCTTGAGAATATGCCCCAGGCCGTCGGAGAGATCGATGGCGGCGTTCGCCAAATCGCGCAGCGCCTGCCCCTGCAGAACCCGCGGCAGCGGACGCAGATGGCGCGCCAGGAGATAATCCGCGTCGGCGTCATCTTCAACCTGCAGCCGATCCTGCAAAATCGCCAGACCCGCGGCGCTGTCTCCCGGCGTGCCGGTGACGTAAATCCAGTCGCCATGCTTTGCCCCGGAGCGCTTCAAAGCGCGTCCCGTCGGCACATAGCCGTGAATACCCAGCGTCATCGACAGCGGTCCGCGCGTGGTATCGCCGCCAATGAGCTGCATATCGTAATAATTAAGCTGCACGAACAGGCTGTCGCTAAAGGCCTCAAGCCAGGCTTCGTCCGCTTCCGGCAGGGTCAGGGCCAGGGTTAGCCACGCCGGTTCAGCGCCCATTGCCGCCAGGTCGCTCAGGTTGACCGCCAGCGCTTTATAGGCGAGGTCGGCAGGGTCGATATCGGGTAAAAAATGGTTTCCCGCCACCAGGGTGTCGGTGCTGATTGCCAGCGTTTTTTTCTCGGGGATGTTCAGGAGCGCGCAGTCGTCGCCAATGCCGGTTTCAACATCAAGACGTGCGCTTTTTACGCGATCAAAATAACGGGCAATCAGGGAGAATTCGCCGCATGCCATACGTTATGCCTCAGAAAAAGAAAAGAATAAGGCCGGTTTGCAGAAGTGAGACTCTGCAAAAACCGGCCCTGGAATTTACTTTTTGTTGGGACGAATTACCGGGGCAGCTTTGTCCAGCACGCCGTTGACAAACTTATGGCTATCTTCAGCGCCAAAGGTTTTCGCCAGTTCGATGGCTTCGTTAATCGCAACTTTGTACGGTACATCGCTACGCTTTGACAGCTCAAACAGTGCGATACGCAGCACCGCTTTTTCCACCTGACCCAGCTCGTCCAGCAGACGAGAAAGATACGGCTTCATCAGGCCGTCGAGATACGCGCTGTTAGTCGCCACTCCGGACAGCAGTTCGCGGAAATACAGAACGTCTACATCTTTCACATCCTGTTCCGCCAGGAACTGGTATTCGACATCAGCGATGTCGTTTTTGGACAACTGCCAGGAGTAAAGCGCCTGGACAGCACACTCACGGGCGCGGCGACGAGCAGCAGGTTTCACGGAATTCCCCTTACAAAAATCAGGCCTTGATGGCTTTCAATACGTTAATCATTTCCAGCGCGGTCAACGCGGCTTCAGCGCCTTTGTTACCGGCTTTGGTGCCAGCACGTTCGATGGCTTGTTCAATACTTTCTGTGGTCAGAACACCGAAGGCTACCGGGATTCCGCTGTCCTGAGCGACGTGCGCCAGGCCATTGCTTGCACCGCCAGCCACATATTCAAAGTGCGCGGTGCCGCCACGGATAACGGTACCCAACGCGATCACTGCGTCATACTTACCGGTTTTCGCCAGTGCATCAGCCGCCAGCGGCAGCTCATACGCGCCTGGAACCCAAACCACGGTAATGTTTTCATCTTTGACCTGGCCAATACGCTTCAGGGCGTCAATCGCGCCATCCAGCAGGCTGTCGTTGATAAAGTTGTTGAAACGCGCGATGGTGATGGCGACGCGAGCGTCCGGGGTAGCAACGTTAGCTTCAATAATGTTCATACTCTTCCTTCGGGTTCAGTTCATTTGGCCCCGCAAGGGGGGCGGATTCTATCATAATAATCGGCGCACTGCTTTCCCTTTTGTCCGGGGAAATCAAGCGTTCACTAAATGCAGGCAAATATCCGGGCCTACATGACGTATCTCATTGAATTTGAAATGGGGTGCTTGCTCAAGTTTCTCAAGCCCCGGCAGTACACATAATCCGCGCGCATCGCTGCCTAACAGTTTAGGCGCAATATAGACGATAAGCTCGTCCACCAGCCCGGCCTCCAGCAGCGCGCCGGCAAGGGTGGGGCCTGCTTCCACCCAGATCGAGTTAATTTGCTGTTTGCCCAGCAGCATCATCAGGACCACCAGATCCAGGCGACCGTTATGCTCCGGCACCAGCAGCGTGCGTACGTTCTCCGGCCACTGGCGTTCATCTGCACGGGTACGGGCAAACAGCGTTTCACCCGCCTGCTCCACGATACGATGCTGCGGCGTGACGCGATTCTGACTATCGATAACGATGCGCAAAGGCTGGCGCAGGTTTTCCTGCGGGTACAGCGCCTGGGTGTCGGCGTTGAGCTCGTCCCAGCGTACGGTTAGCGCCGGGTCATCCGCCAGCACCGTCGCGCTGCTGGTCAGGATGGCGTGGCTTTGCGCGCGCAGGCGCTGCACATCGCGCCGCGCCTGCGGTGAGGTGATCCACTGGCTCTCTCCGCTGGCCATCGCCGTGCGCCCATCCAGCGATGCGCCCATTTTTAACTGAATCCAGGGAAAACCGGTGCGCATCCGCTTAAGAAAACCTTTATTCAGCGCCTCGGCTTCGTTCATCATCAGCCCGTGACTGACGTCGACCCCTTCCTGCTGCAAACGGTACAAACCGCGACCCGCGACCTGCGGGTTCGGATCCTGCATCGCCGCAACCACGCGGGTCACCCCTGCGGCAATCAGCGCCTCGCAGCACGGCGGCGTTCGCCCGTGATGGCTACAGGGCTCCAGCGTGACGTACGCCGTCGCGCCTTTCGCTTTTTCGCCCGCCATGCGCAGCGCGTGCACTTCCGCGTGCGGTTCACCGGCGCGATAGTGAAAACCTTCGCCGACGATCTGGCCATCTTTAACGATCACGCAGCCGACATTCGGGTTTGGGTGCGTGGTGAAGCGTCCGCGCGCGGCCAGCTTCAGCGCTCGCGCCATGTATATTTCATCCTGCATGGGCTCAGTCCTGTAAGCGGGCGATCTCTTCGCCAAACTCTTTGATATCTTCGAAGCTGCGATAGACGGAAGCAAAGCGGATGTAGGCGACTTTATCGAGCTTTTTCAGCTGTTCCATCACCAGGTTGCCGATCATTTTGCTCGGCACTTCCCGCTCGCCGGTCCCGCGCAGGTGGGTTTTTATATGGTTAACCGCCATTTCGACATCGTCTGAGCTGACCGGGCGCTTCTCCAGCGCTTTCAGCATACCGCTGCGCAGTTTGTCCTCATTAAAAGGCTCGCGCACGTCGTTGCTTTTTACGACTCGCGGCATCACCAGTTCCGCCACTTCAAACGTCGTAAAACGTTCATTACAGACCAGACACTGACGACGACGACGCACGGAAGAGCCCTCGCCCACCAGACGAGAGTCGATAACTTTGGTATCTACGGCGAAACAGAAAGGGCAATGCATGGCGCGTCCTGACATGTAGTTAAACTAACGGGTAGTTTACCGCGAAGTGACCCGACAACAAAGAAAGAGCTTTTGAGACAAAGGATCTATAGTGCGATTATCCGATCGGTCTACCATTAAGCATCCTCTGTTAACGGAATCCCAACTATGACAAGACGTTATTTAAAGCTGGCCATTGTGGGTAGCATTTTCACCCTCAGCGCCTGCGCGCAGCAAAGCGAAATCCGCCAGATGAACCAGAGCGTGAGCACCCTGAGCAAAGAGATGACCCAGCTCAATCAGCAAACGGTAAAAATTACTCAGCAAAACGTTCTGAACGCGAAATCAAACAGCGGCGTATACCTGCTGCCGGAGGCGAAAACGCCGGCCCGTCTGAAAAGCCAGATTGGTACGCTGCGCATGTCGCTGCTCAATATCGCGCCGGATGGCGACGGTACCCGCCTGACCCTGCGTATCCAGGGTGAATCAAACGATCCGCTGCCGGCCTTTAGCGCGACGGTCGCCTCCGGGCAGATCAGCGGCACCACCGATAGCTATCAGGAAGTTAACGTACAAAATCAGCTGATTAGCGCGCCGGCAAGCGTTCTGGCGCCGAGCGACGTCGATATTCCGCTACGCCTGAATGGCGTAACGCCCGAGCAGGTTGGCTTTGTCCGCATCCACGATATCCAGCCCGCAAACACGCCGTAACGCCCTCAGCCGGATGCCCTGAACATCCGGCTCCCCTCCCCTCATGCTAATCCACTTACAGATTTTCCATTCAGTTCACTAAAAATTGCCAGAATTTATGAATTTCGGTGGCATTCCCGCAAGAAATGCATAAAATCGTGAACGCAATCGATTACGCATGTGTTCGTTATGTGAAACAACACATATTTTTGTGAGCAATGATTCCTATAATAGACGCCACAGAAATACGAAATATTTAGAAACGCTTCGGCGCTTCTTTTAACGCCTTCAGGCTTAATTTAAACAGTGGCATCATTATGAAAAAAACATTACTGGCAGCCGGCGCAGCTCTGGCGCTCTCCGCATCTTTCTCTGCCAGCGCGGCAGAAAACGACAAACCGCAATACCTGTCTGATTGGTGGCACCAGAGTGTAAACGTGGTGGGCAGCTACCACACTCGTTTTGGTCCGCAGATCCGTAACGATACTTATCTGGAATATGAAGCGTTCGCCAAGAAAGACTGGTTTGATTTCTATGGCTATATGGATGCGCCGGTCTTCTTCGGCGGTAACACCAACGCGAAAGGTATCTGGAACCACGGTTCCCCGCTGTTTATGGAAATTGAGCCGCGCTTCTCCATCGACAAACTGACCGGTACCGACCTCAGCTTCGGCCCGTTCAAAGAGTGGTATTTCGCTAACAACTATATCTACGACATGGGCCGCAACAAGTCCGGTCGTCAGAGCACCTGGTATATGGGTCTGGGTACCGATATCGATACCGGCCTGCCGATGAGCCTCTCGCTCAACGTCTATGCGAAATATCAGTGGCAAAACTATGGCGCATCAAACGAGAACGAGTGGGACGGCTACCGCTTCAAAGTGAAATACTTCGTGCCGCTGACCGACCTGTGGGGCGGTTCACTGAGCTATATCGGCTTCACCAACTTTGACTGGGGCTCCGATCTGGGCGATGACAACGCTTATGATTTGAACGGTAAGCATTCACGCACCAGCAACTCCATCGCGTCCAGCCATATCCTGGCGCTGAACTACGATCACTGGCACTACTCCGTCGTGGCGCGTTACTTCCACAACGGCGGCCAGTGGGCGGATGACGCGAAGCTGAACTTCGGCGACGGCGACTTTAACGTCCGCTCTACCGGCTGGGGTGGTTACTTCGTGGTCGGCTACAACTTCTAATCGGCTCGATGATCCCCGGCAACTACGCCGGGGATCATAAAAGCTAACGCTCTTCGCATCTCACCTTACGCAAGAAATCACTCAATGAGCGATCGGCTCGTTCGCTGAAATGACGCCCGGTGGCGGAAATCTCCAGGCAGCGGTCAAGGCGAAAACAGCGATAATCTTCCCGCAGTTCGCACCAGGTCACCAGCAGCCAGCGCTCGCCCCAGAAAAAAAGCCCCAGCGGCAGTACGTCACGCTGCGACACGTTTCCCGCTTCATCGCGATAGCGCAGCCCCAGCGCCTGCTGGGCGGAGACTGCCCGATGCACTATATCAAACTGATCTTTACTATAGCCCTGCGCACCAAAGTCCGGTGCGAACACGCGCGACTGCTCCGCCTTGCGCCGGCTCTCGGCAGGCAAAATAGCCAACACTTTTTCCTGCGCCGACTCCAGCGCCTGGGACAGCGAGGCGCCGCCCCAGGTTGGCAGCAGCCGTATAGCGGCCATCAGCGCTTCC
>OKNG01000334.1_pt1 | contig 10527 bp, 8 predicted proteins | sample 1614291 | NCBI WGS metagenome assembly OKNG01 (sample SAMN04436922, study PRJEB24849) | human gut metagenome | biome: human gut; feature: NICU; material: stool | host: Homo sapiens | place: USA: Saint Louis, MO | collected 2012-05-16 | reverse complement strand
ATAAATTTCATGGTTGGTTAGAACACTAAATAAGAGTTTATGTTAGTTCATAGAAATAACCATATAGGACTATGTTCTATATGGTTATTTTTATAATGATATTAGACCTAAATTAAATAATGGCATTAGGGAATTATTTTAACTTGTATTGTAGGTTATATAGGGGATAGTTAATGAAAAATGCACATATAGAATTGTGTCGCTTTATAGGCGCAATAATAATTTTATGTCATCATACTTATTTATTTGAAAATAGAACCTATTTTGTTACAGGGTGGCTTTTCGTAGAATTTTATTTCATGCTTACTGGATATTTTACTGCTATGCATTTTTTTAAGACCCCATATCTTGGAGATAATATATATAAAGATGCATTTAAGTATATGCTTGATAAAATTTATCGTATTTTACCTTATGCTTGGAGTGGCATAACTCTGTTATTTATTTATTACATTGTAAGTGGTCATGAAGGGCCTGTTAGGCATACCTTCATATCATTACCGACTAATCTACTTTTATTAATGGGTTCTCCTTTAAATAAGGGGTTACTGGATTTTAACCCTCCACTATGGTTTATAGGTCAAATTATAGTTTTCTTACCATTAATTATATGTGTAATGATTAAATTTACGAATGTATATAAATATCTTCTATCTTGGTTATTACCTTTTGTATTATATCTTTTTAATATAGAGGCTATGGGCCATGCTATTCATTGGAATAGTAATATTTATCTATATGCACGTGGTTTATCTGCACTTGTTTTAGGAACAACATTATATTTTCTTGTGACTTATGTAGAGTCAAATTATAATCATATAATCAAACGACTACAGCGGAATATTAATAATACATTTTACTTGTTATTTGTTGTTTATATAATAATGATTTGTAGAAGTAAAACAGATAATTTAGAAATAGCAATACCATTAATTATTGGAACATTTTGCTTATTGAGTATAACTCTTTTCACAACATTTAATATGAACAAACATTACCAATTATATAAGATATTTTCTTATATTGGTAAATTATCATTACCTATTTATTGCTTACATATGCCAGTTTTATATTGGATTCAATTTTTAATACCTCATACAACTTATTCAGTCAAATTACTATTAGCTATAATGGTGTCCTGTTTGATTGCAGGTTTATTGGTATCCTTAGTGAATCGAATTACTCCTATAATAAAAAGAAAGTTATTTTACTTAATTGTAGAATGAAATTGAACAAATAAAAAAATCCATAGTGAACCCTGTATTATGATTTAGGTGTCAAATCAAAATATAATCAAGGTAATTCTCAACTTGTATATTTAGCTGATTCTGGAGAGGCATCATATGAAAAACAATGTGTGCCTCCTTTAATATCATGAGAGTTGGTGCTATAGAATCTTTTATAAATTGGATTGAAAGTAAGGTTCTAAATGATCATTGGTCCTTTGATGCTGCTGTTGAGTATGTTAAACATAATGATTTATCTCGTAGATGTATTCCGAAAGGACTGCTAATAAATATAGTTTCATAGGAAAGAATTCAATAAATATTTCAATAGTGTAATACTTTGTCACGCAAGATTATAAATTATAAAATACTTTTGAACGTCTTTCTTAAAGAAGTTATTAAAATTGTAGGTATGTTTGTAGTTGGTTCTTTTGGACTATTTCTATCAAATATAGATATTCAAAAGCTGCACAAGATTTGCATGTGTATATGGTAAAATAAAAATAGGTTATTTCCTAGTTTTTACTATTATATTTTGAGAGTGATAGTATATTTTGATTATGTACAAATTGTATTTATTATATCGAGGAGAGTTATTACGTGAAAAGTATTAAATTATTAGTTACAAGCGCCATTATGGCGATGGCTATCAGTCCCGTTTATGGCGCACAAATTGTATCACCCAATGTAAATTTAAATTCTACAACCTATGACATGATCGATTCCTTGCATGTTCAAGGTTATATTGATACATTGCCAACATCTAAGCCCTACAGCCGTTTACAAGTGGCTGAATGGATACAAGAAGCGAACGGTAAAGTGAATACCAATACGCCACAATTCGTTCGATCTATGATTCAAAATCTTGAAACTGAATATGCAGAGGATATTCAAACTTTGGCAATAGGTAAACAAGAGTCCAGAGTAGTAATCGATTCTGCTACAGTATCTGTAACTTCTACAAATTCCCCTGAGTACAACCAAAACCGTGGCGGTTGGGTTCGTACGGCGAGCACATACCAACCATTGAACAGCAATAACAATGGTTATAAGTATAATCGTGGTACTACAGTAAGCGGTGAAATGCATATTCGTGGCACGGTAGGTAACCATGTAGCGTATGCTATTACACCGCGTGCTGATTTATTCGCTGGAGACAGCAGTGCGCGCCTTGTAAACGGCTATGTGAAAACACATATTGGTGCCGTAGAGGTACAAGCTGGTAAAGATGAGCTTTGGTGGGGGCCTATGCACCAATCCTCCCTTAATCTTTCTAATAATATGAACGCTTTAACAGGTGTGAAAGTAACGACTATTAACCCTGTAAAAGTGGGCGGTACGTTCCGCTTCTTGCGTTCCATTAAGCCAACCTTCGTATATGCGAAATTGTCTGATGATCGCAACGACGTGAAACATCCAGATTTTGTAGGTGCTCGCATTGAAGTGTCTCCTACAAGACGTCTTGTATTAGGTGCTAGCATGACATCTATTATAGGGGGGAAAGGGCGCCATTTAGGTCTTTCAGACTATGGCCGTTTTTTAATTGGAAAAAATGCTGACTCAGCATCAAAAGATAAGTGGAACAGTATCGCGGGTTATGATATTAAATGGACATTACCCTCCATGGAAGTCTACGGTATGGTATATGGTGAAGACCAAGCCACAGGTCTCGGCTTTATTCCAAGCCCGTCTAAAATTGCCTGGACTGCAGGTGTGTACTTGCCAAAACTTGGTAATCACGAAGACTGGAACCTTCGTTTAGAAGGCGGTAAAACAAGCAATTGGTGGTATTCTCATTGGTCCTATAATGATGGTTATGTACATAAAGGCAATATCATTGGTGATTATATGGGTAACAGTAGTAATCGTTTATATGCTCGTCTTGGTCACTGGGATAAACAAGCCAACTTAACAGGCTTTAATATTGAGTATTTACGCCTAAACCGCGAACTCAATACGAATGCAAAAGCTCTTAATATTTGGGTTGACCATAGCCGTAAATTATCTAATGATTGGTCCTTAACTGCGAAGGTAGGCGTGTCTAAACTTCACAACATGACCGATAAAAAAGATAAAACTACATACTTAGTAGGTGTAGACGTAAAACGCACATTCTAAGAAGGGATCTATTATAAGTCGGTATTATAAACGTGTGTTTATAATTTGCTGTTTTGAACACAAATTTCCAAACATTAAGTTTGATGTATCATATTAATATTGTGAACGTTTTTAGTATCATAAACAAGTATAGATTAATAAAAGGACAGTTGATTATATCAGCTGTCTTTTTTATGTGTAAAATTTGTCACAACATTCTCATATATTTCATGTATTTTATGATGTATACAAGTCATCATGGTAGTTACCAGTTGGCGTAGTATTCATATAGTTTGAGAGGAAGAATATGAGGTATAGAGAATGAGAGCGAGCAATATTGAATTGTTGCGTATCATTTCGATGATACTAATTATTATGCACCATTTTAGCGTGCACGGTTGTTTCCCCTTTACACCAGATTTAACGTTTAATAAGGTGTTTCTCCAAGTATTTGGACTTGGAGGCAAGGCTGGTGTAGTTGCCTTTGTTATGATAACGGGCTATTTCATGGTTTTTAGTAGTTTTAAGCTGTACAAGTTTGTCAAGTTAGTAGGGCAAATATGGTTTTACAGCATTGCTATGTTGGGCGTGGCTATGGGTTTAGGACTCGATACGGTGACATCAAGGAATATGATGCTCGCTTTATTGCCCATTGGTGCCATGAGTTGGTTTGGTCAGAACTTTTTGGTACTCTATTTATTAACGCCTATTATTAATAGAGTACTTCGTTGGCTACAGCATAAATACTACGTTATGCTTCTAGTGGTTTCCACGGTAATTTGGTTCTTAATACCGACAGCATTGAATTTGTGGCCTAATGTACCGCATACCACCTTTGGATTCAAACATATTTTTTCCTTTGTTATATTCTATTCGATGGGGGCGTACATCAAGCTGTATGGCTCACATATAACAAAGAAAATAGGTATTATATTTAGCGCCATAGGCCTTGTAGGGGCCTTTCTAGGAGACATCCTTGTCGATGTACTAGCCATGACGAATCCAGCGTATATGAAACAGATTTTCTACTTTACGCAAAATGATTATGGCTTCTTTCAATTGCTATTAGGTATTGGCTTATTTATTATTTTTTTGAAAGCAAAGATCATTTATCGCCCTTGGATCAATGTGGTAGCATCTACTACCTTTGGCATATACCTATTCCATGACAATAGGTTATTCCTTCATCATATGTGGGATAATGTATTGGCAACGTATCAGTACTATGATTCATTAGTATTACCTCTGTATGCAATCTTTGTAGTGGCGCTCATTTTTGTCATCGGTATGACAGTAGACTATGTGCGGTTAGCTTTCATAGAAAAACCTGTGATGAAAGCAATTACGCCAAGCCTCGACCGGATTCAGTCAAGGGTTGAGAAAGTACTGCCATTATAATGCGATTATCGGTGTTTTTTGGTATAATATATAAGTATTCTTACCATAAAACGGGAGGTAATTATAATGCGTAAATTCTTGTATATGTTAGCGGTATTGCTTGTATTAATTGGCATTAGCACAAACGATGTAGAAGCTCGTCAAGATGTGTATGCTACGACATATCTCGGTAATAACTGGTATGTAGATCAAGACTCTGTAAAGCGAGTGGGGGATATACTCAACTTTACGGTGTACACAACAGCAGGTCTTAGCTATAAAGTGACATCTAGTGATGACAACTATTACAATGCAGACGTGTTTTACGATAATAATAAACTCGTATCGGATAATGGCCAATCCGTCTGGAAATCTCCAGGCATGATGGCAGCTATGCGCGTGGCGCGTAGATAAACAAGAAGGCAGAAATTATTGATATATCCTCCATTACTGAACATCTAGTAATGGAGGACATGTTATATAATCTCTGCCTTTTCTTTTGCTTTGGAAAAAGCAAATAGCCCTTCGTTACCAGTGACTGGATAACTGAAAGGCCATTTCATCATATTCTTTATTCTTTTGAGATGAGCCCGACGGTTCTACTCGCTTGGCTATCTACTTATATTATAGGGATAAAAATATATATCGTCAAATTCGAATGAACGATAATATAGCTTTCAATAGATTTTTTATAATTATGGGCAGCACTTAGGTGCCGCCTTTTTCTTTTGTTATTTATTATTTTTTTGATGATGAAACAGTTTTCTTATGTTTACAATAATAGCCCCTATAAATTATAATTAAAAAGATTTAATGGTAATTTATAGTATGAATGAGAGAGGATTCTTATGAAACGTGTGTGTAAAGCAAACTTATCATTAGCGATTGCCCTGACGATTGCTAGCTCTGTAATGCCTAATGTAATGGCAGAAGATACTGTTATTAGTGCCGTTAAGGGTGAGACCTTAAACTTGGGAAAGGTACAAGGGACACTGTATGGTATTGATGCAGATAATAAGAGTACTATTAATGCAGATTATGTATCTGGTAGACTAATGGATGGACGAAAGACTATCATTACTAGTCAAAATGGAAGTACTGTGAATATTAAAAATGGCGATCTTCAAGTTGGTCGTGGCAGTAATCCACTTGTTATTGCTAAAGGCGGTACTGTAAATCTCGGCGTAGATGGTAATAAGGGTAATTTTACTGGCCATGATATGTCTATTGAAGGTGACGTACGAGTCGATGGCAGTGTTACACATCCATCTGAAATTAATATTGGTGTAGAGAGTGACGAAGTACTTTGGACTGGCTTTGCTCTCAACTTAGCAGATAAAAATGCAAAACAGCCAAATCATATCAATGTATTCCTTGGTGACCGTGGTTATTGGGACCATATGTATCAAGGCGGTTTAAATGGCACTAGATATAGCACAATGACAACTCCAAGCCGTGTACATCGTTTGGTCGGTTCAAAAAATCGTAATTTTGAATCCATAGTAACTCAAAGTGAGCATAATGAAATTCACATTGATAAATTAGAAGGTCATGTAAATTTTGTATATGATCCAAATGGTGAGTATGATGATAAAGAGGATCCAAGTTATAAAGAGCGTGAAAATATTGTAAATGGATTGACTCCAGAATCATTCTGGGGTGGTGATGTTCATATTACAAGTGCGGCACCTAATTCCGGTGCTCATATGTACACGAGTCGTAAGGGCTTAGACTTGTCTACTGAGGACAATGTAAATAAAGTTTTGGATAATTTGGCGCATAAGGTGTACTACCATAATTATGTAAATGGTGAAAGAAATCTTCAAGGCACGGTTGCTATTGCTTCTGAAGGTGCTGAATCCGCGCGTTTTAAAGTATTAACCGAAGGTCATGCTAAGGAAGGTGCTATCACGTGGCAGGCTGATAAAAATGGTCAAGGTAAATATGAGTATGGTGAGGTAAAACCGGCTCCGGCGCCAACGCCTAAACCGGAAGTGAAACCAGCACCGCAACCGACTCCGAAGCCTGAGGTAAAACCGGCTCCGGTTCCAACACCTAAGCCGGAAGTGAAACCAGCACCGCAACCGACTCCAAAGCCTGAGGTAAAACCAGCGCCAGCGTCTAAACCGGAGGTGAAACCAGCACCGCAAGCAACTCCAAAAGCTGAGGAAAAACAAGCACCAGCTCTCGAGCAGAATCCTCAGATGCACGTCAATATGGGAGCTTTTGATACGCCACATATGCGTGGCACTCGTTCCGCTATCATGAGTAATATTAATGGTTGGAGAACGTTGACAGATAATATGTATCGTTCACGCGTATTACAACAAGGGGAACCGACAGGTATTTGGGCTCATGTTGGTGGCGGTAAATACAGCTTTAATGGAAACGGTGTCGACACAGATACAACTTATACACGTATTCAAGGTGGTTACGATGCTAAAACTGGCAGCGGATGGACTATAGGTGGTCAAGTTTCCTATCTTCGTGGTAACGATGATTACATTTTCAACGGCTCTGGTAAGGAAAAAGCTTTCGCTGTCGGTATGTATGGTTTGAAAGATCTTGGTAACAACCAATATATCCATATTGAGTCCCAAGTAGGTCGTGCATCTAACGATTTCACTGTTCGTAATGAGATTGGTGAAAAACTTTCTGGTGAGACTAAAACTAATGCGTATACAATTGGTGCACGCTATGGTAAAACCGTGAAACTTTCAAATGGTACATATATCGAGCCACAAGCACAATTGAGCTATACTCACTTTGGTGGTGATAGCTTCAATGCTGGCAGTATGCATGTAGATCAGTCTGGTGTGAGCAGTACAGTAGGCGGTCTTGGCCTTGAAATCGGTAAACATTTCGGCGCAGGTAATCTATATACTCGTCTTGGTGTTAACCATGTATTCTCCGGTACAGTAAAAACTACGTATACAAGTGGTGCTACTACTAAATACACTTCCGAGGACATTAAAGGCACTTGGACAGATTTAGCCTTTGGTGGTCGCTATGGTTTTAATGCAAATAACAGCATCTTTGCTGATATTAGTACAGGTCTATCTGGTGATTATAAGGCCGGTTGGTCTGTAAATGCAGGATTTACACATAAATTTTAAGCGAATTATTAATAGATAGGAGCGATTTTAGTACATCGATAATTGCATGACAGGTAAAGTCGTCTATTGATTCATTCATATATTTCTTTAAAACGTTTCTTATTGTATCGAGCATTAGTTCGACTTATAATAGGATTAGGATAGTCAACGAGGTTGGGCCTCTCTTTGTTAATGAAGGGAGGGGTGTCTATGAGTGATTATGAGTTAATCATGCTAATTCTAGAGGTAATAACTGTAGTTATTGCCTTTGGAGCACTTGTGGCTCTTATTTGTCTTGGAAAAGACAAATAGCCCTTCGTTACCCGTAACTGGATAACTGAAAGGCCATTTCATCAATTATTTATAGTTCTGAGATGAGCCTAACGGAACCACTCGCTTGGCTATCTACCTATATTATAGGGATAAAAATATATATCGTCAAATTGAGATGAAATACATTATTATAATAACTACATATAAATAATCATAAAAGCTGTACATACATAGATTAGATTGAACGGCTTTGATGTCAAAACCAATGTGACATCAAAGGTAGTTCAAAAATCGATTGTGTGTACAGCTTTTTTGTGTTTTGGTTTTAGTGTGTTTGTGTGAAAATAGTCATTGGAAGAATAGACAGAAAAGGCTGTAATTGAATGCGATATAACTGCATTTCAATTACAGCCCCTTTTAGGCTCTGTAAGAGGTTTTAGTTATCTTTCTTGATAAATTTCACGATAATACCGCCTACGGTCGATGCAATGCCGAGGCCGAGACAGAACATACCGATGGTGTGGATAAGAATGGATGTCTGGTTATTCTTGGAAATGGCCTGTGCCGCTTGTTGTGCATTGGTTGCATGTCTTGCGATTTCTACGTTGTTCGCTGATGGATCTGGAATAATCAGCAAGATGATTACGGCGATGATTAAAGCTATAATACCCATTGGTAATAATTTGTTCTTCATTGTAATTCTCCTTTTAAGAATTCATTAAACGTTGTTTATATATTTTGATTATACACTTATTATAAATATTTAAGAAGAGCTTATATATAAATAAAATGAAATTTATTTATGTATATAAAATAATATTATGGATTGTAACGATTATATTGTATGGATATTTTGTATGAATGTAGCATATTGTATTGTATTTGCATTGACAATCCTCTATATATCTATATAAAATAGAAATAATTTCATGTGTTGTTCATGATAAAATCATGAATCATCGGCATATTTAATCGTGTGTAATTAAGTATTATGTACGTAATTAAGTACGTACATAATTACGTAATGAGAAGTGTGTTTGTACGTAAGAGTGTGTAATGAAATATATAATCGTGTTGATGAGTGCCTTATGTATGTTTGTCATGCCTGTGTCGGGAAAACAGGTGGACAGAACAGCGCAACCTATGCAGGGGACTACGGTAAAACAAGTTCATAGTGAAAGTAAGCCCGTATTATCTGACGACTTAGATACATTCCATGTTAATTCATCTCATACTCCAGATCATGTCATCGGTCAGGGCGGATTGGAGATGCCGGACTCCACAGATAAAAAGACGACTCGTTATTCCGATACGGATGCGGTCAACTCTGCGTTGCAGGCGGTGGTCATGACTGGTGTTCATTCCGCAATGCACGGATCGAAGGCGAAACCGTGGATGCAGCGAACCGTCTTGTCATTGCGCTTTCAGAAAAACTGGAAGCCTTTGTACGGTGTGGAAACATTGCAGCCGTTAGGTCATTATGATGAGACATCTCGTCATGTGTGGTTTACACAGGAGCGGTTGGCGAATGCAGCGGATACAGGAACGACGGCGAATGTGGGTATCGGCTATCGCCGAATTGCTGAGAACGATGACCATTATTACGGTGGCAATCTGTTTTATGACCATCGGTTCAGAGGCAATCACGGTCGCATGAGTGTCGGGCTGGAGTACGTGTCGGGGATCGGTGCGTTTCGCATGAACTGGTATCGCGGTGTGTCCGGCGAGCGTTCCCTTGACGGTGTGATGCGCTTGGAGAGTGTGTCTAACGGATATACTGCGGAATACGGGACAAGCTTCAAGAATGCCCGTTGGGCGCGCGTGTATATGGAAGCCTATCGTTGGCAGTTGCGCCGTAGTGAGGATAAGCATGGCTTGCGCATCGGTACGGAGTTGCAGCTCACGCCGAGGATTTCCGTGGACATGGGCTACAACAAGCCGGAGCATGAGCATGGTAGTCCGTACGGTAAAGTCATGTTCCGTCTAGCCGGTGTCGATACGGCTTGGTTTGGTGGTAACCATCGATCGGATACAAAAACATCGGTTCGTGCTAATATGTTGGAAAATGTGCGTCGTCAACATACGGTGTATGTTGATTAACAGTGTTGTCGTTGATGATCGACTCATATCTGAATTTGGACCTGAAATGGTATTATTCCGTGTGGATACCATTGCCAAGAATCATGAAGAACAACCAACTATTGAACGTATAAGGATCAATAAAAAATAGAATATCTATATAAATATTTATATATAATCTATATTTATATTGTAAGAGCCGAGGCTCTAGGGCCTCGGCTTTTTCGTGTACCTGTAGATGATAATCCTTCTGTATATAAAAATATCTTATCTATGAAAGTATTAAACTGAAAAGTTTAAAAATATGAAATTGATTACGTAATTACAATAATCGTTATATCCCGATATGTGGATTTATCGTAATAATTGATAGGAAAGAT
>OKNG01000271.1_pt1 | contig 15807 bp, 16 predicted proteins | sample 1614291 | NCBI WGS metagenome assembly OKNG01 (sample SAMN04436922, study PRJEB24849) | human gut metagenome | biome: human gut; feature: NICU; material: stool | host: Homo sapiens | place: USA: Saint Louis, MO | collected 2012-05-16 | reverse complement strand
TCGATCATCATCTTCTGCGCGAAGATCACTTCTTCAACCGGGATTTCAACGCCCAGGTCGCCACGTGCAACCATGATGCCGTCAGACGCTTCGAGGATTTCGTCGAAGTTGTTCAGGCCTTCCTGGTTTTCGATTTTGGAGATGATCTGGATCTTCTCGCCGCCGTGCGCTTTCAGGTGCTCACGGATTTCAACCACGTCGGAACGCTTACGGATGAAGGAGGCCGCGACGAAGTCAACGCCTTGCTCGCAGCCGAAGATCAGGTCCTGTTTGTCTTTTTCAGCCAGGGCTGGCAGCGCGATGGAGACGCCCGGCAGGTTAACGCCTTTGTTTTCGCCCAGGTCGCCGTTGTTCAGCACTTTACAGATAACTTTGTTGCCTTCGATAGCGGTGACTTCCATACCGATCAGGCCATCGTCGACCAGCACGGTGTTACCAACGGACAGATCGCTGGTGAAGCCTTCGTAGGTCACTGCAACGATTTCGCTGTTGCCGACCACGGATTTGTCGGTGGTGAAGGTGAAGGTCTGGCCCGCTTTCAGAGAGACGTCGTTACCGCCTTCCAGTTTGATGGTACGGATTTCTGGACCTTTGGTATCCAGCAGGATGGCCGCTTTTTTACCGGTCTTGCTCATCACATTGCGCAAGTTCTGGATGCGCTGGCCGTGCTCTGCGTAGTCACCGTGGGAGAAGTTCAGACGCATCACGTTCATGCCGGCATCCAGCATTTTGCTCAGCATCTCTTCAGATTCGGTTTTCGGGCCGATAGTACAAACAATTTTCGTCTTTTTCATGACAGTCTTAGTCTTTAAGTTGGGAAGGATATGGAAATCTCGCTCCGGGGGCGCACCGCCGCGGAGTCAAACCTGTGTTGCAAAAGAGTATATGACACGCACTAAGGATAGGAGACATCAAATGAGCGTGCAGAAGAAAGTGTGCCTGAGTGACAGCCCAACGAAGGAGAGGAGAAGTTGTACGTTGTTTTTTGTATTCCAAGCGCTGAAACCATTCACCAGGGATTAGGCGCGCATTATACGCTGATTTTAAGATAAAAGGAAAATGGAAACGGTGTTTCAGAAATAATCTGTGCTGTTTCACATAATATTGTTATCAAGGCGTTAAGCCATGATGACAACTTATCGCGGCAGGTGAGGGACCTGCCGCACTTTGCTTATTTTTGCAGCGCCTGGCTGAGGTCGGCAATCAGGTCTTTAGGATCTTCAATCCCCACCGACAGGCGGATCAGCTGCGGCACAATGCCGTTCGCCAGACGTTGCTCTAGCGGAATTGAGGCGTGGGTCATGCTGTAAGGCTGGCTCACCAGACTTTCCACGCCGCCCAGGCTTTCCGCAAGGGTGAACAACTTCAGGTTGCGAATCACCTCGGTGGCGCGTTGCGCATCGCCTTTTACCACGACGGAAATCATGCCACCGGGCAGCGCCATCTGCGTGCGGGCAAGCTGATACTGCGGATGCGATTCCAGTCCTGGATAGTACACGTTTTCGACCAGCGGATGCTGCTCCAGCCATTGCGCAATCGCCAGCGCGTTGGTGCTGTGCTTTTCGACCCTCAGCGCGAGCGTGCGAATACCGCGCAGCGTCAGGAAGCTGCTGAACGGATCCAGAACGCCGCCCACCGCGTTCTGCAGATAGCCGAGCTTGTCCGCCAGCGCCTTGTTATCGCCCACCACCGCCAGCCCGGCCACCACGTCAGAGTGGCCGTTAAGGTATTTGGTGGCAGAGTGCACCACGATATCGAAACCGGACTCCAGCGGACGGTGGATCACCGGCGACGCGAAGGTGTTATCCGCCACGCTGATGACGTTATGGCGACGGGCTATCGCCGCAATCGCCGCCAGATCCGCCAGCTTCAGCAGCGGGTTGGTTGGCGTTTCGACCCAGACCATACGCGTTTCCGGGCGAATGGCGGCCTCGAGCCCGGCCAGGTCGTCCAGTTTGACCCAGCTGACCTGCAGCCCGGTGCTGCGCTTGCGCACGTTTTCAATCAGGCGGTACGTCCCGCCGTATACGTCATCAATGGCGACAATATGGCTGTCTTTATCCAGCAGCTCGAGCACCGTGGAGATGGCCGCCAGACCGGAGGCAAAAGCGTAGCCGCGCGTGCCGCCTTCCAGTTCGGCAATCGCCGTTTCCAGCGCATGGCGGGTAGGGTTGCCGCTGCGGGAGTACTCGTAGCCGGTATGCTCCCCGGGCGCGGGTTGCGCAAACGTCGAGGTGGCGTAAATTGGCGGCATAACGGCGCCGTGCTGGTCGTTAAATTCGCCGCTGTGAACGCTGAGGGTGGCCAGATTTTTCATCATTGATTCCTTTATTGCTGTAGACGGTTGCGCCAGGCGGTCAGAACGTCGCTGCGCGTAATCAGACCGAGAAAACGGTCGTTGTCATTAATGACGGCCACCAGGCCGCGGTCGAAGATGGCGTGCAGGGCGCTTTCCGGCGCGTGCTTGTCAAGGAACTCGACCTGACGCGTCATGGCTGCCGTCACCGGCAGCGCGAAGCGATCGCCGTCGCCGCCGATATGCCGCAAGAGATCCCACTCGTCGATAATGCCCACCACCTTGCCGTTCTCCAGCACCGGCAGCTGGGAGATGTCATACAGACGCATGCGCGCCAGGACGGTGGAAAGCGTGTCGTCCGGGGCCGCGGTGACGGTGGCACCTTCGTCGTGGCGCAGGGCGATGTAGTCAGAGAGATCGCCGGCCTGAGGACGCGTGATGAGCCCCTGCTGTCGCATCCAGTCGTCGTTAAACATCTTCGAAAGATATTTATTGCCGCTGTCGCAGGCGAAGGTCACCACGCGCTTCGGCGTGGTCTGCGCCTGGCAATACTTCAGCGCGGCCGCCAGCAGCGTGCCGCTGGAGGAGCCCGCCAGAATGCCTTCCGTTTTCAGCAGCTCGCGCGCGGTGGTGAACGCTTCGCGGTCGGTGATGCGCCAGGCGCGATTGACGCCTTCAATGTGGGCCAGCGGAGGAATAAAGTCTTCGCCAATTCCCTCAACCAGCCAGGAGCCCGCGTCGTGGTAGCGTCCGGTTTCCACCTGGTCGGCGAGAACGGATCCGGCCGGGTCAGCCAGGACAAATTCCGTGTGCGGAGAGTGCTCGGCGAACCACGCCTGCAGGCCGCCCAGCGTGCCGCCTGAGCCGACACCCACGACGATGGCGTCGATCCTGCCGTCAAGCTGTTCATACAGCTCAGGCGCCGTGGTGGTGCGGTGCGCCAGCGGGTTGGCTTCGTTGTTGAACTGGTCGATGTAAAACGCGCCCGGCAGTTCATTCGCCAGACGCTGGGCGTAATCCTGGTAATAGGCAGGATGGCCTTTGTTAACGTCGGAGCGGGTCAGCACCACCTGGGCACCCAGCGCGCGCAGGTGGAAAATCTTCTCGCGGCTCATTTTGTCCGGCACTACCAGGATCAGCGAGTAGCCTTTCTGGGCGGCGATCAGGGCCAGGCCGAGACCGGTATTGCCCGCCGTGGCTTCAATTATCGTGCCGCCAGGCTGCAGCTTACCGGTACGTTCCGCTTCGTTAATCATCGACAGCGCAACGCGATCCTTAATCGACCCGCCCGGATTTTGGTTTTCCAGCTTCAGGAACAGCGAGCAGGGACCGGTATCAAGCTTATGCAGCTGGATCAGCGGGGTACGACCAATCAGTTCGGTGACGGAGTGATAAATCGTCATGATGTTTTCCTTTCTGGATGTCATGACGGGATGATAGGGCGGTGAAATTTTCTCAATAAAGAACCATTCACTGCCTTTTAGAACAGAAAGGAATATAAATGATGTTTTTGGATGTCAGGACAGCAAGACGTAAAGTTGTCTGGATGTGAGGATGGCTATATCCGCATAAAATGCTGCAAAAATGAGCGTTTTTGCAGGGTGTCAGCCATCAGATATACATCAGGCAGATAATCATTGCTGAAATTCATCTAAATGCTTCCCACCCGGTAAATCCGCTATTTATTCCTCAAAGTTATAACACATTCTTTTTTGTTCATTTAAAAGCTGATAACGCCTGTTTACTATCGTTTGGACATCCATACTGCTAAACCGCCACGGGCGGCACGGATAATGAATAAGAATGATAGTTCTCAGCAATATTTCGAAGGTTTTTGACAACGGAAAGGTGGCGCTCACGGCCGTTGATAATGTCAATTTGACGATAGCACAGGGACAGATATACGGGATCATCGGTTACAGCGGCGCAGGTAAAAGTACGCTTATTCGCTTGCTGAATGGTCTGGAAAAACCGAGCAGCGGCAGCGTAACCATCAACGGGCAGAACATTTCTGCCGCAAAAGGTGAAGCCCTGCGCCAGGCGCGTCTGAAGATCAGCATGGTGTTTCAGCACTTCAACCTGCTGTGGTCGCGCACGGTCAGCGAGAATATTGCGTTCTCGATGCAAATTGCCGGCGTACCAAAAGCCGAAATAAAGGCCCGCGTGGCCGAGCTTATTGAACTCGTTGGCCTGAAAGGTCGCGAGCATGCTTATCCGTCACAGCTGAGCGGTGGGCAAAAGCAGCGCGTGGGCATTGCGCGTGCGCTGGCTAATCGCCCGGATGTGCTGCTCTGCGATGAAGCTACCTCCGCGCTTGACCCGCAGACCACCGATCAGATCCTCGATCTGCTGCTGGATATTAACCGTCGTTTCAGGCTGACCATCGTGCTGATCACGCACGAGATGCACGTGGTGCGCAAAATCTGCGACCGCGTGGCGGTGATGGAGAACGGTAAAGTGGTGGAAGAGGGAGACGTGCTGAGCGTCTTTACCCATCCGCAGCAGCCGATTACGCAGCAGTTTGTCCGTCAGGTGAGCCAGTACGCTGAAGAAGAAACCTTCAATCCCGAACTGGCAAACGAACTGGAAGGGACGGTCATCAGGCTGACCTTTACCGGGCACAGCACGCATAAACCGATTGTGGGCGAACTGACGCTGCGCTACGGCCTGCCGTTTAACATCCTGCACGGAAAAATGACCCAAACCGCTCACGGCGTGTTTGGTCAACTCTGGGTGCACGTCGTGGCATCTGATGAACAACTGAACAATATCCTCGCCGACCTGCAGCACAGCGATATTGAAGGCGAGGTGATTAAACATGGCTGAGAATCTCTTTCCGCATCTCAAGTGGGATCAGCTCTGGGCGGCGACGCTGGAGACGCTGTACATGACCGCGCTTTCCGGCGTGGCGACCTTTGTATTAGGCATCGTGCTGGGTCTGGCGCTGTTTTTAACCGCGCGCGGCGGATTGTTCCACAACCGCACGGTGTATAGCGTCATTTCGATTGTGGTGAACGTGTTCCGCTCGATTCCGTTCATCATTTTGATTGTGCTGCTGATCCCGTTCACCAAGACCGTTGTCGGCACCATTCTTGGCGCCAACGCGGCGCTGCCGGCCCTGATTGTGGGTGCCGCACCGTTCTACGCACGCCTGGTGGAGATCGCCCTGCGTGAAGTGGATAAAGGCGTCATCGAAGCCACACGCTCGATGGGCGCACGACTGAGCACGCTCGTGTTTCGGGTTTTACTGCCGGAATCATCACCCGCACTGGTCTCGGGTATTACGGTGACGCTGATTGCGCTGGTGAGCTACAGCGCCATGGCGGGGGTGATTGGCGCCGGTGGTTTGGGAAATCTGGCTTATCTGGAAGGATTCCAGCGCAACCATGGTGACGTCACGCTGGTGGCAACGGTGACCATTCTGATCATCGTTTTCATTATCCAGTTCTGCGGCGATGTCATTACTTCACTTTTAGATAAACGCTAATACCCGTCATATTTCGAGCCTCAGGCGCGTTGGCTGCATTTGTTCACCCCAGTCACTTACTGTATGTAAGCTCCTGGGGATTCACTCACTTGCCGCCTTCCTGTGACTCGAACTATTTAGGGTAACAACAACACACAGGAACCACATCATGAAAAAGACACTGACACTGATCGCCGCTGCAACCCTGAGTGCCCTGAGCTTCGCCTCCTGGGCCGACACCCTGACCGTGGGGGCATCCAACACGCCGCATGCGGAAATTCTGGAGCAGGCAAAGCCGATTCTGGCGAAGCAGGGTATCGACCTGGAGATTAAACCGTTCCAGGACTACATTCTGCCGAACACCGCGCTGGCGGGTCATGACATCGATGCGAACTATTTCCAGCACATTCCTTACCTGAACAGCGTGCTGAAAGATCATGCGGGCGATAAGGACTACGATTTTGTCAGTGCGGGCGCGATCCACATTGAGCCAATCGGCATCTACTCCAAAAAATACAAGTCGCTGAAAGACCTGCCGGAAGGTGGCAAGATCATCATGCGTGACGCGGTTTCTGAAGAGGGTCGTATTCTTTCCATCTTCGAGAAAGAGGGCGTGATCAAGCTGAAGCCGGGCATCGATAAAGTGACCGCGCGCATCAGCGACATCGTCGAGAACCCGAAAAAGCTGAAGTTTACGCCTAACGTGGAAGCGTCTCTGCTGCCGCAGATGTACAACAACAACGAAGGCGACGCGGTGGTGATTAACGCCAACTACGCGATTGACGCCGGTCTGGATCCGGTTCACGACCCGATTGCGGTTGAGAGCGGTGAAAACAACCCGTATGCCAACATTATCACCGTGCATCGCGGTGACGAGAAGAAGAAAGACATCGTCGCGCTGGTGAACGTGCTGCACTCGAAAGAGATTCAGGACTGGATCCGCACCAAGTACAAAGGCGCGGTCATTCCAGTAAACAACTAATTGACTGATTTTACAGATGAAGCCCGGCGAGAGACTCGCCGGGCTTCTTTTTTGTATCCGGCAGGAGAATCATTTAAGCTCAACGTTTAACAGGCAATGGAGTGATGACGATGGGTAACGTGAGCAAAGATGAAGCGCTGTACCAGGAGATGTGCCGGGTGGTCGGAAAAGTGGTGCTCGAGATGCGTGATTTAGGGCAGGAGCCAAAGCATATTGTCATTGCCGGTGTTCTGCGTACCGCGCTGGCGAACCAGCGCGTGAAACGCAGTGAATTGACAACCGAAGCGATGGAAACGGTGGTTAAAGCGCTGGCCGGGTAAGGCGCCAGCGCTTCGCAAGCTGCTCAAGCGAGCAGCAGAGCAGGTAATAGACCACGCCCGTAAAGATAAAAATGGCCGCCGGGTAGATTTGCACCCGGTTGTTGACCTGTCCCGCCACCGTGGTCAGCTCCGGGACGTTCACGATAAACGCCAGCGACGTATCCTTCAGCAGGCTGATAAAAATCCCCACCAGAGACGGCAGAATATTCCCCAGCGCCTGCGGCAGCAGCACGCGCCACAGGGTTTGCTGCGTGCTGAATCCCTGTGACAGCGCGGCTTCGTACTGCCCGGTCGGCAGCGCGCTCAGCCCGGCCAGGACCGAGTGCATCACGGTGGCCGCCGTAAACCAGGCCAGCGCCAGCGTGACGGTCAGCGCTCCCGGCAGATCGCCCCCGGTGATGAGCGGCAGGAGATACCACATCCAGAAAATCACGAAGATGAGCGGGATCCCGCGAATCAGCTCTGCCCATAAAAAGAGGGCTTTGCGCACGAGCCCGGTAAAGCGCCAGGCCAGGCACGCGAGCGCAATCCCCGCGGGCAGGGCGATAACGGCTGCTCCAGTCGCCATCATCAGCGAGAGCAACACGCCCCCCGGTTCACCGGCTGCCGCGCGTCCCCACAGCAGATAATCGAGGTTATCGGTGATGACATTAAGTCCGGCAATCATGTTTTTCACTCCCTGCGGTGACGACGATCGGACGTTTACGTTTCGCCTGCGGCCCAAGGCGAACCAGCACCATTCCCATGACCAGACCGGTCAGGAGATAGAGTGCGGTACCGAGGGTAAATGCCTCCAGCGCGTGCGCGTTATAGCTTTCGATCTGCCTGACCTGATAGGTGAGCTCGGCGAAGCCAATCCCGCTGGCGAGCGAGGAGAGTTTCATCAGGTTGAGATACTGTCCCACAACCGGCTGCCAGGCGTTAGCCAGCCCCTGCGGCAGCAGGATGTAGCGAAACACGCGCCACGTAGAGAAACCCTGGGCGAGCGCCGCCTCCTGTTGCCCGGCTGACACAGACCGCAAGCCTGATTCCACTTCTTCGATTAAAAACGCCGAGGTAAATACGCCCAGCCCCCAGGCAGAGCATAAAAATTCGGGCGTAAACCACCAGACGTCGCCGGGCAGAATGGACCAGATGTGATCGGCGTTGACCTCGTCGCGAAACGCCTGCGGCAGCCCGTTCCAGGCGGCAAAATACCAGAACAGCAGCTGCACCAGCAGCGGCGTATTGCGAAACAGCGATACCCAGCCGCTGACGATCGATTTCCCGACGCGTCCGCCTGAAAGGCGCAGGAGCATAAAGAGCAGTGCGAGCAGGCTGGCCAGCGCGATCCCCGCCAGCGTCACCCACAGGGTGGTGAGAAATCCGGAAAGTATCCACTGCAGAGGCTGTCCGGTCAGCACCCCCTGCCAGTCGAGCGCGGGCATTACAGATGCTCCTGATGCAGCGGGTCCAGCACCTTTTGCAGGAAGCGCTGCGCGCGCGGATGCGCTGGCTGGCTGAAAAACTGCGCCGGCGGCGCGGTTTCCAGAATTTGCCCGCCGTCGATAAAGACAATCCGGTCGGCGATTTCCCGGGCAAACTGCATCTCATGGGTCACCACGATCATCGTGATCCCGCTGTGGGCGAGGGCTTTCATCACAAACAGCACCTCACCAATCATCTCGGGATCGAGTGCCGACGTCGGCTCGTCAAAGAGAATGATTTGCGGTGACGAGGCCAGGGCGCGGGCAATCGCCACCCGCTGCTGCTGACCACCGGAAAGCTCAGCCGGGTAATGGTGGGCTTTTTCCAGCATCCCGACTTTCTCCAGCAGGGCCAGCGCGCGCTCCTGAGCGGGGAGCTGCTTCCAGCCGTGGACGTGCTCAAGCGCCAGGGTGATGTTCTGGCTGGCGGTGAGGTGGGCATAAAGATTGAACTGCTGAAACACAAACCCCACGCGGCTTCGCAGCTGGCGCAGCCCGCTACCGGAGAGCCTGCCGGTAGGCTTGTTGTCGACCAGGATCTCTCCGCCGCTCAGGGGTTCAAGCTGGTTGATAAGACGAATCAGGGTGGATTTACCGGAACCCGACGGGCCGAGGATGGCAACCACTTCACCGGGCGTAATAGTGAGGTTAATGTCGTTCAAAACCTGATGGTCACCGTAGCGTTTGTCCACATGACGAAACTCGACGCTGGCCTGTTCCAGATGTGAAAAATCCGCGGCACCGGCCGCGGAGTGTGAAAATAAACCTGAGAGCATATTACTTAGCTTCTATTTTAAAGGCGCGAGGCTGTGGGGCTGGGGTGCCTGGACCAAACCAGACGTCGTAGATTTTTGCCGCCTGGCCGTTCTTCTCGAGATTGACCAGCTCATCGTTGACGGCTTTCAGCAGCGCCGTTTCACCTTTTTTCACCCCGACGCCAATCTCTTCTTTGCTCAGCAGGTCGGGCAGGATTTTGAAGTTGGCTTTATCCGGCGCCTGCGCCAGCAGACCGGCCAGAATGGTGCTGTCCTGAGTGATGGCCTGTACGTTGCCGTTGCGCAGCGCGGTCAGCGCCAGCGGAATATCGTCATAAGAGAGGACGCGGGACTGCGGGAAGCGCTGGTGCAGCGCCTGCTCGCCCGTCGTGCCTTTGACCGCGCCAATGCGCGCCCGGCTGTAGTCATCGAGCTTGTCCGGAGATTTCGCCGGAACGAGGAACTGCTGGCCGGTAACGAAGTAAGGCGTCGAGAAATCAATGACCTGCGCGCGTTCTGGGGTGATAGTAATATCCGCCACGATCAGGTCGGCTTTGCCGGACTGCAGCAGCGGAATGCGGTTGGCCGGATTGGTGGCAACCAGCTCAAGCTTCACGCCGAGCGATGTTGCCAGCGCTTTGGCGAAGTCCACGTCGTAACCCACGATCTCATGCGTTTTGGCATCAATCGAGCCAAACGGCGGGTTGGCATCAAACGTGGCGACTTTCACCACCCCTGCTGCCTTGATATCCGCCAGCTGATCGGCCTGTGCCTGCGCTGAAAACAGGCCCCAGGCTGCCACTACGCCCAGAACCAGCGTCCGTTTTTTAAACCCTTTCATTTTTGCTGCCATAGTCATACGCCATCCCGTTGTTTTTGTTTTACCCCGTTACGCTCCCATAAGGGAAAGCTATCGCCAAATAAGAAATCGTTCTTTGCTATGAGCAAAAAAGCATTAGTGAACAAGGTGTTAATGAAGCGTGAAAAGGACGGGGCGCTATTTGCAGATCCTGCACATCGACAGTGGATTTTGGTATTTCCCCTGCACGGGAGTGGGGTGCTTAACTGAAGGCAGATACGGTGAGAGAGGGTAAAACGATGAAAAAATGGATCAGCACGTTACGGCGGTTTTTTGCGACCCGACCCGCGAATGCGGAGAACAGCGCGCAACGTGTTCTTGAGTCGATACTGCCTGTCGCCAGCCTGTATGGCGTAGACGTTGCCAACATTGACCCGGAGTGGTTCCATGATAAAACGCCACGCTGAACTGCGCCGCACGCGCGAAACGTACTGGAATGAGGTGTGCGTGACGTCTGTAAAGCCTCAAAAGACGGAAAAGTACGCTCTGAATCATTCGGTTAATTAGCCCGCTTTTGTTACCAATGTGTCCTTTCAGTCATGGAGAAAATGATGAAACGGACCACGTTAACACGCGCGCTTTCTGTCCCTGCGCTACTTTTCACAATTCATGCGGCACACGCCGCACCGCAGGCGCATGTTGTTTGCGGCTATTCCCATACCCTTGGCGATGACGCCATTATGATGTACGGCATGCCCAACGAGGCCATGCTGCACGACTTCTTCGGCAACGTGCAAACGGATGCTGACTCCAGCCGTGAATCCCTGCGCCGGGATGAAAAGACCACCTGCGATAACAAAGCCGACAGCTCTGCCTACTGGGCACCTTCGCTTCGCCTGCCTGACGGCACGGTCGTCAAACCGGCGTATCAAAAAACCTATTATCAGGCATCGAACGTGGACGCCTGGCCGCTACACCCTTTCCCGGCGGGGCTGTCGCTGCTGGCGGGCGACCATCACGGTAGTGCGCCGAATCCACATATCACCTTTTTATGTGCCAACGGCAAGGGTTACACCACCAAAACCGGTGAGGTCTGCGGCTTGCGCAAGGCGAACGATGCCGTGCAGTTTAATATCGGCATTCAGTTTCCTAACTGCTGGGATGGAGTGAACCTGAAGCCTGCCCATGGTCTGATTAACGCCACCTACGACGTCAAGGGGCAGTGCCCGTCCACCTTCCCGGTGAAAATTCCCACCGTGAACATGAACATTGCTTACGTACTCCCGACGATTAGCTCGCTTGATACCAGCAAAGTGCAGCTCTCCATGGACCCCATCATGCACGGCGATGAGCGAGAAGAGCGGTGGGGTAGCCTGTATACGGCGCATGCAGATTTTATGAACGGCTGGACGGAAGACGCCGCGCGCTTTATGACGGACCTGTGCATGAACCGCGGGTTAGATTGTGGCACCACCGTCCCGTATGGTTATTCCAGAGCGAAGGCCAACGTCTGGCTGAACAGCCTGGAGCCAGACCTCTCCCAGCCCGAACCGCAGGTTTTACTGGTGCAGGATAACTGGCAGAACGGGGGACGCACGAAAAACAGCGAAACGCTGTCGCTGGTGAAGTTCCACATTCCCCCTCTGCCTGCCGGGCAGGATCCTTCGCAGTTTACGTACCGCGTGCGGATTTATGGCGGCAAAGTGGAAACTAACGGTGCCGATCAGATCTTCTTCTATCCGGCCAGCAATGACTGGGATCCTGCTACCGTAAGATGGGCCTCGCGTCCGGCCTGTAACTATCGCTCTGACGCAGTGCTCTATCTGAACCATTCTCGTGAATACCGGATGGTGAACGTGGACAAAGCCGTGCGCAAGGCGCTGGCGGAAGGAAAAACCGAAATCTCGTGGTATATCGGCGGTGACCGCCAGGGGAATCATTACCAGTTCGAACCGGCGTCTTCATCAGAAAGCCTGGTTCTGATGCTAACGGGGTTTAAAAAGACGCCTGAGCTGTAATCTTCCCCGCAATGAAAAAAGCACCGGTTTTCCGGTGCTTTTTTATCAGATCTTGCAGGCGTCGCCGCAGTCGTCGTCGGCAATAATCGCCTGCGCTTTTTTATCCGCATCGTCCAGACGTTCTGCGTTACGCTCTTCCGCTTCATCCAGACCGTTAAAAACTAAGTTATCGAGATCAATTTCCATCTTGCACCTGCTCTGTTCGGTTTTTGATACTGGCACAGTATAGGGTAAAAAACGCCAGCAATGTACCTCACAGCACATAAGGATAATCCCTGCCATACTCAGTGCTTTATCACTGAGGAGCGCTCATGATTACACTCTGTAGAACCTGCGGTACTTCTTATGAGGGAACGCCGGAGAGATGTGCCATTTGCGAGGATGAACGTCAGTATGTTCCGGCCAGCGGCCAGGCGTGGATCGATTACGCGACGGTAACGGCGACACACGCCAACAAATGGCAGCAGCTGGAGCCGCAGTTATTCAGTATCAAGACGGTACCCGCTTTTGCCATTAACCAGCGGGCACTCCTCCTGCGTACCCCCCACGGTAACATTCTCTGGGACTGCATCGCCAACCTTGATCCTGCAACCCAAACGCTGATCGCCGCACTCGGCGGCCTTCGCGCGATTGCGATTTCTCATCCGCACTATTACACCACGATGCAGGAGTGGGCCGCGGCTTTCGACGCGCCGGTCTATCTGCACGTGAGCGATAGCGAATGGGTGATGCGCGACAGCCCGGCGATTCATTTCTGGGAGGGCGATGCGCTGGAGATAGTCCCATCGGTTACGCTGCTGCGTCTCGGCGGGCATTTTGCGGGCGGAACGGTACTGCACTGGCAGGAGGGCGAGGGCGTTTTACTGGCGGGAGATATTTTGCAGGTGACCCCAGGGAAAGAGGCCGTGTCGTTCATGTGGAGCTACCCGAATATGCTTCCGCTGCCTGCCCGTACGGTTGAGGACGTTACCCGGCGCCTGGCGGGAAAATCGTTCGCCCGTCTTTACGGCGCGTTCGAAGGGCAGAACATTCCGGCAAACGCCGATGACATCGTGCAGCGGTCGGGCCAGAAATATATTGCTTGTCTCAAGTGAAGCACGGTGGGTAAACTTTGCGAGTGTGATCTCGATCATGCCTAAACGAAAACAGATAAAAGAGAAATTGCTATGCAACATATCATTGAAGGTTTTCTCAGCTTTCAAAAAGAGATTTTCCCGCAACGTAAAGAGCTCTTTCGCAGTTTAGCGTCCAGCCAGAATCCCAAAGCGCTGTTTATCTCCTGCTCCGACAGCCGTCTGGTCCCTGAACTGGTCACCCAGCAAGAGCCGGGACAACTCTTTGTTATTCGTAATGCTGGCAACATTGTTCCACCGTTCGGGCCGGAGCCTGGCGGCGTCTCTGCAACTATCGAGTACGCGGTAGTGGCGCTGGGCGTGACCGACATCGTGATCTGCGGTCACTCTAACTGCGGCGCGATGAAGGCGATTGCCGATAACGCGAACCTGGAGCCGATGCCTGCTGTATCCCACTGGCTGCGCTATTCCGACGCGGCAAAAGCCGTGGTAGAGAAGAAAAGCTGGGATAAGCCGATCGATAAAGTGAATGCGATGGTGCAGGAAAACGTCTTTGCGCAGCTCAGCAACATCAAGACCCACCCGTCCGTCGCGGTGGGCCTGCGTAATAACTCGCTTCGCCTGCACGGCTGGGTATACGACATTGAAAGCGGCAAAATTCTCGCCCTGGATAAAGCGACGAAAAGCTTCGTCTCGCTGTCTGAAAACCCGGAAGTGTTCTTCGAATAATCTCGCGTTGCAGGGCATGGAAGCCCTGTCAGTTCTCCACGTACGGTAACCGACGCCGTATACCTGAGGCCGGTTTTTCAGCCGCCTTCGCCATCGCTTCTGCAATCTCCGCACACTCTGCCAGCCCCTGAACGAAGGGACGATCGTGCATCAGCCACGGAATTGCGCCGAAGGCGATGCGCCCACGAACCGTTTCTGGCGCTTTTAACGTGTAATCCTCGCCGATGTCGGGGATCTCATCGCCCGTCTCCTCAAGCTGTCTGCGCAGCGATGGGAAAGGCAGATCGTTTGTTTTAAGCGGCTTTTGCCCGCGCGCATCAATAAAGACGTCGAAACGATAAACGGTCTCTTGTGTGGTGATGACTGTCCGATCGCTGCCGGCATCAAGCGTGTAATCATCGCCGAGCGCCGCCACGCTAATGATGCCAGCCTCGCGAAGCGCAAGCAGTCTGCGGATAGACTGCGGCGGGATGGCGGCATAGTTGTCGATAAACACGCGAGCCAGGCCCTGCTTAAAGCGTTTTCTGTCCTGCTCGCTAAGATGGGGAACGATCTCCTGAACGACCTCATGCAGCCGAAGGACGGTATAGCGCCAGGCCACGGTGCGCCGTTCGCGTTTATTGCGTTCAACCTCGTTGAGATTCTCTTCCGCCCAGGTAAAGGGCCCGTGGCGCTTACGATCCTCAAACCAGGCCTCACGAATGGTGTCCGCATTAAGCGTATGCAGAGACATTTTCTCGCACCACGCCGGGTCGGCGAGTTCAAGCTCTTTCACCATCAGGGCAAAGACTCGGTCAAGCAGACCATCCGGTCCTTTGGCTATCTCGCTTTCCACTACGAATTCGGTCAATACCGACAGCGGTTCATAAGGGATGGGGCAGTAAAAATCGGCTTCCGGGAGAATGCCCGTCCGTGACATCAGCGTAATGTGTAACCCTTCGCTGCCGCTGTCGAGGATGAATTTACCGTCACGAAACTCGCCGTGCTGCATCACCACCGCCATAGCCGCGTCCAGACCGCTCAATGAGGTGCCCATAATGCCCACGCGGCAAGGGGGAATGCGGGCGTCCATCAGGCCGGACCACGGGCTTGGGAAGAACGTGCGCGTGGCTTCATCCTCCTCTGGCCAGACGTGGCCGGTGGCAATAACCGCCAGGTCGAATTTATCCGCTAATGTGCGGTCATTGACCGAAATCGTCACGCCGGTTGTCGAAGGGTTGATGTCGGTGACCTTCGCAGATTCATGGACCTCAACTTGGAACCCCAGCTTTTTCGCCTCTTTTACGATTGAACGAAAGCTGTCGCGAAAATACTCTCCCAACAGGAGCCTGGGCAGGAACTGCCGATCGTGCAGGCTGGCTTTATCAACTTTAAAACGCGCCAGATGGTCGTCGCTTTGCTCCTTAAGCCAGTCGAGGTAGGTCATAAAAATGAGCGGGATTTCAATGCTCGCAATGTTCGCCAGCATCAGCCGGGAATTATCGTCATCGTTATAGGGCATGCCCACGCCAGCTTCATCGGCCTGTTCAAAGACGGAAACGGAGAGTGGGGTATTGTTATTAAGAAGATGATAAAAGGTGTAAATTCCCGTGGGGCCGGAGCCGATAATCGCGATCTTCTTCATCAACACGTTTCCTGTGTTTTTTTCCATAGGAAAAGCGTAGCAGGAGAATAATGATGAAAATGAGGGATTAAGAAAATTCAGGGTAACTGAGGAGAATTTGCACCATTTCAGGACTGAAATGGTGCGTCCGAGTGGACTCGAACCACCGACCCCCACCATGTCAAGGTGGTGCTCTAACCAACTGAGCTACGGACGCAGAATGGTGCGTTCAATTGGACTCGAACCAACGACCCCCACCATGTCAAGGTGGTGCTCTAACCAACTGAGCTATGAACGCAA
>OKNG01000266.1_pt1 | contig 16144 bp, 17 predicted proteins | sample 1614291 | NCBI WGS metagenome assembly OKNG01 (sample SAMN04436922, study PRJEB24849) | human gut metagenome | biome: human gut; feature: NICU; material: stool | host: Homo sapiens | place: USA: Saint Louis, MO | collected 2012-05-16 | reverse complement strand
TGAATATTTCCTATACTTATAGATAAATTAATATTACGGAAGACCTCATCAAAATTTATGATGAGTTTTTATATTCATAATAATATATACTTATTATACAATATTTTCATTATATTTAAAGGATTATACCAATTATGAAAGTATAAAATATATTTTTTACTGTTCATTACAAAAAATCATATATCTTTCAATAATACACATCGAATAAATTCTATTTTTATATTATTTACCACCTAAAAAGTGATTCATTAATCGATTTAATTGCTCTTGATCAGCTGCCCCCATCAGTTCTCTAGCTGAATGCATTGCTAAAAGAGGCAAGCCTACATCAATAGTACGCATTGGTAACATAGCTGATGAAATTGAACCTACAGTAGATCCACCTGGAATATCCGAACGATTTACATAAATCTGATACTGTGCATCCGCTTCTTCACAAAGGCCTTTAACGATAGCAATGGCCTTAGCATCTCCGGCGTAAGATTGGCTACATGCAATCTTGAGGGATAACCCTTTATTAAGTACAGGAATATTCGTAATATCATTTTTCTCTGGATAGTTTGGATGTAATCCGTGAGCTACATCGGAGGAAATCATAAAACCTTTAGAAATAAAACTGTCCATCTCTTGATTAGAATATCCTAATGCGTCATACACGCGTTTAATGAGATTTGGTAATATCATACCCGCCCCACCTTGTTTTGTACGACTGCCCACCTCTTCGTTATCAAAGAGTATAGCACAACGAACACCATTGACATTCGTTTTTCGAGCTTGAATAATACCAGATAATACACCAAAGCAAGATGTTAAATTATCTAAACGAGGTGAGCTAATAAAATCACATTCCGTACCGAGTACACAGCCTTGTTCCGTAGGATATAACGTCATTTCATAAGATAATATTTCGGAAGGATCGCAATCTACTTCATCAGCTAAAAACTTTGTCCACTCATCGTATTGAGTATCTGATTCTGGCAATAAACTTGGATTATTTCTATTATTTAAAAGTTTTGTAGGATTATCTTCATTATTACGTTCCATCATCAATATAGGAAGCATTTCTTTTTGACGATTTAGTTTAACCCCATCATTAACAGAACGATTCATATGAATGGCTAGATTTGGAACAATTGCGATAGGCCGTTTTGTATCGACTAGAACAGAATCTACGTCAAAGGCATTTTTCCCTTTTAACACAACCGTACCTGCTGCACCTAATGGACGGTCAAGCCATGTATTTTCTATAAGACCGCCATACATTTCTACATTTAACTTTGTGTATCCTTTCACAGAGGTTATAGGGTTTGGTTTAACACGAATAGCAGGAAAATCTGTATGAGCCGACGCAATACGTAATGTATGTTCTGGTTTCTTTCCTATATGAAATGCAAATAAGGTGGTGCCGAACACGTTAACTACATAAGAACCAGAGTCTAACTGCCACTCATCTTCTAAACTGAGCTCTGTAAATCCTAAGTCCAAAAGCATTTGTAAACTCGTATCTACTGTGTGATACGGAGATGTACAAGCGCCAATATACTTTAATAATTGTTCATTATCAAACTTCATAGGTCCCTCCTATGCACAAATCATATAAAATTTGTACAATTAGCTTGAATAATTTTTTATGTATATTATTTTACAATATTTACATTAATTATCTATTAACTACTCATATTTTATCACAAAAAGCCGCCCCTATCGGGACGGCTTTTTATATACGATGTAAATGCATAGTACACTAAGTCTAAAAAAAATTAAAGTGCATGCATTACAATCCTATAAAATTGTCAGTACTGGATTTTACCACATACCAATCAACTTTATCCATACAGAGCCAAGCCCCATGAAGATAATTAAGTTGATTACAGATGTGAAGAAACCAAGTTTCCACCATGTATTTTGAGGAACATACCCAGTATTATAGATTACTGGAGATGGACCTGCAGCATAGTGAGTCAAAGACATACACAAGTTAGATGTGAATGCGATCATCAACAATGTCAACATTGGTGGTGCACCTGCAGAAATAGCGATTGCAGAGAACGCTACGAACATTGCAGAAATATGCGCTGTTAAAGATGCAAATACATAGTGAGCATATGTATTAACAAGAACAGCTACAACAAAGGCAATTACCCAAGAGCCTTCTGGAATATAACCACCAACTTGAACTGTAGCCCATTTGATAAAGCCCAATTTAGAAAGGAACCCGGCAAAGCCCATCAATGTCCCCATCCAAACCAAGGTATCCCAAGCACCTTTTTCACTCTTAACATCGTCCCAAATTAGAACGCCTGTAGCAAGTAAAATAGAAATACCTAAGAATGCAACAGTTGTAGCATCGAGTTTTGTGAATTGAGACGTAGCCCATAAAACTAATGCTAAAATAAATACGCCAAGCATTATCCATTCTTGGAAAGACATCTTTCCAAGACCTTTTAACTCTTCGCGAACCATTTGTTGAGCTTCATGAGCATCTTTAATTTCCGGTGGATACACTTTGTAAATAAAGTACGGCATAATAATCAATGCAATGATACCAGGAACGATAGCTGCCATAGCCCAGTCACCCCAAGTAATACCAATACCAAAGGATTGAAGTGCCAATGCAGCAACCAATGTATTACCAGCCATGGATGTTTGGAACATAGCAGATGTAATCGTATTTACTTGATAAATAGATTGCATCAAGAAAGAACCGATTTTACGAGGTCCATCTTGTGGTTCAGAACCAAAAGCTTTTGCTAAACTAGTTGTAATTGGCATGATTACACCGCCTACACGAGCTGTGTTAGATGGTGTTGCGGGAGCTAAAATCAAATCAGACAAAGCCAATGCATAGGCCAAACGCAAGGAACTACTACCAAAAGCAGAAATCAAATTATAAGCGATACGTTTACCCAAACCAGTTTTAATAAAGCCACGAGAGAATAAAAAAGCACCTACAATTAGCCAGATCGCAGAGTTAGCAAAACCTGAAATACCTTCACTAATCTTTAATGTACCTGTCAATGCAGCAACAGTAATAACAACGATAGATACACCACCAATCGGTAAGGGCTGAGTAATGAAGCCTACGATAGTAGCTACAAAGATTGCAAATAAATGCCATGACTGAGGAGTTAATCCCTCTGGAGTTGGAACAAACCACAGACCTAAACCAAAGGCTGCCGGAATGATCCAGTTCAATAGTTTTTTCATACACATACCTCCTACTTAGAAAAACATTAACATTCATCCAATAAAATGCCAGTACCCCCTATGGTATCATTTTAAGAAAAATAAAAATCTATACTAACTATGTTCAGTATTTCTGTAGTATGAGAATTAAAGATATAATTCTAGCTTCTTACCATAAATATAATATACTTCACGATAAAAAGATTTGATAAAAAGCTGTGCATTACTAAGTATGCACAGCTTTCATCATATGAATCCTATTCAGGTAGAGATACGTCCTCTAAATTTGTTTTTTCGATAGACTCAATATCACCTTTATCACAAAGGTCTGCAATAGTCGGATCAATTGGTAAACGGTTCAACAATAATAGACCATATTTTTGAAGGATTTCTTCGATGTGGCTTTCACCGAAAATTTGATAATCCTTACCGTTATCTGGGCAATGGAAATAAGAATAGTTTTCCACCACACCAATAATAGGCACTTGCATTAAGTCAGCCATTTTAACTGCTTTTTCAACAATCATGGATACCAAGTCTTGAGGAGATGTAACGATGATGATTCCATCCAATTTCAAGGATTGGTATACAGTAATCGCAACGTCACCTGTTCCTGGTGGCATATCAACGAATAAATAATCGATGTCTTTCCAAATAACATCTGTATAGAATTGTTTTACTACATTTCCTAAAATAGGACCACGCCATAAAACAGGATCTGTATCATTTTCCAAAAGAAGGTTTACAGACATAACGTCGATACCACCTTTGGATTTTACAGGATACATGCCGATTTCATCAGCATATGCTTTTTCCTTGATGCCGAACATCTTAGGAATAGAAGGACCTGTAATATCCGCATCGAGGATACCTACTTTGTAACCTTTACGCGCCATTGTAATGGCCATCAAGCTGGTAACGGAGGATTTACCTACGCCGCCTTTACCGGATACTACGCCAATTACATGTTTAACAGAACTAAGCTCGTGTAATTGAGCTGTAAGATCTTGAGGTTGTTGAGGCGCGCCACCACCGCACCCAGAAGATTGAGATGGGCATCCGCCACAATCACTGCTGCTACCGCAACCCATAGTAAACACCTACTTTCTTTGAGGCTATACCTCACATCTATATTAAAAACTTTTTTATATGGTAAACACAATGTATCTACGCTTACATTGTATCACGTTATATCAAAAATTATCAATATATTACTCACCACAAAATTCTTTAGTTAACCCGCCGAGAATTTCCATCCCCTTTTTAATTTCCTCTACTGTTGGCACCGTATAGCTCAAACGAAATGCATGTCCTTCTCCTGCCCCATCTGCTGCAAAGGCACCACATTTAATAATCCCTACATTGCGATCCATACAAGTTTCAAAGAATACATCACAATCTACATCCTCAGGCATCGTCATCCATGCAAACATACCACCTGTAGGTTGTGTCAAATGAACTTTAGAACTCGCATACTTTTCAAAAGCATTAAGTAAAGCCTCACATTTCATTTTATATACTTTTCGTACATTATCTAAATGAGCATCGTAATCAATGGTCTCCAGAACCTTTGCTACCACCTTTTGAGTTACTAATGGCATTTGACCGGCCGTATTATTTTTCAATGCTTGGATGGCTTCAATCACTTTAGCAGGACCAAATAGAAATCCTACTCGTAAGCCTGCAGATAAAGTCTTAGAGTAAGAACCTGCATACAGAACACGATCTTCGATATCAAATGATTTGAAAGTTGGAATATATTCGCCAGCAAAACGAATTTCACCATATGGATCATCTTCATAGATAAATAAATCATATTTAGATGCAATAGCATAAATCTCCTTACGTCGTTCTAAAGGCATAGTAATGCCTGTTGGATTCTGGAAGTTAGGAATTAGATAAATATATTTACCTTTACCAGATTGGACCGCTTTTTCTAATTCGCTTGGAATCATACCGTGCTCGTCAGTTTTAATACCTAATGCTTTACCACCCATGTTACGTACAGAATTGATTGCACTAGTGAAAGTGAATTCATCCATGTATACTTCATCGCCAGGTTCTAATACAGTAATCGGTACAAGACCTAAGAGTTGACCCGCCCCATTAGAGATGATAAGACCTTGTCCTTCCGGATTCATCTTATGTGTTTTTACAAGACGATCTAATGTCAATTCTGCTAATCGTGCATCACCTTGCATTGGTCCATATTGTAAAAGACTCATTGGATTAGAGTGAACCACTTCATCAAAAGCCTTTTCGATGATTTCTACAGGAATCGCTTCTGGTGCTGGATTACCGATACCAAAGCTGATAAAACCTTCTACACCTACGCCACGTTCGAATACTTCACGAATAAAATTTGGACCTTTTAAGGTTACGCGTTCAGGAAGAGAAAAGCTCATACTATCGCCTCTTTCATATATACTAAATTGAATAACATTTAATTAATTAGAAATTGTTAAGCATTAGGATCATGCTCTTGTTCAGCATTTTTCTTATTGATGTAGTTCTTATATACTTTCCAAAGAATAAAGTATACAACCCCTGCAACAACTACGATGATTCCTAAGCGCCCCATATTCTCTTGGAAGTTTACAATATCTGTACCGATAGCTACTTCAAGAGCTGTTGATGGGAATTTACCGATCAAGTTTGCCAATATATAATCTCTAGGTTTGATTTTACTAATGGCCCCTAAGGCTGTAATAACGCCAGACGGGAAGTACGGTAAGGATCGTGCAAATAACATGACCACAAAACCGTTTTTACCCGAAAAATCATCTACTTTCATTAACACGGTACTTTTAGCAATCAACTTGTCCGCTGTATCACGTAAGAAGTAACGCATAATGTAAAAACTGATGACCACACCAATCGTTTCAGCAAGCCAAGAGATAATAATCCCAGGCCACATACCAAATACCAAGCCATTAGCTGTAGATATAAAGATCGATGGTAAAAAGCCTACGGCATTAACAAAAATATCGAGGACCATACTCACCACCATGGCCATAGGACCAAAGCTTTGAATATACTCCGCTACCTCCTCCATAGAGCCACTCGTTGCCAAGTGCCACATAGTCGGATAAAACGTAGGATCTACTATATTTATGACAATTAATAAAACAATGAAACCAATACCTGCTATTAACTGTACCCAACCTTCACCAGAAGGTTTTAAATTTCTTTTACTCATATATACCTCGTATTAAAAAGACTAGCTTCATTATATCACGTATTCTATAGAACAGTTATAACTAGTTACATTTCTTTAATTTTAATCTGAATAGCAATTTTAATACTCTATTTATCTAATTTCTACCAGTTAAAACTATTGTTTTTAGAGCATAAACATTCTATTTCCTAAGGTATTACCAGTTAAAATATATATAATTTCAATAGCATAATAATTAATTTTAGATGTATAATACTAGTATAATGAGAATATTCTTAGTGAAAGAAGGTATAATATGGTATCAGCAGGTCAAACAGCTACAGCAACAGTTATAGTAACTGAATCTAATATTGCAAAAACAATGAAGTCTGGTTCTTTAGAGGTCTTTGCTACACCAGCGATGTGTGCACTTATGGAGGAAGCTGCACAAGCTGCAGTACAGCCATATTTAGAGGACGGTGAAGGCACAGTAGGTATCTCCCTATCTATTACTCATGAGGCCCCTACGCCTTTAGGCGCAACAGTAACAGCAAAAGCTACTGTAAGTGCTGTAGAAGGTCGTAAAATAACATTCGATATTGAAGCCTCTGATGGTGTTGGTATTATTGGTCGTGGCACACATGAACGATTTGTTATTAACAACGAAAAATTTATGGCTAAGGTGCATAGTAGAGCAAAATCTAACTAATAGTCTACTATTTTACTAATAGGTTTATTGCTAATATCTTATTTACTTTATTAAAATAATAAAATACAAAAAATGGCATCTATCAAATGATAGATGCCGTTTCTATTTACATATTAGTTTCTATTTACATATTAAATTATATAATCTACTAAAGGATTAGCAAATTTTAACTACCCAGCCTTCAGGAGCTTCGATTTCACCATGTTGAATGCCAAGTAATGTGTCATATAATTTTTTAGTGATAGGACCCATATCATCCATGCCAGCAGGTACATTAATAGTACCTTCTGGAGTATCGATTTGGCCTACTGGAGAAATAACAGCCGCTGTACCACAAAGACCAATTTCAGCAAAATCTTTTAATTCATCTTTACGAACAGGACGATTTTCTACAGTCATACCAAGGTAGTGTTCTGCTACATACATCAAAGAACGACGTGTAATAGATGGCAATATACTATCAGATTTAGGTGTAACTAATTTACCATCTTTAGTAATGAAGATGAAGTTAGCACCACCAGTTTCTTCTACATGTGTACGAGTAGCCGCATCAAGATACATATTTTCTGCATAGCCTTTGTTATGAGCATCAGTGATAGCATACAAACTCATAGCATAGTTCAAGCCAGCTTTAATATGCCCAGTACCATGAGGAGCTGCACGATCAAAATCAGTGATACGAATTTTGATTGGTTTAGCACCACCTTTGAAGTAAGGGCCTACTGGTGTTGTAAACACACGGAATTGATATTCATCAGCAGGTTTTACACCGATAACGGAGTTTGTACCCATCATGTAAGGGCGAATATAAAGGCTTGCACCATGACCATATGGAGGAACAAAGTCTTTATTTGCTTTTACAACTTCTTTTACAGCTTCGAGGAAACGATCTTCAGGTAATGTAGGCATTACAAGGCGTTCACAGGATTGATTCAAACGTTCTGCATTCAAATCTGGACGGAAGCATACGATATGACCATCTTTTGTGTAGTATGCTTTCAACCCTTCAAAGACAGTTTGAGCGTATTGGAATACTCCAGCACATTCATTAAGGACAACGTTAGCATCAGTAATTAAACCACCTTCGTCCCATTTACCATCTTTATATGTAGTCAAATAACGGTATTCGGTTTCTACATAACCAAAACCGAGATTATCCCAATCAATATTCTTGCTCATAACAATAACCTCCATTTATATTGATATACACTTAATCTTATCACTATCATCTTGTATTTTCAATAGATTCTATAGAGATGATAAATTATATATACAGATATAGTATCTATTAAGATATATCATCTATACATAGGTAACATATTAATAGATATGTATATTATCAAATAGGCCACCAGCTATACTATCATTGAATATAAAAATTGTTTCTTTACAGTATAGCTGCCGCCCTATTTATATTATAATAATTTCAGATATACATTATCCTATTTTACTAGGAGGTCCCTATTATGAACGAAAATAAACATTTTTTAATTCCTAATCCTAAAAGTATCATTTGTATTGGCCTTAACTACGCTGATCATATTGCTGAAACTAGTCTAGCTACACATGATTTTCCAGAAATCTTTATGAAAACATTAAATGCTCTTGCAGGTAATCATGATACAATTACCATTGAAGACGAAACTTTCCATTACGATTATGAAGGAGAATTAGTTATCATCATCGGTAAATCTGGTAAAAACATATCTCCTGAAAAGGCAATGGAACATATCTTAGGCTATACCATTGGCAATGACGTATCTGCCCGTACATTACAATTTAGAGGCTCTCAATGGATTCTTGGCAAATCGCTTGATCACTTTGCTCCTATTGGTCCTAATATTGTATCTCCTGATGATTTTGACTTTGAAGGTGCTACTATTACGACAGCAGTAAATGGTGAAATACGTCAACAAGCAAAGCTAGAACAAATGATTTTTAAGCCTTATAACATTATTGCCTTCTTATCAACATATATGACACTCCAAGAAGGTGACATTATCTTTACAGGTACGCCTAGTGGTGTAGTATTAGGTAAAAATGAAAGTAAGTATTCTTGGTTAAAACCAGGAGATATTGTTACAGTTTCCATAAGCGGTATTGGTACCTTAGAAAACAAATTTATTTAAAATAAGTACATTGTTAAAGTATTGTATTTGCTCATATTCTAATTATTACGATATCTATTTACATTACAACTAAATATATCTAAACACAAAAAAGAGATTACTTCTATGTATGTCTAACTATACATAGAAGTAATCTCTTTTATTATTATCTATATTTTATATTTACTATTACTTTATTTATGCTCCAACTCTAGGTCTAGCATATATTTCTTACGTTCAATGCCCCCTGCATATCCTGTTAACTGGCCATTACTACCAATAACACGGTGACAAGGAACGATGATAGAAATTGGATTATGCCCTACAGCCCCCCCTACGGCTTGAGCAGAGAATTTCTCTTTACCTTGTTGCTGTGCAATCTGTTTACCAATATCTCCATATGTTGTAGTTTCACCATAAGGAATTGTTTGTAATATAGACCATACGGATTTACGGAACTCAGTACCTTCTAACTGGATAGGAGGTGTAATAAAGGGCTTTTTACCATTAAAGTATTGATTTAGCCACATAATTGTTACTTCAAATGGACCTGTTAGTTGCTCTATATACTCCGCATCATCATAACTAGGTGCATGAGCTTCATCAATAAAAAATAAATCTGTTAAGTATGATAATGTACCAAGCATAACCATAGTTCCTAATGGGCTTTCATAGGTGTATTTATAATTCATAGTACATTAACTCCTTCTTAAGATAACAAATCATTCAATACCTTTTGTATGTCATTATTAAATGATACAGCATTTTTATGAATTTCAAAAGGAGTATGTTAGTTATCCCAATAGTTTGTTGTAGATGTCATAATCTATATCCTTATATACATTAAATACCACTTGTATTTTGCTATTAGTTTCTTTTAAATAAGTACGCACCGTATCAATAGCAATTCGGGCCGCCAATTCATTAGGAAATCTAAACTCACCTGTAGAAATGCAGCAAAATGCAATGGACTTCAAACTATAAGCATTAGCTAGCTCCAAGCAAGATCTATAGCACGATGACAGTTGTTCTTTTTCTAAGTCTGTAACAGTATCATAAACAATAGGCCCTACCGTATGGATAACATGACTGGCAGGTAAATTAAAACCATAGGTCATACGAGCTACACCCGTCTTTTCAGGCATTTCCATATACTCAGTCATTCTAGCACATTCCATACGAAGCTCTATACCAGCAAAGGTATGGATTTCATTATCGATACACTTATGATTTGGAGCAAAACATCCAAGTAATTGATTATTGGCTGCATTTACAATAGCATCCACAGATAATCGAGTGATATCTCCTTGCCACAAATAAATCTGAGGCTCTCGTTCTTCCATATCATTAATTGTGACAATGCCCTTTTCATGGGCTAATGTATTTAAATATTCATCCTCTATCTTCATCCATTCAGTGGGCATGGCTCCTGCAGGACGAATATTACATAGTGCTCTAAATAGAGTAAATTGTTCTTCTTCATTTACTGGAATATCTATATGTTCGTTATATTTCTCTTTATATTCAGCTACTAATCCCTCTAAAAGATAGTGCAATCGTTCTTGCTGTGTCATGTATAACTCCTAAATAGAATTAACTAAATTATAAACCTATTATATAGTAAAAAACTGCTAGCACATAATATGCTAGCAGTAACTTTACTGATTAGTATTATATCAAAGACTAAGGTCTAACAAAAGCTTGACCACCATGGTTTACGAGGATATCCCCATCTAATACTTTAGTAGTAACCCCTTGTAGACTACCTTGGATTTGGCTCATCATAAAGCGATAGCCTGGACTATTCAAGTGTTTAGTAAGGGCTTCCTGATCGCTATAGATCTGAATGACGTACCAGCGATTTTTTGCGTTTCTTTCACGAAGCACATAACCAGCCTTATAACCCGCATCATCCCGAACGGCACGTTCCATATCAAGTTGATATTGTCGTTGTACCGTATCGATTTCATTGCTATCAACAGTAAACTCAGTTAAGGTAACTACTGCCTTACCATCATTTACGATAGATAATGCATCTTTCTTTTCAAATAAAAGTACAGACTGTACATCGTACATCTTACGATTCGTTAATTTAGAACCGACTTCATTAACAAAAGCTTGATAATGATCAGATTTGCGATGCGCTTCAATAGCAGCTAAATCTTTATAGATTTCAACTACATAAGACTCAGCTGGATTTCCCTTTACATGGGCTACATTCATAGATAATGTATTAGGCTCTTTCTCCATAGATGCTGTCAGATTAGCTACACCTGCACTATTATAAGTTCCTTGTAGCTCTACAGGTACTTCGAAACGATACATACCTACAATAGGTGCTGTATCTACAGATTGATCTCGCTCCATAACAAGAGCTGCAAAAGATGTGCTTACACCTAATACGGCAATAACAGATGTAACTATCATACGTTTTAATAATGTTCTATTCATAGATCTTCCTAAACTGCTCCTAAAACACTTCAAAATTACAATGTAATATATTCTACTATTGTACCATGCTCTTCAATAAGTTTAACTAGTTCTTTGCCTTGAAGCCACACAGTCGCATCATTTTGGTTCGGATGAATGCCGATTAAATTGTTTTCGTAGTCCGCATCAATATAATAATGTACTTTATGCTCTTCATCATGGAGCAAGCAAAATGGAGATACATGACCTGGTTTAATCTTCAATATATCCCATAGTTCTTCTTCGGAACCAAAGGAAATTTTTTAAGTTTGTGATCTTTACGAAATTGTTTTAAATCTACACGCTTTGATCCACGAACGGTAATTAAATAGTAATGCTCCCGCTTATGGTCTCTAATAAATAAATTCTTCGCATCCCACTCAGGATATGGTAACTGCACATTTGGCTTATCGTCCATACTAAATAATGGTGCGTGATCTGTAATTTCAAAATCGATATGATGGTCACGCAAACAATCATATACGCCTTGTTTATCTAACATGTAATACCTCTAATATATCGTTTCTACTTGGTGAAAGTTACTACATAATAAAATCGATTAACATAGTGAAAGTACCAGTTGTACCGGTTACATCGATTATATCTTGTTAAATATAGCCAAACTTATTCTGGAACTTTATAGGTACCATCAAATACAAATAATTCAGGATGTTCATGTACAAATGCATCTTCAAAGATTCCATCATATTCATATACTACATCATCTTTTCCATCTAGAAACTCAAAGAACTCTGGATTATCCTCAGATTTTTGTAATAAGTGCCACCGCTCCGCTCTATCAAATGGTACAGTACCGCCAAAGAAATCTAGTACTGATTGAAAATTATCTGCCAACGCTTTCATATTGAATAGACGCAACCCCGCTAAAGCATCTTCCCATACAATACCTGTAGAGTTATAGAAAAACTGGTGATGACCACCATTATTGACCTCAGCAAAATACCAACATATTGCATTAAGATATCGTTGCTCTAATGTAAACTCTTTAGATGTTTCTATATAATCATCATAAGAGCCATAAATATTTATGGTCCAATACGCAGGTTCATTAATAGTCCACATATCGTCAGTTTCTTTAATCTCTTCAACAGTTATAGTCCGATGCTGAGATACACCTATCCTATTCTTCTGTTTTTCGGCTACGTATTTACTATAAGCAGAACACAATTCTGGGTAATCAGACTCACACCTTTCAAAATCCATCTGCATATAACACATATCAATAAGCTCAAAGAAATATTCTTTTATATTATTTCGATTCTCACTAACAGCTAGTCGTATACCATTATCTACAAGTGATAGCATATGTTGCATATTATCAGATGTATATGCTTCATTATTATTCGAAGCAATAAATCCGTAAGAGTAAGCACAACGATAATGCCAAACAGCATCTCTATACTCTTCATCTATAGAGTTTAATACCTTAATAGCTTCTTCCGGTTTATCATGATTGTTATACACTCTACCAAGCTCACCTAATAAAGGTACAGATAGATTCTCGATGCCTACACCAGTTAATGCCTCAATAATCATCTCCTCTTGTCCTATATCATTAAGATCTTTAATAGTTTGCAATTGCGCCTCTTCAGAAAAAGATAAAAAACGTTCAACACTTAACGACATACAATACGCATCCCTTCATCCCAGTTAATATGTATATGAAATCATTCTAAAGTAGTAATATTAACCAACACACAAAACAATAAACTTTAATTAATAATGATTGATTTATATGATGGATTATTTACTTAGCTGCCACAACATACATAAAAAACAGGAATACCATCTTCATTATCGATGAGGCCATGTCCCTCGCACTCATGTCCCTCGTATTCTATGCCTTCATAGAATACATGATCGCCTAATTCTTTATTAGCCATTAAATTTTGTAACTTAAAGGTAAGTTCTTCTCCCGTAAAATATTTACCATTATCAGCAATAATATAGGCCATGATTTCTACTTGCCACATGTTATCTTCTTTTTCTTCTTCTAGTAACTCTTCATCGTTTAAACGTTCATTATTATGGAGCTGATTTTCACTTTCGATCCATGCTTCATAAGTCACTAAAATTTCAGGCTCTTCTAATAGCGCTAATGCACTTTCCTTAGCACCATACTCAGCATACTCCTCTAATATTTGATAAAACTCTTTAGAAAAATTCTCTTTACTATATGATTTTTTATTGAATACCCAATGCACTGCACTATAAGAAGGATAGTTATCCTCTGATATTTCAAGTTGCTCTGCGTCAAGTTCATTAATTTCAGTATTTTGTCTCTTATTAACGAACGTTCTAATCGTTTCAAAAATCATAGGATAATCCTTTTCATACTCACTTGGCTTTATAAAAGATAAAATATATGCTACCACTTCACAACACCAGCTCAGTTGTTTTTCTAAGTGTGCTTCTTTTGTCTTTTTCATAGCAGTTTCAATTAACTGTAAAGCTTGCTGAACATGTTCAGAATGATAGCTTTCACCATGTGCTAAAGAGGCATGCGCATAACCCTTACGATAATACCAAGACCAATCACGGTAAGACTCATCAATACGTTCAAATAACTCAACAGCTTCTGCTGCACGGTCATTATTGTTGTAGATACGTCCTAAGGTACTTAACAATATAGGAGATAAATTATCGATACCTATATTAGTTAAAAGCTCCATAGCACGATCAATATCTAGATCCTCTTGTTCATTAATAAGTTTTACCTTATCCTCATCACTTAACGCTTGAAACTCTTCATCCGTAATGTCTTCTATGCTTATATATAATTGCTTAATAAAATCCCCAAAACTATCTGCTAAAAGAGTGATAGAGTAATCCCCTTCTTGGTCTACTCGGACTACCTTAGGCTCACCTGTAGGACCACACTCACGATAATCGAGAAAAATCATATCGTGACCGCCAGAAATCGTATCCGCCACCACGACACCAATAGGAGGATATTCCCATTTAGAAATCCAAAATTCGTTGCCAAATTCTCCAAAGATAGAGTTCTTTTTATCTCTATCAATGCCATATATACCTGTCACATATACACACTCACCATCATTATTAATAAAGCAGTTCTTATTCAATACACCGCCATTATGATGCTTAAGTAATTCAATATATGTTGCAGGTAATGTATAGCCTAGCTCAGTTTCAGCATCCTTAATATCCTTATCGGTAACAGGTTTACCTATATAGGATTCAAATGCATAATCAACATCGTTCCAAAATCCGGTCCAATCAAAGTCTTTTAGATTACTCATAATACTCTCTCCTAGTTATATAGATTATTTCAACCAAATGGTTTCTCCTCAGTGGAATATTCTTTAATTAAATCTTTTACCCTGCGTCGTATCAAAATGGTATCAACAATATAGGAAAAAATGATATAAGGAGATACATTTATGATCGCTATAGGGGCTAACATAACTACTAATCGCAATAGGTCAAGGGAATATGCATACCATTCAAAATCAATGGTACTTAAAATTGGCTTCACATAATCTATTACGCTTACTTCCCATTGCATTAAGGGATTTAATTCTTCACTAGTTCCTAATAGCCAAACGAAACTTACAGCAAAGATCAAACAATATAATATGCCAACAGGAATTAATACCTTCGCTCTCTTTTTTAATAAATCACGGCAAATCTCATGTTCTTCCTCTGGTGTTACATCATATACCATGTTGCATTGAATCTGAATCCGTCTAAATCGATAGCGAATATACTTATACAAAAAATTATTCGGTGTATATAGCATAGTAGTCTCCGCATATATTTCAAAATGACTAAATCATTAAGAATATATCATCCATCTATAGCAAAGTAGTGTAAATCTTTAAATTCATCATCCCAAAATGTAAAGGAAAAGATGTGCGTATCATCAAAGGTTTGCTCACAATAGGTCACAGCATCTCGATCTGGTTCAATAATAGGTATACCTATCCGTGTTTTCACTTCATCAATAGTTACATCGCCATACCAATCTCTAATTTCGTTATGAATGAAAGTAACAATAGAATCTATATTCTTATGATAATTAGTTGCTAATAATTTAGCAGTTTCTACATTAGCATCCGTTGGAACCTCATCCCAGCAAAATTGTATTCCTTCATAAGACAAGGTGTATTGTCTTAACTGTTCATCATATCTTACATGATTAGTCATTTTCAGAATCCTTTACATAGCTTTCCATCTTAGGTCTTAAATCTAGCACTATTTCCCAACTATCTAATGCTGGCATCTTATTATGTACAATAAAATCCTCTATTATCTTTAATACCTCTTGGGGACCTTGCTCATTCTTACCATATATAATAGCGCCTCGGTCACCATTATTAGTTACACTAATTTCTATATGTAATAAATCAGTATCTTCATCACTACAAACTTGTAGAAAGTTATATAGTTTATTATCTATGGAGATTGCCTTTGATTGACCACGCGGGCCAGGTTGACCTTCATCAGCTCCACCGGCGGCAAGGCCGGCAG
>OKNG01000111.1_pt1 | contig 32128 bp, 30 predicted proteins | sample 1614291 | NCBI WGS metagenome assembly OKNG01 (sample SAMN04436922, study PRJEB24849) | human gut metagenome | biome: human gut; feature: NICU; material: stool | host: Homo sapiens | place: USA: Saint Louis, MO | collected 2012-05-16 | reverse complement strand
AGAAATGAGTTTTGTTGTATTAAAAATTTAAGGATCATTAAATGATTTCATTCCTAAAATCTAATCCAGGTACACCTGTTCCTGATGCGGAAATTAGAGAACGTTATAATCGCTTAAGATGGCATGCATTATTTGGCATCTTTATCGGTTATGCGGCATTCTACATTTTACGTAATAACTTCCTTCTTTCTTCTCCTGAATTAATTAGCGATTTTGGTTTCACCAAAAAAGATATCGGTTTTATTTCCGGTACCATGTTAATTATTTATGGTTTAAGTAAAGGTTTCATGTCTGCAATCGCAGATAAATCAAATCCGAAACACTTTATGATTTTCGGCTTAATGATGTCGGCAGCGGTAAACTTAATGATGGGCTTTAGCGCATCATTCTGGGCATTCTTATTCCTTTGTGTACTTAATGGTATCTTCCAAGGGATGGGTGCAGGTCCAGCTTATATCGTATTAGCAAGCTGGTTCCCACGTAAATCTCGTGGTGTAACAACAGCTATCTTCAATATCTCTCACAACGTAGGTGGTGGTTTAGTTGCACCAATTGCGGGTGCTAGTATCGCTTGGTTAGGTCAAGAGCACTGGCAAGCTGCACACTTTGTTGTGCCTGTAGCAATTGCTACTATCATTGCTATTATTTTCTACATCTTCGGTGCGGGTCGTACTTACAATGAAGGCTTACCACCAGTTGGAAAAATTCTTGAAAGTGAAAATGAAGAATTGGTTGTCACAAAAGAAGAAAACGTCAACTTAACCACATGGGAAATCTTCCGTGATTACATTATGAAAGATATTAATGTATGGTTTGTTTCTTTCATTGACGTATTCACTTACATGATCCGTTTTGGTGTATTAACCTGGCTACCACTTTATTTGTTAGAAACTAAAGGTTTCACTAAAGCTCAAATGGGTACAGCATTTGCTATCTTTGAATGGGCAGCAATTCCTTCTACGCTATTAGCAGGTTGGTTAACTGATACTTATTTCAAAGGTCGCCGTATGCCACTTGCTATCATCACCTTATTCGGTGTGGGCGCAGCAATGTTTGTTTACTGGGGCGGTAGTGACTTAATAACTGTAACTATCGGTGCAGGTATTATTGGATGCTTAATTTATGTTCCAATGTTCTTATCTTCACTTCAAACTATCGAGCTAGTTCCTTCTTTCGCAGCAGGTTCAGCAACGGGTTTACGTGGTTTATTAAGTTACATTTTAGGTAGTTTCTCTGGTACTGCATTATTTGGTATTTTGGCTGATAAATTCGGTTGGGATGCAGGTTTCTACCTATTATTATTCGCTGTAGCAGGCTGTATTTTCTGTTGCTATATGACACATTTAGGTGTGTTACGTTTAGAGCGTAAAAAAGCACAAGCAGCAAACAACGCATAAAAACTCATAAGATAAAAAAAGACGAGTTTATATTTAAGCTCGTCTTTTTTATTGCATTAACACTTATTTCCAAATATGGTTATTTAACCCGAGTTCTTTCACCATATCTGTAAAACCTTTGATACTCGAAATATAATCACGAATCGTATTATCTTCCAACAATGACTTTTCAAAAGATGGTTCGAAACTATTCTTGCCTAAATTGAGGGCAATAATCACTTCTCGGTTACGAAGCACCATCGAAATAGGGCAATTAAATTTCTCTTTCAATCCGCAAAAACGTTCCATTAACTTAGGCGATAAGGCATATCTGGCTAAGATTTGATCTTCAGTAAACACATCAAAATAACGATTAAAAGATGGACTATCCATCAAAGCAATTTCACCTTCTTTTCTTAAACCCGCTTCCTTCTTATCGCAAACATAAACCCAATGAGCCAGTTCTTTAGGAAAAGTGGCTTTAAATAAAATACCTTGAAAATTCTGAGCACCTAATGCCTTAACTGATTTCTCTTTCAACGACATGTTAAATGCTGAAAAGTCACAGATTTCAACTTCAGTTTGGTTAAACTCACCAAAAATTAAATCCTCACTACGGAACGTTGCCGGACCACTATCATAAACGGAGAGGAAATCACTAATATTCAGTCCTCTATCTGCGCTAAAGTGGAAACCAAATTCCTGGACAATCGTATTAATCACGCGCGTTTTAAATTCTGCGATAAAACGCTTATATTTAAAAAATAAATGACGAAAAGAATAAATGAGCACACCAAGGATCAATGCTGTACTTAATAGATACCCATTCCCTATCGTTCCAATGAGGAAAAATAACCCAACGCATAGCATAATAATCCATTTATTGATGAGCGATTTTATGGCTAAACGTTCCTCATCTAACTTTTCCAATCCAAGAAAACGAATCCCTTCAATCTCTTTTGGTGTATTCATGGTTTTTCTACTTATTGTTTAAATAAATTACCCACATTAGGGACTTCAGCTTCATTTTGAGGAATATCGAAAAATTTTCCTTTCTGGAAATTAAACAAGTTTGCGATTAAATTTGACGGGAACATTTCCACAGCATTGTTATACTCTTCAACTGCTGAATTATAAGTACGTCTTGCTGCAGAGATTTGCTCTTCCACATCACTAAGTGTGGTCTGAATTTGCAAAAGATTTTGATTGGCTTTGAGATCCGGATAATTTTCTAGACGAACCTGTAAATTACGCAATAAACCCGAAATCTCATTATTGAGTTGGAATTTTTCACTTGTAGAATGGGCTGATTTAGCACTTTCACGTAACGTCACAATACGCTCAAGCAGGCTACTCTCATGTGACATATATTCCTTTGCGGTGGTGACAAGGTTTGGCAACAAATCATAACGACGCTTTAACTGTACATCCACACTGGCTTCAACATTACTCACCTGATTACGTTTTCTAATCAATTTATTATACATTGAAATAGTGAAAGCTAAACCGAGAAGGACAATACCCACAACTATATTCATCATTGTTTCTCCATAGAAAATTTTCCCTACTCAGTATAAGGAAAAGCACAATAAAATCTATTCACTTAGACAATATTTTGTTGATAAAAATCAATAAAACCAAGAATTTAGTTTTATCCACTTCCCCCATTCATATCACCCAGAAGTGCGGTCAATATTCACGAAGTTTTTCAGAGCCCAAATCCTTACTTTATTATTATGATTTAGTGTACAAAAAATGGACTCCAAGTGAATACCGCCCCAACAAATAACAATCATTCTCAATAACTAAGTAAAAACAATCACTTACCCACTTATTTTGTAAGGAAAATAAGGGTATTTTTGATTACGATCAAATAAATTTCCCGCATCAAGGCATATCATAGTCAGATTAACCATACAAGTAACGTGCCAATTGGAGTGATTATATGCAACGAAGTGATGGATTATTTTCTGCTTTAGCAGAAGTTTCCCGTCGGGATTTTATGAAGTTATGTACCGCGCTTGCGGCGACTATGGGGTTAAGTTCAAAAGCGGGTGCAGAAATGACTGCTGCTTTAACCGAACCTAAACGTCCACCAGTTTTATGGATTGGTGCGCAAGAATGTACGGGTTGTACTGAATCCTTGCTACGCGCCACCCACCCAACAGTAGAAAACTTGGTATTGGAAATGATTTCCTTAGAATACCACGAAACCCTTTCTGCAGCCTTCGGGGAACAAGCTGAAGATAACAAACACAATGCAATTAAACAGTATTATGGAAAATATGTTTTAGTCGTAGATGGATCTATTCCGGTGAAAGACGGCGGCGTCTATTGTATGGTAGCAGGTAAACCGATTATAGAACACATCCAAGAAGCTGCTAAAGGGGCTGCGGCGATTATTGCGATCGGTTCTTGTGCAGCATGGGGTGGCGTACCTTCTAGTGGTGGCAACCCAACTGGCGCAAGCAGCTTATCTGAAGTCTTACCAAAAGGCACGCCAGTGATCAATATTCCTGGCTGTCCACCAAATCCACACAACTTCCTTGCAACTGTCGCTTATATTCTTACTTATAAGAAACTACCCGCAATGGACAAATTAAATCGTCCATTATTCGCTTACGATCGCTTAATTCATGAAAACTGCTATCGTCGTCCTCACTTTGATGCAGGACGTTTTGCCAAAGAATACGGCGATTATGGTCACCGCAACGGTTGGTGTTTGTATCATCTTGGTTGTAAAGGGCCAGAAACTTACGGCAACTGCTCTACCTTAGAATTCTGCGATGTCGGTGGTAATAACTGGCCGGTCGGTATCGGGCACCCTTGCTATGGTTGTAACGAAAAAGGCGTCGGCTTTACCAAAGGTATTTTCCAATTAGCGGGCGTAGAAAATCCAACACCACGCGTTGAAAAACCAGACGTCAACAACACCGAAGGTTCAGGTGCAACCATGACGGCTATTGGTTTATTAGGCGGTGCAGCTGCAATCCTAGCCGGTGTGAGTGTTGTGACCTTACGCGAATTAAGCGCTCAACATAAAGCCCGTTCTGAAGCTAAAGCTGCAGAGAAAGAAGAACATACAGGTAAATAATAATGGATAGACGAAAATTTCTAAAAGCGGGTATGCTTGGCGGAATCGCATCTACTTTGCCTGTATCAAATGTGCAGGCATCGGAAGCGGTTGAGCCTATTCCCGGCGCACTAGGAATGCTTTACGACTCTACCCTTTGTGTAGGTTGTCAAGCATGCGTGGCTGAATGTCAAAACGTGAACCACACACCCGTGAATCCAAAAGGTGATCAAACTTGGTCAAATAACGACAAACTCACGCCATTTACTCGTAACGTGATTCAAGTATGGAGCGATGGTGACGGCACAAACAAAGACAAAACAGAAAATGGCTATGCTTACGTGAAAAAACAATGTATGCATTGCGTTGACCCTAACTGCGTTGCCGTTTGCCCTGTTCAAGCACTCACCAAAGATCCAAAAACCGGTATCGTAAAATATGATCCCGATATTTGTACTGGTTGCCGTTATTGTATGGTAGGTTGTCCATTTGATGTACCAAAATACGATTATGACAATCCATTCGGTGAAATCAGCAAATGTGAACTCTGTAACCAAAAAGGTGTTGAACGCTTAGATAAAGGCGAACTACCTGGTTGCTGTCATGTTTGTCCGACTGGTGCCATTATTTTTGGTACACGTGAAGAATTATTGGCTGAGGCTAAACGTCGTTTAAGTTTATTACGTGGCACTGAATATGATTACCCACGTCAAAGTGTCAATAGCACAGATAAATACCGTGCTACCGTGCCTGCATATCAATATCATATCTACGGTGAAAAAGAAGGTGGTGGTACACAGGTACTTGCCTTAAGTGGTGTGCCTTTTACTAACCTTGGTTTACCAGACTTAGATGAAGTCGCAACAGGTTCTCGTGCGGCGCATTTACAACACTTCTTATATCGCGGTTTAGCCTTGCCATTAGTCGCACTGGCTGGTTTAACCTTTATGACTTACAAAAATATGCATGGTGATAAAATCGCTGAGCGTATTGCAGCACAAAAAGAAGCCATGCGTCAGGCACGCAAGGAAATCGAAGAAGCGGAGGATGAGCATCATGAGTAATCCACGTCCGGTAGGCGGTCGTCTTGTTTCTGCCGCAATTCTCTTTTTTGCACCACTTGCCGTGCTTTGCGTTTTATTAATTTTAAAACGTTTGGTTTTCGGTATTGGTTCTGTGACCGCACTTAATGGCGGTTATCCTTGGGGTTTATGGATTGCCTTTGACTTACTTGTCGGTACAGGATTTGCCTGTGGCGGTTGGGCCCTCGCTTGGACCGTGTATATTTTCAATAAAGGGAAATATCACGCTCTTGTTCGCCCAGCATTGCTTGCAAGTTTATTCGGCTATTCCCTTGGTGGTTTATCTATCACCATTGATATGGGGCGTTATTGGCATTTACCATATTTCTACATTCCAGGGCAGTTCAACACGAACTCTGTTCTATTTGAAACAGCATTTTGTATGACGGTGTATATCATCGTAGTGACCCTAGAATTTGCCCCTGTATGGCTTGGTTTCTTCGGCTTGAAAAAATGGTTTAATAAACTGAATAAAATCATGTTTTTCATTATTGCCTTGGGTGCCTTGTTACCAATGATGCACCAATCTTCAATGGGTTCCTTGATGATTGTAGCTGGTCACAAAGTCCATCCGGTATGGCAAAGCTATGAAGCGCTACCAATTCTCTCCTTGCTGACAGCTTTCATTATGGGCTTCTCTATTGTGATTTTTGAGGGTTCTTTAGTTAAAGCGGGTCTTGCAGGAAAAACACCAGATGAACGTCATTTATTTACTCAATTGGCACGCGTTACCGCAGGATTAATTTTCTGTTTCTTAGCGGTGCGTTTTGGTGAGTTGATTTATCACGACAAACTGCAAATGGTTGTAGGTTTCGATAAATTAACTAAATTTGAAGCATGGATGTTCTGGATGGAAGTCTGGTTGATGGTATTACCATTACTAACCCTCTTCCTTGGGGAGAAAAAATCAGATTCCCGTTGGTTATTTATTTCGGCATTAAGCATGTTACTCGGTGCAGCATTATGGCGTATGAACTACTCGCTTATCATGTATAATCCGGGCAACGGCTATCAATATTTCCCATCTGCGGAAGAATTGCTTATTTCAATCGGTTTCGTATCTATTGAAGTATGTGCCTATATTTTAATCATTCGTTTATTCCCTGTATTACCGGTATTTAAAGAAAAACATACCGAAGACTCAGAAAAAATTATTGCCGAAAAAGCGGCATTCAGCAAAAAAGTTAGCGGAGCAGAATAATGTCAGAAAAAAAACGTATCTCAATTGACCCAATTACCCGTATTGAGGGTCATTTACGTATTGATTGCGAAATTGAAAACGGTGTTGTCACCAATGCTTGGTCATCAGGTACCATGTGGCGCGGTATGGAAAATATCGTAAAAGGTGCCGACCCACGTGATGCATGGATGATTATGCAACGTATTTGTGGCGTATGTACCACTGTACACGCGATTATCAGCGTACGTGCCGTAGAAGATGCTATCGGTGCTAAAGTACCCGTCAATGCACAGTATATTCGTAACATGATTCTTGCTGCACACAGCATTCACGACCATATCGTGCATTTCTATCAACTCTCTGCGATGGACTGGGTGGATATCACCGCTGCACTAAAAGCAGATCCTGAAAAAGCGGCAGATATGCTAAAAGGTGTATCTACATGGTCATTAAACAGTGCTAACGAATTCCGCAACGTACAGAAAAAAATCCAAGCATTAGTGGACAGCGGACAACTTGGTATTTTCGCTAACGGTTACTTCGGTCATGCGGCAATGAAACTTCCACCAGAAGTAAACCTCATTGCCGTCGCACACTATTTGCAAGCCCTTGAATGTCAACGTGATGCTAACCGCGTGGTGGCATTACTTGGTAGTAAAACACCACATATTCAAAACTTGGCGATTGGTGGCGTAGCAAACCCAATTAACTTAGATTCCCAAGCAGTACTAAACCAAGAACGTCTCATGTTCGTGAAAGCTTGTATCGACCGCTTAACTGACTTCATTAACCAAGTGTATAAAGTAGATGCGGCAGTATTTGCGGCTTACTATCCTGAATGGTTAAGCCTTGGTAAAACATCAGGCAACTACTTATCTGTACCCGAATACCCAATTGATGCAGATAACTCTAAATTCATGTTGAAAGGTGGTTATATCGAAAACGGCGATTTATCAACTTTCCGTGCAATCGACCAACAAAAAGATGAGTTCGTTGTAAAAGGCATTAAAGAGAGTGGTAAACACGCTTGGTACGAAGATGATGAGCCATTAGAACCTTGGGCTGGCTTAACTCGTCCGAAATATACCGGCTGGCAAGATGATGGTAAATACTCTTGGGTAAAAGCACCAACCTTCTACGGTAAAGTTGTCGAAGTTGGTCCTCTCGCCTATTTAATGTGTGGTTTGGCTGCGAATGACACGCCAACTGTCAACCACTTCAATGAATTAAAAGGCATTTATGAAAAATTGACTGGTAACACGTTAACCACCGATCAATTACATTCTACCCTTGGACGTATTATCGGTCGTACCGTGCATTGCTGTGCGATCAATGATATTTTAAGCGCTCAATGGCAAATGCTCATTGATAATATCGCTAAAGGTGATATGACGGCGTATATCAAAACAGATATTCCAGCAAGCGGTGAATTCCGTGGTGTTGGTTTCGGTGAAGTACCACGTGGTATGCTTTCTCACTGGGTTGTCATCAAAGACGGTCGCATTGAAAACTACCAAGCAGTTGTACCATCTACATGGAATGCAGGTCCACGTAACGAACAAGACCAAATGGGCCCTTATGAGCTTTCCATTATTGGTACACCGGTGGCTGACCCAACTAAACCGTTAGAAGTGGTCAGAACCATTCACTCTTTCGACCCTTGTATGTCCTGTGCCGTACACGTAGTTAATACCGAAAACGGCGAAGTCACTGAAGTGAAGGTATTGTAATGAAGCCGTTAATTCTTGGCGTCGGCAATATTTTGTTGAGCGATGAAGGTGTCGGTGTGCGCGTGGTGCAGGAGCTTGAAAAACGCCCTGAAATTCAACCGCACTTTGACATCATCGATGGTGGCACTTGTGGAATGGAATTACTGGATGCGATGGCAAATCGCGAGCATTTGATTATTGTCGATGCCGTGCTTGCTAACAAACAGCCAGGTGAGATTGTCGTGTTACATGACGAGCAAGTGCCCACCTTTTTCTCTCGCAAAATTTCGCCACACCAACTCGGCATTTGTGATGTTCTTTCTGCAATGAAATTAACGGACGAATTCCCCAAACACCTTTGTCTCATCGGCATCCAACCAGAATCGCTAGAATCTGGAATTGGTTTAACGAAAACGATACAAAGCGTGTTACCAAAGGTTTTTGAAACGTTAAATCAAGTCATTAAGGAATACGGCTTAAATCTAGACTCCCCTCTTTAGAAAAGAGGGGCTGGGGGAGACTTGACTTAATTAATCGAGACTAGTGTTAAATCTCCCCTAACCCCTCTTTACGAAAGAGGGGAATTTTCTTTAAGGTTTTGCCAGAATTCTTTAATCTTATTAATATTGAAAAATAAACCATGTATCGACACGAAAAAACACCTGACAAAAAGCAAAGCTTTTTGAACGTTGGCTTTGCCAACGGCTCTGAAGGAGCGAGTAAATCTTCAGGATTTACGAGTAAAAACTCTACCGCACTTTTAACCTCTGTTACGGGCTTTGAAGAAAACCCAACGGAGATTTTCCTTGCTGAAATGCAAAACATTGTACCTGAAATGCAAGATCTTCCTTTTTATCACAAAGGCATCGAGTGTTTCTGTCCTAAATTTGTTTTATTCGAAGACCAATGGATCGGCACAGTATTAACCCCGTGGATGATGAGTGTGGTGATTCTACCTGGTCCTCAACAACAATGGGAAGCACGTGAATTAGGTGATAAACTCACTGTGCAACTACCTTACAAAGCACTTACTTTCACCGTTAGTAGTCTTGAAAATGTACCGCAATATTTAAGTTGCTCCTTACATTCACCACTCGACCCAAATCTGACTAACGAGCAAGCAGTTCAACTCACACAAGATTGTTTGCGTATGGTTTTATCCATCCCAACCGCGCAGCCGATATTTAATTCTGATCGCCGTAATCTATTTAAGGCGATGATCAAATAAATGTTAGCTGCAAACAGTTAATAAAAATGGGCAAAGTAAAATAACTTACTTTGCCCATTTTGCTTTCCATCCCACACAAAGTGCGGTCAGTTTTTACTTAATTTTTCAAATTAATACAACACTCGTGCTTTAATTGTACCTTCAATTTCACGAAGTTTAGCCAATAACGGTGACGCATCATCTGTTTCGATATCAACGACCACATAACCAATTTTCGGATCGGTTTGTAAAAATTGTGCCGCAATATTGAGATTAGCTTCAACAAAAATTTGGTTCAATTTGTTTAATACACCAGGACGGTTTTCGTGAATATGAAGTAAACGTTTTGTACCAACGTGTTCTGGCAAGGATACTTCAGGGAAATTCACGGAAGAAAGGGTTGAACCGTTATCTGAATATTTCACAAATTTACCCGCTACTTCAAAACCAATGTTTTCTTGCGCTTCCGCGGTTGAACCACCGATATGCGGGGTTAAGATCACATTATCAAATTTACGTAGTGGCGAAACAAACTCTTCATTGATTGATGCAGGCTCAACAGGGAATACGTCAACCGCTGCACCACGAACTTTACCTTGTTCAAGCGCAGCTGCTAAAGCATCAATATCCACTACCGTACCACGTGCTGCATTGATCAAAATAGAATCTTGTTTTAATTGCGCAATACGTTCAGCACTCATTAAATTACGAGTTGAAGGTAAATCTGGTACATGAAGCGAAATCACATCACAAGAACCTAACAACTCTTCAAGTGTGTGTAATTGTTTTGCATTACCCAATGGCAATTTATTTTCAATATCGTAGAAATATACTTCCATCCCTAGAGACTCCGCAATAATACTTAATTGCGAACCGATATGGCCGTAACCCACAATACCTAATTTTTTGCCACGCACTTCATGAGAACCCACTGCCGATTTATTCCATAAACCACGATGCACATCTGCATTCGCTTGAGGAATATTGCGCATTAAGAGCAAAATCTCACCCAACACTAATTCAGCCACAGAACGTGTATTAGAGAACGGTGCATTAAATACTGGAATCCCACGCATTTTTGCTGCATTAAGATCCACTTGGTTGGTACCGATACAGAAACAGCCAATAGCAATAAGCTTTGGTGCAGCTTCAATCATTTCAGCAGTTAATTGGGTACGCGAACGTAAGCCGATAAAATGCGCATCTTTAATCGCTTCTTTTAGCTCATCACCATCTAAAGCTTTTTTGTAAAAGTCGATATTGGTGTAGCCCGCCGCATGTAAGGTATCTAATGCACTTTGGTGCACGCCTTCTAATAGCACAAATTTAATTTTTGATTTGTCTAATGAGACTTTGTTTGTCATGTTTGCTTCCTTATTTTTATTAATCAATAATTTTTGCGCCGTCTGGTGTACCGACAATCACAATATCCGCCCCACGTAAGGCAAAAATACCATTTGTTACCACACCCGCGACATTATTCAATTCTTTTTCCATTTCCACTGGATTTAAAATCGCAAAATTATGTACATCTAAAATCACGTTGCCGTTATCAGTCACCACACCTTCACGATATTCAGGTGCGCCACCAAGAGAGACTAATTTACGACCAACTTGTGAACGTGCCATTGGAATCACTTCTACTGGCAATGGGAATGTGCTGCCTAACACATCCACTTGTTTACTAGCATCCACAATACAAATAAATTTTTTCGCTAAAGCGGCCACAATTTTTTCACGAGTCAGTGCTGCACCACCGCCTTTGATCATCATTTTTTGCGGATTGATTTCATCTGCACCATCCACATAAATATCTAAACTTGATACATCGTTAGCGCTAAATACTTCAATACCCTGTTTACGTAATAATTCTTCCGAAGCTTTAGATGCCGCTACCGCGCCTTGAATTTGATCTTTTAATTCACCTAAGGCTTCAATAAAACAATTCACTGTTGAACCACTTCCCACGCCAACAATGGTATCGGGCTTAACATATTTTAACGCCGCACGTGCCGCTAATTTTTTCATTTCTAATTGGTCCATTTCTCTCTCCCTTTTAAACCGTGGATAACAACGTAAACGTTTGCTTTACTTTAATACGACCCTATTAAATAAACAAGTGTAAAAATTTATTTGTGATGATGAAAAAATTTTATTCATCTAAAAAAAGTGCTAACAGCTCGTTCAAAAACAATTTTCCGTGCTCGGTGATTTGCCAAGAATCTAGTGTTTCGACGATATAATTCTGCTGAATGGCCAAATCAATTTGATTTTTGACCGCACTTTGCGAAAGCCCCGTGTAATGTTCAAACTCTTGTTTTGGCACGGCCTCCAATAAACGAAAACGATTCATGAAGAATTCAAAAGCGCGGTCATTTTTTTCCACGTTTTTTTCTTCATAAAGGTACTCACCTCGCAAATACCCTTTTGGATGCTTCGTTTTAGAAAAACGTAAAATATCGCCATTAGGGAAAGTGAGTTTTCCATGTGCGCCACAGCCTATCGCCAAATAATCACCGAATCGCCAATAATTCAAATTATGCTGACACTGAAAGCCTGGTTTCGCATAAGCGGATGTTTCATATTGCTGATAACCGGCTTCAGTTAAAAGTTGGTGACCTTGCTCAAAAATATCCCAAAGATCATCATCATCCGGCAATGTAGGCGGACGATAAGCAAACATGGTGTTGGGTTCAATGGTGAGTTGATACCAGGAAAGATGTGGCGGAGCAAGCTCTATGGCTTGTCGCAAATCATCTAAAGCCTCCTCAAGCGTTTGATTTGGCAAGCCGTGCATTAAATCTAGATTGAAACTTTTTAATCCAGAAACTTTTGCCAAACTGACCGCACTTTTAGCTTCCGCCGCATTATGAATACGCCCTAAACGTTGTAATTTATCGTCATTAAAACTTTGGATGCCCATGGAAATACGCGTTACACCAGCGTCCACATAACCTTTAAAACGCTCCGCTTCGACAGTGCCAGGATTGGCTTCCATGGTGATTTCAATATTCTCTGAAAAAGGAATACGACGTTTAATTTCTGCTAATAATAACTTGATGCTTTCCGCTGAAAATAAACTTGGTGTGCCACCACCAATAAAAATTGAATGAAGTGGACGATTTTGAATACTAGCCTGATATTTCTCTAAGTCTGCCTCAAGATCGGCGATCAGATGTTGCACATATTCTTGTTCAGGAATTGCGCCTTTCTGTTCATGCGAATTGAAATCACAATAAGGGCATTTCTGCACACACCAAGGAATATGCACATAAAGGGAAAGAGGGGGAAATTTTTGCATAATTAAAAGTCAAAAGGGCTTGTTTTCACAAGCCCTAAAAATGAGTCATTAATTGACCGCTCTTGCTGTTTTAGTCGCAGCTTTACGGCGTGGTGCTTTCGCTTTCGTTTCCACTTTCACGAATTCAATGCCTTCCGGTGGATTCTCTAACGCTAAGCTTAACACTTCATCAATGGTTTCTACCGCATGAATCGCTAGATTTTCTTTCACGTTATCTGGAATTTCTTCCAAATCTTTCACATTATCTTTTGGAATCAATACAGTTTTAATGCCACCACGATGCGCCGCTAGTAATTTTTCTTTCAATCCGCCAATTGGTAATACTTTACCGCGTAGGCTAATTTCACCTGTCATCGCGACATCGGCACGCACTGGGTTACCTGTTAAGCAAGAAACCAATGCGGTACACATTGCGATACCTGCACTTGGACCATCTTTTGGTGTGGCACCATCTGGCACATGAATATGAATATCACGTTTTTCATGGAATTCAGAATTGATACCCAATTTTTCAGCACGTGCACGAACTACGGTCATCGCTGCTTGGATAGATTCTTTCATCACATCGCCTAATGAACCAGTGAAGGTTAATTTACCTTTACCCACTACTGAAGCAGTTTCAATGGTCAGTAAGTCACCACCCACTTCTGTCCATGCAAGGCCTGTTACTTCACCTACACGGTTTTGCGTATCCGCTTTACCAAATTCAAAACGTTTCACACCAAGATAGTCATGCAAGTTGTCTGAATTAACGGTAATGGATTTTGCTTTTGGATTGACTAATAAATTCTTCACCGCTTTACGACAGATTTTAGAGATTTCACGCTCTAATCCACGCACACCAGCTTCACGGGTGTAATAACGGATAATATCTAAAATCGCGTTTTCTTCGATAGTTAATTCGCCTTTTTTCAATCCATTACGTTCAATTTGTTTTTGCAACAAATGACGCATCGCAATATTGAGTTTTTCATCTTCGGTATAACCAGAAAGACGAATAACTTCCATACGGTCTAGCAATGGACCAGGAATATTCATGGAGTTTGAGGTTGCCACAAACATTACATCAGACAAATCGTAGTCCACTTCAAGATAGTGATCATTGAAGGTAGTATTTTGTTCTGGATCAAGCACTTCTAACAAGGCTGACGCAGGATCACCACGCATATCCGAAGACATTTTATCAATCTCATCAAGCAAGAAGAGTGGATTTTTCACGCCAACTTTTGCCATTTTTTGAATCAATTTACCCGGCAATGCACCAATATAGGTTTTACGGTGACCACGGATTTCTGCTTCATCACGTACCCCACCTAATGCCATACGCACATATTTACGACCTGTTGCATTCGCAATAGATTGACCTAGTGAGGTTTTACCTACCCCTGGTGGCCCGACTAAGCAAAGGATTGGACCTTTGATTTTGTTTAGACGTGCTTGCACTGCAAGGTATTCTAAAATGCGTTCTTTCACACGTTCTAAACCGTAGTGATCCGCATCTAAAACCTGTTGTGCTTTTGCGATATCTTTCTTCACTTTAGTACGTTTATGCCATGGCACTTGAAGCATCCACTCAACATAGCTACGCACCACCGTTGCTTCAGCAGACATCGCTGACATCATTTTAAGTTTTTGTAACTCACTCTCTACTTTTTCGCGCACATCTGCCGGCATACCTGCCGCTTCAACTTTTTGACGAAGTTGTTCAACTTCATCAATGGTATCTTCGCTTTCGCCTTCGTCCATTTCTTTGCGAATCGCTTTAATTTGTTCGCTAAGATAATAGTTACGCTGGCTTTTCTCCATTTGTTTTTTCACACGACCACGGATGCGTTTTTCAACTTGAAGAATATCCGCTTCAGATTCCATCATACCGAGCAAATATTCCAAACGCTCTTGTACATCTGCAAGCTCTAACACACTTTGTTTATGACGAACAGTTACTGGGATATGCGCAGCCATGGTATCTGCTAAACGATCTGCATCATCAATGCGTTGAAGTGCACCTAAAACGTCTGCAGGAATTTTTTTATTAAGTTGAAGATAGCTTTCAAATTCATTTAAAACAGCTGCCTTCACCACATCTAATTCTTTTTCATCACCAAATGTGGTTTCAATTGGTGTGACTTCCGCAGAAAAATGGTCTTCACCATCATTTAATTGATTGATTTTCGCGCGTTGCTGCCCTTCCACCAACACTTTCACCGTGCCGTCTGGCAATTTTAATAATTGAATAATATTCGCAATCGTCCCAACATCGAATACATCATCAACGGTAGGTTCTTCTAAATCCGCTTGCTTTTGTGACACCAATAATAATTGTTTGCCCTCATTCATGGCTTCATCAAGAGCGCTAATGGATTTTGCGCGCCCAACAAAAAGTGGCATCACCATATAAGGGAAAACGACGACATCCCGTAATGGCAATACAGGAAGTGTACGTTGTTGAGTTCTTTTGGCGTTCATAATTATCTCTCCTACATCAATTCTATAATTTCATTGAATATGGGGATGAGTTGCATAAATTCAAGGTAGGATTTGGCATATTAAGGATAAATCGAAAAATAGGCAAGTAAAGAACCACCTTTATTGATGGTTAATTGGAAAAACTATGGAATACAGGTACAATAAGTGCGGTCAAAAATCAGCATGATTTTACTCAATAAAAAACGTTTGAAAAAATAACCGCACTTTATCCATTATGACAGCAAAACAAACTATTACTTTCGCGACCTTTCAAGAATTACTGCCCGATTCTTGCAATCACCCATTAAAAAAACAATTAAGGGATAAAGCCCGTTATTACGGACGCAAATTTTTATTTAAAAAACAATGTGATGCATTAGTTGATTTCTTAAATACTCATCAAACCTGGATTCCACTTTTTCAACAAAATCCATATCGTTTTAATGCATTGCTCGCGACCTATTGTGACAAACGTTTTTCTGCAACTGATCGACTCAATGCCATTACCAATAATCTGCTAATGCTTGAAGAAAAAATGGGCGTAGAATTTTGTAAAAAACTACTCCAAGAAAAATCCCTTTTATTAGCACAACTAACGGATCAACTTGGTATTTATTTCAACATCAACCAGATTGACCCTTTTGAAGGTTATTTTTCCATTAACTTAAAAGACAATGATGGGCGTAGCATTTATGATGCTTCTTTCACCTTTTTAAAGCCAAATAAATTACTCATTGCCTCAATTCAAGGCCCTTCTTATGAAGAAGCGCAAGAAGCTGTAAAACAAGCTACAAAAGAATTACACGGTATTCGCCCGATGTTTATGTTGATAAATGTTTTCCGCTTGTTAGCTGAAAAATGGCAATGTGAATTAATCGGTATCCCTCATACTTCACAAGGTAAATACCGTTTATCTGCGCGCAGTAAAATCCTATTCAACTACGATGAATTCTGGCAAGAAAACCAAGGGCAATTAAAAGATCAATATTGGCAATTACCGCTTGAAAGTGCCCGCAAACCGCTGGAAGAAATCGCCAGCAAAAAACGTTCCATGTACCGAAAACGTTATGAAATGTTGGATGATTTGAGTGAAAAAATTACTCAATTTTCCTAAATAAAATAGACTTAAGCCAGGCTTAACCAGATCTAAGTCTGGCTTAAGTAAACGATTGCCAACCTTGCTACTATTGCATTCTTTCAAAAATCTCGCTTTGCTTTTTTGCTCATTTTGTGTAGAATACGCGCTCGGCTTATTGATTAATCCGAACACAAGGAGTTCTCCATAATGGAAGCATCAAAGAAAAAGATGAAATTCCCTTCCGCATTTAGCATTCTCTTTATTATTCTTCTTATTGCTATTGGTCTTACTTGGCTTATTCCCTCAGGGTCCTACTCTAAACTTTCCTACGACAGCACCGAAAATCATTTTATTGTCAAAACCCACGGAATTCCCGATCAAAGCTATCCAGCAACAGAACAAACCCTTAATCAACTCAATATCAAAATTCAACTTTCTCATTTCACCAACGGCATTATCAAAAAGCCGATTGCTATCCCCGATACCTATCAACGAATTGAACAACACGAAAAAGGCATTACCGATATGATTCACGCCATGGTGGATGGCACCATTGAAGTCGCGGATATTATGATTTTTATCTTCATACTCGGTGGAATGATTGGTGTGATAAACAAAACAGGAGCATTCAATGCCGGATTAATGTCTCTCACCAAGAAAACAAAAGGAAATGAATTCTCTGTTGTCTTTGCTGTCTGCGTGTTAATGCTGTTGGGCGGTACGGCTTGTGGTATTGAAGAAGAAGCAGTAGCCTTCTATCCAATTCTTGTGCCTGTCTTTTTAGCCTTAGGTTATGATTCTATTGTCTGTGTTGGTGCCATATTCCTTGCCGCATCAATGGGCACTGCCTTCTCAACAATCAATCCATTCTCTGTTGTTATTGCTTCAAACGCTGCAGGGATTCCATTCACTGAAGGGATGGGATTTCGCACACTGGGACTTATTCTTGGTGGAATCTGTGTAATAGCCTATATGTATTGGTACTGTAAAAAACTGCGTGCCAATCCTGAATTTTCTTATACCTATGACGATCGCCAAGCCTTCTATGATCTCTATATGAAAGATATTGATCCTAATGCAACCGTTGAATTTACCTTTAGAAGAAAACTGATCCTGATTCTATTTAGTGGCGCCTTTCCTCTCATGGTATGGGGGGTGATGTTTGGTGGTTGGTGGTTCCCTCAAATGGCAGCATCCTTCCTAGCCATTACTATCATTATTATGTTTATCAGTGGATTGCCTGAAAAAGATGTTATAAATGGGTTTACTCATGGTGCTTCTGAATTAGTCGGCGTCGCATTGATTATCGGACTCGCTCGAGCAGTTAATATCATTCTAGAGCAAGGAATGATTTCCGACACGATTCTCGATTATATGACTCATCTTGTTGGTGGAATGAATGGCGGCGTCTTTATTATTGGTCAGCTCATTGTCTTCATATTCTTAGGATTGGTTGTACCTTCCTCTTCAGGCCTTGCCGTACTCGCTATGCCAATTATGGCACCGCTGGCTGATACTGTTGGCATTCCAAGAGATATCGTCGTATCGGCTTACAACTGGGGACAATATATTATGTTATTCCTTGCGCCAACAGGATTGGTCCTTGTCACGCTACAAATGCTTGGTATTCCATTCAATAAATGGCTGAAATTTGTCATGCCAATCGTGGGCTGTCAATTTGTTATCTCATCGATACTTCTTCTCGTTCAAGTATTTATGTATGCACAATAAGCTATAAAATAAAAAGCCACGCAATCTAGCGTGGCTTCTTTTTATCATCTTATGTTATTTGACAAACTCATCAAACTCTAACTCATAATCATCACCATCTCTGGTGTATTTGATATAACGTGGAAATTGTTCACCTGAGAATTTCTTCACCATAATATCCTTATTACCTGTTTTAAATGAATAAGTGATTTCAGTGACAGTTTGCTTGTTATATTGGATCTGTTTTTCCACTTTCTTCACATTCACATTTTCCATTGGGTAAAGTTTTTTACCGTTTGTAATTTGGAAACTGGTTGGCAATTTATCGTAATAGCTCAACTGAAATGCCATGGTGAATAAGTCAAAAGTCGGTAATGTTAACGGTTCGGTTTCTAACCCATTTTTCACTTTACCGTATTCAATTGTTGTTGGCGAAATTTTAGAAATAGCATAAGGCTTACCATTACGCACATCTTGATAATTCACCATTTTAAATTGGCTCGCAGTTTGCGAACCACGAGAAGTAAACACAATGTTGTACAACGGAATATTAATTTTCGCATTGACTGAATACTGTGAACCATCAGCTTTAAAATGCACATACGCCGGCATTAAATAATTGGAACTGTATTTAATATTATAATCCACCGCAGACCATGCTGTTGGCACATAAGCAATTAATGCAGCAAAAAGGATTTTAAATAACTTCATTGGTTTTCCTTATATATAAAAATAGGTTGCCCTTTAGAGTATCACAGCGAGAAGAAGTTCCCCATTAAAAAACCATCTTATCCGCAGACAAGATGGTTTTCATTTATGTTAGCTTAATGGGAGATTATAAAACTGCACCCGCCATTAAGAAACCGAATAATACAGATAAGCTGATTGCAATCACACCCGGCACTAAGAATGGGTGGTTGAATACATATTTACCGATACGAGTTGAACCGGTGTCATCCATTTCTACTGCCGCAATTAAAGTTGGGTAAGTAGGAAGAATGAATAATGCTGATACTGCGGCAAACGCTGCAATCGCGGCTTCCGGAGAAACACCTAATAAAATTGCAGTTGGATATAATGCTTTTGCCGTTGCAGCTTGTGAGTAAAGTAAGGTACTTGCGAAGAACAAGATAACCGCTAAACTCCAAGGATATTGTTGTAAGAACTCAGCTGAGACCGCTTTAATTTGATCGATGTGACCTTCAACGAAAGTATTACCTAACCATGCTACACCAAGCACACAAATTACTGCTGACATACCTGATTTAAAGGTTGCTGCATTGGTAATTTTTGCGGTATCTACTTTACATGCCATAGTGATAATGGCTGCAGTTGCAAGCATGAAAGAGATAATCGCATTATCGCGAGAAAGAATTGGGTTTTGAATTAAACCAACTGTTTTACTGATTGCAGTTGCATAAAGCATAACCACTAAAATTGCGATAAGGAAAATTGCGACAGAGCGTTTTGCATAAGGTTTGATCTCAATTTGCATTTCACCACGCATAGTAATTAAACCTTTTGCTAGACGATCTTGGTAAACTTCATCATCTTTCAAATCTTTACCAAGGAAGTTACAAATCACCGCAGTAATCATACATGCTGCGTAAGTAGTTGGGATCCAAATACCTAATAATTGTAAGTAACTTAAACCAAAGTTTTTCTCTAATTCAGCAGAAAGGAATACCACCGCAGCAGAAATTGGAGAAGCTGTAATCGCAATTTGTGAAGCGATAACCGCAATAGAAAGTGGACGTGAAGGACGAATACCTTGTTCTTTTGCCACTTCAGCAATAACTGGAAGTGTTGAGAACGCTGTGTGACCAGTACCCGCAAGTACAGTCATAAAGTAAGTTACAGTTGGTGCAAGGAAGGTAATGTATTTTGGATTTTTACGTAGAATTTTTTCAGCTACTTTTACTAAGAAATCCATACCACCCGCAACTTGCATTGCAGCAATTGCCATGATTACAGACATGATAACTGAAATTACATCAAACGGAATGGCACCCGGTTTTAAGCCAAGCAGTGAAAGTGCCACAACACCCATACCACCCATGAAACCGATACCAATACCGCCTAATCTAGCCCCTAGGTAAATAAAGAGTAGGACGACTAAAAGTTGAGCCCAAATCATAATATTTTCTCCATATTAATTTTTAAAATAATTCCAGGACATATATTAACAACAAACTAGTGCATTATCTATATTTATTACTTGGATTAGTCTATTTTATCCGAAAGTGCGGTTAAAATTTGATTCAAATTCTGACCGCACTTTCAATGACTTTCCTAGAAATCCTCAAAGTATTGTTGAATCACTTTTGGATCTTTTGTTTGTGTTAAGGCTAATTGTAATAACACACGTGCTTTTTGCGGATTCAATGTACCTGAAGCCACAAAACCATATTTAGAATCATCTACTTCAGCATCACGTGTAGTGTAACCCGTTGGCACACGAGATGAACGAACCACCACAACACCATCTTTCGCCGCTTTTTCTAAACGTTCTAAATGGGCCGAATTCACGTTACCATTACCCACACCTGCAGAAACAATGCCTTGATAGCCCGCATCCAATAATGAATTTAATGGCTCAATTGGTGCATTAGAATAAGCATAAACAATGCCTACTTTCGGTAAGCTGTCTAATTTATCTACGTTAAATGGTGTGTTTACCGTATGTTTGCTTTCAGGTGAGCGTTCGTAATCTACTTTACTGTTATGGATATAACCCAAAGTACCATAGTTTGGAGAATGGAACGTTTGCACCGCAGTAGTACTCATTTTGGTCACATCACGTGCACCTAATACTTCATCATTCATCGCCACTAATACACCGCGACCAGATGATTTTTTATCGGTTGCCACGACGACGGCGTTATAAAGGTTTAATGGACCATCCGCACTTTTTTCTGTCGCAGGACGCATTGCACCGACTAATACAATTGGTTTTTCACATTTCGCAGTAAGATCTAAGAAATAAGCGGTTTCTTCCATGGTATCGGTACCATGAGTAATCACGAAACCATCGGTATCTTTACACTGTGCATTAATCGCTTTCGCTAATTTTAACCACACATCATCGCTCATATCTTGTGAACCAATTTTTACAATTTGCTCACCTTTTACATTCGCCAGTTGCTTAATTTCAGGCACCGCATCAATTAATGCGTCAACATTGAGTTGCCCTGCTTTATAAGCAGAAGAAACGGCAGTTTCGCCACTTCCGGCAATCGTGCCACCTGTTGCTAAAATTGTAATATTCGGTAATTCTGCAGCTTGTGCGACCGAAAAACCAAATCCGAGCATCATAAGTGCCGTTAATTTTTTTAATTTCATGCGCGTCTCCTTTCACGTTTAATCATCTAAGTTTGGCTATTCTCTACTTAATTAGGCGTAGAATAAACACAAAGATAAGATATTTATGATCCCGATCACATTTTTATCGATCCGATTGTATAAGCTTTCGCCAACGTTGCGTTTCCTTGATAATTTTTTTGAAAGATAACCAAAGTACGGTTATACTTAAACCCTTATTTCATCTGAAGATAAACTCTTATTCATTATCAAAATTAAGTTGAGAACAACATGCAAGAATTTATGCCTCAAGCAATTGAATTTGCTCAAAAACACACTTTTTTAACGATCGCATGGTTTGCTGTCCTTTTTATGACACTTTTCACCTTTTTTAAAAGTGCGACACAAAAATATCGCGTCATCACCAACCCTGAAGCAGTTCGCTTAATGAACGACGAAGAAGCAGTGGTGATTGATTTACGCCCTATTGATGAATTCCAACGTGGCCATATCATTGGTAGCGTAAACTTGCTTCCAACTGAAATTAAAAATCAAAATGTAGGCAAAATTGAACATCACAAAGAAAAACCGCTTATCATTGTGGATGTTAACGGTGTTTCTTCTGCTACGTCTGCAGAACTTTTAACCAAACAAGGCTTTGAAAAAGTTTATGTGTTAAAAGACGGCTTAGCGGCTTGGGCGGGTGCAAATTTACCATTAGTAAAAAAACATAAGTAAGGATCCTCTATGTCTGAACAAAATCAACAACCTGAAGTAGCGGCTGAAGAGCAACAAGAAGCAGTACTTCAAATTCAACGTATTTATGTAAAAGATGTTTCTTTTGAAGCACCAAATCTTCCTCATATTTTCCACCAAGAATGGAAACCAAAACTCGGCTTCGACTTAAGCACTGAAGCGGTTCAAGTGGGTGAAGATTTATACGAAGTCACTTTAAATATCAACGTAGAAACCACCATGGAAGACTCTGGTGATGTGGCATTTATTTGTGAAGTGAAACAAGCTGGCGTATTTACAATCAGCGGTTTAGAAGATGTTCAAATGGCACACTGCTTAACATCTCAATGCCCAAATATGCTGTTCCCTTATGCTCGTGAATTGATTTCTAACTTAGTGAATCGTGGTACATTCCCGGCATTAAACCTTTCTCCGGTAAACTTCGATGCGTTGTTCATTGATTACATGAACAAGCAGCAAGCAGCAGCGGAAGCGGAAGAAAATCAGGAAACCCAACATTAATTGTGATGAGGGCAGGCGATATCGTCTGCCCTTTTATTTTAAAGGTGATTGAAATGAACGCATCCCAATCTCCAATTACCATTCTTGGTTGCGGTTCTTATGGAACAGCGCTCGCTATCTCATTTTCTCGCAATGGTTCTCCAACCTATCTTTGGGGGCACAATCCCGATCACATTCATCAAATGCAACAGGAGCGTCAAAATCGCCGTTTTCTGCCTGATATTGAATTTCCAGAAAGTTTGCATTTAGAATTAGATTTGAAAACTGCACTTGACCAATCGAAAGATATTTTAATTGTGGTGCCAAGCCATGCTTTTGGTGAAATTCTGTTAAAAATTCGACCGCACTTAAAACCAGATCATCGTTTAATTTGGGCAACCAAAGGATTAGAACGCAACACTGGCCGATTACTACAAGAAGTAGTGGAAGAAACCTTAGGCAAAGGAATTCCGACAGCAGTGCTTTCAGGTCCCACTTTTGCGCAAGAATTGGCTCAAGGTTTGCCTACGGCGATTACCCTTGCCTCTCGTAATGAAAAGTTTGCCTTAGAATTTCAAGCTCGGATTCATTGCAGTCAGCATTTTCGGGTGTATGTAAACCAAGATATGATTGGCGTTCAATTAGGAGGCGCCATTAAAAACGTGATTGCGATTGGTGCAGGTATTTCAGATGGTATGGGATTTGGTGCCAACGCGAGAACAGCATTGATTACCCGTGGGATTGCGGAAATTACTCGCTTAGGTGTAGCCATGGGAGCGAATACGCAAACCTTTATGGGCATGTCTGGTTTAGGTGATTTAGTGCTCACTTGTACCGATAACCAATCCCGTAACCGCCGATTTGGTTTAATGCTTGGTAAAGGGGCTGATAGCCAACAAGCCATGGATGAAATTGGTCAGGTGGTGGAAGGGTTTTATAACACCAAAGAAACTTATTTATTAGCACAACGACAAGGCGTGGAAATGCCGATTACAGAACAGATTTACCAAATGCTCTTTTGTGGTAAAAGTGCACAAGAAGTCGCACTGAGCTTATTAGGTCGTGAACGAAAAGGCGAATAAGGAGAAAAAATGACGTTAGAAGTATGGCAACACATTCGCCAAGAGGCAAAAGAATTAGCAGAATGCGAACCAATGCTCGCCAGCTTTTTCCATTCCACCATTTTAAAACATCAAAATCTTGGCAGTGCCTTGAGTTATTTACTAGCGAATAAACTGGCTAACCCGATCATGCCCGCAATTTCGCTGCGTGAAATTATTGAAGAAGCCTATCAGGCCGAGCCCAACATCATTGACTGTGCTGCTTGTGATATTAAAGCTGTGCGCCACCGCGATCCTGCCGTGGAATTGTGGTCTACCCCATTGCTTTATTTAAAAGGTTTTCACGCCATTCAGAGCTATCGCATTACCCATTATTTGTGGAACCAAAATCGAAAAGCACTCGCACTTTATTTACAAAATCAGATTTCAGTGGCTTTCGATGTAGATATTCACCCAGCCGCCAAAATTGGGCACGGCATTATGTTTGACCATGCCACCGGTATTGTCGTGGGCGAAACCTCCGTGATTGAAAATGATGTGTCTATCCTGCAAGGTGTCACCCTGGGTGGTACAGGTAAAGAATCCGGCGATCGCCATCCAAAAGTACGAGAAGGCGTAATGATTGGGGCAGGTGCAAAAATTCTCGGCAATATCGAAGTGGGCAAATATGCCAAAATTGGGGCTAACTCTGTTGTGCTTCAAGCTGTGCCTGAATATGCCACAGCAGCAGGTGTGCCTGCTCGTATTGTCGGCAAAGACAAAGCGGCAAAACCGGCATTCGAAATGAACCAATATTTTATCGATGATGATATAAATCTAAATATTTAAGGAATCGATATGATTAACAAAGACACCCAACTTTGTATGTCCCTTTCTGGCAGACCGGGCAATTTTGGCACGACATTCCATAACTATCTGTATCAAAAACTCGGGCTTAATTTTATCTATAAAGCCTTTACTACTACGGATATTGAAAGTGCAGTCAAAGGCATTCGTGCACTTGGTATTCGAGGTTGTGCCGTTTCAATGCCTTTTAAAGAAAGCTGTATGCCATTTTTAGATGAAATCTCCCCTTCTGCACAAGCCATTCAGTCTGTGAATACCATTGTAAATGATCAAGGTTTTCTTCGCGCTTACAACACCGACTATATCGCGATTGTTAAACTTATCAAAGAATATCAATTAGATAAAAAGAGTAAAGTGATTGTACAAGGCAGTGGTGGTATGGCTAAAGCTGTCGTCGCAGCCTTTAAAAACAGTAGATTTGAGCATCTGAAGATTTTTGCTCGAAATGAAAAAACAGGTAAAAATTTAGCCTCACTTTATGGTTATGAATATATCCCATCGTTGGACAATCAATCGGCAGACATTTTAGTCAACGTTACGCCAATTGGGATGAAAGGTGGAAAAGAAGAATTTGATCTCGCCTTTCCTGAAAATCTTATTCAACAAGCTCAAACCGCTTTTGATGTGGTGGCGATTCCTGCTGAAACACCGTTTATCCAATTTGCTCAACAGCAAGGTAAACAAACCATTTCTGGTGCAGAAGTGATTGTGCTACAAGCCGTTGAACAATTTGAGCTCTACACAGGCATTCGACCTGATGACCAATTAATCGCCGAAGCCGCCGCTTTTGCTCGAAAAAATAGTTAAAAAATAAACCGCACTTCTAAAAAAGTGCGGTTCTTTTTATCTGAGTTTTACGCTAACAATTTTCTTGCTGCTTCCACTACGACTGATACTGCTTTATCTTCTGTATCTTTCATGGTGGCTTCATTTGGAATTTCTTGTTGTGTACGGTTTACAATCACACCAGCTACCATACCTGCTCGTAAGCCAAGGGCATTACACATCGTAAATAATGTGGCTGATTCCATCTCATAGTTCATCACATTGAGATCTTGCCATTGTTTTAACAAGCCTTGATAATCACGATACACTTTGCCGCTATAAGTATCGTAACGTTCTTGACCTGGATAGAAGGTATCTGAAGAAGCTGTAATTCCTACAAATGGCTCAATGCCTTTTTCTTTAGCTGCATTGTAAAGTGCAGTGGTACATTCAAAATTTGCTACCGCTGGATATTCAATTGGCGCAAAGTGACGGCTTGCACCATCAAGACGAACTGAACCCGTTGTAACAAGAATATCGCCCACATTAATATGCGGTTGAATCGCACCTGTTGTGCCAATACGTAAGAATGTACGCACACCAAGCTGAGCCAGTTCTTCCACACAGATAGACGTAGAAGGGCCACCAATACCAGTTGAACACACCACCACCGGTTGACCATTTAAATAGCCTAACCAAGAAGTGAACTCACGTGTACTTGCAAGAAACTCAGGGTTATCCAGTTTTTTAGCAATACGTTCGCTACGCGCCGGATCGCCCGGCACGATAGCTAATGTTGCACCTTTCAGTTGTGCTTTGGTCAGGTTTAAGTGAAATACATCAGACATAATAATCTCCTTTTTATCATTCTTGCCGCAAAGTGCGGTCAAATTTTCGTTATTTTTTCAATGCACCTAAGATACCACGCATGATTTGTTTGGTCACTTCATTACGAATATTGCGACCCACTGATTTTGCCACACTATTCACAATTTGTTCTGTTGGGGAAAGTTTATCCCCGCGTTTTTGTGTTCCAAAAATCATTCGGCTTAAGCTACCAAATAAACCGCTTTCTTCCTCTTGTTGCGCTTGTTCGGCTTGTTTTTGTTGCACTGCGGCTAAATCCGCTTGCGCATTTAATACTTCGAAAGCGGATTCATTATCCACGTAATCTTTATAGAAGGCATAAAGATCATCGTCTTTCACCCAAGCAGCTCGCTCTTCTTCAGTAATCGGGGCAAGTTGGCTTTTCGGCGGATAAACATACGCCACTTCAACAGGCGTTGGCATGCCTTTTTCATCTAAGAATGAAATCAATGCTTGGCCCACACCTAAAGTTGAAATGGTTTCAACCACATTGACAGCGGGGTTAGAACGGAATGTTTCTGCTGCAGATTTCACTGCTTTTTGATCGCGTGGCGTAAAGGCACGTAACGCATGTTGTACGCGGTTACCCAATTGACCTAATACGGTATCCGGTAAATCTAATGGATTTTGGGTCACAAAATAAATCCCTACCCCTTTAGAACGAATCAAACGAACTACTTGTTCCACTTTGTCCACCAACACACTCGGTGCACCATCAAAGAGTAAGTGTGCTTCATCGAAGAACATCACAAATTTTGGTTTATCTGGATCGCCGACTTCTGGTAATTGCTCAAATAATTCAGACATCAACCAAAGCAAGAATGCGCTATACATTCTTGGGGAATTAATTAATTTTTCAGAATTTAACACATTGATCACACCACGACCATCACGGGTTTGTAACCAATCTTCAAGATTTAATGCCGGCTCACCAAAAAGATTGGTCGCCCCTTCATTTTCAAGGGTCAATAAAGCACGTTGAATCGCCCCTACACTCGCGGCTGAAACATTACCGTATTCTACTTGGAAGGTTTTTGCATTCTCTGCCACAAATTTAAGCATTGCACGTAAATCTTTTAAGTCGATGAGTAGCAAGCCTTTATCATCTGCCACACGGAATACAAGGTTTAATAAGCCTTCTTGGGTCGCATTTAAATTTAATAAACGAGAAAGTAATAATGGCCCCATTTCAGAAATCGTGGTGCGAAGTGGAATACCGGTTTCACCGAATACATCCCAAAATGACACAGGATAGCCATTTAAATAACTCTCGCCACCTAAATCAAATTGCTCAATGCGTTCCGCCACTTTGCCACTGAATGTGCCCGCTTTGACTAAACCGGACAAATCGCCTTTTACATCCGCTAAAAAGACCGGCACACCATCATCACTGAACGCTTCCGCCATTTTACGTAATGTTACGGTTTTCCCCGTCCCTGTCGCCCCTGCGATCAGGCCATGACGGTTTGCCATTTTTGCGGTAATGCCAAGGGTTTGACCTTGTTCGGTACGCGCGAGAGAATATTGCATAAAGATTCCTTTGTTTTGTTGGTTTTATTTAAACGAATAATAAGGAAAAAACGAAGTGCGGTCAAAATTTAAGTGATTTTACGGTATAATTTCTCAAAACTAACTCAAAGCAGGAAAAATAGATGTCAAACGCAAAAATTCTTATTATTAAAACAGGATTGATCGAAACCTTAATATTCCCTGATGGCAGCTCATATGAAAGTGCCATCCGTAAAAAACCGGTACCCATGGTAAAAGTGCACACGCTAGGTGCAGAAGGTAACGATGTAGGCTTAAAAGCCCATCACGGTGGTGTCGATAAAGCCTTGTTTTTTATGTCTGATGTATCTTTCCCTGCTTTAAACGTGCTACTTGGTGAAAAGTTTGATTTTCACGGTAGCGCGATTTATGGTGAAAACTTTGTGGTATCCGGCTTACATGAAGATAATGTTTGCGTAGGCGATCGTTACAAAATTGGCACGACGCTTTTAGAAGTGTCTCAACCACGTAAACCTTGCGAGCGTTTATCTCATAATACCAAGAATGAGAATACAAGAGAGGTAATTCGTCAGTCAGGCTGGACAGGTTGGTATGTTCGCGTGATCGAAGAAGGTGAAATTCATCAAGGCGATGAACTCATCTTGCAACATCGTCCTTATCCAGAATGGACAATTCGTCGTTTAAACACACTACTTTCTGCTCCTTCAAGTGTCTCAGAATTAGAAGAAGCCTTAGCCATTGAGGAATTAGCGCCAGCGTTTAAACGTTCTGTTAACTCACAATTACGTAATTTACAGCAGGCGGCCTAAAATGTCGGCTAAAACGACCGCACTTTGTCCATGCCAATCTTCGCTTTCTTACGAAGATTGTTGCGGACGCTTTCACTTAGACAATCTGTTTCCAGAAACAGCGGAACAACTTATGCGTTCCCGCTATTCAGCGTTTGTACTCAAAAATATTCCTTATATCGTGCAAACCACTGTGCCAAGCCAACAAACCTTATTAGATGAAAAAGCCCTGCAAGATTGGGCTGATGAAACGCAATGGCTCGGTTTAGAGATTGTCAAAGCCGAAACCTTAACCAAAACACAAAGTGCGGTTGAATTTAAAGCACATTTTCAAGGCAGCGAACAGCCGCAAGTGCATCACGAATATTCTCTTTTTGTAAAAATTGATGGTCGTTGGTATTTTGTTGATCCCACTGTACCGCTCCCAAGCAATAAACAGCCTTGTGTTTGTGGCTCAGGGAAGAAATTTAAACATTGTTGCGGAGGCTTGCTCTAATGACCTTAACGTCTTTTCTCGCATTATTCTGGCAGCGTTCTCAAGAAAATAAATTAACGCAAGCCGCCGGTTCACTCACTTACAGCACCATGCTCGCTATCGTGCCATTAATGGTGGTGTTTTCAATTTTCTCCGCCTTTCCCGTTTTTAACGAAGTAACTGGCGCATTGAAAGAATTCATCTTCACCAATTTCGCTCCTTCCGCGAGTGATGTTGTGGGACAATATATTGATGAATTCGTCTATAATTCAAAGAAAATGAGCGCCGTGGGGATTGTGAGTTTGATTTTAGTGGCATTAATGCTGATTAACTCCATTGACCGTACACTCAATGGCATTTGGAAAGACACCAGTAATCGCCCAATTTTTACGTCATTTGCTATTTATTGGCTCATTTTAACGCTCGGTCCGCTTTTAATCGGTACTAGCATTGCGGCGAGTTCCTACGTCAAAGCTATGTTCGAGCAATCGGAAACGCTCTCTTTTGGCTTAAAACTCCTCAGTTTTGTGCCATTTCTTTCTACTTGGTTTATCTTCACGCTCATTTATATGGTCGTGCCAAATAAGAAAGTGAGCATCAAACACTCTGCAGCAGGCGCATTAATTGCGGCAATTTTCTTTACCTTAGGAAAACAAGCCTTTACTTGGTACATCGCCACCTTCCCGTCTTATCAATTAATTTATGGCGCCATGGCGACGTTGCCGATCATGTTATTGTGGATTCAAATCAGCTGGACAGTGGTGTTATTCGGTGCACAATTAGCCGCAGTACTTGCAGAAGTGCGGTCAACAAATCAAACAAATTTAGAGGAAGTAAAATGATCGCATTAATCCAGCGTGTAACACAGGCTAAAGTGGAAGTTGAAGGTCAAATTGTGGGACAAATCGGCAAGGGATTATTGGTCTTATTAGGCGTGGAAAAAGAAGATGACCAAGCCAAGGCGGATAAACTTGCCGAGAAAGTATTAAATTACCGTATTTTCAGCGATGAAAATGACAAAATGAATTTAAACGTGCAACAAATCGGTGGCGAAGTGCTTGTGGTATCCCAATTTACCCTAGCTGCAGACACACAAAAAGGGCTACGACCAAGTTTCTCAAAAGGTGCCGCGCCAGCATTGGCTAACGAATTGTATGAGTATTTTTCGCAAAAATGTGCAGAAAAAGTCACCGTTGCTAACGGACAATTTGCAGCAGATATGCAAGTAACGCTAACCAATGATGGCCCGGTTACATTTTGGTTAAATGTCTGAATAAAGAGAACAATCACTATTTTTTTCAAAGCAAAGGAAACTCTTTCTTTGATCGCATTGTCGTATTAACGCTCAAATGCATATAACAATTTCAAATCCCATCCATAATTGCGTTGGTAATCCACTTATTTTATGGGTAAACTAGGGCGGTTTGATGTGGACCTTCTTAAAGTTTAGCTTGTAATAAAATGAAAAAAATTTCGTTAAAAATAACCGCACTTTTGCTTGGATGGATGAGTTTTTCAGCCCTTGCAGAACAAACCGTAGATATTGAGATCCGCGGTATTAAGGGTGAACGCGCCATTCGCAATACTGACATGAATGTCAATCTCATTGATAAAGGCGAGATGGATGGCTCAGATCGGTATAAACAATTAGTTTCAGATGCTGTCGATAAAGGCCTTCGAGTCTTTGGTTATTATGGTTCTTCCGTGACCTTTGAATTGAAAAAACGTAAAGGTCAACGAGATTTACTTATTGCGAATGTCACCCCGGGTGAGCCAAGTAAAATTGCAGGAACAGACGTTGAAATTACAGGCGAAGCGGCAGAAGACGAAAACTTCACGGCACTCCGTAAAAACTTGCCAAAACAAGGTGAGTTAGTTGAGCATCAAAAATACGATGATTATAAAAGCAGCATTTCAAACCTTGCGCTAGCTCGTGGTTATCTTGACGGAAAATTCCAAATTTCTCGCTTAGAAATCAGCCCAGAAACGCATGAAGCATGGTGGCGTATGCTATTTGATAGTGGCGTACGTTATCATTATGGCAATATCACCTTCAACCATTCCCAAATTCGCGAAGATTATTTGCAAAACATGCTCAACATCAAATCGGGCGATCCTTATTTAGTCAGTGATTTATCTGAATTAACCAATAATTTTTCTTCCACCAACTGGTTTAGCTCCGTACTTTTACAACCGCATGTCCGCGAAGAAGAGAAATTAGTCGATATCGAACTTTTACTTTATCCACGTAAGAAAAACGCAATGGAGCTTGGGGTCGGTTTTGCGACTGATACAGGCCCTCATGTCCAAATTGGTTGGACAAAACCTTGGATCAATAGCCGAGGCCATAGTTTCCGTACCAATCTTTACGTCTCTGCGCCAAAGCAAAACTTTGAAGCCACCTATAAAATGCCATTGTTGAAAAATCCATTAAATTATTATTATGAATTTTCAACCGGTTATGAAAAAGAAAATAAAAACGATACGGATACCAAAGCCCTCACTTTCGCTGCATTACGTTATTGGAATAATAGCGAGGGTTGGCAATATTTTGCAGGTCTTCGTGTCCGTTATGACAGCTACACACAAGCTGATTTCACCGATAAAACCTTCCTGGTTTATCCAACTGGGGGCTTTAACCGTACCCGTTTAAGAGGTGGCCAATTCCCAACATGGGGAGATACCCAAAAAATCACAGTTGATTTAGGGAATAAGCTTTGGATGTCCGAGGCCAATTTCTTTAAAGTACAAGCTTCTACCGCCTGGATTCGTACTTATGCAGAAAATCACCGTTTTATTACCCGTGCAGAAATTGGTTATTTAAATACCGCGGATATTCGTAAAATTCCACCTGCATTACGTTTCTTTGCGGGGGGCGATCGCAGTGTGCGAGGTTATGGCTATAAGAAAATTTCACCGAAAAATAAAGACGGGAAATTAGTCGGCGGCTCTCGCTTAGTAACAGGTAGCCTTGAATATCAATATCAAGTTTACCCTAACTGGTGGGGTGCCGTGTTTGCAGATACAGGCTTGGCGGCTAACTCTAACAGATAAGATCGGAAGAGCGTCGTGTAGGGAAAGAGTGTAGATCTCGGTGGT
>OKNG01000095.1_pt1 | contig 36057 bp, 28 predicted proteins | sample 1614291 | NCBI WGS metagenome assembly OKNG01 (sample SAMN04436922, study PRJEB24849) | human gut metagenome | biome: human gut; feature: NICU; material: stool | host: Homo sapiens | place: USA: Saint Louis, MO | collected 2012-05-16 | reverse complement strand
GATAACTTAAATGACAGAGAATCTCCATTTTCATCCAAATAAAGCTCCAATAAATCCTCTCTATAAAGATCAAATATAACACTATTATTTTTATAAGACTGAAGTCTAATAGAGTTCACTGTAAGATCAAAACTCAAAGTAACTCTCTCATCTCCATTAACAAACTTTGCAATCTGAATGACATCATCTATTTCACAATCACACCCATAAATAGCCATAAAATCATTACAACTTGGAATCACTAATTTTGTATTATTCATTTTAATTTCCTCCCTTAAATATTATAGTAGTAATGACTTTCAAATTTTCTAATCCCGCCCGGCCCCGTAATTATACCTTCTCTAGCTTCAAACCTATGATATTTCCCATCTATATTTTTAGAATATGTATCCTTTACACTATTCCTAATTGATAAAGCCTCATTTAACGATTTATTTATTATCTCTCTTCCATTTCTATCATCATAAATCCCTATTGAAGATAATTGCTGTTTATTTTGTAAAGCTCTAGATGTGTTATGAGAATCATTCTTAACATTTCCAAATAAATAATTATACTTTTGATTATCCACTATCAATTTTGGTGCAACAACATACCGTTCGTTTTGAGTTACTTTATTGTTTAACTCACTATTAAACTTAGCATTCTTTACACCTAGATTATCTACACCTTGCAAGTAATCTTTATTCTCACTATGTATGCTTGTTGTCTTGGGATAGCTATTAGCCTTACTTGAAACAGAAACTTTTGGCAACTTAGCTTTTAAGGCTAATCCTCCTAACCCCACAGCTTCAGCTGCGCCTAAAGCAAGAGTTGCATAGTGTACGCTATTTGGTAATTGGTTTCTTGTTTTACCATTTTCCAATTCCACAAAATCACTCAATTTAACCTGAGTTTCTCTGCTTAGATTATTAAAATAGGTCCCTAATCTTAAATAACTAAAGTTTTCATATGCCGCTTCATCGCCTGATTGCATCATCTGAATATGTGGTATATAACAAGCTGGATTATTACCACAAAGCTTCAATATTTCTTGTCGATTCTTCTCACTTAATTTTGCGTATTTTTCAAAAATAGGTCTTGTATCTTTCCCTTCCTTTTCAGCTTTTGCCAATTCCTTAACGAGGCTATTTACCTCTCCGTTGTACAAATAATTATTCTCCACAGCATCTTTCGCCGTCTTAGCTGCAATAATCGCCCCATCAGAACTATCCGATAAACTACCACCAGCAATACCTGCCGCTACCTGGCTTAAAGACGATACAGTACGTTTTTCTTCTTCGCTAAGCTTTTCAGGTGATTTATCATAAAGTGTCGAGGCGAGAAAATGAGCCGCAGCCTCTCCACCTGCTGCACCTGCCGCCCCCGCAGCAACATTACGGTTGCCTGCATAAGCCTCTACCGCGCCCCAAAGTGCATGAGCTGTCAAATTGAGAGCGGTATTTACATTACCTTTTGCATCTGTGGTCGCTTTCTTAATTTGGTTATTCACCGCAGGTGATAATCCTGAAGCCACCACTTCCGCTGCCGGTCTGCCAGCTAAAGCGGTGCTAATAACATTTAATGCCGAATCAATGATAAGACGTTGATTTCCACCCGTTTCCCATTCTTTGGCTTCGCGACTCGCTGTCTCAAAATTATCTCGTGCTTGTTTTACTAAAGCGCGGTTCGTTTCGTTGTTGTTTTCTGCCTTGGCTTTTTCTGCTTCTTCTAACGCAATTGCGGCTTCATTACGTTTCGCTTTCGCTTCTTCACCAAATTTATTAGCAAGCAAACTTCCTGCTTCCGCGACATTTGGTCCAAATTTCTCTGTCACCTCACGTTGGAAATCAAGCTCTTTTTGAACATCATCTTTATTAAAACGATTCTCTAATTTACCACTTTGGCTTTGTGCACTCTCTGTAGTGATATCGGTTTTTATCGCAGCAATCTCTTCTTGTACCGTTTTACCTGTACGTTTTAATTGCTCAGCTTCATCTTTAATAATGATATTTTGTGTGTTAATACCACTTTTTGTTGTGGTGGATTGACTATCGGAATCTTTACCATAACCCATGCCATAGGAGAATTGGAGAGACTCCTTGCCTTCAGCCAATTTCTTGGTGTTCTCTTGTCCATCTACTCCTTTAGAATTAACAGTTGTGTTGCCATTTTTATCGGTATAAAGCAGATTACCATCTTTATCCGTGGCTTGTTTTGTACTTTGAGCTGCACCATTCTCGCCAAATGGTGTTTCAAAGTTAGCTGACACACTGCCACTTACACCAAAACTGCTGCCACTATAATTTGAGTGATTTTCAATATCTGAATGAGTAATGCTACCAGTGCTAAAATGGTTTTTACCATCAGCTTCTGCCTTTTGGGTAGACGTAATCAATGCACCTTTAAGATCGGTATGCTTATTAACATTAATATCATAACCTTCATCCCCTGCATAGATGCCGGCTTGCTCATTCACACTCGCGTGGTCGGCATGGATGTTTGACTTGTTGAAACCACCTCCAACGGATGCGCCATAACCCACCGTCACACTCCCACTTCCGTTCATTTGTTTGCCTTTGTATGTGGCAGTGTCTTGCAAGCTTTCGATGTTGAGGTTTTGGGCATTGACTTCTACACGTTTGCCTTTTACTTGGCTACCGATGAGGTTCGCATCACCACCGGCATTAATCACTGTTTTACTTTGGCTATCTCCTACATGACTAGCAACATAAGAGGTTTCATCACCATTGCCATAGCCTTTTCCGTAATTACCGCCTAAAGTAACCCCAGCAGCCGCACCATTACTCACTTTAATGGCTACCCCTGCATTAAAACCACTCGATTTATTAGTGCTTCGTTCTTGATGGTTTTGTTCTGCTGCTTTGATGTTTACTTGATTGTCTGCCATCAAAGTCGTGCCTTGCTTGCCTGAGATGTCTGAACCTTCAATATTAATGTTGGAATCCTTTCCTGCGCCTGTCGCCATAATATTCACTTTGCCGCCCGCATTAACTTGAGATTTGGCTGCGGTTTTTCCTTCAGTATGAGTACGTGATTCGCTCTTTTGTTGGCCGTAAGTGATTTGCACCCCTACTACGGAATCCACATCGCTATTACTCATTGCTTTTTGAATAGAGTCGCCAGCTTTCATTACGCTATCAGCTGCCCGATAAGCATCAAAACCAGCATTAGCTGCTGCCATCGCATTTACACGACCATGCTTACTCTCACCTACTTGTCTAGTTGATTGCACTGCGCCTTGTACTGCTTGAACAGCAGAAATAACAGGAGAGGTAATAGCAAGAGTTAAACCTTTTTGTTCAAAGGTTTGTTTGGTATTGGTTTCATATTTATCCTCTGCTGCTTTAATATCAACTTTTTTCGCCAGAATATTTACATCGCCGCCTTTGATTGCACTCACCAGACTTGCCGTTTGAGTGTAATGATTCTCTGCGATGAGGGTGACGTTGCCGTTTAAGCTCCCCACTTGGCTGCCCTGGGCATAAAACTTCGTTTTATCGCTTTCTAGCGTTTGCTTTTGGGCACCAAACGTAACCCCTAGGCCTCTGCCCAACATGCCTGATTTGTTCTTGCTGTGAAAATCATCGGAATAAAATTTGTTTTCCGCTTCTTTGATGTCGATGTTTTTCGCCTGCACCGTTAAGCCGTTTTCTCCCACCACATTTGAGCCTTGCACCGTCACATTCCCTTGACCGGCAATAAGATTTACCGTTTTTCCGTCAATGTTACTGCTCACCGATTGCGCAATATCGTGTTCATGACGACGTATCTCCGTTGTTTTACTTAACCCGAAGCGACCTCTGCTCACGGATTTTGACGCGCTTGCCAGTTGTTCCTCTTCGCGCCCGACTTCAACCTGTATACCCCCTTGTTGTGAACCAATCAGCACGTTGCCATTTTCGCTACCGATATCCGATTGGCGTATCCGGACATCCTTTTTCGCCACAAGACTCACATCATCCTTGCCTTTAAGGGTACTGCCGACTTCCGAATGTTGCGCTAAACGATAGTAGTTATCCGCATCGCCGTTGTAATACTCTTTATTGCTCACCGTTAATGTCGTCACGTTTAACATATTCCCTGCCGTTGCGCTTAAGCTGCCTTGGCTTTCAATATCGGCCGCTTTTATCGTCAGGTTCTCATTGCTGTGTAATGCCAAATGGCCGCCTGCACCGGTGACTTTCACGCTAGCAAGACGGTCTAACACCGTGCGGGCAACATTGCCGTCAGCACTTTCTGAAGAAGACAGCGTACTGCTAATGTCTAAATTTTTCCCCGCCGACAGCGAGAGGGATTTTACCGCCTCAATGCGTCCACCGAGGTTAATCAGGTTTTGTTGAGCAGATAAATCAACCGTTTCGCCTAAAATCGTGCCTTGATTCTCTAATTGATTGGTATAAATACGGGTTAAATCCCGTCCGGCTATTACACCGCTATTGTTTAGCTCACCCACATTGCCCACTATTTGATTGGCTGAAATCACTGCACCTCGGGAACTAATATCGCTATCTCGTGCAACTAAATACACTTGTGGAACAAGGGCGGTGATTTTACGTCCGTCTGCAAGCGTGACTTCTTTATTGACTAACCACACCATATCGGTCGTCAGCTCCGACATCTGTTTCGCCGTTAATCCCACTCCCACCGCAAGGTTAAATTGTTTGGCGTATTCCACGCCACTCTTCATTAACGCTTGATATTGGGCTAAATCGTTGTTGTAACCCTCAATATAACGGCGACCGGTGAGCTGGTTAATTTGTTCATTGATTAAACGCTGTTCATAGAAGCCGTCGCCTAAACGTTTATGTACGTTATCGTGATTGTAACGAAGCTGTTCAAACATGTAGTCGGAACTGAGCCAGCGTTTACGATCGGTAAATTTTGGATCAGTTTCGACCAGATAGCCGTTCGGAGCATCCGGGTTGATTTTATACAGACTGGCCTGTGGTAAACGCACTTCTGTCAAATGGGTTTTTACCATTGGCACGGTCATGCTAGATAAGTCTTGAGGATCAAATTTTTCAACGGCGGTCTGTAATTTAGCGATGACCTGCCCAGAACTTATCACATTATGGTTATTTGTGGTCTGTGTCAGTGTAATTTCGGTATGCTTGCCGATAGACGGATTTAATGGTGATCGTTCAATAGAAATCCCATTTGGGCTCTCCGCACTATTTGACATAACAGAGACTGTATCTAACTGAATATCTTTTACTTGGGTTTTATCATCCACGGTGGCACTGGATGTGATTGGGGTGCCGATCGTGTTAAGTACTCTGTTAAATGTGAAATGCTCCGTCGGGTGATCATAAGGGCCATATTTCAAGTTATTATAGTGGTAGTGAGAATATTTGCCTCGTTTTTGACGAATACGATATTCAACCCTGTAAGTACCATTGTCTTGGCGATTAATTTCTCCTTGGATATCTTCATTATGGAGTTTTACTCTACCGCTATCCAAAGAACTATTTTGGGTATTCTGCTCAAATGCAGTATCTCCCAACCAAAGCTGTCTACCCACTAAAAGCTGACTATATTTATTATGTAAATCATCCCCATCAAGTAATAGAGAGCCTCCAATAGAAATCTTTGACGGATCAGTATGTTCTAGAGTGGTTGTATTGGTCGTTTGTTTATAAAACCAAGAATACCAACCAAACCCTTCTTTTCGTGTACCATCATTTAAGAGGAAAAAAGAATGTCGACGTTTAGAACCATTATTAATATAATAGATACCATCTCGTCCTTCTCTGTAACGGTCGGCATTTTCCCCTAATGCATGTTCAGTAATATGCTCAACTTTAGTATCAATTCCTTTTTTCACATAAAGATCTTGATTTAATAGATGTGCAGCATTGATTTTACCGTCTCCAAGCGCCTCAATAGTCGCACTACCGTTATCTACAAGCGTCGCTTTGCCGATTGCATAATGATTTTCATCTAGTAGTCCACCAATGGAGAGTCTGCCTGAACTAAAAATCAGAGAGTGATCACGGTTAATCAATTTTCCCATACCGAAATCGAGTCTGTCCCGCGCCGCAATCGTAGCCGCTTTCGTCTCTCCATTGACGGTTTCGGCCAAGTTTTCGACTGTTGCAGCATTAATTGCTAAATGATCACCGTAAATTCGTCCTGTGCCGATATTTGTTACGGCTGAGCTCTTGATAACGGTGTTAACGCCATCAATCAACCCTCGGTTTATTAAGTTCGTTGAATTCAGCGTTGTCTCATTTGATGAAAGCTCTGCATTGGCACGATTCTCAATATGATTTGCCGAAATCGTCATTTTATTGGCAACTCTCTGCTCAGTATTATTCGTGAAGTTACCTTCCGTTTTAAACGTTAGATTATTTGCTTCAAAAGCATTATTTAAGATAAAACTCTCTTTTAATGCGATATTCAGATCGCCCTTTGTTTTAATATTGCCTTCAGATGCCAAACCTGTTGCATTTAAATTAACGGTTTTATTACCTTGAATAAGCCCTTTCTCATTATTTACCATTAAATTGTTACCGTTTAAGACATCCACGGTGTTCACCGCCAACAATTCTCCTTCGCTATTATTCAAATGATTATTTGAGGTAATAGAGACATTATTCGCACTATAAATGCCACCTTGTTGGTTATTTAATGTTGACGTTTGGATGACAATATCTTGACCTTGAATACCTTGTGCCGGTGATTTATCTTTTGCTTTTGTGCCTTGGTTATCAAGCTGCTCGGTATTGAGGGTTAATTTATCTGCATAAATTAACGAACCTTGCTCAGATTTTGCGCGGTTATTGATTGTTTTCGCTGTAATATTGGCTACATGAGAAGAAATCTTACCCTCTTGATTATTTACTGACTGTGTAGAGAGTGTTAAATCTCCCTGACTTTGAAAAATTCCTTGCTGGTTTTGTATGTCTTCTGCTGTCGTGATATTAAGCGTATTTCCACCATAGAGTTTACCTTGCTGATTAAATAGCGTAGTGACACCTTGTAAAACCATGCTACGCAATCCAACAATTCCCTTTAAAGCATCTTGGGTATATCGGTTATCAATGACATTTTGGTAAGCCTCAATTAAGAGTGAATCGTCTGCTCGAATGAGACCGTTTAGGTTATTAATATTCCCAGAGTGAATATCGGCCTTATTCTTGGCGAATAAGGTGCCTTGTTGGTTATCAATCTGTTGTTGATCTGTTTTGAGCAGTAATTGATTGGATGAAACCACCTTGCCTTGTTGATTTTCTAATCCTTTGGTCATCAAGGTAAGCATATTTTCTGCCTTGATCGTACCTTGTTGATTATTTAATGCTGTTTGTGTCGTAATATTTAAATTGGCAGACAGAGAGGCAATTTGGCCGGCTTGATTATTGATTTTATCTGCATTCAGCGAACCATCATTTACCATTAAAATTTCACCGGACTGATTTTGAATATCAGAAGCTTGAAGTGCGGTGCTGTTTAACGCTGTAATACGTCCGACTTGATTATCAAGTTGCTTCGCTTTTAAACTCAAATCAGTGGCAATGATACCTTGCTGGCTATCTGCAAGAGTATTGCGATTATCTAAGGTTTTTTGCGCAAAAATTTCTGCTATTTTGGCACGAATACTCCCCTGTTTATTATTAAGCATATTCGTATTTAATTTCAGTGTGCCGTTTTGCGCTAAAACCATGCCGCCCGTATTATTTATATCGGATTGATTGCTATTAATCGTGAGCTTTTCACCAAGGCTGGCAAGGATGCCATTTTGATTTTGAATACCTTGTTTTACATCAACATGTGCTAGTTGGCGTGCAATCAGTTTGCTCTCTTGATTATCCAGCGTTTGTGCAGTCACATTGACTTGATTGCCGCTTATTTCGCTTTGTTTATTTGATTTAATAGCATCAGCAACCAAATTAACAGTATTTGCAGTGATTAAACCGTTGTTCTGTTCGAGAGTATTAGTATGCAAATCAAGCTGTGATTGTGTACGTATTTCACCTTGATGATTAATGAGAGATGCCGTATTTACGGTGACATTATTGCGTGAAAGAATATTCCCATTATTGTTATTCAAAGAATTTGAATGCAGAGTTAATGAATGTTGTGCAATAATCCCTTTACTACCTTGCTTTTTCAATACGGTTTTTTGATTATTAATTGACTGATTATTGCTATTAATAGCAATCTCATTTGCTGAGATTAATCCTTGATTGTTGTTGATTTCCCCGCTGTTAATATCAATATTTTGAGCAGCAATAATATTTCCCTGTTCGTTTTCTAAACGATGCTGATGCGTATTGATAATGAAAGAACGCTCCTGACTGCCAATCGTTCCATTCTTATTGTTTAATGTACTGCCGGTTTGAATATCACCATTTAACTTCGCAATAATATGGCTATCTTTATTGCTTAATTCATTTGACGTGATGATATTAAGATCATCCGCCGAAATGACACTTTTTGTGAGTGAATTCAGTGCATTTGCAGTCAAATTTAATGTCTGAGCTTTAATGGCACCATTTTGCTGATTTAAATTATCAGATAATGTGATATCAGCCTGTTTAACAGCACGAATACTACCTTCATCATTAGAAAGATTTTTCGCATTTAAAGTTGAATTGTCCTGCGTGTAAACCAAACCTTGCTGATTATCGACATTGGCAACATTAATAATCTGTTTGCCTACACTGACGATCCGCCCTTGTCGGTTGACTACATTTCCTGCCTGAATATTTACTTCTCCAAGTGCAACAATACCCTTATCTTGGGCATCCGTTAAGGTCTGTTTATTAGATAGAGATTGTCCTTGGGTATTAATAGCAACATTTTGATTAGATTGAATTAAGCCGCCATCATTAATCAATTCACCCGAATTGATAGCAATATCTTGCTCTGCCACCAATAAGCCTTGTGTCGAATCTAATTTACCACGCTCGGTATTGATCGTCAGTTTGTCTTTCGCAATCAAACGCCCTTGTTGGTTATTCACGCCTTGGGCATTAACGATTAAATCCCCTTGAGTTTTAAAGGTACCGCCGCTATTGTGTAATGTATCTGCAACATCCAGTTTTAATTCGCCTGTGCCCGTTTGTTCCCAAGTAGCTCCTTTTGTATTCAATGAACGTTGTTTCGTCGTGATTTTTTCTGCTTTTACATCACTATGTTGAGTTTCAAGCGAGGTTGGCGTGATTAAGGCTAACTCGGCATTGGCAATCAAGATTGCATTGTTAGCTTGAATTTTACCTTGAGATGCATTGATATTGACTGCATGCGCAGAAGTGTGGCTGTTGTCTAAATCGGCTTCCGAACTGCTGACATTGATATTGCCCGAAGCCACATTTTTACCTTGTAATGAGGTTTTCCCTGTGGTGATAACAGTAATCGACTTACCTTGAGCCGATTGATTTCCAAGTGTGCGAACTTCACCTTGTTCGCTATCTTTGACTTCAACACCTGAGGCAATCAGTGATGACGTTGAAGCGGTAACACTTGGTGCCTTATAGGTGATATGACCTTTCGCCACCGTTTCACCTTGCTGGTGAATGGCTTGGTTTGCCGTTTGATGAATATGACCGCCACGTGCGACTACAGAGCCATCTTGTTGAATATCGGCTGCCGTGTTAAAGGTCATGTCGCCTTGGCGGTTTTCGATTTTACCTCGGTTTTCAATGCCTTTTGTGCCTGCTAGTTGAACGGCGTGGTTGGCGTTTAAAGTTCCGGTATTGACAATGCGACCTTCGCTGTCAATTTTGAGGGTTTCCGCACTCGCCCCAATATGCCCGGCATTGTGCACGCCCACGCCTGTTTCCGTGCCGATAAGATGAATTTTGCCCGAGTACATGCCGCCCAACTCGCCAACATCCACCGCCACCTGTGGGCGTGGTTCATCCGCAAGCGGTTGATTGTTGTGAATAATTTGTAAATCTGCCGAAGTTTCCAACTGCTTGACCGTATTCTTACCGGTAATCACTTTAGCTTCTTTTTTAGACCAAAGACCGGCATTGACTTGCGTTTCTCGAGCAATAATCTCGGTGTAATCTACTCGGCTGTTATCCAACCCCTTGCCCGATACTTTGACCTTACCCTTTTCCACCACAAAGCTTTCTAAGTTGCCGTTTTTAATCTGTGGTTTACCGGTTGTGAGCGTTGCACGGTTAGAGTTGATAATCCCACACCCTTCGCAATGAATACCAGACGGATTGGCAATAATCACATCCGCCTTTTTGCCTGCTACTTCCACATAGCCTTTTAACACTGAGGGGTCGGAGGAATTGACTTCATTTAAAATGACCTTAGCTTCCCCTCTCGCCAAATAAGGATTGCCCGTAATCAAACCGCCTTGCTGTGTTTGCACATTGGTGCGGCTGTTGTTCAAAATCGCCCCCTTGGTATCAACATCAAATTTGGCATATTTATTATGTGAAAGCCCTTTGTCGTTCGGGGTTTGAATATTGACTTGCGGTAAACCGTTCGCTGTTTGTAGTACTATCGGTTGTTGATTTTTTGGGGCGGATTTATCGGCTTGAATAATCAGATTGGCTAATGCCGAATTAGAGAATGCTACAAAGCCTAATGCACAATAAAGGCTAAAGGTAAGCGGTCGGATTTGGGCAAAAATGTGCGATAAGCCAAAAGCGGACGACTCCGTAGATTTACCTTCTGATTTTGCTAATTCAGACGTCACCACAAGGCGTTGAAGGGTTTTACTAAAAATTACACAGAAACATTTTTTATTCATTTTTCACTCCGAAACATCAATAACCAATGAAAGACAATCAGCCATTAAAAACTGTATCCAATATTAAAACCTGCTACCGCATCAGAGGTTCTAAAGCCCTCAGGCTTACGGATAGGTCTGCCAACAAAAACATCATAATAAAATCCACCGAAGCCACCTTTTAAGCCTAGCGCAGCACCCATTAAATGATGTCCAAGCTGTGATTCGATTGACCAACCCATCACCCGTCCACCATCTAGGGCAAGATAAAGCTGATGCCCTTTCTGATTCACATTCCAAGCTAACTCGTTACGCCATAACCAACCTCGCTCACCGGACAAAGTTAACTCGCCATCAAAACCACGCACCGTATAACGCCCACCAATACTAAAACGGTCTTGGGCAATCAGAGGGGTTTTATTCCATTGAGCATTCCAACTACTTTGATATTGCCACGGTTGTTCACCTAACATAAATGGCTTGGTTAGCTCAATGGAGGCAGTCATTATTTTAGGGCGAGATGTACCTTCCCCCCAAAGCTCTTCAGGTGCTTCAATCGAGCCTCTTGCACCAGTGCCTCGCTTATAATTTGCCGATAGCTCAAGGGTTGCATCACCGATATATTCTTTATGAGAAATGCCTGCTTCCCATCCTGCCATACGACGTTTTTGTACCTCAATTTCTGCACCGTCAATATAATTTTGCGATTGGCGAGACCAAAATGAGCCTGAAATCGAAGTTTTACGTTTGCTGTCACGGTAAAGTAAATAAGAAAGTGTTGCCTTAGTGGTATTACTTTTACCAGCATACAGGTAGTTATTATTAAAAGCACCGAAGACTTCTTGATAGTAACGGTTATAGGTTTGTAAAGCAGAAAGTGTCCAATAACCAAACGGGATAGAATAGTAAAATGTGAGATTTTTTGTCGCACGCTTTCCGGCTTCGTCATCGCTACTTTTTAAACTGTGGGTGAAGCTGGTATAAAACAGGTCATTGGCTGAAAATAGATTATCTACAGAGAGTGTACCTGAAGCTTGGTATTTACCTGTTGAAGTAGAGCCTGAATCATCTAAACCAAGATTAATACGGAAAGGGAATGCTTGTTGGTAGCTGATTTTAATATCGCTGACACCGACATCCGTTTCACTTGGTAATATCTCAATATTGGCTTCGGCGGTCGGAACACGTTTGAGATTTTCAAGGGATTGTTCAATCTCCCTCACATTTAAAACATCGCCTTTCGAAAAGGTAAGTCCTGTTAACGCATGCAAACGTGTGAAGCGGGGGACATTGCCACTGTCGGAAACTAATGTATTCCCCACCTTACCTGGAATCACCGTGAGTGTTAACGTCCCTGAACGCAAATCTTGCTCTTGGGTCACCACTCTTGTCGTAACATAACCTTTTTCAATGATACGATTTTGAATTTGCTTCATTAAAATACCTAAACCTTCACCGCCAAAACAGTGTGGTAAGATTAAGTTTAAATCATGAGCTGCTTTATCAAACGCCCATTGGAATTGGCTTTCAGAGGAAGTAGGCGTTGTGGAGTAATCGACGAGACTAATACGATGGACCGAGTAACAGGGGATTTCGTGGTTTGATAATGTCAATCTTTCATTATTGGTGGTATCTAAACGTACATCAGATTGAGATTGTAATATTTTATCTTGTGCTTGTTGAATGTGTTGCTGTCGTTGTTGTTGCGTTGCATCGATTTGATTTAAGCGAGAGAAGTTTGCAGTTTGATTAGCAAAAAGAGAATTAGGAAGGCAGGCAAATATCATTACCGAATAAATATACTGATGAACTACTTTCATATTTGTACTTAAGATGACAAAATTTATATGATTAATTTTATGCTATTTATAATTTATTATCAAATAATCGCTGAATTTAAAATGCTTCAATTAAATAATCTTATTTATTTTAAACATTAAATCAAAAAATAAAGCAACTCATTGCTGAGTTACTTATGTATGAAAGTAACATGAAGAAATCGGGATGCCGTGATTACTGCAAATTCTGTGCTCGAATGTTGGAATATCGTTGAAAGTTTTTTAATGTGTTATCAGCGAACAAATCATCTCCAACTTTTGTTAACATCATCACATTCGATCCTAACTTAGCAGCAGCTACTGCTTGATTAGCACCCTTACCTCCACATCCTATCTTGAAGCTAGGAGCTTCAAGTGTCTCACCCAACTTAGGCATCCGATCTATATATGTAATCAGATCAACCATATTTGAACCAATAACTGCAATATCCATACGACCTCCATTCTAACTGTTAATAAAGTAACATTTTATTTAAACAACAGTATAATCCTCAAAAAAATGTTAAAAAAGTGACAAAGATCACAGTTCTAGAAAAAATTTTTGTGATATGATAACCAGGAAGAAAATAAGAAGTTCTACATGATGATGGATAGAAAAAACAATACTCGACTAAAAAGCCTCGAATTCATATTAACGACAATGAGTTCGATAAAATTAAAAGATGCGGCAAATATATTAAATGTATCCGAAATGACCTTAAGAAGAGACTTAAATACAGAAGGATGTCCTTTAGTTTTACTGGGCGGCCACATCGTGAGAGATCCTAAAAATTATCATGAAACGAATTACTTAATTTTTGAACAAGAAACGAAAAACCTGAAAGAAAAAATGGTGGCTGGTAAACTGGCTGCGGATCTTGTTGAAAACGGTGATGTTATTTTCTTTGATTGCGGTTCCTCTATTCCATTTATTGCATCACAAATTAGTTCAGAGATAAAATTCACCGCACTTTGTTGCTCGCTCAATACCTTTACGATATTAAAAGAGAAAAGCCATTGTGAGGTAATATTAGCGGGGGGAATTTACTCTAACCATAATTCATTTTTTACACCCGTCAATAATTCAGAAGTCGAATCAATACTCACGACAAAAGCTTTTATTTCGGCCGCTGGCGTCAGCAACGAATTTGGTGTCAGTTGCTTTAATTATGATGAAGCAAAAGTAAAAAAAATAGCAATGAAAAAAAGTAGAAAAAATATATTGGTTTTTGACCATACGAAAATAAATCAAGTAAAAAAAGCATATATTGGCGATTTAAACCAATTCGATTTACTGATATGTGATAAAGAATTACCTAAAAATTTTTATGCGAAAAAATAATTGTCCTTAATGAGACATAATTAAATCAGGAGAAAAAAGATGAATAGTAAACAATTAGCACAATATATTGATCACACTGCCCTTACTGCAGAAAAAACAGGGCAGGATATTCTTAAACTCTGTGATGAAGCCATTCAATACGGTTTTTATTCCGTCTGCATTAATTCAGGTTATATTCCTTTAGCCAAAGAAAAACTTGCTGGCTCAAACGTTAAAATTTGTACGGTAGTCGGTTTTCCACTTGGTGCCAACTTATCCTCTGTCAAAGCGTTTGAAACCCAAGAAGCCATCAAAGCGGGTGCGGGTGAAATCGATATGGTGATTAATGTCGGCTTGATTAAATCAAATAAATGGAATGCTGTAAAAGACGATATTCAAGCTGTATTAACCGCTTGTCATGGCGTGCCGCTTAAAGTGATTTTAGAAACGTGCTTACTGACCAAAGAAGAAATCGTAAAAGCTTGTGAAATCTGTAAAGCATTGAGTGTGGCATTCGTTAAAACTTCAACGGGTTTCAATAAAGGCGGGGCAACCGTAGAAGATGTGGCATTAATGAAGAAAACGGTAGGCAACATTGGCGTGAAAGCCTCTGGTGGTATTCGTGATACTCAAACCGCCCTAGCGATGATTGAAGCAGGCGCTACACGAATTGGCGCAAGCGCAGGCATTGCAATTGTAACGGGTGTTTCTGGTAATAGCTCAAGCAATTACTAATCAATAATAAAAAAGGAGATTGAAGTGTGTGCCTCAATCTCCTTTTTTCATCATCAAAGACTTAATTAAGCTTTAATTTGTCCTTTCAAAAAATCTAACAACTGCTCTTTTGCAATCATTTGTTTTTCACCGGTGCGACGATTTTTGTATTCGATTTCACCGTTTGCAAGATTTTTCTCACCAATCACTACCATGTGTGGCACGCCGATAAGTTCCATATCTGCAAACATCACACCTGGGCGTTCTTTACGGTCATCAAAGATCACTTCAACACCTTGTGCTTGTAAAGTGCGGTACAATTCTTCAGCATATTCTTGAACGCTTTCAGATTTGTGCATATTCATTGGCACAACGGCTACAGTGAATGGCGCAATTTCATCTGTTGGCCACACAATACCGCGCTCATCAAAATGCTGTTCAATCGCCGCAGCCACCACACGCGTTACACCAATACCGTAACATCCCATGGTGACGACCATTGGACGACCATCTTCACCTTGAACAGTTGCATTCATCGCTTCTGAGTATTTTTTACCTAATTGGAAAATATGACCCACTTCGATACCACGTTTAATCAATAAAGTACCTTTGCCATCTGGGCTTGGATCACCTTCAACCACGTTACGAATATCGGCTACTTTTGGTAACGCTACATCACGTTCCCAGTTGATATTGAAGTAATGTTTACCATCAATGTTTGCACCCGCGCTAAAATCAGACACTAATGCCACTGAACGGTCAATAATCACTGGAATATTGAGATTAACAGGACCTAATGAACCCACACCTGCACCGATTTTGGCTTTGATAACCGCTTCGTCTGCAAACTCAAATGGTGAAGCCACTTCAGGTAATTTTTCTGCTTTAATTTCATTTAATTCATGGTCACCACGAATGACTAATGCCACCAACGGTTGCTCTTCGTTTGCCCCTTTTACAATTAAGGTTTTGACCGTTTTCTCAATTGGCAAATTGAATTGTTCCACCAACTCAGCAATTGTTTTGGCATTTGGCGTATCAACTAATTCCATCGCTTTTGTTGGCGCGGCGCGCTCACCTATTGCCACTGCTTCCGCTAGTTCGATGTTTGCAGCGTAATCCGATTCTGTAGAGAAAATCACATCATCCTCACCGCTGTTTGCTAGCACTTGAAATTCATGTGATGCACTACCACCGATAGAACCGGTATCCGCTTGTACTGCACGGAAATCTAAACCTAAACGATTGAAAATATTGCTATAAGTTTGGTACATTACATCATAAGTTTGTTGCAAGCTCGCATGATCCGCATGGAAAGAATACGCATCTTTCATAATAAATTCACGTGAACGCATGACACCGAAACGAGGACGCACTTCATCACGGAATTTAGTTTGAATTTGGTATAAGTTAATCGGGAGTTGTTTGTATGATGACACTTCGCGACGAACTAAATCGGTAATTACTTCTTCGTGTGTTGGACCTAATACAAAGTTACGGTTTCCGCGATCCTCAAAACGAAGTAATTCTGGACCATATTGTTCCCAACGGCCTGATTCTTCCCATAATTCTGCTGGTTGCACGACTGGCATTTTGATTTCAAGTGCGCCGCTTTTATCCATTTCTTCACGAATGATTTTTTCTACTTTACGAAGCACACGCCAGCCAGTTGGCATCCAGTTATAGAGACCTGAAGCAAGAGGACGAATCATCCCCGCACGAAGCATTAATTGATGGCTCACAATGGCCGCTTCAGCTGGGGTTTCTTTTAATGTTGAGAATAAATATTGACTTGTACGCATTGAATTAACCTTAGATTCTAAGCATTGAGAAAAAATTGGTGAGAGTATAACAAAAAGTGCGGTCATTTTTAACCGCACTTTTTTCTGAGAAAAGATTATCTTCTCGGTAAGTATCTAACTGGATCCACAGATTTACCTTTATAACGGATCTCAAAGTGAAGTTTCACAGCATTGGTTCCTGTGCTACCCATTTTCGCAATCTCTTGACCTGCTTTCACTTCTTGTTGATCGCTCACAAGGATCTTGTCGTTGTGCGCATAAGCACTTAAGAAATCATCGTTATGTTTGATGATGATTAAGTTACCGTAGCCACGTAATGCGTTACCCGCATACACAACACGACCATTCGCAGCAGCTTTAACTGCTTGGCCGCGTGAACCACTGATATCAACCCCTTTGTTACCACCATCGGTATTAGAGAAACCTTGGATCACGTTACCTTGGGTTGGCCATTGCCATGCAATATTCGATGCCACTGGTGCCACAACATTCGCATTAACTGGTGTATTGTTTGTGGTTTCCACTTGCGTTGTCGTTGTCACCGGTGTGCTAGGAGTATTGTTGGTAAACGCTGGTGTTGATGCGCCACCTGTTGCGACACCTGATTTAATTGGACCAATTACCGTACCATCAGAACCAATTTGCGTACCGTTTGCACCTGGTGTATAAGTCACTTCTGGCTCAGCAGGGGCTACCGGTGCAGCTGGTGCTGTCGTTTTCACTGGTACAGTCGTAGTAACTGTTTTAGTTGAACAATTAGAAATTTTTAACGTTTGGCCCACACTTAAACTATAAGGCTCTTTCATATTATTCATGCTTGCCAAATCTTTCACGTCCATACCTGTCAAGTAAGCGATTAAGAACATGGTATCGCCTTTGTTTACTTTATAGGTATTTCCTTTGTATGAACCTTTTTGAATTTGGCTGTAATCCGGCGCATTGGTATTTGGATTACGCGGCACATTGATTGCGCCAGAGCTGGTGCAATCAGAAACCGTTTTGGTTACTGTTTTAGTCTGTGGTTGAACCGGTGCTGGAGCTGGCGTTGGTTTAGGCTGTGCTGCAGCAGGTTGTTGAACCGGTTGATAAGTCGGTTGGAAACTTGGTTGTGGGGTTTGAGCTCCCGTTGGCACGCTATTGCCCATAGTATTTGGCATCGTATTTTGTTGGATTTCTGGCTGCCATGTACCGCTCGAATTATTATCAACAGGCTGCATTACACCCGGAGAAAGTGTGCCATCTACATTTTCAATTGGCGCAGGGCTATTTGAACTACACGCCGTTAAAATAGCGATACTCACAGGGAGCAATAAAAACGATTTTTTCATTTATTCTTCCTTTAACATTAAATTTATTTCATTTGATTTGGCATCGAGTTCTTTTCAATTTCCGGCATAAAGCTACCACCGGCAACCGCTCCCGTTCCTTCTACGGGTTGCATAATACCATTAGGTAATGCATCGGGATCTTGTTTTTGTGGTTCTCCTGTACAAGCTGAGATCAGCAATGCACTCGAGATAATTAAGAGTAATTTATTCATAAAAAAGGTCATCCTGTTATTTTAAAATAAGATAAGCAATCACAGCCAGAGCAACCACACTCCAACCAATGATTTCAATGGATTTACGTAATTTCGCGGCGAATTTCTCTCCGCCCCATGCGGCCAGTTTTGCGACTAAAATAAAACGAGCAAAACGCGATACAAATGCGGTTATCACAAAGGGGATAAATGCCATTTGCATGACGCCTGCGCAAATGGTGAAAACTTTATAAGGAATCGGGCTAAAACCGGCAACAAAGACCACTAAAATGCCCCATTCTTTAAACCACGCCATAGCTTGTTCCCAAGCGGCTTGGTAACCCCATTGCTGAATATAACCTTGAACCCAATCAAAGGCATAATAGCCGATAGCATAACCAATCATTCCACCGACAACCGAAGCAATCGTGGTATAAAGTGCAAAACGAAATGCACTTTTCGGTTTTGACATTGACATCGGAATCAACATCACATCTGGTGGAACAGGGAAAAAAATAGCCTCAATAAAACTTACAAAGGATAACCAAAACACGGCAAAGCGATGTTTTGACCATTGCATCGTTTTATCGTACATTGCACCAAAAATATTCATTCACTTATCCTTTATGGGTTCAACAGGAGAAAATTCGTTTCAAAACGGCACATTATTCACTTTCCAGCCAAGCTTGTAAAGCAGCAATTGACTGATGAGCCGTAAGATCCGCTTGAATTGGCGTAATGGCGACATAACCATTTTTTACCGCATGGAAATCTGTACCTTCACCATCATATTCTGGCAAGCCTGATGGTCCAATCCAATAAATATTTTCGCCTCGAGGATCTTCTTGTTTAATTACTTCAGCTGCAGATGTGCGATAGCCTAAATGACACACCTTAATGCCTTTGAGTTCTTCGTAAGGTAAATCTGGTACATTGATATTGATCACTTCGCGTTTATTCAATAATTGAGGATGTAATTTGGGAATCAAATCACACACCACGCGAGCCGCTGTTTCATAATGCAGACGACCATCTAAAGAGACGGCAATGGCCGGCAATCCCAAATGGCGACCTTCTAATGCAGCGGCCAAAGTACCGGAATAAATCGTATCATCCCCCATATTACAACCCGCATTAATGCCTGATACCACAAGATCCACTTGGCCAGATAAAAAACCATTTAAGGCCAAATGCACACAATCTGCAGGGGTGCCATTCACGCAGTAATCACCGCAATCTAAATGACGAGGGCGAAGAGGCTCAACAAGCGTTAATGAGCTTGATGCTGCGCTGCGATTCCGATCCGGCGCGACGATCACCACATCGGCAATTTTTCGTAATTCTTTTGCTAAAACTTGAATCCCTTCGGCGTGAAAACCGTCATCATTGCTGACTAAAATTCGCATTATTCTTCTTCCTTAATATTCACTAACTCTCGCACCAATGCAGTGGCATAACTCCCTGCCGGCAAATAAAACGAGAGCTTTAATCCTTCTTCAACAAACGTCCAATGGAAATCTTTTGCCTGCATCAATAAAGGGCGGCGAGCGGCTTTCATTCTTTCTTGTTTCATTAATTCTTGGAAAACCTGATGTTCCAAAACCACTTGATTTTCAACCGCACTTGCAGATAAATTTTCCTCGCCAATTAAAGGTGCGGTCAATAAAATATCTTGCTCGTTTAAACGTTGCTGTAAAACCGCTAAATCTTCATTTTCATCGGCCTTAAACCAACTGTGAGATCCGTTTAATTGCACAATGTCGTCTCTTAGAACCCGATCTGCCACATTTTGTTCAATTCGTTCTGCCACAACTAAATTAAAAATTTCGCTACGAGCCGCTGAAAGGTAAAAACTGCGTTTTTTACGATCTTTGACCTTAATCTCCCCTTTCGCCCAACGAATCGCTTGAGTCAGATTATGGCCATCTCGACCAAAACGTTGTTCGGTGAAGTAGTTAGGGAAACCATATTTCGCCACAAAATTTAAACGTTCATTTAATTCATCACTTTCTTTTGCACCGCGCAATAAAATCTCAAAAACATTCCCTTGAAGACTACCGGTGCGAATTTTACGATTGTGGCGAGTGACGTCTAAAATCTCGACGCCTTCTAATTGAAATTGGCTAAAATCAGGCGTTTCTTTCCCCGGCATTTGCAAACAAAACCATTGTTCTGTAATACCATGACGATCTTTCAAACCGGCATACCCCATATTTCGATCAGAAATACCCGCAAACTTGGCAAGTTTTTCGCCCACAAACAATGTATTGCAATCCGTTTTACGGATTTTTACCGCAACAAATTCGCCTTCGCCTGACATTTCATAGCCCAGATCTTCTTTCACAATAAAATCAGCGAACTCTTGCTTTAAAAGTGCGGTTGTTTTTGGCGGTGTTTTTAAGGTGAAATAAGGGAGATGTTTGACCATTTTTTTTCGTTCTAAAATAAGAAAGCCCAACTTTTTTCGCTGCAATAAATAGCGTGATCAGCTGGGCATGTTAAGCACAATTTATTCGCGCAGAATTTTAACCTTTCCGCCCCTTCAAGGCAAACTGAAATGAGCATAAATTTTTAGCGACATTTTCATCTTTATCCCCTACAATGACCGCACTTTTTCTGACAAAAGGAATGCCTTATGACGAACTTTAACGAACTTCAAGAAGAAACCCGTGAAATCATTACGGATTTATTAAATGACGGCAGCGATCCGGATGCGCTTTATATTATCGAACATCACATCGCCCATTATGATTTTGATACCTTAGAAAAAATTGCCGTGGATGCTTTCAAAGCGGGCTATGAAGTGTCAGAAGCAGAAGAATTTGAAGATGAAAATGGTAAGGTGATTTTCTGTTTTGACATCATCAGCGAAGTGGAATTAAAGCCCGAAATTATCGATGCACAACAAAAAGAAATTTTGCCATTAGTCGAAAAATACAAAGGTATTTATGATGGCTGGGGCACGTATTTTGAAGATCCAAATGCGGAAGACGATGAATACGGCGATGATGGCGAATTTTTTGACGATGAAGATGTCGAAGACGACAACGAACGTTTACATTAATAATGTGGGGGGGAGTTAATCGCCCTTAATTTTTATCTTACCCAAATAGGAATGAAAAAATGAAACTCAAAGCACTTTCTCTTGCATTACTTGCCTTACCTATCGCTTCTTTTGCAGAAGAACCCGTACCGAATTATCCAGCTGATGTAACCTTTACTGTTGAAGCAGAAAAAGCAGTAGAACGTGATTTATTGCAAGTCTCCCTTTTTTACCAAGCGGAAGGCAATGATTTATCCGCGCTCAATAAAACTATGGCGGAAAAAATGAATAAAGCCATTGAGTTGGCAAAAGCACAAAGTGCGGTTGAAATTAAAGATAATTCTCGCAATACCTGGATTCGTTATGACAATAAAGGCAAACAACAAGGCTGGATTGCGCATGCAGGATTAACCTTAGAAAGTAAAGACTCTCAAGCATTATCAACATTAGTAAATGAACTAGATGGCGTATTGGCCATTGCTCAGGTCAATGCCTCTGTTTCTCGTGAAAAATTAAGTAGTTTAGAAAATGAATTAACCAAAGAAGCTTTAGCAAAACTTAAAGATAAAGCACTCTTAGTTCAAGAATCCTTGCAGGTGAAAGGTTATCGCATACAGAACCTTGAAATTTCCTCAGCTAATGATTCAGTCGCTGATTTCCGCCCTTATGCTGCAGCCGAACTAAGCTCTAAAAGTTTATACTCGAGTGGGAAAGATGAAACTTACACTCAAAGTGGCAAAGAGAAAATTAAAGTCAGTGTGAATGCGCGAATTGCATTGCTTAAAGAATAATTTTCTATACAATGAATGACGATTTTTTTAATAAGGAAAACAATATGAAAGTAGCAAAAAATACGGTTGTGAGTATCGCTTACCAAGTACGTACTCAAGACGGTGTATTAGTTGATGAAGCACCAGCAAATCAACCATTAGAATATTTACAAGGCCACAATAACTTAATCATTGGTCTTGAAAATGCCTTGGAAGGTAAAGAAGTTGGCGACAAATTTGAAGTGCGTGTTCAACCAGAAGAAGGCTACGGCGAATACAATGAAAACATGGTTCAACGTGTACCTAAAGAGGTATTCCAAGGCGTTGATGAAGTGGTGGTTGGTATGCGTTTCTTAGCAGATACAGATATCGGCCCAGTTCCTGTTGTGATCACTGAAGTGGATGGCGATGAAGTGGTGGTTGATGGTAACCACATGTTAGCGGGTCAAGAATTACACTTCACTGTGGAAGTTGTTGGCACTCGTGAAGCAACATTAGAAGAAATTGCTCACGGTCACGTACATGGCGCACATGATCACCACCACCACCATGATGACGAAGATGGTCACGGTTGTGGTTGCGGCGGTCACGGTCATCACCACCATGATCACGATCATGGGCACGACGGTTGCTGTGGCGGTGGTCATAAACACGATCATGATCACGGACACGGTCATGGCGGCTGTGGTTGCGGCGGTCACTAATCTTAATCTAGAAATAAAACTAGAGATAAAAAAAGTGCGGTTAAAAATAACCGCACTTTTTCTTTATCTAAACTTTCATTACAGAATGAATCGACTTAAATCTTCATTCTCAATCACTTCGCCCAATGCCTCAATCACATAAGCGGCATCGATATTCACGGTTTGACCGTCCATTTCGCTCGCATCAAATGAGATTTTATCCATTAAACGTTCCATAACGGTATGTAAACGTCTTGCACCGATATTCTCTGTTTTCTCATTCACACGGAAGGCGGCTTCGGCAATTTTCTTGATCGCATCTTGTGTAAACTCAATGTTCACGCCTTCTGTCGCCATAAGCGCTTTATATTGCTCCGTTAAAGATGCATTTGGTTCAGTTAGAATACGCTCAAAATCTTCTGCCGTTAATGCTGATAATTCAACACGAATCGGCAAACGACCTTGCAACTCTGGGATTAAATCCGATGGACGCGCCACTTGGAATGCACCCGATGCAATAAAGAGAATATGATCAGTTTTCACCATCCCGTGTTTGGTATTAACCGTTGAACCTTCCACTAATGGCAATAAGTCACGTTGCACACCTTCACGTGAGACATCGGCACCACTGTATTCGCCTTTTTTACAGATCTTGTCGATCTCATCAATAAACACGATACCGTTTTGCTCAACCGCATCAATGGCTTTTTGTTTCAATTCTTCTGGATTAATCAATTTGGCCGCTTCATCGTCAATTAAGGTTTTTAATGCATCCTTAATTTTCATTTTGCGTTTTTTGGTTTTATCCGAACCCAGGCTTTGGAACATGGATTGCAACTGATTAGTCATTTCTTCCATACCTGGAGGTGCCATGATTTCCACCCCCATTGAAACACCCGCAGACACATCAATTTCGATCTCTTTATCATCTAATTGACCTTCACGTAATTTTTTACGGAACGCTTGGCGAGTACTGCTGTTGGTATCGTGGTTTTCGACTTCACCCCATTGATTTTTTGGTGGTGGTAGTAATGCATCTAAAATACGATCTTCAGCCGCATCTTCTGCTTTCGCACGATTTTTAGCAATTTCTTGTTGGCGAACTAATTTCATCGCACTATCGGTTAAATCACGGATAATGGAGTCTACTTCTTTCCCCACATAGCCCACTTCGGTGAACTTGGTCGCTTCCACTTTAATAAACGGTGCATTAGCTAATTTTGCAAGACGGCGTGCAATCTCGGTTTTACCCACCCCCGTTGGCCCAATCATTAAAATATTTTTAGGGGTCACTTCATGGCGAAGTGGCTCTTGCAACTGCATTCTTCTCCAACGGTTACGTAACGCGATCGCGACCGCTCTTTTCGCCTCTTTTTGGCCGATAATATGTTGATCTAATTCGGAAACAATTTCACGAGGGGTCATTTCAGACATAATTTTTCCTTATTTATTCGGTAATTCTTCGATAGTGAAATTCGTATTGGTGAACACGCAAATATCACCCGCAATTTTTAAAGATTTTTCTACAATTTCACGAGCTGATAAATCGGTATTTTCTACCAACGCACGGGCTGCCGATAATGCATAATTACCGCCTGAACCAATGGCTAAAATCTGATCGGCTTCTGGCTGCACCACATCACCAATACCGGTAATGATTAAACTTTCTTTTTCATCCGCTACAATCAGCATTGCTTCTAACTTGCGTAACGCACGATCGGTTCGCCAATCTTTCGCTAATTCCACGGCGGCTTTTAACAAATGCCCTTGATGCATTTCTAATTTACGCTCAAATAATTCAAATAAGGTGAACGCATCGGCTGTACCACCTGCGAAACCGGCTAAAACTTTGCCATTATATAAACGGCGTACTTTACGGGCATTCCCTTTCATGACGGTGTTGCCTAATGAAACCTGTCCATCGCCCCCAACAACCACTTGGCCATTACGACGTACGCTTACAATTGTTGTCATTCTTTTTTATCCTTCTTTTAAGAAAAGTTATTCGTTATATGGCGATCGATTCCGCCAAATTCAAGGGGAAATTTTTCTTTGATGCTTTATTAAACAACCATTTCAAAAAAATGTGACAAAGATCACTTTTTTAAATAGCAAACGATTGCTATTATTTCACACCCATATTTTAAAGGGATATGATTTGTTACAAGTAAAACAAACTACTTAATGAGGAAAACATGAAAAATTTACTTAAACTTTCTGCCATTGCAATTTTAGCGGCAAGCGCAGTCTCTACTTTTGCATCAAACAAAGAACCTTACACTGAACAAGGTACGAATGCTCGTGAAATGACAGAGCAAAAACCGATTCACTGGATCTCTGTTGAACAATTGAAAAAAGAATTGGAAGGCAAAGCACCCATTAATGTGAGCTTCGACATTGACGATACTGTACTTTTCAGTAGTCCTTGTTTCTATCACGGCCAAGAAAAATACTCACCAGGTAAAAATGATTACTTAAAAAATCAAGATTTCTGGAATGAAGTAAATGCGGGTTGTGACCAATATTCTATTCCAAAACAAATTGCGGTAGATTTAATTAATATGCACCAAGCACGTGGTGACCAAATTTATTTCATTACGGGTCGTACAGCAGGCGATAAAGATGGTGTGACACCAGTGCTACAAAAAGCCTTTAATATTAAAGACATGCATCCTGTAGAATTCATGGGTGGTCGAAAACTTCCAACTAAATATAACAAAACACCGGGTATTATTGAGCACAAAGTGAGTATTCACTATGGTGACAGCGATGACGATATCCTAGCCGCAAAAGAAGCCGGTATTCGTGGTATTCGTTTAATGCGTGCAGCAAACTCTACTTACCAACCAATGCCAACCCTTGGTGGCTACGGTGAAGAAGTATTGATTAACTCAAACTACTAATCTTTATAAAAAGTGCGGTTACTTTGACTGCACTTTTCTTACCTAATTAACAATCTTAATTTTTAAAAAGTTTCTGGGAATATGCTAAAATTTTTCTGTTTCCAGGAGCCTATTTATGTCAGAACTCACGTCTAATCAATATTTAATCATCATTGCCGTGCTGGTTTTTATCAGTATTGTGATGCTTTTTCTATTAAGCCGCAGCAAACGAGATACGCAAGAATTACAACAAGATCTCAATAAAACCATCAGCGATTACAATCAATTAGCGGAGCGTTTTGATTCTTTAAGTGCGGTCAAAAATCAATTAGAACAACAAGCCGTTAAATCGCAAACTCATGCAGAAGGTTTGCAAACTCGCCTTAATGAACGTGATGAAAAAATCCAATATTTAGAAAAAGAATTAGATGAAGAGCAACTCCGTCACGATCAAATTGGCGGGCAAATCACCGCATTAAAAGAACGTTTTGGGATAGCATCTGCACAAGCCGAAAGCTTGCAAGGTCAATTACAACAAGCTCAGGAAAATCTACTTAGAAAAGAACAAGAGCAGCAAAAAACGCAGGAAAAATTGACCGCACTTTCACAGGAATTAACAGAGCTCAAAACCACGCTTTCCGAAAAAGAAAAGCATTTTGCTGAACAGCAACAGCATATTGAACAATCCAAACAACAGCTTAGCGTAGAGTTCCAAAATCTGGCCAACCGCATTTTGGAAGAAAAAAGCCAATCCTTTAATCAAACCAATCAGACGGCATTGGAAACCTTGTTGAAGCCCTTCCGTGAACAAATCGAAGGCTTTCAAAAACGAGTCAATGAAATCCATTCGGAATCAGTAAAAGGCAATGCGGGTTTAGAAGCGGAAATCAAAAAGGTGTTGGAAATTGGCTTAAACATGTCGAAAGAAGCCAATAATTTAACCTCTGCACTAAAAGGTGAAAAGAAAACCTTAGGCAACTGGGGAGAAGTACAACTTGAGCGCGCACTTCAGTTGGCTGGTTTAATTGAGAACGTGCATTACAGTGCACAGGCCCATTTTAAAGATGAGCAAGGCGGACGAAACTATCCTGATTTTGTACTGAATCTGCCCGATGAGAAAAATATCATCATTGATAGCAAAATGTCATTGAATGCTTACGAAAGTGCGGTCAATTCTGAGGATGAATTCGAACGTGAGCGTTTACTAAGGGAGCATATTAAAGCGTTGAAAAATCACATTGATGACTTGCACCGCAAGGATTACAGCAATTTGATTGGCATGCGTAGCCCTAATTTTGTCTTGATGTTCATCGCTGTGGAACCCGCTTATATTGAAGCCTTAAAATTAGACCCAAGTCTGTTTAACTATGGCTACGAGAAAAATGTCATTATGGTGTCGCACACGACCTTAATGCCAATTTTACGCACGGTGGCAAATTTATGGCGTATCGAACGAGGTAATGCTGAGGCTAAAGAAATCGCAGAAAAAGCAGGCGAAATTTACAACCAGATTTGCTTGGTAGCAGAACGCTTGAGCAAACTGGGCAATACCCTTTCCACCGTGAGCAATCAATATAACAGTACTGTTACCGCTCTTGTGGGGCAACAGGGTTTAGTGGGGAAAGTCGAGCGATTTAAAGACTTGTCAGCGAAGGCTAACAAGAGCATGCCAAACGTTGAATTGCTCAATAATGACGTGGATTTAACGCGTCTATCCCTTATCACTACCGAGAACGGGGTAAAATAAAGCATACCTGTTGAATTTTTCTTTAAAAGCGGCTATTTTCTTGCCGCTTTTTTATTTGAATTTTTTATTTGTGGGGAATTTTATGGCGACAGAACAAAAAGAAATCACGGATCCATGTGCAAAATATAATGAACAAACCAGTTTTCTAAGCAAAACAATTTTTGCAAGCCGTTGGTTACAAGTGCCTATTTACTTAGGTTTAATTGTCGTGCAAGGCATCTATGCCTACAAGTTTATGAAAAACTTGTGGTATCTCATCACCAATGTTAATGAAATGGATGCAGACACCATTATGCTCGCCGTGCTCAATCTCATTGATGTGGTGATGATTGCGAACTTATTGGTGATGGTGACATTAGGCGGATACGAGATTTTTGTTTCAAAACTACGTACGAAAAACCACCCTGATCAACCTGAATGGATGAGTCATGTGAATGCAACTGTGCTGAAAGTGAAACTTTCTATGTCAATTATCAGCATTTCCTCGATTCACTTATTGCAAACCTTTGTGAATGCCTCAAAAATTTCTGAAAAAACGATTATGTGGGAAGTGATTATTCATTTTTCTTTCTTGATTTCAGCGATTGCAATGGCTTATACCGACAAAATTCTCTACAGTACAAGCCACAAAAACCATTAATACACAAAGTGCGGTCAAAATTGACCGCACTTTTGTTTTTTAGAACTCATCTTGGTGTTTAAATTTCAATAAATCTCGACGTTCTTTTTTATTTGGACGACGATCAGGGTGTGGCATCGAAAGGGCATTATTTTTTCTTGCCAACGCCATTTCTTCCCGTTTCTTCACACTCTGTGCTGTTTCTTGGTAAAGCAGTTGAGCCTCAGGTGCACCACGACGTTGATCGCTCAACGCAATCACTTCAATTTCTTTTTCATCATTGCCTTGGCGGAGTTTAATCATTGCACCAACTTCGACGGTTTTACTCACTTTAGCACGTTGAGCGTTATAATGGACTTTGCCCCCTTCAATCATCGCTTTCGCAATGCTACGAGTTTTATAAAAACGCGCCGCCCAAAGCCATTTATCTAAACGCACTTCGTTATTTTCAGCCATAACTCTTCCTATTTCTCTCACTTTGCGTATGATGAGCCAATGACAAGATAATAGGGCTAATATTATGAAAAAACAACTTCCACACATTCTCTCCCTTTCTACGGTGGCAAAATCCCGTTTGTTTGAAATTCAAGCTGTTGATCTCAAATTCTCTAATGGAATTGACCGCACTTATGAACGCTTCCGCCCTTTCAATCGAGATTCAGTGATAGTGATTGCCATTGATGGTGAAGATTTACTCCTGGTTCGTGAATACGCAGTCGGAACAGAACAATATGAGTTAGGCTTTGTAAAAGGTGGAATGGATACGGGAGAAACACCCGAACAAAGTGCAAATCGAGAATTACAGGAAGAAATTGGCTTGGGGGCAAAAAAATGGACATTTTTACGCACGATGAAGATCAATCCACAAATTATGGGACATAAAATGCACGTGTTATTAGGTGAAGATCTGTATCCAAATCAACTAGAAGGCGATGAGCCTGAACCATTAGAAATCGTGCGTTATCCTTTATCGCAACTTGACGCGCTGTTGATGAGCGATGAATTTAATGAGGCAAGAAACTTAACCGCACTTTATACATTGCGAGATTATTTAAAAAAACGTCAATAAATCGAATAGATTTAAATAAATTCAAATTATAAATACTTCACTTTAAATAAAACTTGAATAAGTTTCATTTTTTTGAGAATGTATGGAAATTTAAAAAAATAGGAAAAACCATGCTTCATAACAACTTAAAAGAATTAACCTTCCGAGGAATGTTTCTTGGTGCATTAATCACCGTGATATTTACCGCATCTAATGTTTATTTAGGGCTTAAGGTAGGGATGACATTTGCCTCCTCCATTCCAGCTGCTGTAATCTCTATGGCAATATTAAAATTCTTCAAGGATTCCAGTATCTTAGAAAACAACATGGTGCAAACCCAAGCTTCATCTGCGGGGACATTATCTTCTGTTATTTTCGTTCTTCCGGGCCTATTAATGATGGGTTACTGGCAAGAATTCCCATTCTGGCAAACTGTGCTTATCTGTGCCTCCGGTGGTACCTTGGGTGTATTATTCACCATCCCGTTACGTCGTGCGATGGTCGTAAACAGCGACTTACCTTATCCTGAAGGTGTCGCGGCAGCTGAAATCTTAAAAGCCGGCAACAATAACGAAAGTGATAGTGGTGTGAAAGATATTGCTTACGGTGGTATTTTCGCAGCAACTGTTGCATTCTTCACCAACGCGTTGCGTGTCATGTCTGATAGCGCAAGTGCATGGTTTTCTAACGGCAAAGCCGTTTTCCAATTACCGATGGGTTTCTCTCTTGCATTAGTGGGGGCGGGTTACTTAATTGGTATCGTGGGCGGTCTTGCGATGTTATTCGGTACATTCCTTGCATGGGGTATAGCGGTACCTTATTTCACTGCAACAGGTGATATGCCAACTGATGCCTCTATTATTAGTTATGCCATGGCTGAATGGAAAACGAAAGTTCGCTTTATTGGTGTAGGTACTATCGGTATTGCAGCGATTTGGACATTATTAATCCTTCTCAAACCTATGATTGAAGGGATGGTTCATTCTTTCCGTATGTTAAAAGGCTCACAAGCTGAATCAGAAAATCGTATTGATATCGACTTATCGCCAAAAACCATTATTTATATTTTATTGGCGACTGTCGTATTAATCGTAATTTCCTTATATCACTTCGTTGCAGCGGCACCAATTTCTGCTGAACTTGCCGTGTTATTAGTGGTGGTTTGTACTCTGCTTGCGGTGTTAATTGGCTTCTTCGTTGCAGCGGCATCGGGTTATATGGCGGGATTAGTGGGTTCATCTTCAAGCCCAATTTCAGGTATCGGGATTATTTCCGTCATCGTGATTTCACTTGTGTTAGTGACCATTGGTAAAAGCAGTGGCTTATTTGAAACTGCAGATGGTCAAAAATTCTTAACCGCATTAACCTTGTTCACCGCATCGATCGTTTTAACCACAGCAACGATTTCAAACGATAACTTGCAAGACTTAAAAACCGGTCTTCTAGTTGAAGCCACCCCTTGGAGACAACAGGTTGCATTGATTATCGGTTGTTTCGTTGGTGCGTTAGTGATTGCGCCGGTATTAGAAATTTTATACCACGCTTATGGCTTCACGGGTGCATTACCGCGTCCAGACATGGACCCAACGCAAGCGCTTTCTGCACCGCAAGCAACCATTATGACCACCATCTCACAAGGTATTTTTACCAACCATTTAGAATGGACTTATATTTTAACTGGTGTGGGGTTAGGTATTGTATTGATTATTGTGGATGCATTTATGCGTAAAACCAGCAAAGGTCGCTTTGCCTTACCAGTATTAGCGGTAGGTATTGGTATTTACTTACCACCATCAATCAATATGCCGGTTGTGGTCGGTGCTGTGATGGCATGGCTTATCACTCGCAATATTAAGAGCTATGCAAAACGCACTAACAATACTGAAGTGGAGAAAAAAGCAGAACGTTTCGGTACACTTTTTGCAGCTGGTTTAATTGTGGGGGAAAGCTTAATGGGCGTAATTTTAGCTTTCATTATCGCAGCCTCAGTGACATCAGGCGGCTCTGAAGCACCATTAGCCTTAGAATTAGAAAACTGGGATAATATGGGTGAATTACTTGGTCTTGCCGTATTCATCTTTGGTATTTTCGTTTTCATTTCTCGCGTATTACGTGCGAAGAGATCAAAATAACAGATGAAAATAGGCTATCTTCGGATAGCCTATTACAGGAGTATAAAATGTCAACTCAATCCCCCTATTTGAATGCAATTATTCTCTTTCCACTTATTACACAAGTGATTGGAAGTAGTATAGCTTATGTTGTTTTTGAACTAGACTATTACCGAGAAGGCTATTTTGACTCAGCCTTATTCGGTTTTTTTTTGACATTTTGGTTATTCACCGTACCCACAATCATTATTGCCTATTTTACTAAACGCTGTGGTTACCTTCGATATCAATGGAAAAAAATCCTCTTTCTCTCGTTTATTATTGTTTTTTGTTACTGGAGTATAGGTAATTTGATAATAGCTCCCAATACAAAATACCTTACTGATCGAGCATTATTCGTACTTAGCGGTTCTATTATTATGACAATCTATACAATCATTATCCTGCCACTGCTATTGCCTAAATCAAAATGTAGAAAATAAGCATGATATTATCTCAATCTCTTCTTGATCAAATCCTTAAACTCGCCAATGAAGCAGGAAAACATTTAGCTCGTTTTTACCAACAGGATGTGAAAATACAAACTAAATCGGATAATACCCCTGTCACGGAAGCAGATTTATTTGTCAGCCAATTTTTAATCGAAAAACTGACCGCACTTTTCCCTGACATCCCTGTTCTTTCAGAGGAAAACTGCAATATCCCCTTTGAACAACGCCAAACTTGGCACACTTATTGGCTAATCGATCCCCTTGATGGTACACAGCAATTTATCGATCGCACAGATCAATTTTCGGTGTTAATTACACTCGTGCAAAACCACCAACCTGTACTGGGTGTGATTCACTTCCCTATTTTGAATATCACCTATTACGCAATGAAAGGTTTTGGGGCATTCAAACAAAGTAACAAAGAGATAACACTCTTACAGCCAAGAAAAATTGATCTTACAAAACCGTTAAAAATCGCCGTTGGCGCGACCACTTCACAAGAAAAAGTGCGGTCAATTTTAACGAAGAATTTGTTATGCAAATTTACGGTGGTCGGTTCTAGTAGTTTAAAAAGTGGTTTAGTCGCAGAAGGAACCGTTGATTGCTATATTCGCCTCGGTAAAACCGGTGAATGGGACACAGCAGGTTCTGAAATTTTATTAGCTGAAATCAATGGCGGAATTTTCGATCCACACTTTCAGCCACTCACCTATAACCAGCGTGAAAGTTTAATTAATCCAAACTTTGTGATGGTGTCAGATAATACACAAAATTGGGCATCTGTCTTTCAATTTAATTGATTGGTTCGATTGGTAAAGTGCAGTAATATATTGCATTATTTAAAAATACTACTCGGAACAATAAGGAATAATATGCAAACGAATAATAACTGTATCGTAATTTTTGGTGCTTCCGGTGATTTGACTCACCGTAAACTCATTCCCGCACTTTATAATCTTTTCAAATTTGGTCGTTTAAACAAATTTTCTGTATTGGGTGTCGCGCGTTCAGAATTAAACGATGACACTTTCCGTGAAAAAATGCGTGAAGCGCTAATTGAAACAGAAGAAACCACGCCAGAAACGCTAGACGCTTTTTGTAGTCATCTCTATTATCAAGCGGTAAACACATCAGATGCGGCCGATTACGGAAAATTAGTCCCACGTTTAGAAGAATTACATACTAAATATCAAACGAATGGCAACACCCTTTACTATATGTCCACGCCACCAAGCTTATATGGTGTAATTCCAGAATGCCTCGCGGCTCATGGTTTAAACACAGAACAAGACGGTTGGAAACGTATTATTGTCGAAAAACCTTTTGGTTATGATGAAAAAACCGCACAAGAACTCGACGTACAAATCCATCGCTTCTTTGAAGAACATCAAATCTATCGTATTGACCATTATCTTGGTAAAGAAACCGTACAAAACTTACTTGTTTTACGCTTCTCAAATGGGTGGTTTGAGCCTCTTTGGAACCGTAATTTCATTGATTATGTGGAAATTACCGGTGCTGAATCAATTGGTGTAGAAGAGCGTGGTGGTTATTATGATGGCTCCGGTGCAATGCGTGATATGTTCCAAAACCATTTATTACAAGTTTTAGCCATGGTAGCAATGGAACCGCCCGCAATCATTAATGCGAACTCAATGCGTGATGAAGTGGCCAAAGTTATGCACTCTTTACGTCCATTAACGCAAGATGACGTTGAGCATAACTTAGTGCTTGGTCAATACACCGCAGCCGAAATTGATGGCAAAGAAGTCAAAGGCTATTTACAAGAAAAAGGCGTTCCAGCTAATTCTCGCACTGAAACCTTTATGGCATTACGTTGCGAAATCGAAAACTGGCGTTGGGCGGGCGTACCTTTCTATGTGCGTACAGGGAAACGCTTACCGGCACGTGTGACGGAAATTGTAATTCATTTTAAAACTACTCCGCACCCTGTATTCAGCCAAAATGCACCAGAAAATAAATTGATCATTCGTATTCAGCCTGATGAAGCCATTTCAATGCGTTTTGGCTTGAAAAAACCAGGTGCAGGCTTTGAAGCAAAAGAAGTATCAATGGATTTCCGTTATGCCGATTTAGCCGATGAGCAAGTGCTAACAGCTTATGAACGCTTATTGCTTGATGCGATGAAAGGCGATGCGACACTCTTTGCGCGTACTGACGCGGTACACGCCGCATGGAAATTCGTTCAACCGATTTTAGACTACAAAGAAACGGGCGGCCGAGTTCATGAATATGAAGCCGGCACTTGGGGACCGGTTGCTGCTGAAAAACTCATTGCGAAAAGCGGTCGCGTATGGCGTAAACCAAGCGGTAAAATGAAGAAAAAGGTTTAGTCATCAATATCTCGCCTTCTTCAATAAATAGAAGAAGGCTTATCACCGAATAGAGAGAAACAAACATGAACACCATTACCTTCCCAACAGCTCAACATGCTGTTGAAAAGATTGCTCAAGAATTTGTGATTTATAGCCAATTAAATCACCCTGTGCATATTTCTCTTTCTGGCGGTTCAACGCCTAAGCTGTTATTCAAAACTTTAGCCAAAGCGCCTTATACCGAACAAATCAACTGGAAGAATCTGCATTTTTGGTGGGGTGATGATCGCATGGTTCCACCAACAGATTCAGAAAGCAACTACGGTGAAGTGCAAAAGCTCTTATTCGATCATATTCAAATTCCCGCAGAAAATATCCACCGAATTTGTGGCGAAAATGAACCTCACTTTGAGTTAAAACGCTTTGAAGAAGAATTAAGTGCGGTCATTCCAAACGGTGTTTTTGATTGGATCATTTTAGGTATGGGAACTGACGGTCATACTGCTTCTCTCTTCCCACATCAAACTAATTTTGATGATGAAAATCATGCGGTCATTGCAAAACATCCTGAAAGCGGTCAAATCCGCATTTCTAAAACCGCAAAACTCATTGAACAAGCCAAACGCATTACCTATTTAGTCACTGGCGAAAGCAAAGCAGACATTTTAAAAGAAATCCAAACGACTCCTGCAGAAAACCTTCCTTACCCTGCAGCCAAAATTAAAGCAAAAAATGGGGTAACAGAATGGTATTTGGATAAAGCGGCGGCGAAATTGCTATAACAAGTTGAGTATCAAATATCATAGGATTGCAAAATGATAGACTACAAAGTGAATGAACCAATTTCAGTTAAACAATTTATTGAATTGTTAAATAAAACAACGCTTGGGGCACGCCGTCCGTTAGAGGATGAAAAACGCGTCGCGGCAATGTTGCATCATGCGGATTTATTAGTGACCGCTTGGGATGGTGAACAATTAGTGGGCGTGGCACGTTCCGTGACGGATTTTGCCTATTGCTGTTATTTATCTGATTTAGCGGTTGATGAACAATATCAAAAACAAGGTATCGGCTTGCAGTTAATTGAACACACTAAACAAGCCTTACATCCACAAGCCAAAATCGTGCTTTTATCTGCTCCACAAGCAGTAGATTATTATCCGCATATTGGATTTACTCAACATATGAGTGCATGGACGAAGAGTTAATTTATTAGAATGATATGGAGACAAAAATGAAAAAACTGTTTGTACTGCTTACTTCAACTTTGTTATTTGCTTGTTCATCTGGTCCATCTTTAGATCAGTTAGCGACACAAATGCCAAAAGATAATCGCTCAGTAATGCTTCAAGTTCCAGAAGCAGGAAACCCAGTTTCAAATGGAATGCTTGTAGCAACGATTAGAACCGCAGGTGGTACTTCAGGAAAACGACTCATATCTCTTTTAGCTACAGATAATTTACACATTGGAATTGCAGGGAACAGTCAATCTGTGAATAAAGCAGTTGCTATGTATGGACTAAATAATGCAGAAAAGGTCGGTAAGAATGTATCTTTATACCTTGTTGGAGATAGTCAAAGTGATAAAGCAGATCTAGAAAAAGCCGCAAAAGCGAAAAATGTAGAAATGCATTACATTATGCAAAAATAAGATATAGATACATCAGATGCGGAGTGACTTAATGTTGAATTTAGATAATAAAAAATTTGTTGCGGTTGAAAACACCGCAAATGGTGAGGTCAGTAGCCAAACAGAATTTCATTACCATCAACAAGGTAAAATGATTTGGGCAGAATATGGTGGCGGTGAAATTTTAAAAGGCTTTTTAATTGGAAAATGGATTAACGATACTCAAATTGAATTTACGTATCAACATTTAAATCAATCTCTAGAAAATCGTTTGGGGCGTTGCTGTACAACATTTTCTTTAGAAGAAAGTAAACTCGTCGGCCATGAAAAATGGCAGTGGCTAGACACGTTAGAGCAAGGTAGCTCTTTAATTAGAGAAATTTAAAAGAAGTTTTGCTATAGAATATCTGAAACAAGGTATCATCTTGCAGTTAATTGAACACACTAAGCAAGCCTTACATCCACAAGCCAAAATCGTGCTTTTATCTGCTCCACAAGCAGTGGATTATTATCCACATATTGGATTTACTCAACATATGAGTGCGTGGACGAAGAGTCAAAAAGCTCGTGGATATAATAAGAAAATAGCTCATAACATCCAATACTATTAAACCGGAGATAAGAAGTATGGACAACGACACCTTTATAGCAAGTATTACATCAGCATCAACTATTGTTTCAGCTTTTGGTGCTGCCTATTTAACCAACTACTTAAATAATAAAAAACAAAAGGATAATGAAGAAGATATACTTATTAATGATATAAAAAATTTTGCTCAGCAGTGTTTTAATATAGCAAATGACAATAAAGGTTCAATTAAGCAACAT
>OKNG01000090.1_pt1 | contig 36476 bp, 35 predicted proteins | sample 1614291 | NCBI WGS metagenome assembly OKNG01 (sample SAMN04436922, study PRJEB24849) | human gut metagenome | biome: human gut; feature: NICU; material: stool | host: Homo sapiens | place: USA: Saint Louis, MO | collected 2012-05-16 | reverse complement strand
ATGTTGTTAATTCAAGTGAGATTATCCACCAAATTTAAAACCTTGAAACTGAAAGCCGGTTTCAAGGTTTTTTCTTTATGAGGAATCTACATTTCTTTTAGATAATTCAAGCCTAATCCATTCATTTGTCCCATAATCCAGCTTTGTTTTTTACGAACTAACGCACTAGGCTTATTCACTTTATAAATGATAGGGTTTGGCAAAACTGCAGCGAGTAATGCTGCTTCAGATTGAGTTAAATTCTTTGCCGATTTTTTGAAGTAATAACGGCTGGCAGCTTCCACACCAAAGATGCCATTACCGAATTCGGCAATGTTCAAATACACTTCTAAAATGCGTTCTTTGGACCAAAAGATTTCCATTAATGCCGTTGTGGGAACTTCTAATCCTTTACGAAACCAACTTTGTCCATGCCAGAGAACGAGGTTTTTCGCAGTTTGCTGTGAAATTGTTGAAGCACCTCGGGTTCGGCGAGATTTTTCATTGAATTTAAAGGCCTTTTGAATTGCCTCAAAATCAAAGCCCCAGTGGTGGGGGAATTTTTGATCTTCAGCGGCAATCACCGCAAGCTGCATATTCGGTGAGATTTCATCAAGACTCACCCAATCATATTTGATTGAATAGCTAAAATCTAACTGTAATAAGTGCCCGATTTTTTGCTGTACCATATAGGCAGAGAAGGGAACAGGGATAAAGCGAAAACAAATGAAAAACGCCAGGATTGCGAGAGAAAAACGCCACGCAACCCGTTGCCAATTTTTTTTCCACCAAGAGGGGCGAAAAAGATGTAAAAGTGCGGTCAGAATTCGCTTAGTTTTTTGTAGCTTGCTCATCGAGTTGGCTTTTCACCCAGTTTATAAAATCCGGATCCATTGTTTTGAGCATATTAGAACCACGAGTAATGGTTGCCGCACTGGTATTGAGATTTTGTTGAATTTCTCGTTGAGAGAGGTTTTTATCCAATAATTGAGCCACGATTTGTAAACGCAGACCCACTGCATCGCGCTCATCAGGCGTGAGCAGAAGCGTTAAGAAATCTTGTGCTTTCCCTTGTTCAAATGCGGTTTGCAAGGTTGTGAGGAAAGCATTCCATTGTTCTAAATTGCGACTAATATACATATCAACAATCCTATACTATTAAACTAGTGCGACTAGTATAGCCGATCGTATTCCTCTTTGCTAAAGGTTTGTAATTTTTCTTTGTTTTGTAGGTTTTGATAGTAAAAATCGTAAGTTAATACGTTTTGAACATAACCCCGAGTTTCAAAGAATGGAATGGATGCAATAAATTCATCCATAGCCAATTTGCCATTGGCTCTCGCAAGCCATTTTTCTACACGGCTTGCTCCGGCATTATAGGCAGAGGCGATCAAAATGCGATTATTTGGATATTTAGCATTCAGCTCATTTAAGTGAGCTGTACCGAGTAAAATATTATTAAGCGGTTTGAATAAATCTACCTCACCGTTATAAGGAAGCTGTTGATTTTCTGCCGTTTTTTGCGCGGTACTCGGTAATAACTGCATTAATCCACGTGCATTCGCAGAAGATTGTGCCATTGGATTCCAAGCACTTTCTTGGCGCGCAATGGCCATGGCGAAGGTTTTGGTAACACGATTATCCACAATGGCTTGAGGTTCCGTTGCACTGAGATTCACATTACTGAGAACAATATCAAAATATTGACTGTAAGCATTTGGTAAGCGTAAGTCGATATAATCCCAAGCTTTTGCAATAATCGAGCCATCTACGCCCAATTCAAACCAATTTTGTTCATTCGCATATTGGCTTAACGCAAGTTGTTTCTCTTGCGGTAATTTTTCCAATAGAGAACGCCAGCGTTGTTTGGCTGCACCTAATCGATCTAATTGGCGTAGTTCTGCAATCTCAGCTAATTCAGTTGCATATTTCTCTTGGATATTAGACTCTTGAGGAATTTTAGGCATTTCTAGTTTGTAAGAATGGCCTAATTTGACCGCAGCCAACATTGGATAAAACCCACGTTCTTTCGATAAAGCTTCTAAGTGTTGTTTTGCATCTTTATCGGATGCTTGAGCGGTTGTTTTAGCCATCCAATAACGCCATTCTTGTTTTTGTTTTGCTTCATCTGAAAGTGCATTTAACCAAGCTAATAAATCCGTTTTTTGCCAAATAGCCGTACGTAAACGACGCTCAATGAGATTATCGGCATTAAGTTTGAGAAGTTCCTGATCGCGCCATTGGGCAAAATTAGGGCTTTCGTTATCAAAGAAACGACTAATAAAGGCAATTTTCCAATCACGTAATTCCGTTTCATTTAATTGCCAATTTTTCGCCCATTGTTCGTAAAGGGTAAACGTTGGCTCATTCATATTTTCTGGAATGGTTCGTAAATAATGAGCAAAACCTAGCACTACAGCAAATTTATGGATAATTTTATTCGTATTACCATCCATTAATGGCAGGCTCTCAGCGAGTGTTTTCAGATTTGCTGGATTTTTTAAGAGATCCAAATAAAGAGCCAAATCGATATTTACCTGAGCATTTTCTTTCGCACCATCAACTTTTTCTAATTCTTTAGCTAGTATTTCGAGACCTTTTGCGTCATTTTTACTAAAAAGCATTTCCGCTTTTTGATAGATTTTCTCTTCAGAGCGTCCACCTTGTGAATACCAAGCCGTCCAGAGTTGCGCATCATTAGGAAGTTCAGCATTATTGAGCCAAAGTTGTTCATATTCAGACAAAATAGCCGATTTATTCTTATCGTTTGATTGGTTTTCTGCTGTTTGATTGGTATTGGCTGCTTCTATTTGATATTTAGCCGTGAGCACGGCAATTTGTGTTTCCAAATTATTTGGTGTGAGTTTAGCGAGCGCTTGAGTATCTTCAGCATTGATTAATAACGTAAAAATGCTTTGTTCTAATTTTCCGCGTAGAAAATGAGAGGAATGTTGCTGAATAAATTGTTCAATGTCTGTTCGTAATGCATTTACTTCTTCACGAGGCGTATCGCGATTAACGGTTTTTACACGCGCATCTAAATAAGCCGCCATAGCATCAGTTTGCAATGGATAGCCTTTTAAAGAATCAATAAGCCCAAGAAATAATTTGGCATTATTAGAAACATGATTATTTTTGACCGCACTTTTTAGGAGCGATTCTAATTGCAGAAAAGTCGCGCGTTGTTCAATCAACTTTAATTCATGAGCATGCTGTTGCTGTGCCCATTTGGCTTGTTCTTCTACAAGGTTAATTTGTGGCACAGTTTCATTTTTGCTTTTATGGGCATGTTGATTGGCCAAAGCTGAACCTGAAAGTGCGGTTAAAATAAATAACGAAATTGTCGTGTGTTTAAGTGCTCGCATAGGAGATTCCATATAAAGAGAAAGACGGATATTTAGATCCGTCTTTGAGTGTAGAGTTCGTTTAATTTAGAAAACTTTTTTGAACGGCTTCACAATCACATCACCGTAAACGCCCGCTTCAACATAAGGATCTTGTGCAGCCCAGTCTTTTGCGACAGACAGGCTTTCAAATTGAGCAATCACAGTCGAGCCAGTAAAGCCAGCTTCGCCTGGATTTTCATCATCAATGGCTGGATTGGGGCCTGCTGTTAATAAGCGCCCTTCTGCTTGTAATTGTTTTAAACGAGCAAGATGTTGTTCACGTACAGCAAGACGTTTTTCTAAGGTGCCGGGAATGTCTTGGGCAAAAATTACATAGTACATAGCTTCTCCTGTTAGCAACTTCAGTGTAATTCTTCAATCGTTTTTAAGGCTTGCTCTAATTCATGGTTACCTTCACGCGGAATACTGCGAGATTTTCCATCCGCATCGACTGCAACGAAGGTAAATACCGCATCGGTAACACAATAGCGTTCACCAATGGGTTCGCTAGAGACTTTTTTCACCCAGACTTCTACTTTAATTTTAATAGAAGAACGACCCACTTTAAGGCATTGTCCGTAGCAGCAAACCACATCCCCTACCGAGATAGGCTTAATGAAGTTCATACTTTCAACAGCAACGGTGACAACGCGACCATGAGCAATTTCTTTGGCTAGAATTGCACCGCCCATATCCATTTGTGACATAATCCAGCCACCGAAAATATCACCGTTCGCATTGGTATCTGAAGGCATCGCTAAGGTACGTAATAATAGTACGCCTTTAGATTGACGACCGTCTTTATCGATAAGATTTGAAACCATTATTTGTCCCCGTCATTTTTTTGATCATCTTTAGGTAAGTAACGATAAATATAAGCACCGCTGACAATTGTTGCAACAAAGGTCATACCAAGTAAACCAAAAGATTTGAAATCAACCCAAGCATCTTCAGACATATTTTGGCTGATATAAATATTTACCAGCATACACAGAATAAAAAATCCTGCCCAGCCTACATTTAATTTGTTCCACACATTATCCGGTAATTGGATTTCTTTGCCTAATAACTTTTTCACCAGTGGCGTATTGAATTGGAATTGTGCAACCAATAAAACAATGGCAAATAAGGCATTAATAATCGTGACTTTCCATTGTAGATATTTGATTTCATTAAAATAAGCAGTAAGCAATCCAAAAAAGATGACAGCAATCGCCATGATTTTTTGTTGTTTCTCAATCACACCATATTTTAGTTTTAGCACTATCATTTGAACAATGGTTGCAATCACTAATACGATCGCAGCATCACGCACACCAAACATTTTGTAGGTGATGAAAAAGAGAACAAGAGGAATAAATTCAAGAAGTTGTTTCATATTATGCCTTCATAAATAAGCTGTAAAAACGGTAAGTAAATACCAAAATAAACATTTGAAATAATGCAGCCAAAATGCCAACAATAGCACTTAAAAATGATGAACCCAAGATTGCACCAATGGTATTAACCACTAAAGGAAGAAGTAAATAAGTGAGCAAGGCATAAATAATTAATACGCCATTACGCTTAATACCCGCACGCCATACTTGTAAAGCACTTTGCCCGATAGATTGATTGGACGCAATGTAATGTACAGGCGATAAGCATAGGCGAACAAAGAAAAATAAACCAAATACCATTGAAACAAAGGCTAGAGGGGAGAGGGCATTTTTGCTTAAAAATGAGCTCATGACATCAGCAAGGCCAAATAAAAGCGGCAAACTCATAAAAATATCTAAAACGACCACACCTAAAAAACGACGTAATGTCAGCATTAGCCCTTGATTAATCGGATTTTGATTTTGCTGGCTAATATGATGAATGGTTGCAATACCGAAGGTTGCAATAAAAGACATAAACAATTGTTGGAATAAAAAAGATCCAATCAGTGCAGTAGGCTCCACTTTGCTCAATGCATCAATAATATCCTGTTGTGACGGATTAGGATTATCACCCAAGCTCGGCATTGGGACACTGACTAATGCATTAATTAATTGTGAAACGACAAAAATCCCAACGAAAATCAGCACGGTTTTTCGCTGATTACGCATAAAATTGAGGCTATCTTGAAAAATCTGAGTAAAGTTAATTGGCATACCATATCCCACAATAATAAAACCCCCGATTATACAGAGTTTATTGTTTTTTTCATAAAATTAGGTTGTTTAATGGTGATTTAAATTACCATTTTCAAGAGAGTATATTGTTTTATTCGTAAGCATAGCCATTAGGCGGTAGCAACTTACCATCTAAATAAGCTTGATTTTTAATCAGTTTTAATCGAGCTTCAATAAACCATTTAATCACTAAAGGATAAATATTATATTCCTGTTCACGTGTACGAAGTTCAATTTCCTCAACGGTATCGCCAGGAAAAATCGGCACTTTAGCTTGTAATACAATGGCGCCTCCATCGATCTCTTCATTGACAAAATGCACGGTTGTACCATGTTCGCTCTCGCCATTCTCAAGTGCTCTTTGATAAGTGTGTATCCCAGGATATTTTGGCAGAAGGGAAGGGTGAATATTTAAAATTTTCCCCGCAAAACGTTGTGTGAATGGCTTGGTTAAGATTTTCATGTAACCGGCTAATACAATGAGATCAATATTGAGATCGTCTAAATAATCACCGATAGCCTTATCCATATCGAGATTAGAGGCAAAATCTTGGCGTAAAAAAACTCGGCTAGGAATGCCCGCACTTTTAGCACGTTCTAAACCAAATGAATCGATTTTATTACTGATGACAGTCACGAGCTTTCCTGGAATAAACCCAGTTTGACAAGCCTCAATTATCGCTTGAAGATTCGATCCTTGCCCTGAAATCAGGACGGCAATTTTTTTCATATTATTCTACATAAAAGAAGGGCGAACCTTTCATTCTGAAATTTTCGCCCTGAAATGGAAAAGAGAAATTATTTAATAATAACTTGTGGTTCGTTATCTGTCGCATTTTCAATATGACCGATTAACCAGGCATTTTCACCCGATTGTTTTAAAATCGCTAAAGCGGTTTCCACTTGCGATTGTGGTAATGCAATCACCATACCAACGCCACAGTTAAATGTACGGTACATTTCATAGGTTTCAATGTTGCCTTTTTCTTGTAACCATTTGAATACGGGTTGCCATTCCCAACTGCTTTCATCAATAACAGCTTTGGTATTTTTCGGTAATACACGAGGGATATTCTCCCAGAAACCGCCACCCGTTAAGTGTGCGATAGCATGGACTTCCGTTTGTTTGATTAAAGCGAGAACAGATTTTACATAGATTTTTGTCGGTGCAAGCACTTGTTCACTTAATGGATGACCATCTAATTGCTCAGTGGCTGGGTTGACGCAAGCAACATCAATGACTTTACGAATTAAAGAATAACCATTTGAATGCGGGCCACTTGAACCTAGTGCAATTAAAGCATCTCCTACTTTAACTTGGCTACCATCAATGATTTCTGATTTTTCAACCACACCCACACAGAAACCTGCAAGGTCATAATCACCAGCATGATACATACCTGGCATTTCAGCGGTTTCGCCACCCACTAATGCACAACCCGATTGCACACAGCCTTCTGTGATGCCTTTGACCACATCAGAAGCAACATCCACGTCAAGTTTGCCCGTAGCGTAGTAATCTAAGAAGAATAATGGCTCTGCACCTTGCACGACTAAATCGTTAACACACATTGCAACCAAATCAATACCGATGGTATCGTGTTTTTTTAAGTCAATGGCTAAACGTAGTTTTGTTCCTACACCGTCTGTACCTGAAACGAGGATCGGTTCTTTATATTTACCCGGAATAGCACATAATGCGCCAAACCCACCTAATCCCCCAATGACTTCAGGACGAGTAGTTCGTTTCACGTGTGGTTTAATACGTTCAACTAATTCATTACCGGCATTAATATCCACGCCTGCATCTTTATAACTTAATGATGGTTTGCTCACAATGTTATCCTATATTTTTAGGTTAAATGATAAAACGGCGTGATTGTATCAGATTAAGCAAACGTTTGCGATAGCGATTTAATTAGGATTTAAGCAAAAAAATAACCGCACTTTATTTTGAATGATAAAGTGCGGTTATTTTTTAATGTGTTTTTAGCGATTCGCTAATTCGAAAATCATCGCTTCAGCTTGGCAACTAAATGTAAAGCGAGCTGTTAAATTTGCGCCATTTTCAGTTTCAGTGATTTCACTTTTAATGTCACAAGGATCGCTTTCTGTTTTGCGAGCTTTTTCAATGAAACGATTAAGTGCCGCTTCAGCTTCAGCTTTATTTGCATAGGTTTGATGAATATCAACAGAGCAATCTGAACCGTCAATAATCGTACCCACATCAACACAACTACAAGTGAGAGATTCTTCTGCTTTGCATGTTACTGTCATAGGATTTCCTTATTTAAAATTAGATTGGTTCTATTCTAGCATTTTTAAAACGCTCTGCCAAAGTAGCCACATTTTTTTAATTTAAATATCATTTATTTATCACTGGTCGGAACACTTAAAAATTAATCTAAAATAATTTGCACTCCATTTATTGGAGTTTTAGAATCTCGCGGATTTTTTCATTATTATTAATAACAAAGGTTCCAAATGACAAAATTTAATAAAACGCTATTAGCAATGACCACATTGTTAGTAGCAAGCGGTGCAAATGCAGCCGCATTCCAATTGGCAGAAGTTTCTACATCAGGTCTTGGTCGTGCTTATGCCGGTGAAGCAGCAATTGCTGATAATGCTGCAGTAGTTGCCACTAACCCTGCATTAATGAGCTTATTCAAAACTAATCAATTCTCTGTGGGTGGCGTTTATGTGGATTCTAAAATTCATATGAGTGGTCCAGTTACAGTGACTTCTCCACTGAATCGAACCCCAAAAAATCCAACAGGTACTTTAGCAACAGGTTCTGCACATTATAATAATGTTGTTCCTGGTTCATTGATTCCGAATATGTATTTTGTGGCACCAATCAATGATAAATTTGCCATTGGTGGTGGAATGAACGTGAATTTTGGATTGAAAAGCGAATACAGTAATACCTATGATGCAGGCGTATTTGGTGGTACCACAGATTTAAGTGCAATTAATTTAAATTTAAGTGGATCATATAAAGTAACGCAAGGGTTAAGTGCCGGATTCGGACTAAATGCGATTTATGCTAAAGCTGAAGTTCAACGTAGAGCTGGAATTTTATCTGATGCTGCCAAAAATCCAGATGTAATGACTGTTATGCTTCCCAATCTTAAAAAAATGGGACTATCTACTCTAAATAATACAGCAGCATCATTGAAAAGATTGCGAGCACTGGAGAAAGATAGCACTATTACACATTTACAAGATAAAAATGCATGGGGTTTCGGTTGGAATGCAGGTTTAATGTATGAGTTCAACGAAAATAACCGTGTAGGTTTAGCTTATCATTCAAAAGTTGATATTGATTTTGAAGATGATGCAGCGATTGGAAATGGGCGTACAGGTCCTGGTGGATTAACATTACACTTACCAGATTATTTAGAATTATCAGGTTTCCACCAAGTTACAGATAATTTGGCATTGCACTATAGCTACAAATTTACACATTGGAGTCGTTTCAAAGAGTTACACGCGACATTTGATGATGGAGAGTTAGCTTTCCATAAAGATGAAAAATACCGTAGCAACTCTCGTTATGCATTAGGTGCAACCTATAATGTAAATGATAAATTAACGCTCCGTGCCGGTATTGCTTATGATGAAGCGGCAGCGCCAACAGAGCATGCAAGTGCATCTATTCCAGATACTGATCGTATGTGGTATAGCGTAGGGGCAACTTATAAATTTACCCCGAATCTTTCTATTGATGCGGGCTTTGCGCACTTACGTGGTAAAAAAATTCACTTTACCGAAAATCAATCAATCGGTGGTTTAGCAACAGTAACAGCGAATTATACCTCTAAAGCAAGTGCTAACCTTTACGGTTTAAACTTAAACTACAGTTTCTAATTTGTAAAAAATTTAGCATAATACGCAGCACACCGAATGTATGTTCGGTGTGCTTTTTTCTTATATCAATCCATAAAAACGAGAGAAAAATGACCGCACTTTTTTATGCTTATATGGACTCACCAATTGGTCGATTATTAATGCTTTCTGATGGTGAAAATCTTACAAATTTAGATTGTGAGTTAGAACAAACCACGCCAAATCTAAATTGGATTTTACGAGAAGATTTACCGCTTTTTAAAAAAGTACGCTCTGCTTTAATGCGTTATTTTAATGGCGAGCCAGAAAGTTTCTCTAATATTCCTTTATCACCTAAAGGTACCGCATTTCAACAAGCAATTTGGACAGCATTGCGTCAAATTCCTTATGGTAAAACGGCGAGTTATGGTGGTTTAGCAGAAAGCATTAATAATCCTAAGGCGGTGCGAGCCGTTGGCGGTGCGGTAGGGAGTAATCCCATTAGTATTATCATTCCATGTCATCGTGTATTGGGGAAAAAAAGTGAAATCACGGGGTTTGGTGGTGGATTGCCGGCAAAACGCTTTTTATTGAAGTTAGAAAATATTCCCTACATCGACAAAGGCGTAGAATACGTTAAACCAAAATTATTGAAGAAATACCACGCATGATCCCACAAACCGAACAAGCCTTATTCGAAAAAGCGCAATCTATTGCGGGGTTAACCTTTGGCGAGCTTGCAGATGAGTTAAATATTCCCGTTCCACCTGACTTAAAACGAGATAAAGGGTGGGTTGGAATGTTGCTTGAAACCGCATTAGGGGCGACCGCCGGCAGTAAAGCAGAGCAGGACTTTTCCCATTTAGGCATCGAATTAAAAACCTTACCCATCAATGCCGAAGGTTTTCCGTTGGAAACCACGTTTGTGAGCCTTGCGCCCTTGGTTCAAAACTCAGGGGTAAATTGGGAAAATTCGCATGTTCGTCATAAATTATCGAAAGTCTTGTGGATTCCTATTGAAGGCAGTCGAGATATTCCTTTGCGTGAGCGCCATATTGGTCAGCCTATCTTATGGCAACCTTCGACTGAACAAGAACATCAATTACGCCAAGATTGGGAAGAGTTGATGGATTATATTGTGCTCGGAAAGTTAGATCAGATTACAGCACGTATTGGTGAAGTCATGCAGTTACGTCCAAAAGGTGCAAACAGCAAAGCCATTACAAAAGGCATTGGTAAAAATGGGGAAGTGATTGATACCTTGCCACTAGGCTTTTATTTACGGAAAGAATTTACGGCAGGCATTTTAAACGCTTTTCTTAATCATAAAAATGGGTAAATCATCACCCATTTTTTATTTCTCTTCATTTTGAAAAACACGGAAAAATCCCACCGCACTTTGTAAAGTCTCTCCATAAAAAATGAGAGGAATACGATTTCGTTGCCAAGGCGGAACACCGAGCTCTTGCCAAATTTTTTTTATGGTTTCAGCAGGGCGATTATGTTGGCGTTTTACTTTGCCAGTATAAGCAAATCGTATTTGAATCGGTTCTTGTGTATCAGCAAGTTGAACCTGTTTGTCATTCCAATTGACTAAAATGCCTGTCGCATTGTGAGTTGCATAAATCGATCCAAGATTATCAGGTAAGGTAATCTGTTGATTTAACGGTATATCAAGACAAGTTTGCGACAAATCAGTGAATTTTCCTGTTAAATAGAGACATTGTTGATAACGGCGAATAATATGCTCCCCAAGTTGAAATTGTGGGGAGGCATCCGCTTTGGCCTTAATCACATCATCAATAATATGCATTAATTGAACCTGTGTTGGCATGGCAATCTGATTTTTAGCCAGCCACATTCGCAACAGTGCGGTTTGTTTTTGCGATGAATAGTCTAGAAAGTTTACGAGTGAAAACTGTTTTTGATCCTCAAGAATGTGCTGCTCAAAGCAGGTCTGTAATAATTCATTAATCAGTTGTTGTTGCTCAAAACAATGTTGTGCGGCACGCTGAACTGCATAATCAAAATGTCCCCAACGTTGGCGTAATTCAGGCAAAATTTGGTTGCGTAAAAAATTGCGATCGTAATGATTATCTTGGTTGCTTTCGTCTTCGACCCAAGACAGATTTTCTTGATGAACGTAATCTTCTAATTCATTACGGCTAAAAGAAAGGAGTGGGCGTAGAATAGGCATCCCGAACAATTGACTTTCTTTTTGCATAGCACCTAAACCTTGTAATCCTGCTCCGCGTTTTAGCGCCAGGAAAAAAGTCTCAGTTTGATCATTTAAATGATGTGCAGTAACCAGATTTTCGTCAGGTTGAATATGTGTTGAAATGGCCTGATAACGGGCTTCTCTTGCGCCAGCCTCAATACCATCGTGCATTTCCACTTTGACTTTTTCAATAATAAGTGGAATCGCAAATTGTTCACAGAGTTGTTGGCAATGAGCCGTCCAAGCATCTGCATTCGGACTTAATCCGTGATGGATATGAATAGCTCGTAGGCTTAAGTGCGGTCGTTTTTCGCTGAGTTTTTTAACTAAAGAAAGCAGGACAGTTGAATCCAAACCACCGCTAAAAGCAATGAGAAGCTTATTGGCGGTGGTTGGGATTTGTGCTTGGAATAATGAAAAAAGATCCATTAGGCAACTTTAACAGCTTTGTAGTTTGTACTTGGATTTAAGATTTCAAAACGTGCAGCAATCGGTTGGAGTTCGTAAGATTTCAAATCAAAGGTAGTTTTCATTACACCCGCCACAGCATTATTCATTTTTTCAAAAGCTTCAACATCGTTGCCACAGTTTAAGTAATGTGCCAAGAAAGTACCCGCAATTAAATCACCCACACCAACTGGTTCAAAGTTAAATTTATAAAGCGGACGACTTAAATGCCATACGCCTTCAGGTGTCGCCATAATGATTTCAAAGGTATCAGGATCATTTAATTTACCTGCTTTTCCTAAGTGTTTGACCAGCACTTTTTTCACACCTTTAGCCACTAATGCATTGGCGGCTTTGAGCACATCGTCAAAGGTGTTGATAGGGAAGTCAGAAAGTGTACGAAGTTCGGAAAGATTTGGGGTCATGATGTCCGCACGTGGAATGGCTTTTTCAATTAAGCGTTCACGTACACCATCCGCCACGACGCAGACTTTTTCGGCATTTGGCATCACAGGATCGCACAAGTAAAGTGCATTTGGGTTACGAGCTTTGATTTTCTCTAAAGCATAGATAATTTGGTCAACTTGTTCCGCTGAACCTAAATAGCCAGAAAGTAACGCATCACATTCTTGCAGTTTTCCAATGGCATCTAAACCGTTGGCAATTTCACCAATTTGTTCTTGTGGAATCACCATGCCTGTCCATTTGCCATATTGGGTGTGGTTAGAGAATTGCACGGTATTAAGTGCCCATACATCCACACCTAATAGCTGCATTGGGAAAGTGGCAGATTTATTACCGGCAAATCCATAAACCACGTGAGATTGAATTGCTAATACATTTTTCATTTTGAACTCCTTTTACGTTATTTTTTTACATTATTTTTATTTTAGCATTGATACTTTTGTTGGCATCTATGCATTATTCTCAAAACACAAAAAAGAGCGGTTAAATCAACCGCTCTTTTTATACATTATTAACAATAACCGTAAGACATTAAACGTTCGTAACGTCTTTCTAATAAGCCATCTTTGTCGAAAGTATCTAATTCGTTTAGTTCTTCAACAAGACATTGTTTTAAATTGCGTGCCATTTCATGATAATTACGATGTGCACCACCTAATGGCTCTTGAACGATATTATCAATTAAACCCAACTCTTTTAAACGAGTTGCGGTTAAGCCCATGACTTCTGCTGCGGTTGACGCTTTTTCTGCGCTTTTCCATAAGATAGAAGCACAGCCTTCTGGTGAAATAACGGAATAAGTTGAATATTGCAACATATTTACTTTGTCGCCGACACCAATGGCTAATGCACCACCAGAACCGCCTTCACCGATTACCGTACAGATAACAGGTACTTTTAAGGTAGACATTTCACGTAAGTTACGAGCAATGGCTTCAGATTGACCTCGTTCTTCCGCACCGATGCCCGGGTAAGCCCCTGGCGTGTCGATAAAGGTAATAATAGGTAAGTTAAAACGCTCAGCCATTTGCATTAAACGTAGCGCTTTACGATAGCCTTCAGGTGCCGGCATACCAAAGTTACGTGTTACTTTATCTTTTACTGTACGACCTTTTTGGTGACCGATAATCATTACCGCGCGACCATCTAAACGAGCAAGACCACCTACGATTGCTTTATCATCTGCAAAGGCACGATCGCCTGCAAGTTCTTGGAAATCAGTGAAAATATGTTCGATATAATCAAGCGTGTATGGACGATTTGGGTGACGTGCCATACGAGAAACCTGCCATGCATCAAGATTTGCAAAGGTTTTTTTGGTTAATTCATCGCTTTTCTTTTGTAAGCGCTTAATTTCATCGTGTAAATCAATTTTGTCATCAGATGCTGAACGTAGTGCTTCAATTTTGGCCTCAAGTTCAGCAATAGGTAATTCAAAATCTAAATATTCTTGGCTCATTTCTTATCCTAAAATATCGTCAAAAGTTGCCCGCACTTTATCAAGATTTAAGGTACGGTGCAAATGGTTTTCACTGGTTGGAGCGGATTATAAATATTCCTTTTTTAGTAATGATAACAAAAACAAAAATGCGGAACAAATCACGACAGAAGGCCCCGCCGCAGTATCATAAAAGGCGGAAAGGAATAACCCGCCAACGATGGAAAGCATACTGATTAAAATCGCAATAAACACCATTTGTTCAGGTGTTTTGGCAAAACGTCTTGCTGTTGCGGCTGGAATAATTAATAGCGATGTAATAATCAGGGCTCCAACAAATTTCATACTTAAGGCAATGGTAAGTGCGGTCAAAATCATTAAGATAAATCGCATTTTTTTGATGTTAATGCCTTCCACTTGAGCCAGTTCAGGTGAAACGGTGGTGGAGAGTAAGGCTTGCCAGAAGTAAAGTAGTGTGCCTAATACAATGACGACACCTGCGCCAATATAAGGTAAATCGTTAAAATTAATGGCGAGCAAATCCCCAAAAAGATAACTCATTAAATCGACTCGGACATTTTTAAGTAAGCCAACCGTGACTACACCAAGAGAAAGACAACTGTGTGCGATAATCCCTAAAAGGGTATCCACTGAAAATTGCGTGTTACTTTCGAGCCAAACCATTAATACGGCAAGAATAATCGTCAAAATTACAATGGCAACATAAGGATTAATTTGTAGGAAAATACCTAGCGCCACACCGAGTAAGGCTGAGTGGGAAAGGGTATCACCAAAATAAGCCATTTTACGCCACACCACAAAAGCACCCAGTGGTGCGGTAATTAAGGAAAGCAGTAAGCCTGTAAGCAAGGCGGGAAATAAAATCTCAAACATGATTTTTCCTTATTGTTGGCATTCAGATGGATTGGCACTGCAACTACAAACATCACCGTGCATATTATGATGATGATTATGATGGTGCGTATAAAAGCCCACATTTTGTGAGATTTGGTTGCCCCAAAGGCGTATAAATGTGGGATCATTCGATAAACTTTCGGGTGTGCCGGCACAGCGAATATGTTGATTGATGCACAACACTTCTTTACTGTCCGCCATCACGATATGCAAATCATGGGAAACCATTAAAACCGCACAATTTAAGGCTTGTTGAGTACGGTGAATCAGCTGATAAAGTTCAGCTTGACCATTAATATCGACCCCTTGAGTTGGTTCATCTAGCACCAGTAAATTGGGTTTGTTCAAAATCGCACGAGCTAATAACACGCGTTGCATTTCCCCACCTGAGAGTTTTTGCATATTATTTTTTCTCAGATGCGTGATAGAGAGTTGCTCAAGTGCGGTTGATATTTCTTGCGTTTTAACACCTTTTTTGAGTGCCAGAAAACGCTCAACCGTCATTGGTAAGCTGTGATCGAGGTGAATTTTTTGTGGGACATAGCCAATTCTGACATTAGTGCTATAAATCACCTCACCGGATGTCGGCGGTTGTAATTTTAATAAGGTTTTCAAGAGGGTCGATTTCCCCCCACCATTTGGGCCTACAATGGTGATAATTGAATTAGGATAAATGCTGAAATTAATATCCCGTAATGCTGTCTTTTGTTCAAAGATCACATTGATATTTTTCAGTGTAATTAATGGTGTGGGTTGGGCTGGTTGAATGGCGCGAATTTGCATAATTCCCCCTTTAAAAATAGCTCAATAAAATAGCTCATTTCCTTATTTTTCTCAAGAAATTCCGACTATGCCTAATATTTAGGCATAAGATTTGACATTTTTAGGGTAAAATGAATTTTTCCCAGAGTTTGTAGTCTGAAAAACGAAAATCTTTTTTATTCATTTTAAAGGTATCAAATGGTTCAACACGTTAAATTAGCCAGAGATAGACGGAAACGAAAATCCCGCATAAAAGCGGCGATTTTTTTCGCCGCACTTTTGCTTATTTTAACGGGCATTTTCCTCGCCTTTAAAGATACCGCTGATTATGATCCTTCTCTGCAAAGTAATCTTGAACCAGAGATGGTGGATAACGTTCAATATCAATCTCTTACACCTGAAAAAACAGAATCGGGCAATCCTCAATCTCAAGAAGGCGAACATCCTGAAACAAAACAACATGCTAATACGGAAGATGCAACTTCTTATGATGATGAACTTCAAGCCAAAGATGATGAAGTAGATGAAATTAAACCACAGTTTGATGAGCTAACTGATTTGCCAAAAGATGCACAAGATGCGCTCAGTGGCATTTTAGATGTAGCTGATCAGGCATTGCGTATTACCGATCAATTTAGTCATACCGTAGTGCGTGGCGACTCCTTAAAAGACGTGTTAGAGCTTTCAGGTTTAGAAGATGATACGGCGAAAAATTTGATTGCCGCGTATCCTGAATTAAAAACGCTGCGTGCAGGTCAGCAGTTCTATTGGATTTTAGATAAAGAAGATCAGCTGGAGTATTTAAACTGGTTGGTGTCTGAAAAAGAAGAACGCATTTATGAACGCACGGAAGACGGTAAGTTTAAACGCCAAATTCTAGAGAAGAAAAGTATCTGGAAGAAAGAGGTGCTAAAAGGTACGATTAATGGATCTTTTGCATCAAGCTTGCGTGATTTAGGTTTGGATGGTCGTCAAATCAGCCAATTAAGCTCCGCATTACAATGGCAGGTAAGTCTTCAAAAACTTAGTAACGGAACCAAATTTGCGATTTTAGTATCACGTGAATATTTAGGCGATAAATTAACGGGGCAAGGTAATGTTGAAGCCATTCACATTATGGCAGATGGTAAGAGCTATTATGCTATTCAAGCCGCGAATGGTCGTTACTACGATAAGCAAGGGGAAACTCTTGGTAAAGGCTTTGCGCGTTATCCATTGCAACGTCAAGCGCGTATTTCGTCACCATTTAACCCAAATCGTCGACACCCAGTAACAGGGCGTGTTCGTCCGCATAAAGGGGTGGACTTTGCTGTTTCACCGGGTACGCCAGTTATTGCGCCAGCAGAAGGTGTGGTAGAAAAAGTGGCTTATCAAGCAGGTGGTGCAGGACGTTATGTGGTGATACGCCATGGTCGTGAATATCAAACGGTGTATATGCATTTAAGTCGTGCTTTAGTACGTGCAGGTCAAACTGTGAAGAAAGGGGAGCGCATTGCATTAACCGGTAATACAGGGATTTCAACCGGCCCACACTTGCACTACGAGTTTCATATTAATGAACGTGCGGTGAACCCGCTTACGGTGAAATTGCCGGGTACCAGCAGCGGAATGGCAACAGCAGAACGTAAGCAATTCTTAGTCCGAGCGAAAGAAGTTGAAAGAACATTAAAATTATAGCGAATGAAGTGCGGTCAAATTTGACCGCATTTTTTATAGGCCTAAAAAATTAGCTGAAAACTGACCACACTTATCTTTTCTCTTTTTCCTCAATATGCTATCCTTTTTGCATTTTAGAATTATTCTCATTTATTATGATTAAGCGACGTTATCTGATTTTTCTGTTGATCGTGCTTTCCTTTGTTTCACTTTTTCTCGGGGTAAGTACCGTTAATTTGCAAGGGTTACTGAATTTTGAAGGTAATCAATGGCAGATCTTTTTAATTAGTCGCGTGCCTCGCTTAATCAGTATCTTGATTGCGGGTGCATCCTTGAGTATTTGTGGTTTAGTGATGCAGCAACTCAGTCGAAACCGATTTGTTTCTCCCACCACGGCGGGCACAATGGACAGCGCACGATTAGGCATTTTAATGGCCATGCTGTTTTTCCCAACAGCTTCAATGTTGTTAAAAACCGCCATTGCGGTCATCGTGTCTTTCCTTGGCACATTATTATTTATGACGATTCTGTCCCGTTTGAAATTCAAGGACACGATTTTTGTGCCCTTAGTGGGGATTATGTTTGGTAATATCATCAGTTCAATTACTGCCTTTATCGCTTATAAAGAAGATCTATTGCAAAACTTATCCGGGTGGCTACAAGGGGATTTTTCGCTTGTGATGTCAGGCCGTTATGAATTGTTGTATTTCAGTATTCCTACACTCATCGTGGCTTATTTATTTGCCCATCGTTTTTCTATTGTCGGGATGGGGAAAGATTTTGCGGTTAATCTAGGTCTAAATTACAACCAGGTACTTTATCTCGGTCTGCTCATTGTGGCGGTGGTGTCTTCGATTATTATCGTGTCTGTGGGCGTGATCCCTTTCTTGGGGCTAATTATTCCAAATATCGTCACGCTTTATTTAGGGGATAACTTGAAGAAAGTGTTATCTCATACCGCTTTGTTAGGTGCGGTATTTGTTTTATTCTGCGATATTTTAGGTCGAAGTGTGATTTATCCTTATGAGATTTCCATTAATGCCGTGGTTGGCGTATTTGGCAGTGGGATCTTCTTATTTTTATTATTAAAGCGGTATAGAAATGGCTAAGAAATCTTCTTCTCAACTGATTGTATTGTCGTTGTTAGCCATTGTTTCTCTTGCACTCTATTTAGGCTACAACTTACCGAACCGTTGGCAATATGCCTTGGAAAATCGTGCCTTATCCTTAATTGCGATTGTGATTACAGGCGCGGCAATTGCACTCGCTACGATGATTTTCCAAACGGTCGTGAATAACCGGATTCTCACCCCGAGTATTTTAGGGTTAGATTCGCTGTATTTACTGATTCAAACGACGATTATTTTTCTTTTCGGTTCAAGCACATTGCTTTCTATGAATTCGATTGCATTGTTTGTCTTGTGTACGGGATTAATGATGGCGTTTTCATTAGTGCTTTATCACTTCCTGTTTAAGAAAGAAAACCAAAATATTTTCTTCTTGTTGCTTGTCGGGATTATTTTCGGCACCTTCTTTGGTAGCTTAACGACCTTTATGGAAGTGTTGATTGATCCAAATGAATTTCAGATCGCACAAGATATTGGCTTTGCAAGTTTCAACCGAATCAATACTAAAATCTTGTGGGTCGCATTAGCCATTTTAGTGACGACGATTGTTTTCAGTTTAAAATATTGGCATTGCTTTGATGTGTTGGCGTTAGGGCGAGAAAATGCCATTAACTTAGGTATCGATTATCAAAAGACCTTAAAAGTCCTGTTAATTCTCGTGGCAATTTTAACGTCAGTGTCGACCGCACTTGTTGGCCCACTTACTTTCCTTGGGTTATTGGTGATGAATGTGACCTTTGAATTTGTTCGTGATTATCGCCATAAGGTGCTTATTCCTGCTGCGATGTTAATTTCCATTATTACCTTGGTTTTTGGGCAATTATTGGTTACTCATATTTTTACCTTCCGCACGACATTAAGCATCATCGTTAATTTTGTCGGCGGTGTGTACTTTATTTATTTGTTATTAAGAGCAAACAAAAAATGGCAATAGAAATTCGCAGTATTACTAAAAGTTACGGAAGCAAAAAGGTGGTGGATAATGTGTCCGTTACCATTCCTACGGGGAAAATTACGTCTTTTATCGGGCCGAATGGCGCGGGGAAGAGTACGGTACTGTCTATTATGAGCCGTTTGTTGAATGCTGATAGTGGCGAGATCTATCTTAACGGTGAATTGCTCAATCGTAAGAAAAGTAGCGATATTGCGAAACAACTTGCGATTTTAAAGCAAACTAACAATATTAATTTGCGTCTAACCATTGAAGATTTAGTCGCTTTTGGGCGTTTTCCTTATAGCAAAGGAAACTTAACCAAAACTGACCGTACTTTTATTGATAATGCCATTGCCTATATGAATTTAGATGATATTCGTCACCAATACATCGATAACTTAAGTGGTGGGCAGCGACAACGCGCTTATATTGCGATGACACTTGCACAAGATACCGATTATATTTTGTTGGATGAACCATTAAATAATCTAGATATGAAGCATTCAGTGCAGATCATGCAAGTTTTGCGTAAATTAGCGACAGAACTCAATAAAACCGTGGTGATTGTGATTCATGATATTAATTTCGCCTCTTGTTATTCAGACTACATTGTTGCCATGAAAAATGGAAAATTAGTCCAACAAGGTGAAGTTAACCACATTATGCAATCAACCGTATTACAAGATATTTATGATATGACGATTCCGATTCAGGATATCGACGACCATAAAATTGCCGTTTATTTTAGATAAGTAAGGAAATCTTTATGAAAAAAACATTATCAACTTTAGCACTTTCACTCTTCGCACTTTCTGGTGTTGTACAAGCTGCGGATATTACGGTGGAAAATTCCGTTGGAAAACAAGTCGTGCCACAAAATCCACAACGTGTGGTGGTTCTCGATTTTGGTGCAGCTGATACGCTTCGTGCATTAGGTGTACAAGATAAAGTCGTAGGTTTTCCTCAAAGTAGCAAAATCCCTGCTTATCTTGCAGAATTTGCAGACAAAAAATATAAGAATGTTGGTGATTTGAAAGAGCAATCATTAGAGCAAATTAATGAGCTCAATCCGGATTTGATCATTGCTTCTAAACGTCAAGAAAAAATGCTCGACAAGTTTAAGGAAATTGCACCCGTGTTGAATGTGGATTATGACTACACCAATTATTATCCAAGTTTTCAACAAAATGTGACCGCACTTGGACAGATTTTTGGTAAAGAAAGTGTCGCGAAAGAAAAACTTTCAGCATTGGAAAGCAAGGTTGACCAAGTCGCAAAAGATGCGAAAGACAAAACAGCTTTGTTGGTATTGGTTAATGAAAGTAAAATCAGTGCCTTTGGTGACGGTTCTCGCTATGGCATGGTGTATCAAAAATTTGGTTTTAAACCGATTGATAACAGCATCAAATCGTCTACGCATGGACAAAGTGTTGGTTTTGAATATATCTTAGAAAAAAATCCAGACTTTTTACTCGTAGTGGATCGTACAGCGGCCATTACAGAAAAAGCCAACAATGCACAAAAAGTATTGGATAACGATATCATCAAACAAACCAAAGCGTATAAAGATGGACACATTGTGTATCTTGATGCGGCCAATTGGTATCTTGCGTTTGGTGGTTTAGAAAGCATGGAAATCATCGCACAAGAACTTGATCGTGCAGTGAAAAAATAATACGAAAAACCATCTAAAAGGGCAGTCAAGGATTGCCCTTTTTATATGTAAATTAATCTTTACACATATCAATAAACTTCCTATCATATCGGCATCATTCAATAAATTTGAGCTTATTTTATGCTGACATTTAATCCACAAGATCCGTTCTCTTGCTTTGTCACTCAAAGCCTTTCCATGAAAAGTGCGGTCGAAAATGCACAACGTTTTGCGATGTTTGATGTGCCGCTTTTAATTCAGGGTGAAACGGGCACAGGTAAAGATTTATTAGCAAAAGCTTGCCATTTTGCGAGCTTGCGTCGTGAGAAAAAATTCATTGCAGTAAACTGTGCAGGCCTGCCGGATGAAGATGCGGAAAGCGAAATGTTTGGGCGTAAAGTGGGTGACAGTGAAACCAGCGGTTTTTTTGAATATGCTAACGAAGGCACGGTGTTACTGGATGGCATTGCCGAGCTTTCATTAAGTTTACAAGCAAAATTATTGCGTTTTTTAACCGATGGTTCTTTCCGCCGAGTGGGGGAAGAAAAAGAACATCATGCAAATGTTCGTGTGATTTGTACGTCACAAGAACCGATGGAAAAGCTGTTAGAGCAAGGGAAATTACGCAGTGATCTATTCCATCGCTTAAATGTTTTGGCGCTAAATGTGCCGCCCTTGCGTGAACGAGTGGAAGACATTCAACCTTTAACGGACGGTTTTTTACAAGAAATTAGCACGCAGCTTAAGATTCCAATGCCGCAATATAATGCTGATTTTTTGAGTTATTTGAAAGGGCAGCCTTGGCAAGGTAATGTGCGAGAGCTTTACAATGTCTTGTATCGTGCCTGTTCCTTAGCGAAAAATAACCAGCTTGATATTGAAAGTTTAAATTTAAAACCCGTACAAAGTGCGGTCATTTCTGTGGATGATTTTGGAGAGCAAACCCTAGATGAGATCATGGGACAATATGAGGCGAGTGTACTCCGTGCTTTTTATGCTCAGTATCCAAGTACTCGAAAATTAGCACAACGATTAGGTGTATCACATACGGCGATTGCCAATAAATTAAAACAATACGGTATTAGTAAATAATTTCTGACAGTTTAGGGAATTGTTTACAAAGTTTGAGCCATTCGACTTTATCAATTTGTACATTGAGGATAAATTCACCTTCATCCGAAATTTGTTCGTGACGAATGCTATCTAATTGATAGAGCGCATGGCGAATTTTGCCCTCTTGCGGGAGCAGCGTGAGAGTGAAAGAAAGTATCTCATTTTTCAACCGCACTTTAATGGCTTCAAGTAGCAGCTCTAATCCTTCACCTGAATGCGCGGAAAGATAAACGGCAACGGGCTTATTCTCGTCATCATATTCAATATGGGGCGCCACATTTTCCAATAAATCGATTTTGTTATACACAAGCAAAGCTGGCACTTTATCAGCCTTAATCTCCTCCAATACTAAATTTACCGCTTCAATATTTTCGATCTTTCGAGCGTCAGCTGCATCAATGATATGTAATAACAAACTGGCTTCTACCGTTTCTTGCAAGGTAGATTTAAAAGCGGACACTAAATCATGGGGGAGTTGGCGAACAAAACCAACAGTATCCGCGAGAATGGCTGTACCAACATCTTGAATTTGTAAACGTCTTAATGTGGGATCAAGGGTGGCAAAAAGCTGATCTGCCGCATAGACATTGGCTTGCGTGATGAAATTGAAGAGTGTCGATTTCCCCGCATTGGTGTAGCCTACTAAGGAAATGGTCGGAATATCCGCTTTTTGTCGTGTTTGGCGATTTTGATTGCGTTGTTTTTCGACTTTCGCCAAACGATTTTGCAACTGCGCAATACGCACCTTGATTAAACGGCGATCCGTTTCTAATTGCGTTTCGCCTGGACCACGCAATCCAACCGCACCTTTTTGCTGATCTAAGCCTGTTTTTCGGCGGACTAATCGAGTCGATAAATGCTTAAGTTGAGCTAATTCAACTTGCAATTTCCCTTCGTGCGAGCGGGCTCGTTGGGCAAAGATATCTAAAATCACCCCAGTGCGATCCACTACGCGACATTGGCAGATGCTTTCTAAATTACGGGTTTGTGCAGGGGTTAATTGATGATTCACCAAAACGACATCGGCATCTAAGGCTTTCACTGCATCCGCAATTTCTTGTGCTTTCCCCTCACCGATAAAATATTTTGCTTGTGGTGTAGCACGGCTTGTGGTGATGATTTGTAAAATCTCAACATTGGCAGATTCCGCTAAAAGCTGGAATTCTTGTAGATCTTCAATGTTTTTATTTTGAGAAAAGAAAACATGCACGACGACAGCTTTATCTTTTGCCGATTGGCTATTGTCGCCTGTTTTAGATGACGAAAGTGCGGTTGAAATTTCAGGTGAATTTTCAACCGCACTTAAATTGATGAAATCATTCATTGAACAGAATTATTCTGCTTGTGTTTCTACTTCCGCTGCAGCGTCAGAAGTTTGTGCTGCATGATTACCGCCGTTATTATTGTGGTGAGAAACAGAACGTGCTGGAACCACAGTTGAAATAGCGTGTTTGTACACCATTTGATTAACAGTGTTTTTTAATAAAATCACGAATTGGTCGAATGATTCGATTTGACCCTGTAATTTAATCCCATTAACGAGATAAATCGAAACAGGAATACGTTCACGGCGTAACGCATTCAAATAAGGATCTTGTAATGATTGTCCTTTTGCCATTTTGCTATCCTTTGTTGTTATATGTTAATTAATGATAGAAACGAGTTGTCTCCATCGCCAAATATAGCAATAAACATTTTTCTTGTCTATGGGTTTATCTCTTTGCTTTCACGCAGTTTTTTCAGAATTGTTTTCATTTTTTCATCTAGTTGTGCATTGAAACGTAATGTTTCGCCCGTTTTAGGGTGTTCAAAGCGAATAGAAAATGCATGTAAAAACAAACGATTGAGTCCGAGATCTTGCATATATTTATCGAATTCTTTATCACCGTATTTATCATCCAGCGCGATTGGGTGACCTGCATATTGAGTATGAACTCGGATCTGATGGGTTCTTCCCGTTACAGGCGACGCTTTTACTAAGGTCGCATTTTGATAGCGTTCTTCAATGGCAAATCGCGTTTCAGAAGGTTTGCCTTGTTCACTGACTTTAACGATGCGTTCACCACTGGCCAGCTCATTTTTTAATAAAGGCGCTTGCACAACTTTCACATGAGATTGCCATTGTCCACGTACGAGCGCGAGATAATCTTTTTGCACCGTTTTAACACGAAGTTGTTCGTGTAAGTTGCGTAAGGCAGAGCGTTTCTTCGCCACCAATAAAATGCCGGATGTATCTCTGTCTAAGCGATGAACCAATTCTAAAAAACGGGCTTCGGGGCGTAATGCACGCAAGGCTTCAATCACGCCAAAATTCAAACCACTCCCGCCATGAACCGCAATGCCGGAAGGTTTGTTCAATACTAATAAACAGTCATCTTCAAAAATAATATGGCTTTCAAGGGAGGCGACTTTATTCAAGTTTTTAGAAATTGGGGCAGTATTTTTTTCAGAAACACGAACTGGTGGCACACGCACCACATCACCATTTTGCAATTTATATTCAGGTTTGATTCGTCCTTTGTTCACACGTACTTCACCTTTACGCAGAATGCGATAAATCAAACTTTTTGGCACACCTTTTAATTTTGCCAATAAATAATTATCAATGCGTTGTCCTGCTTCATCCTCAGAAATCGTGAGCATTTTGACGGATTGATTGATGATTTTTTCTTGTTTTTCAGTCATTGAATCTGTCCTTTAAAAATTGGGCTGAATCATATCACAATATCCCTGGTGATAATAGCAAGAATACCTTGCTAATTTAGCCCTGAATGTGGATAATAGAGCGTCTTTCTGCGCCTAAAATTTGGCATTTAGAAAGCGATTTTGTATGTTGGTCAAAACTCAATGCAGCGAATGGCATAAGACATTGATAATCAACATATTTTTCTTGAGGGTTAACGCTTCCTTGCAATGCGTAATTAACACACCGCATTGTTTTACGAAAATTGTCTTAGATAACAATTGAGTATGCTATCAATGCACCCAGCAACACACAGTCGTGAGATTGACTGTTCGCGAGAAACACGAGGTCGATGGCTAAGGTCAGTAAATCTGTAAAGTGCGGTTAATTTTCAAGGTATTTTAGATAATTCAAACGAGAAATTGACAATGAAAAGAATGTTAATCAATGCGACTCAAAAAGAAGAGTTGCGCGTTGCGTTGGTCGATGGCCAACGTTTATTCGACTTGGATATTGAAAGTCCGGGTCATGAACAGAAAAAAGCCAATATTTACAAAGGGAAAATCACTCGCGTAGAGCCGAGTTTAGAAGCAGCCTTTGTGGATTATGGTGCAGAGCGCCATGGCTTCCTTCCTTTAAAAGAAATTGCCCGCGAATATTTCCCTGCTGATTATGTGTTCCAAGGTCGTCCAAATATCCGTGATATTTTGACCGAAGGCCAAGAAGTGATTGTTCAGGTGAATAAAGAAGAACGTGGCAATAAAGGCGCAGCCTTAACCACTTTTGTTTCCCTTGCGGGTAGTTATTTGGTGATCATGCCAAACAATCCGCGTGCAGGTGGCATCTCTCGCCGTATTGAAGGCGATGAACGTATCGAATTAAAAGAAGCATTGAGTTCTTTAGATGTACCGGAAGGCGTTGGTCTTATCGTGCGTACAGCGGGTGTGGGTAAATCACCAGAAGAATTACAATGGGACTTAAAAGTACTTTTACATCATTGGGAAGCGATCAAACAAGCTTCACAAAGCCGTCCGGCGCCGTTCTTAATTCACCAAGAAAGTGATGTGATCGTTCGTGCAATCCGTGATTACTTGCGTCGTGATATCGGTGAGATCTTAATTGATAGCCCGAAAGTATTTGAAAAAGCGAAAGCACACATCAAGCTTGTACGCCCAGATTTCATCAATCGTGTGAAACTGTATCAAGGTGAAGTGCCGTTATTTAGCCACTATCAAATTGAGTCACAAATTGAATCAGCCTTCCAACGTGAAGTGCGTTTACCTTCTGGTGGGTCGATTGTTATTGATGTGACAGAAGCGTTAACGGCGATCGATATCAACTCGGCGCGTTCAACTCGTGGTGGTGATATTGAAGAAACCGCATTAAATACGAATCTTGAAGCGGCAGATGAAATTGCTCGTCAATTACGTTTACGTGACTTAGGTGGGTTAGTGGTTATCGATTTCATTGATATGACACCTGTTCGTCACCAGCGTGAAGTAGAAAACCGTATCCGTGATGCCGTGCGTCAAGACCGTGCACGTATTCAAATCAGCCGTATTTCTCGCTTCGGCTTGTTGGAAATGTCACGTCAGCGTTTAAGCCCATCATTAGGTGAGTCTTCTCACCATGTTTGCCCACGCTGTCAAGGTACAGGTAAAGTGCGTGATAACGAAAGTTTATCACTTTCAATCTTACGTTTAATTGAAGAAGAAGCGTTAAAAGAAAATACCAAACAAGTACACACTATCGTGCCTGTACAAATTGCGTCTTACTTACTTAACGAAAAACGTAAAGCCGTTCATAGCATCGAAAAACGTCATGATGTTGATATTATCGTGGTACCAAATGAAGCAATGGAAACGCCACATTTCAGCGTATTCCGTGTTCGTGAAGGCGAAGAGCTAAATGAATTAAGCTATAACTTAACGAAATTCCATGATGCACAAGACGATACATTTGTACCAGAAGAGTCTCTTGTTTCTCGCAATATCGAAACGGCAGCAGTGACCTCTGAGCAAGTGATGGAAAGTGCCGCAGTATCTCTATCGATCCCAACGGCTGCACCAGCACCAGTTGAGCGTAAATCAGAAGAACCGTCATTGTTTGCGAAAATTGTGGCCGCAATTAAAGGTTTATTTGCTTCTGAACCAAAAGAAGAAGAGAAAAACCAAAATAACCGCAACAATCGTAATAGCAATCGTAATAATCGTCGTAATCAAGATCGTCGTAATAATCGCCGTTCTCGCAATAACGAAAACAACGATAATGCGAAAAATACAGATGAAGAAAATGCGCGTCCAACTCGCGAGCGTGTAAATAATCGTCGCAATCGTCGTAACGCGAATGAAGAAGTGGCATCTGAAAGTGCGGTTAATTTTGCTAATGTTTCTGATGATAATCGTCAAGAGGAAAAAGCAGAGAAACCGGTAGCAGAGCGTCGTCAACGTCGTGATTTACGTAAACGTGTTCGTATTGATGACAATGCAACTGATGTAAACGAGAATGTTATTGAAGCGGTTGAAGTACCCGTTGTTGAGACTGTTCAAAATGAAGTGGTTGAAAACAATGTTGCTGATAATGCTGAAGATAAACCACGTCAAGAACGTCAGCGTCGTACTCCACGTCATTTACGTACATCGAATAATCAACGTCGTCGTCGTAATGAAGTGAAGTCACCAATGCCATTATTTGCGGCAGTTGCTTCACCTGAATTAGCAAGCGGTAAAGTATGCATCGATTATTCTGCTGTGAATGCAGCGAAAGAAAGCAATTTCTTATCGGTGGATGAATTACTTGAGCAAGAAAAAACGAAAAAAGGTGTAATCACGCCAGCAACAGGTATTGTCGTGGAAGAGAAATCAGTTGAAGCACAACCAGCGTTAGATTTCATTACTCAACCGGCAAATGAAGCGGTTCAACAGAAAGTGCAAGAATCATTAGAACGCTTGCATCATAAATCAGAACCTGTTGCTCAAGTTGCAACGACAGAAGTTGAACCACAAGAGAAAACAGAGTTTGTTCGCTCTTATGTGTTCACTGGTCGTGCAGGTACCATTTCAGCGGTACAACACACTAAAGCAGCGATGACATTAGCTAAAGCACCAGATGAAGAGTCTAAACCATTCCCAATTGTAGAATGGACGGAGTCTCGCTATTACTTTAACGGTAAAGGCGCCGCAGGCCATCATAGTGCAATTAGTCATATTTATTCTGAAGCGACACAAGCGAAAGCAGAGTAATATCTCAATAATAAAGACGGAGCCAGTAGGTTCCGTTTTTTATTTTGTGTATTTTTAAAACATTGTGATTTAAAAGTAGTCAGTCAGATAATTTTTTTATTTTCTTGCTTGACGGGGTGGGGGAAAAAACGTATTATTCACCTCGCTTAAATCACGGAGGAATGGTCGAGTGGTTGAAGGCACCGGTCTTGAAAACCGGCGAGGGTTTACGCCCTCCGTGAGTTCGAATCTCACTTCCTCCGCCATCAAATTCAAAAAAATCCCTAAATCGAAAGATTTAGGGATTTTTACTTTTCAGTCTATTAAAAAATATCTTATTTTTTGACCGCACTTTCTTGGGCCTCTTTAAAGGCAAGGTATTCTTCTAAGGTCTCAATCGCCTCTAAACATTTTTGACGGCGCGTTAAATAAATTGCCGCAGTTTGCTTATGCATATCTCGTTGAATATCTGTTTGTGCCGTATTAGCTTGTGTTTTAGCTTCTCCGTATTTCTCTGTGAGTTGCTGCAAGGCTTCATAATATTTCTCTAAACGCTCTCTTGGCGGAAGTCGATGAATGCTGTGCTGTGATTTACTGCTTGTAACTGGTTGTTCTGTTTTCTTCTGTTGAATGGGTTTTCTATGTTTGCGATTCATGGCTTCAGTCAATGCGGTACATTGCCCTAAAAGATGTTCAGCCATAAATACAATTTGTTCTTCATTTTGATGGGGAAGGTTACATAGCTTCGTTAAGCTTTGCTGGATTTCTTTGAGATAAAAACCGACGGTTTCAAAATCTTCAGTAAATAAAGTGCGGTTAAATTTAGCGTTGATTTTTTTATCAGAGTCAGCTTGATAGGCTTGAGTCAGTTGCTGTACTTTTTGTTCGAGCGTATTGAGTAATGATTGAATAGACATAAAAAAATCCCCGCATAATGAATGCAGGGATTATAACGATTAAAGGGTCATGGCTGCAATCCAACCAAACGCTAATAATGGAATGTTGTAGTGAATAAAGGTTGGCACAACAGAATCCCAAATGTGGTCGTGTTTACCATCTATATTCAAACCGGATGTCGGCCCAAGTGTTGAGTCAGAAGCCGGTGAACCCGCATCTCCTAATGCTGCTGCTACACCTACGATAGCGACTGTCGCAAGTGGTGAGAAACCAAAAGAGAGACAAAGTGGTACATAAATTGAGGTGATAATTGGTACAGTTGAGAAAGAAGAACCAATACCCATGGTAATCAATAACCCAACGAGTAACATTAAGAATGCCGCAACGCCTTTACTTTGAATCGCACCGGTTGAAAGTGCATCAACTAACTCTTTCACACCGCTTGTGGTATTAATCACATTAGCGAAACCAGACGCAGCAATCATCACAAAGCCAATCATTGCCATTAAGCGTAAACCTTGTTGGAAAATGTCGTTACTTTCTTTGAGTTTGAAGATACCGAATGCCCCGAAAATGACTAAACCGACTAAACCACCAATAATTGTAGAGCTTGTGAAAAGCTGGGTGGCAAAAGTGGCGATAATGGCGACCGCACTTGCGGTAATTTGAATAGGTTTAATATTCGCAATGTGTTGTTCAATTTCAGCTGTAGTTGGTTCTGCAGTCGTCACCACATACTCGCGCGGTTTGCGATAGGTAACAAATACAGCAGTGAGTAAACCAAAAATCATACCAATCACAGGGATAAGCATAGCAAAAGAAACTTCACCTACACTGGTTTGTAAGCCGAGTGATGCACCAGCAAGATTGATATTTTTAACTAAAACGCTTTCAATAAAGATTTTCCCGAAACCAACCGGTAAGATCATATAGGTTGCCGTTAAACCGAAGGTAATAATACAAGCGACTGCACGACGGTCGATTTTTAAACGGTTAAAAATAGAAAGTAGCGGTGGCACAACAATCGGGATAAACGCAATGTGTACTGGGAGTAAGTTTTGGGATGAAATAGCGAATAAAAGTAAAATACTAAGTAGCGTATATTTAAACCAAGCTAAATTTTTGCCGGTTGGTGTTTTATTCATTCGGGTAATGATTTTATAGGCAAGCAAATCAGTGATACCAGATTTTGAAATTGCAATGGCAAATGCGCCTAACATAGCGTAGTTCATCGCTACTTCAGCACCACCACCTAAACCACCTGTAAAGGCTTCAATGGTTTTTCCTAAACCTAAGCCACCACATAAGCCTGCAGTTAGAGCGGAAATCACCAGTGCGATAACCACGTTTACGCGCAGCAAGCTTAACGCCAGTAGCACGACAATTGAAATAACAACGGGATTCGATAACATATTGTTGTTCCTTATTGATTAATTAAAAGAAAAAGGTCGCGTAAAAGAAAATTGATTTAAGATTAAATGTCGCATAGTAATAAACTCCTGTAATTAATAATAAAACAAAACCCCTCGAAAGTTGCCTTCCGAGGGGTAAGATTTTTTTGATCTTTATCTTGTCAGCTCGGAAGAAATCTTCCAAGCACGCCAACAGCCTGAAAGATTATTCAGTTGAATGGCGATGATGGTGACGAAGGATAAAGTTCATTTGAAACTCTCTTATTTAGATAACTAAATGGAATTACTTTTTAAAATACGGTAAAGCGAAAACGATTGCAAGTCTTTTTTCTAAAAAATTTTAAAAATTAAAGTGCGGTCTGATTTTCAGTAGTTTTTTCCGCTTCATCTGTTTGAGCTATATGGGGAAATCCACCAAGATCTTTTAAGTGATTCACCATATAGCAAAATAATTCCGCAGTGCGTTCGGTGTCATATAGCGCAGAGTGTGCTTGTTTGCCATCAAAAGGAATTTTTGCCGCTTGGCACGCTTTGACGAGTACCGTTTGCCCAAACATAAAACCGGCAAGTGTTGCCGTATCAAACATCCCAAAAGGGTGGAATGGATTGCGTTTTACACCTGTACGTTCTGCCGCAGCCATGACAAAGCTTTGGTCAAAAGCCGCATTATGTGCCACGATGATAGAACGCTGACATTCTGCATCTTTTTGTCCACGACGCACCATTTGGAACAATCCCGTGATGGCATCTAATTCAGATACGGCACCACGTAATGGATTGTGAATATCAATCCCATTAAATTTGAGTGATTCGGGATTAATATTTGCCCCCTCAAATGGTTCAATATGGAAATGGCATTTTTGATCAGGGTGTAAATTGCCATTTTCATCCATTTTTAAGGTAATTGCCGCAAGCTCTAAAAGTGCATCTTTTTTTGCATCAAATCCCGCTGTTTCCACATCAATAATGACAGGAAAATAGCCGCGGAACCGATTTTTTAATTGGTGGTGATAAGGAATTTCAGGTGTATCTGACACAATGTATTCCTTAATTCCCTAAAGCTGATTTTGCACTTTTGTTTTCGATAAATTCGATCTTATAACCATCCGGATCTTCAACGAATGCAATCACGGTTGTGCCACCTTTAACTGGGCCCGCTTCACGAGTCACTTTACCACCATGAGCACGTACGGCTTCACAAGTTGCGTAAATATCATCTACACCAATCGCAATATGCCCGTAAGCATTACCAAGATCATATTCAGTCACGCCCCAGTTGTATGTTAATTCAATTTCTGCAGCGCTTTCGCCATCTTCGTAACCTAAAAAAGCAAGTGTATATTTATACTCAGGGTTTTCACTAGTACGCAATAAACGCATACCTAAAACATCTTGATAAAATTTAATAGAGCGGTCTAAATCACCTACTCGAAGCATCGTGTGTAAAATTTGCATCTTGTTTTCCTCTTTTCTATTGGATTGGTGGGGGATTATAGCATAGAAATTTTTAAATAGACTTAGAACGTAATTTATCCCAGAAATTGGAGCTATTTAAATAATGCAAATGAACTCATCATTTGGAGTGGTCAGAGCTCAGTTTCTATTTGGTTTTGTTAATCTGTTTTTCGTTGTAGTGGCCTAGCTGTTGCAACGATATGACAAGTTGTAAATTATTATAGGAGAATAAAGATGTTTTCATTCTTAAAAGCATCTCCTCCAGCACCAAGAATTGAAAGTTCTAGAACAGATGCCGAGTATAAAAAATTACGTTGGCAGGTGTTTGCTGGAGTATTTATCGGGTATGCGGCTTATTATCTTATCCGCAAAAACTTTTCTTTAGCCATTCCTTATCTGATTGATGAATATGGCTTTACTAAAGCTGATTTAGGTACAGTCGGGGTGGCATTATCACTGGCTTACGGTTTTAGTAAGTTCATCATGGGAAACATCTCTGATCGTAGTAATCCTAAATATTTTATTACTATTGGTTTATTAGGTTCTGCATTAGTGAGCTTAATTTTCGGTTTAGTACCTGGTGTACTTTCTTCTATTCCATTGATGATTGTGTTAGCCGCATTAAATGGCTGGTTCCAAGGAATGGGATACCCACCAGGTGCAAAAACAATGACCAACTGGTTCTCAGTTTCTGAGCGTGGTGTGTGGTGGAGTTGGTGGAACGTATCACATAACTTAGGTGGTGGTTTAATCGGCCCATTAGCGCTCCTCGGTTTATCGATTTTCGGCGTATGGCAATCTTTATTCTATTTACCAGCCTTAATCGCCATTGTATTGGCATTCATCATGTTCTATTTAATGCGCGATACACCTGAATCACAAGGGTTACCGCCGGTAGATGAATGGAAAGGTGAAAAAATCGTAGAGAAAGTTGAATCTGCTCACACGCTTTCTTCTAAAGATATTTTTATGAAATATATCATTAATAATAAGTTCTTATGGGCAATTGCACTGGCGAACGTATTTGTGTATTTCATTCGTTATGGCATCATTGACTGGGCTCCAACGTATCTAAAAGAAGTGAAACATTTCTCAGTAGACAAACAAAGTTGGGCGTATTTCCTTTACGAATATGCAGGTATCTTTGGTATGCTTGCTAGCGGTTATTTGAGTGATAAAGTCTTCAAAGGTCACCGTGCACCGCCGATGTTATTATTCCTAACCGGTGTATTAATCGCGATTATTGTTTATTGGAAAAACCCGGAAGGTAATCCACTTGTAGATAATATTTGTCTTGTTGCTATCGGTTTCTTAATTTATGGTCCAGTAATGATGATCGGGCTTCAAGCGGCAGACCTTGTGCCACGTGTTGCAACAGGTACAGCGACAGGTCTAACCGGACTATTCGGTTACTTATTAGGTTCTGCGAGTGCAGGCTATGTAATGGGTAAATTGGTCGACTTATTTGGCTGGGATGGTGGTTTTTATGCCTTGATCGTTTCTTGCTTCTTAGGATTTGGCTTCATTGCTTTTACCTTACTCCATAAGCCGAATGCGGCATAATTAAGGTTAATTACATATAAAAAGTGCGGCCAAAAAACATGATGTTTTTGACCGCACTTTATTTTTGTTTATTTTACCGCAATCATTGAACCAAAATTAAAACATTGGAACCATAATTCGACGTGTGAAAATCCGATGTTTTTTAACCGCTCTTTGTGGATGTTAATCGAGTCAGTACGCATGACATTTTCAAGTGCGGTGCGTTTTTGGCTCACTTCAAGTTCACTATAACCGTTAGCACGTTTGAATTGGTGGTGCAGGTCAATAAGCAGCTCATTTACTTTTTCATCTTCAAAACGGAATTTTTCAGAGAGCACCAATACACCATTTGGATTTAAACCTTCGTAGATTTTTGTGAGCAAGGCTACACGATCTTCTGGTGGTAAAAATTGCAACGTGAAGTTCAGCACAACCATTGAGGCGTTTTTAATTTCAATTTGACGAATATCATCACAAAGAATTTCCACTGGCACATCACTATGATATGCCGCGACATGCTGACGGCAGCGTTCAACCATCGGGAGAGAATTATCGACACCGATAATTTTTACATTAGGTTGTTTAATATTACGGCGCATAGAAAGGGCAGCTGCACCGCGTGAACAGCCTAAATCATAGACTTGGCTGTTGGCAGTCACAAAACGTTCAGCCAACATACCAATCGCGGTAATAATGTTGGAGTAGCCAGGAATCGAACGTTGAATCATATCGGGGAAAACTTCCGCTACGCTTTCATCAAAAGTAAAATCGCCCAGTTTTTCGATCGGGGCAGCAAAAATTGTATCTTTCATTATTATTGAGTTCTGTGGTTGTCTTGAGAGTGCATTTATTTAGATAAAATGCAAAAAACTGCGGTCATTTTAGTGAAAGTTTTTAAAGGATCAAATAAATTTCGCTTTTTAATTTAAATGCCCCGTCTTTTTCCGTATAATCAACGCGTTAATTATCCATTTTTAGAAAAATGAAAGGAATACAGAAATGATGCGTACACATTATTGCGGTGCATTAAACCGCAACCATATTGGACAAGAAGTAACATTAAGCGGTTGGGTTCATCGTCGTCGTGATTTAGGCGGTTTAATTTTTATCGATATGCGCGATCGTGACGGCATCGTACAAGTTTGTTTTGACCCGAAATATCAAGAAGCGTTAACTGCAGCTTCAGGCTTACGTAATGAATTTTGTATTCAAATTAAAGGTGAAGTAATTGCGCGTCCTGACAATCAAATTAATAAAAATATGGCGACAGGCGAAGTGGAAGTGTTAGCAAAAGAATTACGCATCTACAATGCTTCTGATGTTTTACCGTTAGACTTCAACCAAAATAACACCGAAGAACAACGTTTAAAATATCGTTATTTGGATTTACGTCGTCCAGAAATGGCACAACGCTTAAAAACCCGTGCGAAAATCACCAGTTTTGTGCGTCGTTTTATGGATGATAATGGTTTCCTTGATATTGAGACCCCAATGCTTACCAAAGCAACGCCAGAAGGTGCGCGTGACTATTTAGTACCAAGCCGTGTACATAAAGGCAAATTCTATGCATTGCCGCAATCACCACAGCTTTTCAAACAGCTTCTAATGATGTCTGGGTTTGATCGTTATTATCAAATTGTGAAATGTTTCCGTGATGAAGACTTACGTGCAGATCGTCAGCCTGAATTTACTCAAATCGATGTGGAAACTTCTTTCTTAACTGCGCCAGAAGTACGTGAGATCATGGAACGCATGGTACACGGTTTATGGCAAAACATCATTGGTGTGGATTTAGGTAAATTCCCACAAATGACCTGGCAAGAAGCAATGACGCGTTTTGGCTCAGATAAACCGGATTTGCGTAACCCGCTTGAATTAGTTGATGTGGCAGATATCGTTAAAGACGTTGAATTTAAAGTATTTAATGAGCCTGCAAACAATCCAAACGGTCGTGTGGCAGTCATTCGTGTACCAAATGGTACTGAAATCACTCGTAAACAAATTGATGAATATACACAATTTGTGGGTATTTATGGTGCAAAAGGTTTGGCTTGGGCGAAAGTAAATGATATTAATGCTGGCCTTGAAGGCGTACAAAGCCCGATTGCGAAATTCTTAAATGAAGAGGTATGGAAAGCCTTAGCTGAACGTGTGAAAGCTCAAACTGGCGATATCTTATTCTTCGGTGCAGATAAATGGCAAACCACCACTGATGCAATGGGGGCGTTACGTTTGAAATTAGGTCGTGATCTTGGCTTAACTCGTTTAGATGAATGGCAACCGCTTTGGGTGATTGATTTCCCAATGTTTGAACGTGATGAAGAGGGTAATCTTGCCGCAATGCACCACCCATTCACTTCACCAAAAGATTTTACGCCGGAGCAATTAGAAGCGAATCCAACCGATGCGGTAGCAAATGCTTACGATATGGTTATTAATGGCTATGAAGTAGGTGGTGGTTCAGTTCGTATTTTCGATCCGAAAATGCAACAAACCGTATTCCGCATTCTTGGTATCAATGAACAAGAACAACGCGAAAAATTTGGTTTCTTATTAGATGCATTAAAATTCGGTACGCCGCCACATGCTGGTTTAGCATTTGGGTTAGACCGTTTAACCATGCTTTTAACAGGCACTGAAAATATTCGTGATGTGATTGCATTCCCGAAAACAACAGCAGCAGCTTGTTTAATGACAGAAGCACCAAGTTTCGCGAATCCACAGGCATTGGGTGAGTTGAGTATTGCAGTGACTAAAGCTGAGTAGTTTATGCTTTTTAAATCTACCGTAGTTTTACGGTAGATTTTTTGTTTTATGAAGTTATAAGTGTTATTAAAAGGTATAAAATGGAACGTCCAATCTCTGTGAGTGTGATTGCTTGGTTATACATACTGGGGGGAGCTAGTGGTTGCTTTTCCCTACTTTATTCATTATTTGAAGAAACATTTAGTTTAAGTTTCGATCAGATTTTGAGACTATACCTAATAAATTTTGTTCTGGGTGTATTAATTTTTCTTACCGGTATTAAATTGCTTGAAGGGCAAAATAGTGGTCGGATCTTATTTATAATATCAGCTCTTTTATATATTGGGTGGAGCTGGATTAGCTACGGTCTTGACTCAACTTTATTTATTGGCTCAGTTATTCGCTTAATTGTATTTGGATTAATTCTCTATCGACCAAGT
>OKNG01000074.1_pt1 | contig 39819 bp, 47 predicted proteins | sample 1614291 | NCBI WGS metagenome assembly OKNG01 (sample SAMN04436922, study PRJEB24849) | human gut metagenome | biome: human gut; feature: NICU; material: stool | host: Homo sapiens | place: USA: Saint Louis, MO | collected 2012-05-16 | reverse complement strand
AAGCCTGTCCTCAGCATAGTACTGGGAAGGAGGGAGTGACCATCTCATTAAATATTCTCGTTTGCGGGATAAAAGTGACCTGACGCAATATTTGCGTTTTGATGCTTATTGATAATGTTGTCACAAAAAGTGGGGGTGACTGCATGGATAAATTACTTGAGCGTTTTTTACAGTACGTTTCGCTGGATACCCAATCTAAGCCGGGTGTTCGCCAGGTGCCGAGCACCGAAGGCCAGTGGAAGCTATTAAACCTGCTGAAAGAGCAGCTTGACGCCATGGGGCTGGTCAACGTCACGTTAAGCGAGAAAGGCACTGTGATGGGAACGCTGCCGGCGAATGTCCCGGGCGACATTCCGGCGATTGGCTTTATCTCCCATGTCGACACCTCTCCGGATTTTAGCGGTAAACATGTGAACCCGCAGATTGTTGAAAACTACCGCGGCGGCGACATTGCGCTGGGCATTGGCGACGAAGTGCTCTCGCCCGTGATGTTCCCGGTGCTGCACCAGCTGCTCGGTCAGACGCTGATCACCACCGATGGTAAAACGCTGCTGGGGGCGGATGACAAAGCGGGCATCGCGGAGATCATGACGGCGCTGGCGGTGCTGAAGGGCAACGATATTCCGCACGGCGATATCCGCGTGGCCTTTACGCCGGATGAAGAGGTCGGCAAGGGCGCGAAGCACTTCGACGTGGACGCCTTTAACGCCCAGTGGGCCTACACCGTCGACGGTGGCGGCGTCGGTGAGCTGGAGTATGAAAACTTCAATGCCGCGTCAGTCACGATCAAAATTGTCGGCAACAACGTTCACCCAGGCTCTGCCAAAGGCGTCATGGTCAACGCGCTGTCGCTGGCGTCGCGAATTCATGCGGAAGTCCCGGCGGAAGAGAGCCCCGAACAGACCGAGGGGTATGAAGGTTTCTATCACCTGACCAGCATCAAAGGCACCGTGGACAGCGCGCAGATGCACTACATCATCCGCGATTTTGACCGTAAAGCCTTTGAGGCGCGCAAGCGTAAGATGATGGAGATCGCCAAGAAGGTGGGCAAGGGCCTGCATCCTGACTGCTATATCGAGCTCATCATCGAAGACAGCTATTACAATATGCGCGAGAAGGTGATGGCGCATCCGCATATTCTCGATATCGCCCAGCAGGCGATGCGCGACTGCGATATTGAACCGGTATTAAAACCGATTCGCGGCGGTACCGACGGTTCTCAGCTGTCGTTTATGGGACTACCGTGCCCGAACCTGTTTACCGGTGGCTATAACTACCACGGTAAACATGAGTTTGTGACGCTGGAAGGGATGGAAAAGGCGGTGAAGGTGATAGTGCGGATAGCTGAGTTGACCGCTAAACGCTAAAAAATGCCCGGTGGCGCTGCGCTTACCGGGCCTACGATCCGAATGTAGGCCGGGTAAGGCAAAGCCGCCACCCGGCAATGAGGCAAGGAGTGCCCATGTCAAACTACCGTCGCCATTACGTCCCCGGTGGCACCTGGTTTTTCACCGTCAACCTGCAAAACCGTCAGAGCGATTTGCTTACCCGCCATATCGATAGCCTGCGTTCCGCCACCTCAACGGTTAAACGTGCGAAGCCCTTCACCATCAACGCGTGGGTTATTTTGCCTGAACATATGCACTGTATCTGGAGCCTACCGGACGGGGACAGCGATTTTTCCGCACGCTGGCGGGATATCAAAAAGACATTCAGCCGCAGCATCGACATGCGCTATATCTGGCAGCCACGATTCTGGGAGCACACTATCCGCAACGAAGAGGACTACCGGCGGCATGTGGATTACATTTATGTCAATCCGCTGAAGCACGGCTATGTGGGTAAAGTCAGCGACTGGCCGTATTCAACGTTTCATCGGGACGTGGCTGAAGGGTTGTATCCGGTGGATTGGGCAGGAGAGATTGAGGATTTTGCCGCGGGGGAGCGGCGATAAAAACGCCCGGTGGCGCTACGCTTACCGGGCCTACGATCCGAATGTAGGCCGGGTAAGGCGAAGCCGCCACCCGGCAAATATCACGACTTAGTCCTCAAAGAACCAGTACCCGCTGTTGACCAGCGCGGCCAGCATCGCGAGGAAAGACGGGTCTTCCAGCGCATCGCCAAAGGTATCCGCAGTCAGCACCAGATGGCTGGCAATCGCTTCCAGCGCCGGTCGGTGCGGTGAGTCCAGCTTCTCGCCGTTGACGAACACGTCCTCACCAATGCGCAGCACGCGCAACCCGCCCAGGCGCGTCAGCTTGTCGCCTTGCTGAAGCGCATCGTAAATCTCGTCAGCCTGATACGGCGGCTCCGGAGGCGCAACGTCCAGCTCGTGGCGGGACTGGCTAATAAACTCGCCAAACCACTGACGGAAATGTTCCGGCTCGTTGATCAGATCCAGCATCATGCCGCGCAGCTTATCCAGCTCCGCGGGCAGGATGTCTGCCGGGTGCTCACGCGCAGGCACGTCGGGATCGCTGTAACGATAGCTGCCCAGCTCGCGCTGCAGAACATAGTCGGCAAATCCGCTGATCATCTCGCGGCCGCTTGGCGCGCGGAACCCGACGGAGTAGTTGAGGGAATTCTCCAGGGAGTAACCTTCGTGAGGGAATCCCGGCGGGATGTAGAGAATGTCGCCCGGCTCCAGCTCTTCGTCGATAATCCCGTCAAACGGATCAACCTGAAGCAGGTCCGGATGCGGGCAGTGCTGCTTCATCGGCACTTTTTCGCCCACGCGCCAGCGGCGGCGGCCCGTACCCTGAATGATGAACACATCGTACTGGTCCAGATGCGGGCCTACGCCGCCGCCCGGCACGGAGAAGGAGATCATCAGATCGTCCATGCGCCAGTCGGGCAGGGCGCGGAACGGACGCATTAATGCGGCCGTTGGCTCGTGCCAGTGGTTGACCGCCTGTACCAGCAGCGACCAGTTGTTTTCACCGAGATGATCGTAGCTTTCGAAAGGACCGTGGCTAACCTGCCATTTCCCGTCCTGGTGGCTGACCAGGCGGCTGTCGACTTCGTTTTCCATGGCCAGACCGGCCAGCTCGTCAGGCGAGATAGGGTCGACAAAATTGCTGAACCCGCGTTTCAGAACGACCGGGCGTTTTTGCCAGTAACGTTCAATAAACTCGGGCCAGTTAAGCGTTAAGTGATAATCCATATTTTTTTATTCCGCAGGCTCTTACTGACTCGGATTATAACGGAAGCTCAGCCCCCCGGCTGCGAGATCCTCGCATTTTTCACATAACGGGTTAACTATCGTTCGAAGTGGGCTGCTGGCGACCAAAAATGACCTCCATTCGCGCGCCGCCCAGCAAACTTTCGCTGGTTTCGATTTTCCCGTCGTACTGGTCGACAATCTCCCGGGCGACGGCTAATCCAACGCCCTGGCCAGGACGTAGCGTATCGGCGCGTTGACCGCGATCGAACACCACATCACGTTTATTGCGCGGGATCCCCGGGCCATCATCCTCCACGATGATATGCAGTTCGTTATCCGTCTGGCGCGCCGACACTTCCACGAACTCCAGACAGTATTTGCAGGCGTTATCCAGCAGGTTGCCCATCACTTCCATGAAGTCATTTTTTTCACCCACAAAGCTTATCTCTGGCGAGATATCGAGGCTGATGTTTACCCCTTTACGCTGATACACCTTGTTGAGGGCGGACGTGAGGTTATCCAGAAGCGGCGCTACCGGATGCAGCTCGCGGCTCAGCAGGGCGCTGCCGGAACGCATGCTGGCGCGGTGGAGGTAATAGCCAATTTGCTGAGAAATACGGCTGATCTGCTCCAGCATCACCGGCTCGGCATCGTCGACGCTCAGCTTCGAACTGCGCATGGAACGCAGGGTACTTTGCATCACCGCGAGCGGGGTTTTCAGGCTGTGGGTCAGATCGGTAAGCGTCGTACGGTATTTATCGTAGCGTTCGCGTTCGCTTTTCAGCAGGCGGTTGAGGTTTCGCACCAGGCTGGTGAGCTCGCGGGTGGTTTCCGGATTAAGCTTTTCGCGATGATGTTCTTCCAGCTCGCGAACCTCTTTCGCCAGTGATTCAATGGGGCGCAAGCTCCACCACGCCGCTATCCACAGCAGCGGGATCACCAGCAGCAGATTTGCCGCCAGAACGTAGATGAACCAGCTCCAGACCATATAAGAACGCTTCAGCTCGACCGGAATGGTGTCGATCACCACGATGGTCAGCTGCGGCATGTTTAGCGTCGCCGGATAAAGGTTGATCGCAACGGAGTGCGTCATCTCCGTTTCGGCGTCGTCGGCGCGGATCTCGTTCAGCTTTTGCTGCAGGGAACGATCTTCACGGATCAGCGAGCTGGTGGTGTTGAGATCGGCTTCAATTTCGTGAAACCCGTTGGTTTTAAGCCACTCCGGACGAATGCTTTTAACCAGCCACGGAATGTCGCGCTGCGCCCACAGCAGTTTCCCCTTTTCGTTGTAAATCAGGGCCAGGGTGGGGCTTTGCTGATTAAGATTTTCCGGCATTTCGACGGTGATTCGGTTATCTTCCCATTTCGCCAGGGTATAAAACAGATTGCTTTCGCCGCGTAAGAGACGAAAGGTCGTTTTATCGAAGCTGACGCTGTACCCCACCAGGGCGACCATGCCGTAGGAGAGCGACAGCACCAGCACCACCGCAGCCGTTGCCAGTAAAAAACGAACCCGCAGTGAGAGGGGCAGAAGATGACGCAAAATCCGTCTCATTTAGCGTAATTCAAACAGGTAGCCCTGGCCGCGGACGGTGGTAATCACATCCTGCGGGTGCTGGGCCTGAATTTTCTTACGCAGTCGTCCCATCAGCACGTCAATGGTATGGCTCTCGCGCAGTTCAGCGTCAGGGTAGAGCTGAAGCATTAAAGAATCTTTACTCACCACCTTGCCGCTGTTGCGGATCAGCGTTTCCATAATCGTATATTCGAATGCTGTCAGCTTGATGACTTCATCGTTAATTGAGAGCTCGCGGCGGGAGAGATCGACCTGGAAAGGCGGGATAGAAATAACCTGCGACGCCAGCCCGCTGTTGCGACGGAGCAGCGCCTGCATGCGGGCCGCCACCTCTTCAATATGGAACGGCTTAGTGACGTAATCATCTGCACCCGCGCTGAGCACTTCAACCTTATCTTGCCAGCCTTCACGAGCGGTCAGCACCAGAACCGGCAGGGAAACATCGTGGCTGCGCCAGCGGCGAATCAACGACAGGCCGTCTTCGTCAGGCAACCCTAAATCGACAATGGCGATATCCGGCAGGTGTTCATTGAGATAATAATCGGCTTCTTTTGCATCTTCAGCATCGTCCACCTGATGTCCCATCTCCTGAAGCTGAACCTTCAGGTGATGGCGTAGCAATGCGTTATCCTCAACAACCAGTACGCGCATCATCTTTTCTCCCAGAATAAATAGTATGAATAGTTTAACGCTGATTATGTTGCTGTGGGGATAAACATTGAGTAAACCGGGGAAAAGCAACCCCCTTTCCGGGCGGAAAGGGGGGAGAAGGGATTATTTCAGCTCGTCAACCATGGTGATGGCGCGGCCAATGTAGTTCGCCGGAGTCATCGCCTTCAGGCGGGTTTTCTCTTCTTCCGGCAGCGCCAGGCCGTCGATAAACTGCTTCATACCTTCGGCATCAACGCGTTTGCCGCGGGTCAGCTCTTTCAGCTTCTCGTACGGTTTTTCGATGCCGTAACGACGCATCACGGTCTGAATCGGCTCCGCCAGCACTTCCCAGTTGTGATCCAGTTCGTCCAGCAGACGATCGCGGTTCACTTCCAGCTTGCTCACGCCTTTCAGCGTGGACTGGTACGCGATCAGCGCGTAGCCGATGCCCACGCCCAGGTTACGCAGTACGGTGGAGTCGGTCAGGTCGCGCTGCCAGCGGGATACCGGCAGTTTGCTCGCCATATGCTGCAGCACGGCGTTCGCCAGACCCAGGTTACCTTCGGAGTTTTCGAAGTCGATCGGGTTCACTTTGTGCGGCATGGTGGAAGAGCCGATTTCACCGGCGATGGTTTTCTGCTTGAAGTGGTTCAGGGCGATGTAGCCCCACACGTCACGATCGAAGTCGATCAGGATGGTGTTGAAGCGCGCGATGCAGTCAAACAGCTCCGCAATATAGTCGTGCGGCTCAATCTGGGTGGTGTACGGGTTCCACTGAATGCCCAGCGAGGTCACGAACTCTTCGCTGAACTGGTGCCAGTCCACTTCCGGATACGCGGCGATGTGGGCGTTATAGTTACCGACCGCGCCGTTGATTTTGCCCAGAATTTCAACCTGTTCCAGCTGACGGTACTGGCGCTCCATACGGTACGCGACGTTCGCCATCTCTTTACCCATCGTGGATGGGGTGGCTGGCTGGCCGTGGGTACGGGAGAGCAGCGGAATGTCGCGGTATTCCACGGACAGCGCTTTCACCGCGTCGATGATTTTACGCCAGTAAGGCAGCACCACCTCTTTGCGCGCGGTGGAGAGCATCAGCGCATGAGAGAGGTTGTTGATGTCTTCAGACGTACAGGCGAAGTGAATGAACTCAGACACGGCGTGCAGCGCAGGAACGCTTTCCACTTTCTCCTTCAGGAAGTACTCAACCGCCTTCACGTCGTGGTTGGTGGTGCGCTCAATGGTTTTAATGCGCGCGGCGTCTTGTTCGCTAAACTCGGCAACGATTTTATCAAGGTAATCGTTTGCCTTTTCGTCAAAAGCAGGAACTTCCTTGATTGCTGCCTGGGCGGCCAGCTTTTGCAGCCAGCGTACTTCAACCTGAACACGGAACTTCAGCAAACCATATTCGCTGAAGATCCCGCGCAGCGCGCTGACTTTATCGCCGTAGCGTCCATCGACAGGGGATACGGCGGTCAGTGAGGATAATTCCATAATTCGCAACTCCGGGAGGTTAACAATGAGCAAGAATTTGTTTTGCCTGAGTGGTCAGGCGATTACGAGAAAACATGAGCTGCAGGCGGCCACCGCCAACCTGGTGCCACAGCACGGCGGCACGGATCCCTGCCAGCAGGGAGGCGCGTACTTTTGCCTGTACCTGCGGGCTTTGCAGCACGGCAGGGGAGCCGGTGACCTGAATCCGTGGGCCCAGCGGGCTGATGACGTCAACATAAATGCCGGCCATGGCGCTCAGCAGCGTGTCGGACTGCAGGTCAAAATGGTCAAGCTGACGCTGTAACCCGGCAATGCGATCGCCCAGGGTATTCAGCGCGCCTTTTGCCGCGCTCAGCTTACGCTCCAGCACCATCAGGCTCAACGTGTAGCGGGTCAGCTCTGCGTTTAACCCCTGACGGCTGCTGGCGTTAAGCACGCCAAGCAGGGTTTCAAGACCGAGACGAAGGTTGGTTTCACTGCCACCGAACACGCCCAGGGTTGAACCGGGGTTGAGGTCGATAACGCTGTTGAGTGAAACGTGCAGGGCGTCAGCGTCGCAATGACCCTGATGCGCCAGCTGTTGCACCAGACGGGCTGACTGGCAAATTCCCGCCAGCGCCAGGGTGATGTCATAGTAGTTCTTCGCCACACGGTCTCCTTTATGTGTGCAATCGTATTAAACAGCAGGCAGCGGCAGGCGCTGTTCAATGATCCCGCCGCCCAGGCAGATCTCACCACTGTAGAAAACAGCGGACTGGCCCGGGGTGACGGCGGCGACCGGCTCGTCGAAACGCACGTCAATGCGGTCGTCATCAAGCGCGGTAACGGTGCAAGGAATATCGGTCTGACGGTAGCGTGTTTTCACCGTGCAGCGCAGCGTGCCCTTCAGCGGCTCGCGATCGACCCAGTGCAGCTGCTGCGCGATCAGGCCAACGGACATCAGACGCGGATGGTCATGGCCCTGAGCAACAACCAGAATATTGTTTTCGACGTCTTTGTCGACCACGTACCACGGATCTTCGCTACCTTCTTTCGTCCCGCCAATACCCAGGCCTTTACGCTGGCCTAAGGTGTGGTACATCAGCCCCTGATGCTGGCCAATCTCTTCCCCGTCGACGGTGACAATTTTACCCGGCTGTGCGGGCAGGTAACGTCCGAGGAAATCGCGGAATTTGCGCTCGCCGATGAAGCAGATGCCGGTGGAGTCTTTTTTCTTCGCGGTGATCAGGTCCAGCTCTTCGGCGATTTTACGCACCTGAGGCTTTTCCAGCTCGCCAACCGGGAACAGGCTCTGGGCGATTTGCTCGTGGCTCAGCGTATAGAGGAAGTAGCTTTGATCTTTGTTGCCGTCCAGACCGCGCAGCAGCTGGCTTTTGCCATTCACGTCAGCGCGACGCACGTAGTGACCGGTCGCAATGTAGTCTGCGCCCAGATCTTCCGCGGCGAATTCCAGGAAGGCCTTAAATTTGATCTCTTTGTTGCACAGAATATCCGGGTTCGGCGTGCGGCCCGCTTTGTACTCTTCGAGGAAGAGTTCAAAAACGTTGTCCCAGTATTCTGCGGCAAAGTTAACGGTGTGCAGTTCAATGCCGAGCTTATCGCACACGGCCTGCGCATCGGCGAGATCCGCTGCGGCAGTGCAGTATTCCTCCCCGTCATCTTCCTCCCAGTTCTTCATGAACAGGCCCTCCACCTTATAGCCCTGTTGCTGTAACAGGTAGGCGGAAACGGAGGAATCGACACCGCCGGACATGCCGACGATCACTTTTTTCTGGCTGTTATCTGACATGGAATACTCACGACATTGAACTTCAAGGCGGCGTATTCTATCACGCCCCCCCACCATTGGCACCCTCTGTAAACGGCCAGTTAAATGCGCCGATGACATCCAGCGGCAAGCGTGCGCCTGACTGCCAGCAGCGAATGCTTTCCGCAACCAGCGGCGAGCGCAGGTTTCGCGCGTTCAGGATCTCGTCGGCGGTGACCCACAGACAGCGGTCGATATCGTCATCCTGCGGCTCAGTGGCGCACGTTTCGCTAAGCTCAACGGCAAATAAAAAACGCAGGAAAGGGGTGCTGTCGGGTGCAATCCACTGGTGCATACGGATGAAGTGCTGGGGTTCAGCGTGAATGCCGGTCTCTTCCCACAGCTCGCGTTTTGCGGCCTGAAGAAGGGTCTCATTGGCTTCAAGGTGTCCGGCTGGCTGGTTCCACAGTGCTTTGCCGTTGATGCTCTCTTCGACAACCAGGAATTTACCCCGGGCGTGGACCACGCAGGCAACCGTGACATGAGGTTTAAACATAGTGACTCCTTAAAAGGTAACGTCCCGCCATTCACCGTTTGCCAGCGTTTCCAGGGTGTAGTTACCCATAGCGTAGCGAATCAGACGCAGGGTAGGGAAGCCGACGTGTGCGGTCATGCGCCGAACCTGGCGGTTGCGGCCTTCATAAAGGGTGATTTTAAGCCAGCTTGTCGGAATGGATTTGCGTTCGCGGATAGGCGGGTTACGCGGCCACAGCCACTCCGGTTCATTCACGCGTTCAATACCTGCCGGCAGGGTGGGACCGTCGTTTAGCGTGACGCCTTTGCGCAATTTTTCCAGCGTCTCGTCATCCGGCTCGCCTTCTACCTGGACGAAGTAAATTTTGCCGGTGCGTTTCCCCGGCTGCGTGAGCTTCGCCTGCAGCGCGCCGTCGTTGGTCAAGACCAGCAGGCCTTCGCTGTCGCGGTCCAGACGCCCGGCCGCGTAGACCCCCTGAACAGGGATGTAGTCCTTAAGCGTGCTGCGTCCGGCTTCATCGGTGAACTGCGGCAAAACATCGTAGGGTTTATTGAACAGAATCACCCGCTTTGGCTGGGTTTCTTGCGGTCGTCTGGCGGCTTGTCGCGAGCTGAATCGCTCAACCCGGTGTTTTGTAAAAGAAGTTTTCTTCATGGTATTTTCAGGCGTTATCAATTGCCGCATTATAGCCTAATAACGAAGACCTTTCATGGCGTCGGACAATCAGGTACTATCGAAGGGCTCATTACAATTTATTAACATAAGATCAGTAACAACCAGAAGCGCTCGAAGGAGAGGTTAATGGAAAGCAAAGTAGTTGTTCCGGCGGAAGGTAAAAAGATCACCCTGCAAAACGGCAAGATTAACGTTCCTCACAATCCGATCATTCCATTCATCGAAGGTGATGGTATCGGTGTAGACGTTACCCCGGCAATGCTGAAAGTGGTTGATGCCGCTGTTGAGAAAGCCTACAAAGGCGAGCGTAAAATTTCCTGGATGGAAATTTACACCGGTGAGAAATCGACGCAAGTTTATGGCCAGGACGTCTGGCTGCCAGCCGAAACGCTGGACCTGATCCGCGACTACCGCGTTGCTATCAAAGGCCCACTGACGACGCCAGTTGGCGGCGGTATCCGTTCCCTGAACGTGGCACTGCGTCAGGAGCTGGACCTGTACGTCTGTCTGCGTCCGGTTCGTTACTATCAGGGCACCCCAAGCCCGGTTAAGCACCCAGAACTGACCGACATGGTCATCTTCCGCGAAAACTCAGAAGACATCTACGCGGGTATCGAATGGAAAGCGGACTCTGCTGATGCAGAGAAAGTGATTAAATTCCTGCGCGAAGAGATGGGCGTGAAGAAAATTCGCTTCCCTGAGCATTGCGGTATCGGCATTAAGCCGTGCTCCGAAGAAGGGACCAAGCGTCTGGTGCGCGCGGCCATCGAATATGCGATCACCAACGACCGTGACTCTGTGACCCTGGTTCACAAAGGCAACATCATGAAGTTCACCGAAGGCGCGTTCAAAGACTGGGGCTACCAGTTGGCGAAAGAAGAGTTCGGCGGTGAGCTGATCGACGGCGGCCCGTGGCAGAAGATCAAAAACCCGAACACCGGCAAAGAGATCATCATTAAAGATGTGATCGCCGATGCGTTCCTGCAGCAGATCCTGCTGCGTCCAGCGGAATACGACGTGATTGCCTGTATGAACCTGAACGGTGACTACATCTCTGACGCCCTGGCAGCTCAGGTTGGCGGTATCGGTATCGCCCCTGGCGCGAACATCGGTGACGAGTGCGCCCTGTTCGAAGCTACCCACGGTACTGCACCAAAATACGCAGGCCAGGACAAAGTGAACCCGGGCTCTATCATCCTGTCCGCAGAGATGATGCTGCGTCATATGGAATGGTTCGAAGCCGCAGACCTGATCGTTAAAGGTATGGAAGGCGCGATCAACGCGAAAACCGTCACCTATGACTTCGAACGTCTGATGGAAGGCGCTAAGCTGCTGAAATGCTCAGAGTTTGGCGACGCGATTATCGCGAACATGTAGTTCAGAATCTAGCCTAAAATAGAACGGGAGCCTGTTGGTTCCCGTTTTTATTATTAGTTTTCGAATGGTTATCAAAAATTTAACAAAACAAGTTATCAAAACAGCTCTGGAAGTAATGTCATGGATAGAATCTCAAAGAATGTTTTTACAGCTCTATTAATTCTGCTCTTAATATGCTTATCGTTAATTGCTCACTTTGGAAATGATAATACTTATTTTGTAGGGAATTTAATTCCGGAATTCATTGGGGTATGTGTAGATCTTATTATTATTCTTAAGGTTTTCGAAGTTTGGCAACAAAGAGATGAACGAAGAAAACTGATTAAAGTTGAAAGACGTTTAAGAGAGTTTTTAATTTTTTTCTTAAATCATACATGCCAAGATTTTCCAGTAGCAAGTAGACCTGGAAGATTCTACGGCACCGACTACGAGCAAAATCAAAAATCATTGACTGCGTTAATTTCCCATATCAAAGATAGTGGCTTAAGCGAAGAAAATGTGTTAAAGATTCAAGCGTACTGTAAAAGTCAACATGATATCATTAATAATATGATCCCTGTTTCTTCTGAATTAGAAAATGATCATTTCAAATCATGGGTACGGATAGCTTATTTTATGAATGCTGTGGCAATTGGCCAAGAGAAAACGAGTCATGCATTGATAAAAATATTAGAAAATATTAAGCGATTCGATAAAGAATCGCATGATAAGAAATTGTATGTTGGGGCCGATTAAAAAGTCTTAAACCACTATGGTCCAATTTTTCCCGCGATCATCATTGTAGCGTTCTGTTTGTTGTTGGGATTTATGTCCCAACAGCTTTTTCGTGTCAATTCCTTGTATTTTATATAATCTCTCCGCTAAAGAGCGTTGTTCATGGAAGGTAGCAGGTGTGCCATCCCCCCAATTTATTTCTGCTTTATCACGAGCCTTACTGAAATTCATCGTTATTGTGTTCGACTTAACCTGTGCACCTCGCTCAGCCATTGAGGTTGCCCTGAAGAAGTGGATTAGGTATGGACTCACTGCATAGTCACGGCAACGCGCAACTACATCCCTCAAACTCCAGTCAATCGCGTTAAGTCTAAGGGATAGCGGTATCGCCAGTTTGCTCCCAGTCTTCTCCTGAACTACATGCAGATGGTCATCCCAGATATCGCTAAACTTCATGTTGGAAATATCCCCAAGGCGCTGACCAGTGACGAGCGCCAATAGCATTGCATTGCCCATGTATTGATGGCGGGCATCAGCTATCGCGAAAATCTTTTCCCATTCGTCGAGGTTTAAACGTTGCCTGGTAATCCGCCGGCGCGGTTGTTTTGTAGCAAGAGCCGGGTTATAACCCGGCGGTACCTCGCCATAATGTTGGGCTTCCTTGAAAACATCGATTAAAACAGAGCGGATTACCTGGGCCATCCTCGGTTGACCTTCTGCAACATAGGACTCCAGTATCTGGGCAACATCCCGAACATCGACGGCTGATATCAATTTCATTCCTACGCTCTCGCGAAGTAGGGCGACAGGTTTAGCCTTTTGCTTATGAGTGTTCGGCTTGATATCACCGTTCTCCAGTCTTTCATCCTGAATTTTCCAATAACGATCTAACCACGTATTTGTTGTTATCGCCTTTCCTTTGCTGGAAGCGATCTTGTCACTGATAGCCAAAACCTGCCTGGTGCGCTGTTCAGCTAGTCGCTCATTGGCCTCGATTGCTATTGCTGTTGCTTCGGCCTCGTTAGTTCCAAGGCTATGAAACTTACCTGTAACCGGATGCTTATACCGCCAGTAGATTTTATTTACCTTACGACTGTAGAGCGGATAAAGATTAGGTATCTTAACGCTGTTTTTACGTGGTCGGGCAGCCATCAGACAGTATCCTTTGAAGCATAGGAGAATCAGATTTTTTAATAACGGGTTGGGTTAAATTACCTGTAATCTCGGCATCTTCTCTTACCCGCCAAAATCTTCCTTCTTTGGTGGCCGGGGGAGTGAACATGCTCTCTTTAGCATATCGACGTAAAGTATTCAGACTTGGAGGATTACTCCGGTATTTTTCCGCAGCCCATTCTTCTAAAGTCAGCATTTGAAGCATGTGATTTACCTCATAATGGCCCATATCAGGGCCATTTTCTGAAATTAAAAAATCAGTGTTCTGTCAGACGCTGCCAGATTGCTGACACGTATTTGACCTGGTGAAGAGCATCCGAAATAGCCTTGTGAGGTTCACCCTCAAATGGGATCTCATAGCGAGGCTCGCAGCCAACGGCTTTACCCAACTCGACAACAGTTCTTACATCCCGGTTATTCCAGAACTTCCATGGGCAGGGGATCCCCGTCCGGTCATAAGATGCCTCAAGCAGGACATTGTCATAAGTGGCACCATTACCCCAGACCTGAACAGAATCAGGGCCGTTAACCGCATTCTCGCCTATAAACTCATTTAGCTGCAGTAATGCATCATCGAGCGGAATAGCATCATCCATCACTAACTCTGAACGAGCTTCAGGTGAAGCTTTGAGCCAGAAGATTATGGTAGATGCATCCGGAATTCCGCCGCTGGCCATGGCAGATTCCAGGCTAATCACTTTGTAAAAATCCGAACCGGTATTACCTGTTGATGGATCAAAGAACACGGCCCCGATAGATACGACTGGTGAATCAGCTTTTTTACCAAAAGCTTCAATGTCGATCATAAGGTGTGTATAGAGCATTTCAGGCTCGGTATGATTATGATGACCGGAATCATTATTTATGGCAGTTGTGCTGCTATAAGTTTCAGTAGCGCTTGCGCCTGAGATAGTTTCTTCCGTGCCTTCTGATAACGCAGCACCGTCCGGGGTTTCATCATTGCCAGTTTCTTCCATCTGCACATTATCAACGTACTCCGCCGCGGTATTTTGTTGGTCGATTACAGCTTTGCTGGTGGCCAGCCCTTCAATAGAAAAAAGACCATTACCAACTTTTTCGAGAACCGGCTGCGTGCCGCCGTCGACTTGTGCCCCTTCATTCTGGCCGCCAGTTTCAAAAGCAGAATCAGTCACTACCTCGTTTGTCCAGCTCACCTCAGGATTATGGCGCGCAGCCGCAAGAGTTTCGTCTGATGGAGCAGAATGATCGCTTTCAGTCAGGTTCGCGTTAATGAATCCGCTGAGACGTGCCGGATACAGGTAATGCTCCGGGTGAGAGCTGCGGATAAGTGCAAAGATAGCTGCACGGGAGTAATCCAAAACCCCCGGAGTTGCGCGAAGAGCTCTAGACCATTCTTTGAATGGACTTTCTTTTTTACTAACGATCTCTTTTGCCCGACGGAAAACACCACCTGGGATATCATAAATGTTGAAATCTATTGGTAACGTGGCCAGCGCAATCTCTAAATCGAGAGTGTCGAGATCATGTTTAAGGTCAGGGTTTCTGTCGGTCTTGTTGCCTCCGCCAGCATTCGTACCGCTTTCAGTACGCTGTATTTCTGCAATGCGATTGCCTTTGGCCCATTCTTTTACCAGCAGGCCGCGGTCAATGTAATCAGTCGCCGCCCAGATTCTGGTGAATCGGAGAACCAAAGCGAGTTCGTGACGCTTTTCCTGACTGAACACTTTGCGAATGGCGTCGGTATAGCGCCACAGGTCTTTGGTGTCGTAACCCTTAACCTGTTCGCAGTTTTCTGCCGCCAGCAGCAGGTTCTGGACATAGCTATTGTCAGTGTCCATCTCCAGCGCGCTGATACCTTCGTATTCATCGCGTGTAATGTGGTGGCGCAGTTCGTCGGAGGTGAACTGGGCGAGTAGCTGCTTGCGAAAGGGCATGCTAACGACTGGATAACGTGTGGTCTCGTCATCATCCTCGTCAATCTGGATACCGTTATCAGGTTCAAGACCTTGACCTGCTATAACTCCGGTGTCGCTGGTGCTTTCAGATTTCACATGGGTTAATTTGCCGCTGCGCCAGGCTTCCACTAATTGGTTGCGATCGCTGTCATCTGCTGTAGCCCAGTCAGCCATGAATGCAGCGATATTTTCAGTTTCGTGGACTTCATCTGGCGCGAATACCTGCTTAATCGCCTGAACGAGTTTCCACTCAACGTTCAGGCTGAGTTCGGCAACTTCAGGGATGTTGCTCTTCGCCAGCAGCAGGTTCTGAAGATAGGTGTTGCCTTCATCCAGTGACATTTCGCTGGCAGCCAGCTGCTGCTCTTTTGTGATGTGTGATTGATACTTGTCGCTGGTCAGGTGAACGGCAAAACGTACTGCTGAAGTGCGGTTTTCAAGTGGGACACTCTCGACGGTGGTTTCAACTGTAGTGGTCGCTTCCTGAGCGGCAGTGTTGTTGTCCACGGCTCCAGTAGACTCAGCTCCAGCCTTTGGCAGCCAGGTGCGTCCATCGTCCTGCAGTTCGTAGCGTTTGCACCAGGTGTAATCTACTGTGCTTTCTTCCGGCAGGTCGTCGTAAACAGGAAAATCGGTACGGACAGGCTTGCTATAATCCTTGCCCCGGCCAGTTTCAATACCAGCATCTTCCAGCTCAACATCCAGCTGCAAATTGGCTCGCGCTTCTGATTTAGCAGTGCACCAGATAACGGCATCTTCTTTGCCGGATTTCTGTGTTGCCTTGATTAAATGAAAGAATTCCATATCGGGTCCTTAATTTTGGTTGTAAGATACCCGCAGCTAGTGATTGCCGCCTTGGGTAGTGGTCATTGGTCAAAACTCGATTCCGGAAAGCTTTGGTCGGCTGACCGGGTACTTAACCCGCCTTGCGCGGGTTTTGTGCTTTATGAAGCGCTGGGATCGCCTTTTTGAGCGAGGGCGTAGCAAATGCGGCGGACTACCACCCAAAAATAGGGTAGATGTACGGCCTGGCACCGTGCTGGTTTTCTAGCGAAATCGGTCATAGTTGATCTTCTCCTGTTAATGCCTGCCTTTTAACCACCTCAGTCTCAGTGGTATGCTGAAATCTGAAATCAGCCTGCAAGGACATAAAAATGGCAACCCGTCCAATAAGTGTTTATTGGTTCAAAAACCGCGACCAATATGATTCCTGCATAGAGTTACTGACAGATTCGTGGGTTCTACCTGACGATTACCGGGATTGGCTTATCCGTTTCAATCAGATGATTGATCGTTATGAACGCAGCGGTATCGAGGTTATCAAAGTAGAAATAGAGCCCAACGAGTTCACCAACTGGTGCCTCGCCAACGGGTGTGAAATAAGCACCAAGAGCTGCAACGACTTCGCTGTTTTCCATGGCGGAAGCCAGTCGCTCCGCTACAGAGATTCTGATGGGGGATATGAGTAAACAAGCTCGCCCTTCAATTCTGAAAATTTCGATATGCATTATTTCCTACCTTGATATTTAACCCCTGTGTCGTTTGTCCCAAGGGGGCTCACTAATTTCGCCTTATCGCCGGCTAGCGGAACGTTAAACCTGCTGCGCGATTGTCTTGCCATCTCATCCGGTGTTTCGTATGCCACCGGCAGCTACTTCGTGGGCGTCCTGCCTTGATGACGTTGCTGTGTTTATAGTTAAACTCATAATGTGATTTCATGTCAACACATTATGTGTTTTGCTGGGTGGGATTTTCAGGGAAGGGAATTTATGGGCACAAAAAAACCAGCCTGCAGGCTGGTTCAGTAGACTCTATGGCAATCTAATCTTCTGCAGATTTGAAGCGACCTCGAAGATACTTTTCAACATAGTCATCAATTTCTTTCAAACGAACTTGGAACAAATCGATCATTCGTTCTTGCTCGGCTTCTGGCAACTGATCAAACAAGTCGAGCAGTTTCCTATGTTGAGGAGAAAGCCACTCTTGAGTAGATTCGGGTCCAAAGACAAGTTCTGCCGGAGGGATCCTCAATGCTTTGGCCAGCGCTATAGCATCATCAATACCAATAGCTCTGCTTGCAGATTCATAGTTGCCTATACGTGATTGAGCCCACCCACACAATTCTGCGAGTGTCTTTTGAGATAAGCCTTTTTGCTCTCTGGCCTGCTTTAGCCGCGCAGCAATACGTTCATTTGTATTCATAAAATCGTTTTACCACGAAGCGTGTTATTGCTCAAAAACATATCGTGTTGACATTGAAACACGAAGCGTGTTTAAATCCAGTCTATAGATAACCAAGAGGTCCAATATGAACAAAATAGCGAGCGAGAGACTATCTCTCGGTTTAACACAGGAACAGCTAGCTCTGATGTTCGGGTGGCGTCAATCACGTATCTCTAATTATGAAAATGGGACTCGCAAGCCAAACCTGAATGATTGCCGACGTATTGTAGAAAAATTTAATGAACTCGGGTCTCAATGCACTCTCGATAGTGTATTTCCACCAATCCCCCCTAAGGAGTGAAGAATGCAATACATAACGTATGAACATCATATCAACATGACCAATGCTTCTTTGAAATCCGAAAATCATTTCCATATGAAACGCAGGGGGCAAATTAGCTGCCGACGAATATTTGAAGCAGTGCGGGAGTGGGAATCTACTTTGCCCGGCCAGGCGCAGGAAAAAATCGCTCTGCTGGTGGCAGAGCAGTGGACGAAGGAAGGTGGCCGCGGTATCGCGGTCAACAAGCAGAATTTATTCCGGTATCTGAAAAACGAAGGTGGTTCGGAAAAATACACCGCTTACATCATGCAACTGTCGGGGGCAATCGTCGCCGCTATGCCCATTGAGATCGCCAGGAAGCATGGCCTCAGTAATGCCAGAACAGAAGCTGAGCTGGTGGCGAGTGCAATCAAAGAATGCAGTGAGGCGCATCAGGCGAAGTTGCTGGGCGCACCGCTGCAAAAGCTGGAAAAAGAAATCCGCGAGGCGGCAATCGCATTATTCAACATGTTACCTGCTGACGCGGCGGGACCACTACTGGCGAGTATCAGCGCCGTAGCGCCGCAATTTTTTTAATCGAGTTCTGACCAATGAATTCTACCCGGAGGCTTCATGAGCATTGATGCAATGCGGTGGGCCAAGAAAGTTAAGACCGGAAAATCCTCCAGTAAGGCGATCCTGACCTGGCTGGCTGATATGTGCGGCGCTGACTTGTGCGCTTACCCGTCCGTCGCTGCGCTTGCAGAGGCTACTGAGATGGACAGAAAGACGGTGCTTGCAGGCTTGCAGCATCTGCAGGAAATCGGCCTGGTTGTCGACACAGGTGAACGGCGCGGCAGGACCAAGCAAATTCCTGTGTACAAGCTGGTCGGTGTTGAGGAAAGCATACCCGATGCCGAACAAACCCAAAACCGGAACTCTTTAAAGGATCCCAAAAACGGGACGGTTAATTTGAACCGTACCGAAAACGGAACTGTTAATACAAACAGTGCCATTAACGGGACTATTTCAGGTAATAAGGGTACCAAAAACGGGATTGTTAACAGTTCAGATTTTAACCAAAGAGTGCCGTTTTTCCCTTTAAACAGTCCCAAAAACGGGACACGGAATCTACCAAGGAACCATAAAGATCTAAACCCCACACATAGAGAACTGGTCGAACCTGTTATTCCTGATTATCCGGATCAGCCAGGTATAGGAATTGGGCAACAGCAGCCATTCGGCAAATTCCGGATGTTTGAAGACTGGAAGCCAACAGCCGACTTTGCACGACAGGCAAACCTGTGGGGCATGCCGCTCAAGGCAGGCATAAATATCGAAGCCGAGCTGAGCAGTTTCATCGCTTACTGGCAAGCCGAAGGGAAAGTGTTTCATCAAATTCAGTGGGAGCAGAAGTTCGCTCGCCACCTGGATCGCGCAAAGGTTCTGAAAGCACCACAAACGGGAGGTACCGAGAATGCATCAGTTAGACCACAGCCAGCAGCATCCCGAGTTGTTCAGCAAATACAGTCAGCACACGCAGAGTGGCGACGCCGGAACGGACTTGATGGCGACGGAGACAGCGTGGCGGTTATGGCAGGTGATGGGGGAAATCTTCTCGAACCGCTGGACGCAGAAGAATGGGGCAGAACCCACGGCCCTGTGGATAGCTCAAATAGGTTCGATGACTGAGAACCAGATCAAACTGGTTTGTCAGCAATGCATGGACCGTTGCGCATTAGGTAATACATGGCCACCAGATCTTGCTGAGTTCGTTTCGCTGGTTTCAGAGAGTGGCGCAAATCCGTTCGGGCTGACATCCGACCGGGTGATGAGTGAATACCGACGCTGGCGTAACGAGTCGTATCGTTTTTCGGGTAGTGACAAATATCCGTGGCCGCAGCCGGTGCTGTATCACATCTGCATCGAAATGCGCAGAACTGGTGTTGAGCGTCAGATGACCGAGGGGGAACTTAAAAAACTGGCAGAGAAGTTATTAACCAAATGGACGAAGCACGTAAGCAACGGGCTTTCAGTTCCACCAATCCGTCGGCAGCTAGCTGCACCGCAGCATCCGGCAGGGCCAACTCCGGTACAGCTACTGATGGAAGAGTACCAACGCCGTAAAGCGGCAGGTTTAACCAACTAATCGAGTATTGACCAATGACCAAAACATTAACCCAAAAAGAACAGGTAGCGGTATTCGTGCGCTACCAACCGAACTGCGCCGTAGGCGATGTTTCCGATGCGTTGGACTTGGCTGGCGGCACAGCTGGCAGGTTGCTGCGCGAGCTCAGTGAAGAAGGTGTGATCATTCGATCACGTGATAGCGTTCAGTATACATACAGGGCGGTACCACACGCGGATATTCCAAACGTTATCATCCCGTGCATGGTGGATAAAAGTGATCCAGTAAGGATGCAGGCTGCTGAGCAGAAAGCGAAGGCGCTTGAGGATAAGGGGCTATGGAGAAGAGCCGCTGCGGTGTATTCAGAAATGTTTGGCATAGCTGGTAGTGCTGTTGAGGTTGCCCGTATCGCCAAGCGTCGTAAAGACTGCCTGCGCCAGGCGGGGAGGGCGTAACCAATGCCGAGACCAAAAACACAGAGTGAACGCACTCAAATCATTTCCAGGATCATTGATTTGGTGAAAAAGCATGGCCGTATCACGACGAAAGAAGTCGTTGGGATGTTCGATCTGCATCGCACCACCGCAGAGAAATACATACGAATAGCCATTGCACGGGGCGAATTGATCCGCTACGGTCGTTGCGGCATTTTCCGTGACTAACGCACAATAATCGATTTCGACCTGAAACGCTTCACACATCAGAAAGTAAGGTGAATGTAGTAGATGAAAATGCCGCTTAGCCGCGGCATCTCTATGCTCTTGAAGGTCCGCTATGAGCGAGGTGCGGACTTATTTAAGACGAATATAATTCATTATACCAGTATTGTTTGCAATGAATTCCACCTATAATATTTTTGAATAAAAACCTGAGCGACAAGTATTCAACGTCTTTTATCAATGTTACAATCTCCTCTTACAAAAACTAATTTTTGGTATAGTGGTCATGCATAATACTCCCTTTATTGAATTGAATAAAAATGATACTGAAATGGGTACCACAGAATCTGAACGTTATCTTTCGAAATTAGCGAGGAAAGCCTTTCTCAATTTTTGGAGCTATTCGAATCCATATACCGATGAAAATAAAGGAAGTGAACTATGCGACTTTATGGTTGTCTTTGGGAAAGATATCCTTCTCTTTTCTGATAAACACTGTGAATACCCAATAATTGAAAATGATAAAACTGCATGGTACAGATGGTATAGGAGTGCAATTAATAAGTCTGTAAGACAATTGTCAGGGGCCGCATCGTTTATCAAAAGATTTCCAAATAGAATATTCATTGATTCAGAATGTAAAACACCATTTCCAATCCCGTTGCCTTCATCAGAAAATTTAAAAATACATTTGATCGCAGTAACGCGGGGGTCTGCTGAAGCTTGTGCAAAATATTGGGGGTGTGGAAGTTCCAGTAGTTTAGTTATCAATACACTAATTGAAGAAAAAGCTCACAAAGATTACCCATTCATGATAGGGTGGCCTTTGGGAAAAGGCAAGTTCGTTCATGTATTTGATGAGTTAACCCTTGATATTTTACTTAAAGAATTAGATACAGCTGCAGATTTTGTTAATTATCTGACTAAAAAAGAAAAATACTTGAGTACAAAAGATGTTGGTTTTGTAATATGTGGTGAAGAAGAATTACTTGCACATTATCTTATGCACCCACTGGATAACTATGAAGGTTTTTCATTCCCTTCTGTGCCATCCTTCAAGGAGATGGTCTGTATTGATGAGGGAGCTTGGCGGAATTTTTATGAGAGCGATGCATACTCCTCCTGGAAAAAATTTAATGAAATTAGTTATGAATGGGACCGATTAATAGAAAGTCAGACTTCACATATAAAACATGGCAGTGCTGCAGTTTTAAAAAACAGTGACATATCTATGAATGATATTCAGGCCCACGAACTAGTTTTAAGGGCGATGGCAGATGAAGGCCGAGCCACAAGGCAAGTACTTGCCTCTAATTACAACCTAATACTAAGGAATGAAACTACAGATGATAGGATTGTCAGAACAATAATTATGCCCAATCGCCGAAATCGAGCCTATATTATTCTAGTTTTAAAATTTGACTCCTCGATAGACTATTATGAGTACCGTGAGTTAAGAAGAGCATCATTAATTGGTTTTTGCCGAGCTTGCAGATTGCGACAAGAAGGGGTTGATGAAGTAATTGGGATTGCATCAGAACAGCTGGATTCTTCATTTACGACTCAGGATTTTATACTTATGAATTTTGAGGTGAAACTAACACAAAAGGAAAAAGAGAAAGAAGTCGAAGCATTGAAATCCATGGGAATTTGGAAGGATACTTGGATTTGTGTTTAATTGTAACCAGCGAAGGAACGATAACTACTTTACAACTATAGACGCAACGTCCGCTTCTGGCACGCAACGGACAGGCTACGTGGTCATTGGGTCTGCTTTGAGCGAACAGCAGAAGCTCATAAATGGGTTTATTCTCATCAGACCGGGGTACACACAGGATTCGTGTGACCCCGGTATTGAGGTCAGTCCAATAGTTTAGGGACGTGCTGCCTAATACCGCTACACCAGTCATTTATGGACATGCTAGGCACTTTAGTTAGATGCGTAACATGACAAGCTTGATGTAGCGGCATATGGCAACGAAAACACCCCACTATCTTGTCTCACAAGGGCTGGCCAAAATTTCGCGCCGCTATTTAGCTTTGATTAGCTGTATTAGCTCAGACCCTTTGCAGCGAACCTAGCTTTTAACGAACTTGTTACCCAGTGAAACAAACCCGTTAATTTCAGCATCGGTTGCTTTCTGAAGGCTTGGGTATAGCTCTCTTAACTGCTCATTAGTTATGCTTGCGGCCTTTGCTCTGCTTAAAGTACCGTGCCCCTCGAGGAGCCGTGCGGTACCAAAGGGGTCGGTGAAGAGTTGTCTTATCGTTACTAAAGACATGCTATTATTTTTTTGAATCAAAATTTCTATGGAGATAACGCCACATTGCAGCGGCTCATCCGCTGCAATAGTTTGTTAGAGCTATACATCATCTTGGGTATCTATTACGCCAAATCGACTAATATATTCTTTTAGCAGAGGATCTATAAAACTGTATACGCCTCTATCCACTTGCGATATGATATCCCTCTTTACAAGGTTCCCCATGTTTGCGCTATATTGATTTTGTTCATACCCTATTTCATTTGAAATATAACTTAAGGGAACATTAGCTCCTTCGAACTTTGCCATCGCCCTTAATATCTCCTGATACTTTCCCGACCCAGCTGCTTGTAACGATGAAGCCAGTTTATTTTTTCTAAGTGTTTCGATTACCTCGTTCTTTGCATTTTCAAAATCATTAGAGTCTAAATGATTGTCGGAATCTGATTTTAATAACTGGCTACCTAATAGATGCACTGGCTCAGGATAGCCAGCGGAGAGTCTAAATACGCTTTTGATCACTTCTGCATCATAGGTACATTTAACCGCGTTGAATCCTGTTTTAAGAATTTCATCAGCCTCTGACTCTTGAAGTTTCGGCAGCGGCACATCCTTGAAGGTTCTATATATAGAAGCATGTTCTTCTTCAAGGTTTTGAATCGCTCCGGTAATCCCCGCTGCAAAGAAAGCAATATTCTTAACTTTATCACGAGACAATTTCTCGGCCGAAAGTTTGAAAAAAGTAGCAACTCCAGAATCAGGTCTAACTCGATCAAGCTCATCAAAAAACAATATTACACCTGATTTACCTTTATCTTTAGCTTGATTCGATACTGTAGTTAAGTCTGAACAAAACTTTTCTGATATCTCGCTAATCGTAGCTACAGAAGAATCTTTTCCCCCTACTTTCAATATCCCCGCAATATTCAACTCGAGTTTAAGGCCATTAAAAACACTCTTAAACCTGTTTTCTAATTGCTTTAAAATTCCTGAAGCTAAAATAGAAGGATTTTGATCAGTTGAGCAATCATGCCAAGCGCAGATAAAATCAAATTTATCAACACCCGGATCTATATTCAGGCGATTGAGTAAATTCATATCACCTTCAGAAATATTCTTAACCTGAGTTAGTACTGAACTTTTCCCTATCCCTCTATCGCCGGTAATAATCGTATGCCTGGGCTGATTATTAGAAAGCTGGAAGAGAGAATCTACTACACTATCCATTTGGGTTCTACGCCCTGAAAACCGATCAGGTGAATCTATAGGTAAGTCAGGAGTGAATGGATCTATATATCTTTTTTTCATTTATCTTCCTTTGTTCAAGTTTCAACCCCAAATAACTCTAACGTCTTAGTATTTATGCGCTGCTTGAAGGGCATAAATCGATTGTTGGACTTGGCTGCTGCCACATCAGTGTCAATTGATATAAATGATGCTATAGGAATTTGCTTTTTTGCGGTAGCATTTTTTATGCAGTTTGATGAGTAATTACGTGATATTGTTTTAGCTTTCTCACTCTTTAACGCTTGCGCTTGACTCACTATTGACCTGCTCCCCATTAATCATATCAGACTGATGTTAGTACTTCCGCTTTTGGCACAAAGCGGACCGCCTGGAGTGCCACAAGGTCTGCTATGAGCGAGGAGCAGACGTTGAGGGCTATAAGAAGACTACTTATTGTTAGTCGGCTTCAACACAAGCGTGCCGTAGTGTGCTTCGCGGTGACAGTTCGGACAGAGTGCAATAGCATTTTCAACAGAGTCCTCTCCACCGTTAGCAAGCCACTCCACATGATGCACTTCAAGATACGGTCTACCATCTTCCCGCTTGAATGGTGCGTCACGTAGGCAGCTTTGACACTTACCTCCAGCTAAGGCTAATACCTCTGCTACAACGAGTGGATTACGCTTGAAGGTATAGCTCTTTATAATGACCCTTTCTGGCGTGGTGTTGGCTGTAGCCAGCTTCTCTCTACGTTGTTCTGAGGTAAGTTGAGACGCTGTTTCTATGGCCTTTTCAAACTCACTTTTAACCGGACGTGTTAGCCATTTGCCGTCTGAAGCTTCATAGATTTCAAACACACCATGAAGTGCGGAATCATAGACCTCGAAAACGTTTCCGCGCTTGAAAAGTCGATCATATTCATGGTGGCGATGGGTGGCATCATCTGTTCGTCTGGCTGTCCTGTTAAAACTCCAGTGACCACGATTGCAGTTAACTGCGTTAACTATCAGATTCAAATAAGTATTGTCTTTGTAATGTGGAAATCTTTTCTTTAAAATTGCATCGACCTGAGCAGCCGTAGCCTTTCCAGCAAACTCGTTTTCAACTATCTCAGCGGTTGTTATGCGGATTGGTTTATCACCATAAACATACTTACGAGCCATTTCTCTATTCCTTGAAAAGTTCTGGAAGGTGTTGCTGAAGCATAGGCGCGGTGAACATCTTTGACCTGCTCCCAGCAAACTAACATAGCATGATGTAAGCAAGTTTCGCTCCTGGTACAAAGGTTACTTATCTGATAAAAAACAAAGCTATTTTCATGTGATTAGCATTATAATTTGATTATCTAGCTAACTCATTTAAATTCTTTTTTTAGTAAGGCATAAACAAATGTATTGTCATATTTTTCCTCGCCTTCATCCGTAATAAATGAAACAAACTCTTTAAAACAACCCTCTTGTCGCATCCCAAGGCGGGAACACAATCTTTGTGAGGACAGGTTGTAGTCTTCAACGTATGCGTAGAGGCGTCTTGCTTGTTTGACATTAAACAAATATTTAAACAGGGCCCCAACTGATTCTGTTGCATACCCGTACCCTTCATAGCGCTGATTAAAGTGCCAACCTACGGACCACGTATTAGCATCTGGCTCGCCACTATTTTCTGCAAACAGATGGCCAATAACGAGGTCGGAGTCTTTTAGGCAAACAGCAAATTGGCTTGGATCATTTGCTCTTCTGCATACTTCTTCTACGGCATCCTCAACTGAGTTGAGCATTTCGTCCTGAAAACAGGGAGTGCGAGGGGAGGAAAGATAGTCCAGAAGTGCTAAAGCATCACTCTCTTTAAATGAACGAAGAATGAGTCTGGGCGAAGATGTTATTGTCATGGCTTATCGATTCCATTAAAAGATTAGTTATATGCTGCTGATTTAATGAAGAATTTATTGGGTGGATAACACTTGCTTCGACATTACCGTCCACTGTCTCGTTTGTAAACAACATAATCATAATTTAACAATTCGTGCTGTTAAGGCGTTGATCAAACTTCTCCATAAGTGTACTGTATAAATATACAGCTTTTGCGGTGGAGGCGCTTATGAAAGTTGAATTAACCATTGATCGTACTAAAGAACTTCCAGAGGGTGCAGTCCCGGCACTTGAGAGAGAATTATTAAAACGGATCCAGAGTCAGTTCGATGAGTGCAGTCTGATTGTGCGTCGTGCAGGTTCCGATGGGTTAAGTGTTTACGGTGGCGAAAAAGAAGCTAAGAAAAAGGTTGAGGAAATCCTCCAGCAGACCTGGGAAAGTGCAGACGACTGGTTTTATTGAAACAGCATGCAGAAATTTTCCAGATTGGAGGGGAGATTGGTGGAACAAAAAGAAGAATTACCTAACAAGGGCTATGCGGTCATCAGATGCAACGATGGGGTTATCGTTGCGCGACTGCACTCATTTCCTGATAGTGGTCGCGCGCTCATGTACAGACGTGGGGATGAAGTATCATTTATGCCGTTACAGGATGATGAGATAGTAGGAACACCGACACTCTTTACGCAGATGCTTGAACGGGCTGGTTATCGCGTTTCCAAGAATTCTGTTACACTCCCGTCATAGGCCTGAACACCCTATACCTGCTGCGCCACTGGAGAGAAACCATGGCGCAAACACCAAACCCGAATAAATGCCTACTGACCCCTCAACGGGCCAGCATTTTTCTTTTGATGTCACTCCTGCAGGAGGCGGCATGAAGAAAAGCTGGTTCACTCACACCGGGCTGACAACCGAAGAAGCCAATGAACTGGTGGCTCGCTACAAGTCTAAAGGCGTCCCCGTCGAGAAAAGCCTCGATATTGACCCTCGTCTTTGGATAGTCAGCGCATTACTACCTCAGCAAAAATCCTCAGCTAAGACAGCGCAAAGTATGCGTTCCCGGGCATGGGGGTGATCGTGACAGTCTACAACATCCTCCCGATGGGTAAGCCACGCATGACGCGTGCAGACAAATGGAAAAAGCGCCCTGAAGTTATGCGTTACCGGGCCTTTTGCGATCACGTCCGGCTGCTGGGCATTTACATGCCAGAGTCAAATTCACACGTTACCTTCGTTCTTCCGATGCCTAATAGCTGGAGCAAAAAGAAGCGCGCAGAGATGAACGGGCAGCCCCATCAGGGTAAACCCGATCTTGATAACCTGATGAAGTCTTTGATGGATGCGCTCTTCGAAGACGACACGCATATATGGGATTCAAGGATAACAAAGCTCTGGGGCGAGAACGGGCAGATCATTATCAGGGAGAGCGAGTGATGCGTGCGCTTCTTCAACCTGTGATTGCACGGGAGCTGGGTGTCGTACTTTTGAAGCCAGGAAGAGAGCTGATGGAGTTGTTCACCGCAGGTAGAGTATTAATCGAGCGCCAGCCAGAAAGTATGGCTGGATATCAAACTGGTCGCGTTTCGGACGCGCGGCAGCCACTGGCTGAAAACGAGCAGCTGCGAAGCTTCTTTCTGAATGAAAAGGTCCTGACTGCAGCTGGTGGTATAAGTGGGCTTGATTACTGGTTGCTAAAGCACGGCGCCGGAAATTGCCAGTTCGCTCACAGTGAATACCACTATCACGAACTAACCATTATGCACCATGAGCCTGGCTCCATCCTGCTTTGTGGCTATTGTGATAACCACTTGCGAGAGCAGCGTACTGAAGCACTGGCAGAGCTGGCACGCAGAAATGTAATTGCCTTTGTTCTGGATTCGGTTCGTATTTCACTCGCTATCGACAAAAGCCGCGAGATTTCCCTCGCTGAACTCTGCTGGTGGGCAGTTCGTAAAGGGGTTACGGATGCACTTCCAGAATCCTGCGTTCGTGAAGCGCTTCGTTTACCTCAAGAAAGCAAGATTGGTCGTGAAAGCGATATTACGCCTTCAGTATCGGCCACCAGCATCCTCGGGGAATTAGTTTCATCCGCTGACCTGCCTGATGCGCTGACCGAACCTCTGGTGGGGGTGATGGTGGATCCGGCGCCGCCTCAGTCTTTCATGCGTCGACCAAAGCGTCTTCGCTGGGAAAGTCGCGATTATCTGAATTGGGTGAAAACACAGCCCTGTGAATGCTGCCAGCAGCAATCAGACGACCCACATCACTTAATCGGATGGGGGCAGGGTGGCATGGCGACAAAAGCGCATGACATCTTCTCCATACCACTTTGCCGAAAGCATCACACCGAACTGCATAACGACCGACTGGCATTCGAGCGCAAATATGGCTCGCAGCTGGAAATGATCATTAGAGTGCTGGACCGGGCCTACGCGCTCGGCGTTCTGGCGTAAGGAGCGAACAGGATGACACCACGTCAACGCCGTAATCATATTGAAGCGCTGGGTAAAGCAGCGAGTGCGCCGCGTAAAAGCTGGCTGGGTAAAAGCATGCTTCTTACAGGTATTCAGTCGGCATGGATCAAATCATTGCTGACAACATGGGGCGAGGGGGTAAGCGGTGGAACAGCCCCACGATTGCCTCGCGCTCATGCATGCTGGGATGTTCTTAAGGGCGGGCGATGGTCGGATAAGGCATTGTCTCGCTTTACAGCTGCACTGGAACAAGCTCGAGCAGAGGGATTCAGAGGGCCGCAGGCGTTAAATCGTGCTCACGCAATTTTGTGGCCACAGCCCGCCACCAGCATCATTGATGAAGCTATGCACGATGATGACGTTGATTTTGTCGAGCAGTCAGTGCTGCAGGCGCTTGATGTAAATGACCCGGTTTATATCGTCGGTCTGCAGTATTACACCACACGCAAAAAAATCTCAGACATTACGCGGGAACTACAGTCTATCGCACCGTGGCTAACGGACTGGGAGGCCAGAAAACGAGTTCGCTGGTGCCTGGAGATATTCAGGGCGAAGGTCTTTTTATCTACGCGGAAACTCCTGGCTGAGCAGAGCTGAATGATTGGGTTTTAACTTTTTGTGCTCTAATTCTATTTATATATTGAAAACGAGCCATGAATTTAGATAATTCATTCATGCTTGGCAGAGCTGCGCCGCGATGGCAGCGAACTTAAGCGACAATTTGAAAATAACAAAAGCCCCGCCAGTAGGGGCTTTTGCTTTACGGCGATACGACAGGGGTATTCGCGAAGGTGTATTGCACCAGTACCCCTGTCATATCGCCGAACTAACCAGACATATTCGAAGTAAAAAAAATTTTAAGGGCCCTGTGCTGCAAGCTATGGTTTATCTCTTGTGTTGACAGTTTGTTGATCCAGTTTGAATTAAACTGCGTACAATAAATGAACAGGGAGAATGTATTGTTAAAGATACTCAAAACGCTGGCGTTGGTAATCTGTTTTGTGGTTAGCTGTGCAATGTACTTTCATCTCTATCTAGTGATGAATAAGGATTGTATTGGGAATACCACAGAAGAGGTGACCTATGGGCGTCTGGTTGATTGCCCTGATACTGATTGCCAGCCTTATAGCTGGAGTTGTTATTTACATTGATGTTATCTCGGATTTCATTGCCGATGCCAATTTCCTTCACCTTCCTTAGATGTTTTTGCGTGAGCGCTGCTTTTTTGCAAAATTGCTGTGTGAAAATACTGACCCTTGGGTTCAGCGCTCATCCAAAAGCATCTCGTCAAAATCCAACTAACCGGGATGGTTTGTTGGATGAGGAGCCTCAAATTCAAATAGCCTCGCTTCGGCGAGGTTTTTTCATTTGTAAGACCTCCATCAGGTGGCGATGTCTAATCCCATTGACCGAAGGAATAAGTTCAGCGTAATTTATTTCTGTGGTGAATCCTTTCTAAGCGAAAGGGCGTTCCAGTCGACTGCTATCTGCAGGTATGCGCGCGGCTTTGCTGACTGGGGTAGAGTCACCGGGAGGCACCCGGCACCATGACAACAATAATACAAGCTTCAAATTCCTTGAGAGCCTGCCATAAAAAGCAGGCCTTTTTTTATGGTTTTGCAAACTGCTGCTACTCTTTGAGTTGTGGGAAGTAACTGAATGCCCTGTGGTTCTCCTGGACCGATAGTGAATCAGCCGATACAGCTTCACTCCTGAGCATAGGCCTTACTCACACCTACCTTACAAATAGTCAACTCATTAGCCCGCCTTCAAAAGCGGGCTTTTTTTATTCTCACGACAGCACCCGCATAGAGCGAGGTGAGAGCATGTATCGAATGGACAAAATAACTACTGGCATTTCCTACGGCGCATCGGGAGGTAGTGCCATTTACTGGTTTAGAAGACTTCTTGACGGTTACTCCCCAGAGCAGTGGGCGGCTATAGGTGTGATCGGTAGTTTACTGTTCGGCTTGCTCACCTTTCTCACCAACCTCTATTTCCAAATCAAAGCAGACCGTCGAAGAGCTGCGCGAGGTGAATGATGTCTAATAAATCAAAACTCAGCGCAGCAGTGCTGGCACTAATCGCATCAGGTGCATCTGCTCCACTCATTTTTGACCAGTTCATCAGCGAGAAAGAAGGCAATGCGCTGGTGGCCGTTGTTGATCCGGGTGGGGTCTGGTCTTTATGTCACGGCGTGACCGTCATCGATGGCAGGCGTGTTGTTAAAGGCATGACGGCCACTGAAGAACAATGTCGCAAGGTTAACGCTATTGAACGCGATAAGGCATTAGCCTGGGTTGATCGCAATATCAAAGTGCCTCTGACAGAGCCACAAAAGGTAGGCATTGCGTCCTTCTGCCCGTACAACATTGGTCCCGGGAAATGCTATCCATCGACATTCTACCATCGCATCAACGCTGGTGACCGTAAAGGGGCATGCGAAGCAATCCGCTGGTGGATTAAAGACGGTGGCCGTGATTGCCGACTAACCAAAGGCCAAAAGAACGGCTGTTACGGTCAGGTCGAGCGGCGCGTCCAGGAAAGCGCACTGGCATGCTGGGGGATAGATCAGTGAACCGCCTTACCGCCATTATCTCCGCGGTGTTGGTGTGCCTGATTGTCTGCCTTGGCTGGCTGGCAATGCACTACCACAACGCTGCCAGTCAGCAGCAGACGCGCGCAGAAACCGCAGAGCAGCAGATTAACGCCGCTGAGTCAGTGACCTCTAACGTCCTGACCAACATGACCATTTTCAACACCATCTCCGAGGTCAACCAGCATGCAAAAGAGCAGATCGCACTGGACGCATCGGGAGCATCGGCAGATATCAAGGTTGCTGTTGCGAACGATGATTGTGCTCGCCGCCCTGTTCCTGATGGCGCAGTTAAGCGGCTGCAGCAATACGCGGACGGTTTACATCAAGGTGCCGGTGGTGCCGCTTCCGGCAAACCTCACGGCTGAGACGCCTTACCCGGCTATCCTGGATCCGATGTCATGGGGGCAAAGTCTGGACCTGAATGTCAGCCTGCTTTCTGCGCTTGGGCAGTGTAACCGCGACAAGGCCGACATAAGGCAGGCTGAGAAAGCAAGAGCCAGCCAATAAAGGCACTTCAGTAGTTCTTCACTGAGTGCCTTAGATTTCTCATCCAATTTCGGCAATTAGTTGTGTAAATCGGGCCTCAGCCTCTTGGAGGGTATAGCAAGAAATATTACCCTCAAATTTTAGTTTTGTCCCATCGCTACGAACCCAGATATTCGCAACATCATGTTTGAGGATATCGCCGATCTCAAACGCAACATCCTCTGGTGCGCGTGCCGCAGAAAAATACCTGCCTCCGTCGCTCTCGAAGAGATAAACGACTAAATGTGCGTGGTCAATCGCATGCTTCTTGATAACAACGTAATGCATTACATCAACCATTAATCCTCCTTGGTAAAGATGTGATTCCTTGACAGGAATGATTTCTCTGTAGGAGCTACTTCGGATAGTGGCAGCCATTACAAAGCTCGCCTGCTGGTGGGCATGTCGTGCTGTAGAGCGTCTAGTTGCCGACTGTTAAGCATTACATCAGGCCCTGTGTAGATGCCTGCAATACAAAGTAAGAATAGCTCGTTCATTCTTCGTTTGTATATATGTTATAACTTCGGAAACATTTAGTAAGGAGCGCAGAATGAGTAAGTTTTTATGTTTCCTCGTATTATTCCTGGTGGGATGTCAGGGGCCAAAACAACAAACATTAACACCAAAGCAGAGACAGGAGTTCCCCATAATCAATCAATGGGCTGTAAAATTTAAAGAGGCAGTTGAAAGTAGATTTCCATATGCCAGTAGATATGTCGGAGATACATGCACTATCCGTGTTCATCAGCCGAAAGGAACAAATAAAATCACCAATATGCATGTAGTAGAAGGGAACCCGGAATTGTGTAAAGCGGCAGTTAAAGCTATACAGACCGCCAGTGATGATGGTTTATTACCCCTTACGCCGGAGCTTATCGGTGAGGAGTTTCCGTTGGATTTCAAACCATAGACGCGTCTCAGAACCACTATAACTTTTGTATTGCCTTCGCCATCGCAATACAGCAGACATTCACGGAGTGCCTGTGATAATGCTTTCAGAAGAGTATACGCTGCCTTATCATACAGTTTTTATAACTGTATGATAAGGATGCTTATGTTGTATTTTCTAGTGTGGGAGATTTACTCCGCTGATTGGATTTTAGTAAAGAAGGGGAATGTCTTCCTTCGATTAGAAGAGGGGCAGGATATAGACTCTCAGGTTTTGTTAACTGAGATGGGTATTGCTGAAGCAAACAACGTCAGCCGTCGCCAGTGTGTTGTTACCTCAATCCAGCCAATCCAAAAACTCGAAGCATAACTTTATCCTCATTGGCCACTGGCATCCGCTGGTGGCATTTTTAATGCGCATCGCACGCGCATATCAAAGAAAGTCTTGCAGCTGTGAGCCTGGGCAAACCGTTAACTTTCGGCGGCTTTGCCGTGCATTAGAGCTTTACTAAACAGCATTCAGTATTATCCTAATAGCTCTTTAATAAAAGGAGTTAGGCTTATGAGAATCCTCTGGGCTATTTGTGTTGTTTTCGGGGCTATTGGTTTTGTTCAAGGTATCGTTGGGGTTTTCGGCGCTGTCAGCGCACCTCAGCAAGCAGCAGGAGCAGCCATGGGAGTTGCCTGGGCAGTAATTCCTTACTGCATTGTCCGAGCCATACAGCAGATGCGGCCGCAGGAAGTAGTGATTAAAAAAGAAGATTGATTGTCATTATCCATATCAAACCTAGCCTCGCGTAAGCGGGGCTTTTTAATGTGCATCGTACGTGCAGATCGAAGAAGGTCTTTCAGATGTGAGCCTGGCCACTGCGGCGAAGCCGCGCTGCATGATATGGCCTACATTCAGCAATGCGGAATAGACGTTTAGATGTCAAAATTATTGTTGGTGAATGCATGTAAATGATAATCAATATCATTATGGGTCCTTTCCGGCAATCCGCCCTGTTACGGGGCGGCGACCTCGCAGGTTCTCGCTATTTATGAAAATTTTCAGGATTTTGCCTTTTCCGTTCTTCTTCTTGCTAAGTATCTGTCTTTGCTGGGTATAACCCACCACAAGAAAGGAAGTGTTAAAGCCTGGTAGTAGTCATTTTACCCGGCATGGTTTCCTTACCCTGTGTTTCGCCTGGAGTTCGTCATGGAGGTCAATAAAAAACGCCTTTCAGAGATTTTTGATGTCAGCATCCGCACGATCCAGAACTGGCAGGATCAGGGAATGCCAGTTGCGCGCGGTGGTGGAAAAGGTAATGAAGTGCTTTATGACTCTGCCGCCGTAATCGAATGGTATTCCGCCCGTGATGCAGCGATAGAAAACGAAAAGCTGCGCAAAGAGGTTGAACAGCTGAGAGTTGATTCAGAATCAGACCTTGTGCCTGGCACGATTGATTATGAGCGCCATAGGCTTACCCGAGCCCAGGCTGATGCTCAGGAACTAAAAAATGCAAAAGAGTCCGCTGAGGTGGTGGAGACCGCATTCTGCACGTTCGTGCTGTCGCGGATAGCCGGAGAAATTGCCAGTATCCTTGATGGAATACCTCTGTCGGTTCAGCGGCGCTTTCCGGAACTGGAAAATCGACATATTGATTTCCTCAAGAAGGACATCATAAAAGCCATGAACAAAGCAGCTGCGCTGGATGAAATGATACCGGGGTTGCTGAGTGAATATATCGAACAGTCAGGTTAAGGGGCTACAGCACTCCGCGCGCTCGGGGCTCCGTTCGTTGTACCGGCCAGAACCGCAAACGGCGGTTGAGTGGGCAGACGAAAATTATTACCTTCCAAAAGAGTCTGCTTATCAGGAAGGGCGCTGGGAAACGCTGCCGTTTCAGCGTGCGATAATGAATGCGATGGGTAATGACTATATCCGCGAGGTCAATGTCGTTAAGTCTGCCCGAGTAGGCTATTCAAAAATGCTGCTCGGCGTGTATGCGTATTTCATCCAGCATAAACAGCGTAACTCGCTTATCTGGTTACCTACCGACGGTGATGCAGAAAACTTCATGAAATCCCATGTCGAACCGACAATCCGGGACATCCCCTCACTGCTGGCGCTGGCGCCCTGGTACGGTAAAAAGCACCGGGACAACACGTTGAGTATGAAACGTTTCTCGAATGGGCGAGGTTTCTGGTGTCTCGGTGGTAAAGCTGCAAAAAACTACCGTGAAAAATCTGTTGATGTGGCGGGTTATGACGAGCTGGCGGCATTTGACGATGATATCGAGAAAGAGGGCTCTCCAACGTTCCTGGGGGATAAACGTATTGAAGGGTCGGTCTGGCCTAAATCGATACGAGGATCCACACCCAAAATTAAAGGGGCATGCCAGATTGAACGTGCCGCCAAGGAGTCAGAGCATTTCTTGCGCTTCTATGTTCCCTGCCCACACTGTGGGGAGGAGCAGTTCCTTAAATTCGGCGATAAAGAGACGCCATTCGGGTTCAAATGGACGCCGGGCGATCCTGCCAGCGTTATATATTTGTGTGAACACAATGCATGCGTAATTAAACAGCAGGAGCTCGATTTTTCGCAGGCGCGGTACATCTGTGATGAAACCGGGATCTGGACGCGCGACGGACTTTGCTGGTTTTCATCATCGGGTGCCGAAATTGATCCCCCTGACAGCGTAACCTTTCACATCTGGACGGCCTATAGCCCTTTCACTACCTGGGTGCAAATCGTCAAGGACTGGATCAAGACCAAAGGCGACACGGGAAAACGTAAGACGTTCGTCAACACAACGCTTGGTGAAACGTGGGAGCCTAAAATTGGTGAGCGTCCTGATGCTGAGGTGATGGCCGAACGTATTGAGCACTTCGGAGCCAGGGTGCCGGAGCGCGTGGCCTATCTTACTGCCGGTATTGACTCCCAGCTTGACCGTTACGAAATGCGTGTCTGGGGCTGGGGGCCTGGCGAGGAAAGCTGGCTTATCGACAAAATTATCATTATGGGTCGCCATGATGATGAATCCACGCTTCTGAGGTTGGATGAGGCGATCAACAAAACCTATCCGAGGCCTAACGGCGTTGAGATGCTTATTTCCCGCATCTGCTGGGATAACCGCGCTCCTGTATGTAGAAGTGGACAGCAGCCAGTTCAACGGCAGCGCGCCGAAAGTGACCTGTAAGATAAAAGGTAAGCTGATTAAGGTTCCGGATAATTACGATCCGATAACCCGAACCTATTCTGGTTCATGGTCCGGCGGGTTCAAAATGGCCTGGTCCAATAACCCTGCCTGGATCTTTTACGATCTGGTTCTGGATGAAATTTACGGCATGGGCACGCGCGTGGATGCGTCCATGGTGGATAAGTGGGCGCTGTATTCAATCGCCCAGTACTGTGACGAAATGGTTTCCGACGGGGCCGGTGGCACCGAACCGCGTTTCACCTGCAACGTTTTCATTCAGAGCCAGGAGGACGCCTGGCGGGTACTTAACGATCTCGCCGCGGTATTTCGTGGAATAACGTTCTGGGGCAACGATCAGATTTATGTCCAGGCAGACGTCCCGCAGGACGATGTTGACTGGGTTTATAACGCCTCAAACGTTATCGATGGGCTGTTTACCTATGCGGGCGGTTCATACAAGAATCGCTACAGCTCCTGCCTCGTGTCCTGGTCAGATCCGCAGAACCATTACAGCGATACCGTTGAGGGGGTCTACGATTCGGCGCTTGTAGAGCGTTACGACGTCCGGCAGGCGTCCCTGACCGCAATCGGCTGCACCTCGCAAAGTGAAGCGCACCGGCGCGGTCGCTGGGTATTACTCTCCAATGCCAAAGACGGCACCGTATCGTTTGGCGTGGGGCTGGACGGTTACATCCCGCTGCCCGCTGAAATTATCGGGGTCGCCGATCCTTTCCGCTCCGGCAAGGAGAACGGGGGACGCATAAGGGCGGTCAACGGTCGCGAGATTACGCTGGATCGGGAAATAGACTATTCGGCAAAAGACCGGCTGGTGGTTAACCTGCCAGATGGAAAGGCCCAGACGCGGACAATCAGCGCTGTGAGCGCAGATAGAATAACGGTGACGGTGGCTACAGCCTTCAGTCAGGCACCTGCCGCTGGTGCTGTGTGGGCGATAGACAGTGATAACCTCGCGATACAGTACTTCCGGGTCACTTCAATCGCGGCCAACGACGACAGCACAGGCGGTTTTACGATTACGGCCGTTCAGCACGATCCAAACAAATACCGTTACATCGATGACGGCGTTCGGATCGAGTCGCCCCCGATCACCGTCACGCCGATAAGCGTCCTGTCTGCGCCGAAGAATATCGTGGTTACTGAGAGCGATCATGTGTCTCAGGGGCTGACGGTGGCAAGCCTTGACGTGTCATGGGACAAGGTTGAGGGCGCAATCCGGTACGTTGCCCAATGGCGCAAGGATAACGGGGACTGGATCAACGTTCCGGTTACCAGCGCGCAGGGGTTCTCGGTTCAGGGCATTTATTCAGGCAGCTATGATGTGCGCGTCCGGGCGCTGAATGCGCAGGATACGTCGTCACCATGGGGATACGCCGAAACAACGTATCTTTCCGGAAAAACGGGAAAACCGGGTACCCCGCTAAACTTCCTGGCGACCGAAGATGTGGTCTGGCATATCGACCTGACCTGGAAATTTCCCGATGGCTCAGGCGACACGGCCTATACAGAGATTCAGCGCGCCACAACTGCCGACTACGCCAATCCTGAACTACTGGTCCTGGTGCCGTACCCGGCTGCAGATTATCAGCATGGCCCCATGCCTGCTGGCGTTCATCAGTGGTACCGGGCCCGCCTGGTTGACCGCATTGGTAATCAGAGTGATTGGACCGACTGGGTTCGCGGCATGTCAAACGATAACGCCGATGATTATCTGGGTGATATCGCAGACAATTTCCTAACCTCTGCCGACGGGGAACGCCTCACCGGTGACATCGATACCAACATTGAGGGAATACTGCAGAACGCCCTGGCGAACCACGGAACAGTTGAGCACCAGTGGGCACAGTACGGGGAAGTGCGTGCCGATATCCTGGTTGTTAAAACGACCATTGCTGAAGTTGATCAGGCAATGGCCGAACTTTCGACGCAGGTGCAGGCGCAGATTGAGGATGTTACCGCTTCCCTGGAAGACAAGCTTACAGCTGTCGTAGATGCCTCCGGTGCTTCGGCAATCTACACCCTCAAAACGGGCGTGAGAATAAACGGGGTGATTTATAACGCCGGGATGTCTATTGCAGTGCTTGCAGAGGCAGGGAAGCCGGTAGTCACGCGGGTTGGTTTCAACGCTAACCAGTTCGTGCTGATGAGCGGCAGTGGTGATACCCAGTATTCGCCGTTCGCGGTGGTAAACGGTCAGGTGTTTATCAGCTCAGCGTTTATTCAGGATGGCACGATCACCAATGCCAAAATCGGTAACTTTATCCAGTCCAACAATTATGTTGCAGGGTCTGTCGGGTGGAGGCTGGATAAATCAGGAACATTTGAGAACTACGGTTCGACAACTGGAGAGGGAGCCATGAAACAGACAAACCAGACAATCAGTGTGCGTGACGCCAACAATGTGTTGAGGGTGCAGATCGGCAGAATCACGGGAACATGGTAAACATTGGGCCTGAGGTGGGGCCTTTTTTTAGGATGAACAGCGATGGCTCATTACGGTGTTGAAACCTGGGACGCCTCAGGCAGGGTGAACAACTATGGAATTAAGCCTGTCAGTGTAAGCGGCTACCTACAGTTGGCCCAGAATGAAAAAACAGGCTCTTACTCCGTAGTGCTTCCACCGGGGTGTAAGCTTACTTATTTTCAGATCATGAACGGCGATCAGTGGGGAACGAGTCGGAGGAAGATCACTATTTCAGGTGGGACCGCAACGGTATCGGCAGTAGGCGATACCGACTACTCTGCAGGGACTGAGCCTGCGGCCGCGGCGTATCTCATTTTCCAGATCGAGAGGGCATAAATGGCGCAGTATGGCGTTTTACTGACGACGACGGCCGGAGAAGTATGGGTCACCGCTAACAGTTCGCCTATTTCGTTGCAGGCACGGAAGACAGCAGAACTACAGGGGACATCGGGTTTCAATACCAAAGTGACGCACACATTTCCCTCAGGTCAGCCCGTTGTCGCCTTTGTTCATTGCACGGTTGAGGTGGAAATCACCCAGACGATAAGCGGGAACACCATCACTATTGATTTCCTCAGACCAAATGCAACCGGCACAGCGTACGTTTATTTTTTCTCTATTTTCCCACAGACAAAGCCAGACTACGGGCTGGCCGTCTGGGATGCGTCAGGGACGCTTATTTTGACAAACGAAACGCGGACACTCAGTGATGTGGTAACCCTCGGTACTGCCGGGATAGATGCAAGTTCAGGCTATAACATCAATACCACGCTGGCGGGGAAATGGGCCTGTATGCCTGCCATGCTGGGTTTGATTACTGGAGTGATATCGGCTGGCGGCCAGCCGCAGCCCTACTCGGCGATATACAAGAGCATGGCGAAACTTGAGGGAGGCAACACACGAATATTCGCCAGACCACAAACAACGCCCAGCGGAAGCCTTCAGAACGTCGCGTATTCGAATCTGAGAAACGTGATTATGGCTATCAACTGCGTCAACTACGATTGATCGTTTTCGGCGATCAATTATGTTTTATTGATCTACAAAATCAATTATATCCCTTTGATTCATCTTGTTATTGTTTAACCTCTTGAATACCCTGGGATATAACCACTATGAAATACATGATTCTCTGCCTGGCGGTGGCTGTATTGCTCTCCGGTTGCGCTGGCGTTCTTCAGAAGCAGCAACCGATATGTACCGGAACGGCTCTGATCGGGGGACAGGGAAACATCGTCCAGATTTACGGAGTGCGCAAGCAAAGTAACCAGACCCAGTACCGCGCCGGTTACCCCTTTAACTGGTCATGGGTCAGCGCAAACACGTTCAGTAGTACCACCTGTCAATAACTCAAACATTTTTGAATAAACCCCGCTCCGGCGGGGTTTTTTATTGCCCGAAAGGAGCGCATATGTCTGCAGGAACTATCAATCTGACAAATGGGTCCGCTGTTGTTGGCGGTGCCGGAACCTCATTCGCAACCGAACTCGCCGCAGGTGATTTCATTGTTTCGACTGTGGGCGGTGTGCCGTATACATTGCCCGTAAAATCGGTTGAGAGTAACGTGCAACTTACGCTGGTCAGCAGCTTTACTGGGCCAACGCAATCGGACACGGCCTGGTCAGCAGTTCCCCGCGTGGCGCTGAACATGGTCACTGCCGCGCTGGTGGCGCAAAGTGCTGAAGCATTGCGTGGACTGAATTACGACAAACAGAACTGGCAAAGTATTTTTTCTGGAAACGGCAATGTAACAGTAACTTTGCCGGATGGGACGAAATGGACGGGACCAGCATGGAATAGCATTACCACTATTCTCTCAGGCAAGGCGGCAAAAGGTGCAAACGATGACATTACCTCGCTAAGCGGACTTACGACAGCGCTGTCTCTGGAGCAGGGCGGTACCGGTTCGACAACCGAATCAGGCGCTCGCAAAAACCTCGGTTTAGGAAACAGCGCTACCAGGGACGTTGGATCAGCGGCGGGAACGGTCGC
>OKNG01000070.1_pt1 | contig 40265 bp, 38 predicted proteins | sample 1614291 | NCBI WGS metagenome assembly OKNG01 (sample SAMN04436922, study PRJEB24849) | human gut metagenome | biome: human gut; feature: NICU; material: stool | host: Homo sapiens | place: USA: Saint Louis, MO | collected 2012-05-16 | reverse complement strand
ATGCTCACCTTGTTGCATAGCAATTTGAGCTGTTGTTGGTAATGGACGCTCTTCACCAGCTGGAATAAACGCTGAACAATCTCCTATAACAAAGATGTCATTATGACCTTCAATTGTTAAATCTTGTTTATTGATAATACGTCCACGTTTAACACCTTCAAATGATTCTTCCATTAAATGACTTCCACGCACTCCAGCAGTCCATACAGAAGTTCCGGCTTCTAATTGTTGTTTTTCTCCATTGACTTCAACAACGAAACCTTTTTCATTACAAGCGACAATAGGTGTTGCAATTTTGAATTCTACTCCACGGTCTTCTAAATATTTTACTGCATAACTAACTAAGTCGTCTGAGAACATCGGTAACATTTTAGGTGCTGCTTCAACACATGTTAACTTCACTTTACTTTGATCAACACCATATTTACTGCATAATTCAGGAATTCTATCAGTTAATTCACCTAGAAATTCAATTCCTGTAAATCCAGCTCCCCCAACTAAAATAGATAAATCTTTATCATCTTTTTCTTTAGAAGCAGCATAATTTGCGAACTTATCTTCAATGTGACGAGACAACTTACGAGAAGTTAAAACGTTCTCAATTTGGAAAGCATGTTCTTTCATACCATCAATACCAAATGTTTCGCTAACAAAACCTAGTGCAACAACTAAGATATCAAAGTCATAAACACCCTTATCAGTTTCTACACGTTTAGCATTACGATCAATTTTTGTTACCTCAGCAACAACAAAATTCACTTTATTTTTGTTGACAGTTTTCTCAACAGGATACAATAAATCTTCATAATTAATCGTACCGGCAGAAGCTTCATGCAACCAAGTTGATTCATAATGATATTCATTCTTATTAATTAAAGTAATTTCCGCTGCATCAGCAGAAAGTTCTTTTTGTAATTTAGTTACAGTTTGTAAACCAGCATTTTCTTTTGTTTCAGTCACGATATTGCAGCCTTCTGCCGCTTCGTCTAATGTTTCGATATTAATGCTTGGTGCAATAAAGTCATTGTGTAACATTAATAAGGTATAGATTGCTTCGTGTGCACCGGCAGCACCTAAAGAGTGACCGGTCATTGATTTGGTTGAAGAAATAGCAGGGATTTTGTCACCAAATACATTTTTGATTGCACCTAATTCTTTTACATCACCAACCGGTGTTGATGTACCGTGTACGTTGATGTAATCAATTGGGGTATCCACAGTTGCCATTGCTTGTTTCATACAACGCTCAGCACCTTCACCACTTGGTGCTACCATGTCGTAACCATCAGAGGTTGCACCGTAGCCCACGATTTCTGCGTAGATTTTTGCGCCACGTGCTAATGCGTGTTCTAATTCTTCAACCACTACAACTGCACCACCACCTGCGATAACGAAACCATCACGGTCTGCATCGTAAGCACGAGACGCTTTTTCTGGGGTATCATTGTATTTAGTTGAAACCGCACCCATTGCATCGAATTCAGTTGCACATTCCCAAGATAATTCTTCCGCACCACCCGCGAAAACCACATCTTGTTTACCCAATTGAATTAATTCAACTGCGTGACCGATACAGTGTGCAGACGTTGCACAAGCGGAACTGATTGAGTAGTTCACACCACGGATTTTGTAAGGGGTTGCTAAACAAGCTGATACGCTTGAAGCCATGGTTTTAGTTACTGCATAAGGACCAATTGCTTTCACACCGCGTGGACCACGCACTGCATCACAAGCGACTAATTGGTTGTGCGCTGAACCGGTACCTGCACCGATTACAAGACCTGTACGATCATTTGAAACTTGATCTTCTGTTAAACCTGAATCTTCAATCGCTTCACGCATAGAAAGGTATGCATAAGCTGCCGCATCACCCATAAAACGATATACTTTACGATCGATGTGCTCGCTTGGATCAAGTTTGATTGTGCCCGCAACATGGCTACGCATTTTCATTTCAACAAACTCAGGCACTACTTCAATACCAGATTTACCTGCTTTTAATGAAGCCAAAACTTCTTCTTTGTTGTTACCGATACTTGAAATAATACCAAAACCAGTAATTACAGCTCTTTTCATTCTTTATTCCTTATGATTTAGGGGAAATTTAATTCAACTTACAGTTGTTAGCTGAACGCAATTTACTATGAAATAAAAATATTGCAAGCAATAATTCATTTGTTCGACCAGTTAAGTTTTAACCGTCTCAAAATTTCCGTGCTATTATAAAAGAGTTTGATAAGGCAAAAAAGGGCTAACACATGTTCACCATTCAGCACGCAAAAATTCATTTTAACGAAGAGAATACCCCTGTTTCGGATAAATTCGATGACGTATATTTTTCTAATCAAGATGGTTTAGCAGAAACCCATTATGTGTTTTTAGAAGGTAATCAGTTGTGGGAACGCTGGGTTAATTATCAAGAAGTCCACTTTGTTATTACTGAAACTGGGTTTGGCACTGGATTAAATTTCTTTGCGGTGACCACGCTATTCCGTGAGTTTCGTCAGAAATATCCAGATTCACCTTTAAAACGCCTTTATTTTATCTCTTTTGAAAAATACCCTTTGCCACTCGATGCGTTACAACAAGCCCATATAGCCTACACTCAATTTTCTCACCTTGCTCAGCAGTTACAGCAGCATTGGCTTAATCCCATTCAGGGTTGCTACCGTTTTCATTTTAATGAAACCACGTTAGATCTTTGGTTTGGTGATGTGGCTGAAAATCTGCCACAGCTTGGCGATTATATGAATGATAAAATTGATGCCTGGTTTTTAGATGGTTTTGCCCCGAGTAAAAACCCCGATATGTGGAACGAGCAGCTTTACCAGCAAATGTTTCGTTTTACCAAACCACAAGGCACCTTTGCGACATTTACTGCGGCAAGTGCGGTTAGAAAAGGCTTAGAAAATGCAGGCTTTAATATTACGAAACGAAAAGGCTTTGGTAAAAAGCGAGAATGTCTTTCTGGGCAAAAAACTTACGAAAAACTGACCGCACTTTCAGCACCCTGGTTTCATAGTCAGCCAGCCAATCTAAACAAGCAAGATATTGCCATTATTGGTGGTGGAATTGCTTCGCTTTGTACAGCCATTTCATTGGTTAAACGTGGGGCTAAAATCACAATTTATTGCGAAGATGAGCAAACCGCTCTCAATGCATCCGGCAATAAACAAGGCGCTTTTTATCCGCAACTGAGCGATGATAACGATCGCAATATTCGTTTTTATATTCATGCCTTTGCCTATGGTCATCAATTCCTACAATGGGCAATTCAGCACAAAATCGAATTTGAACATGAGTTCTGTGGTGTCGCGCTTTGTGCTTACAATGAGAAAACAGAAAGTAAATTAAATAAAATCGCTGAGCTGAATTTGCCTTCTGATTTATATCAGTCCTTAAGCCAAACTGAATTAAGCGAAAAAGTAGGTTTACCGTTACCTTTTGGTGGTGGTTTTATTCCTCAAGGCGCTTGGCTTGCCCCTCGTCAGTTAGTTCAGCATGCATTTGCCTTTTTGGAGAAACAAGGCGTCCAGATTAAAACATCACAAAAAGTAACCGCACTTTCTCAAACAAAAAATGGTTGGCAAATCACCACAGCTGAAAATGAAACTTTCTGCCATGAAGTGGTTGTTTTAGCAAATGGGCATAAACTCACGGAATTCGAGCAAACACAAAAACTCCTACTCTATCCTGTCCGCGGACAAGTGAGCCAAATTCCGACATCAGAAAACTTGCTTAAACTCAAAACCGTGTTGTGCTATGACGGCTATCTTACGCCAGCAGATCAAGCAAAAACCAGTCATTGTATTGGCGCAAGTCATGTTCGTGATAATGCGACTCGTGAATTTAGCCTAACTGAACAACAAGAAAACCAACAAAAAATTCAGCAAAATATCCCTGAAGAGTGGACAAAAGAAGTGGATACATCGGGTAACCTTGCTCGAATCGGCGTGCGTTGTTCAGTACGTGATCTCACCCCAATGATGGCGGCTGTTCCTCATTTTTCTGCTCAGCAAACACAATATCAAAATTTGTTTAATTTACGACGCCGTAAACAACCAGTAGAACAAGCTGAAAACTACCCTAACCTCTATTTAATCGGCGCATTAGGCTCACGAGGATTAACCTCTGCGCCACTTTTGGGTGAAACACTGGCTTCCTTAATTTATGGCGAGCCCTTACCAATGAGCGAAGATCTGATTCACAATTTGATGCCAAACCGCAGTTGGGTCAGACGCTGGTTGAAAGGTGCAGAGGTGAAATAAAAAAAGTGCGGTTAAAATCAACCGCACTTTTTCTTAATACAAGCTTAAACGTTGTAATCGCTGTCTGGCGATTTCTTTGATTTCATCCTTTTTCGCCGTATTCATAATTTCCAAATAAAGCAATTTGGCCAAACCAATGTTGACTTGTGTTCCAATCCCTTCTTCATACAAACGAGCTAAACGGAATTTTCCTTCATTACTACCCGCATTTGCGGCCTTTTGAAACCATTCAAAAGCTTTGGTAAATTCTTTCTGATTGGTATATATATCTCCTAATGTAAGCATGGCATCAGGATCTTTTGTCGCACTGGTTTCAAATAATTTAATCGCTTGAGCGGTATCTTGTTTCACATAGTTGTTGCCGTTGAAATACATCACTGCCAAATTATTGATAGCCTTAATGCTGCCTCGCTCAGCAGCTTCGCTAAACCACCAATAAGCCAACTCTTTATTTTCATCCACTCCGCGACCTAAATTATAAAGCATCCCTAAATTACTTTGCGCTTGTAAATTACCTTCCAGCGCAAGAGGATACATAATTTCAAAAACGGCTTTCCAATCTTGTTTCTCAGCCAGTTTTTGTGCCTGATCCATTTTTTGCTGATCCGTCATTTGCGCTTTATCGACCAAATCAATGGTTTTCATGGCAAATACTGAACTGCTTAAGGTGAGCGTGGTGAGGACTAAAAGTTTGGCTAATTTCTTCATCTTATAACGTCGCTATCAATAAAATAATCAAAAAAATGGCGGATGTTCCGAATTCTATTAGACCGACTTGCTTCACGGAAAGTTTCTTGGTGGGTAAATAAATCGCACGAATTAACGCCGGCACAAAAGCAAGTGACAAGACATATTGTTGAGTAAACAAGCAACCAAGCACGCAAAGCACATGAAAAATAATAGAGGCTTTGAGATAAAGCGGATTTTTACGTTCACGCATCATTGATTTGACGTAAAGCGTCGTGCCTATAAAAAAGAGACTTGGATACAGTGCTACCCACCAAATTTTCTCGTCAAAAGTGCGGTCAGAAAAATAATAGGATCCCATGCCTGCAAGTGCAAAAATCGCAATACCCGCTAAATCATTGAGAAGATTGCGTTCATCTTTTTTCTTAGTGTAATAGATACTCACCAATACAAAAGGAAACATGGCGGCAATAAAGAAAAGAATTTGCCAATTATAAAAAATGGCAGGAAGCGCAAATAAAAAAGCTGCAACACCATAGATAACGGTCCACTTTTTATATTCCGCCATATTTTTGCCTTTAAAGAGACTAAGCATTGGGTAACTCAGCAAATACATGGTGAACCAAGCTAAAAGCAAAAAGAAATGCGCCCAAACAGGTGAAGCTAATAACATACCGTAAACAAAAGGCAATAATGCCATCACAATAGCGCCATATTGATTCGAAATCAGGAGTTTCATAGTTCTCTTTAGTTGATAAAAATTCTCAGTTATTTTATCCCACAATTTCTTGATTTACAAAGTCTAAAACCGCCTTTAGAATGGAATTATCTTCATCAAAAAGGAGCCATTATGTCGATTCAACGCATTCAACCAAGCAAACGCTTTTCTGAAGTAGTCATTCATAACAATACTGCCTATTTTGCCGGCCAAGTACCGAAAAAAACAGTTAAAGAAAATGCTTACGAACAAACCAAAGAAGTCCTTTCACTGATCGATAAATTATTGTCAGAAATTGGTTCTGAAAAAAGCAAAATCCTTACCACGCAAATCTTCCTTGCAGATATGGCAGACTATGCTCAACTTAACCAAGCATGGGATGAATGGGTCGATAGCCAAAATCCACCAAGCCGAGCAACGGTAGAAGCAAAACTTGCGGATCCTGATTGGAAAGTTGAAATCGTTATTATTGCAGCCGTGTAAGCACAGCTTTTTCAAAATGTGATCAACCGCAAAGAAAGTTTTTCGGTTTTCCTTTACACTAAACACTGAATTCAAAAGAAGGAGTAATGTATGCAATCATGGATACCAGAAATATGGCAAGCCGCTGTGATTGGGCTTGTGGTTGGCGTAATCTTAGGCTATGTGTTATTACGTTTAACAAAAGGGTCTGTTAAAAAACAAGTTCAAACCGAAGCTGAACTAAAAGAAGTAAAAACACAATTAAGCGATAAACAAGCACAACTTGAAAAACATTTCGCAGAAAGTGCAGAATTATTTAAAACCTTAATTGGTGATTATCAAAAACTGTATCGTCATTACGCGGTTTCCTCTGAAGCTTTACTCGGTAATAAACCTGCCAATAAAGGTTTATTTACTCAACAGCTAGTGACCGCCTCATCAGAAAGTAAATCAGAAGAACCACCACGCGATTATTCCGAAGGTTCATCTGGCTTATTAAAAACAGATAAAGAAAACCAATAATAATTAATGGTTGAACAATAAAAAAATCAGGGATTAAATACTTAATCCCTGATTTTTTATTAATGATTACTCAACACTTGAGCCGGTTGTAACTTCGCGGCTCGACTGGCTGGATAAAGACTGGCGAGTAAACTCAATACCAATGCCGCCACGAGAACTAATACAACATCAAACCAATGTAATTCACTTGGTAAGAAATCAACGAAATAAATGCCATCTGATAACAGTTTCTTTCCGAGTAATGTCTCGACGCCTTGAATAATCGGCGTGAGATTCAGTGCAAGTAAGACACCTAACACAATACCAATCAAACACCCTTTCATCCCTGCAAGCAAACCATACCAAATAAAGATCTGTTTAATAAAGCCATTATTCGCCCCCAGGGTTCGCATAATCGCAATATCACCTTGCTTGTCTTTTACTGCCATAATTAAGGTAGAAACAATATTAAAACATGCTACCCCAATTACAAGCACCATAGCGATATACATCACCGTACGAATAAGCTGAATATCACGATACATATAGCCAAATTTTGCCACCCAGTTTTGGATATAAAGCAGTTGAGGATAATCATTTAGCATCGAATAATCCATGTCTTGTACTTTGAATGGATCATCCACTTTCAATTCAACACCGGTAATTTGATCTTCGCGATACCCCATTAATTCTTGTGCTTGAGGTAATGCCAGTAAGGCATAGCTATGGTCTAACTGACCATCTAAACGTAAAATAGCGGTCACTTGAACACGCTCACGATTAGGTTGCGCCATTTGATCTTCGTCATTTGGTTGAGAGATTAATAACGACACCCAATCGCCCGCTTTAACATCTAATTCTTTGGCAATACCTGAACCCAGCACCAATCCGCCTTCTTCTGCGAATTTTTGCCAGCCATCGCCTTCCACAAACTTACTAAGAGAACTCACTTGATCTTCAGCTTGTTTATCGACCCCTTTCACTTGTACAACTTTAAGTTTATTGCCATTTTCAACTAAGGCAGTAAAACTCACAAAAGGTGAAAGTGCGGTAATTTTTTTGTTCGTTTTTAGACGTTCGGCTAACTTCTGCCAATGATTTAATGTGGGGTCATTACCCTGTGGATTTACTGTAATTTCTACATGCGGCACGACAGCCAAAATGCGCGAGTTTAATTCACGCTCAAACCCATTCATGGCACTTAACCCCACAATCAACACTGCTACACCAAGGGCGATACCAATTGCAGAGAATTTTGAAATTAACGCAACTAAAGGATTTTTCTGCTTACCACGTTGATAACGCCAGCTAATAAAAAATGGCGTATTCATTATACACCTTCCTTCAAAATACCATCTTGCATGACTAAACGACGTGATAATTTTTCAGCAAGCCCCATGTCGTGAGTGACTAATAAAAAAGCGATATTTTGCTCTTGGTTAAGTTGTTGAATGAGTTCAAAAATGCTTTCTGTAGTCTTGTGATCGAGATTCCCTGTGGGCTCATCCGCTAAAACTAATGATGGATTATTCACTAAAGCACGGGCAATCGCGACACGTTGACGTTCACCACCCGAAAGTGCTGATGGACGGTGAGTAATGCGATGACTTAATCCCACCGCACTTAGCATTTTTTCGGCACGATCTTTCGCTTCTGTTTTATTTTGATGACCAATCAACATCGGCATCATCACATTTTCAAGTGCGGTAAAATCCGCCATTAAATGATGGAATTGATACACAAATCCTAAATAACGATTACGCAAAGCAGATAATTCATTAGCCGATGTTTTTTGTAAGGATTGTCCATTAATAAACACTTCCCCGCTACTTGGCTGATCAAGTCCCCCTAAAGTATGCAATAAAGTACTTTTCCCTGAACCTGAGCTTCCTACAATCGCAACCAACTCTGCGGGTTCCATAGAAAAAGAAACACCTTTTAACACTTGCGTTTGATTTTCACCTTCTTGATAAAATTTATTGATATTTTCGCATTTTAATAAATAGTTATTCATTTTTTACTCGTTTTAACCGCACTTTAGCAGCAAATCATCTCATTAAAAACTTGCTCAAGTCTATCACACTTTTCCCTGAGCTTAAATTTCAATGCGCCCAAAGCATTCAAATCCCGTTTCAGGAAAATATTTTTTAAGATAACCCTTTAAATAGCCTTGCGTCTCTTGACTAATGATAGGATCGTATTCTGGATAACCGTTATACATTACGCTTAACACTGATACCCCATGAGAACGACAAGCCTCCAAACTTAATAATGTATGGTTTATGCTACCTAATTTTCCCGATGTCACTAAAATCAAAGGGTAATTGTTTGACTGGATATAATCTAACGTCGTCGCATCGTCACAATAAGGCACCATTAATCCTCCCGCCCCCTCCAACAATACATAATCATATTTTTCTGCCAAAAGTGCGGTGGATTTTTCAATAATTTTTTCATTAATTTCTCGCCCCTCGAGCTTTGCCGCTAAATGAGGAGAACAAGGGTATTCAAAAAGATAAGGACTGGTGTCGCCTTGTAAATCTTCTTCCGTCAAATCAATGCCTTGAATCTTTCGATGTACAAGCAAATCATCAGCAATATTTTTACAGCCTGTTTGAATCATTTTTTGTGTAATAACGGAAAAGCCTTGTTCCATCAACTTTTTAGCATAAATGCCTGTTGCAACCGTTTTACCTACATCGGTATCAATGCCCGATACAAAAATAACCTTGCCCATAAATACGCCTTACTAATTTCCAGCACCAGAATAACGTGCGATAAAAAACAATGGATGATAAGTTAACTGCACTTTACCCGATGGCAACCTAAAAGCCTGTAAGTAATCATCAATAAATTTGTTGAGATTTTTTCTTGTCCAATTTTTCTGGTTAGTCGCTGTTACACCGGTATATTTCAGATGTTTGAGTACATCCAATGGCGTATCAAACTCTAGTATTACATTAACATCGTCATGCCATAAAAGATCAAAATCATTGGCTAACCAATTTTGCCATTGAGATAAATTCGGATAACTTAACCCCACATTCGTCATTTGGCGAATCTCCTTTAAATTATCTTTACCAAAGGTCGTAATCGCCAATAAACCATTAAGTTTCAATCCTGTTTTACAATGGGAAATAAAATTAACAGGATGATGGAACCACTGCACAGCTGATGCACTAGCAATCAAATCAAATTGTCGTTGAAAAGGAAAGTTCTCTGCATCACCACAATAAAAATCAAAAGGTTGAATCAGCTTTTCAGCGAGTAGAGCGCGCACATCGCACAAATCATTAAATAACCAATAATTGGCTGAAATCTGTTTTTGCAACAATGCACTCAACATACCAGACCCGCAACCAAGTTCCAAAACGCTATCTAGTGACCCATTTGGCAAATAGTCTTGCAAATGCATCATTAATTTAATATTCATTTTTTGTTGAATTAACGCATGTTCATCATAGCTATTTAAGGCTTTTTGGAAGGCGTGTTTAATGCGCGATTTATCTACGGAAGTTAATGATTCCATAATGCCGACCAGTGGGTAAATCTTGAAAACACATAATGCTCACCCTCTATTTCCTGAACCGCACAACGCAATACCCAATATTGGTGCTGATTAGCCGGCATAAAAATTTTATCGCGAGAACTAATCCATGCATTTGTCCAGTGAATAAGATCTGTGCGTTTATCCTGCTGAATCATCGCAAAAAGTGCGGTGAGTTCTTGATAAATTTCGTTAAATGGTCGTGCATAAAATTGTTGATAACGTTCAAAAGATACTTTATCACCACAGATTCTACGTTCAAACTTTGAACGAGTATTTTCTGCGAGATTCTCTAGCGTACCTTTAAAAATAATATAAGGAATACCGAAGCTATCATCACAAGGTAAACCTGTTCCATTCACTGCTGTGGCAGATTGTAAGGTGATTCCTTGTAATACTCGCTCTGCCACCCAAACACCCATTGACCATGCCACTACACGAATTTGCTGATAGGCAGAAAAATCAAAATCTAACTTCAAATCTTGATAATCGTAGCAAATTAATAAATCATGATCTGTTGGCAAAATCAAATGAGCCACAGCATCAAGAGGTGTCCCCCAGCCAGCAAAATAAACTATTAAATTCTCACCTTGATGATCATAAAATTTCGTTTTCACATTATTCCTTATAAGCATGCCACAAACTGCTTTACTTCATCTATTGTCATATCTGCCGTCAAAGACAATCGTATTCTGGATGTACCTTTTGGTACTGTCGGTGGTCTAATCGGCAAGCAATAATAACCTTGTTCTTGCAGATCTTTCGCCTTGGTAAGGGTTGCTTCGTTCTCACCTAAAATATAGGGAACAATGCAAGTTTGGCTTGGCATTATTTGCGTTCTATGCTCCACTTCTTGGCGTAAAAATGCACTTAACTGATCAAGATGCGTTCTTTCTTTTGAAAGTTGTGGTAATTGTTCAAAAATAAAATGAGTCCACGCCACATTAAACGGCGGAAGTGCGGTTGAAAAAATCAATGGACGCATTTGATTAATTAAACACTCTTTTAATATTTGATCACAGACGACATAAGCCCCCATTGAAGCTAAGGCTTTGCCAAAAGTGCCAACCAATAAATCTATATCAGCTATCACATTATCTCGTTCGGCAATACCTAATCCGTTTTTACCGTAAACGCCTATTGCATGGGCCTCATCCACATAAAGATAAGTATTGGGAAACTGTTTTTTTAATTGAGCAAGATACTTCAAATCAGCTACATCGCCATCCATACTAAAAACCGATTCCGTCACAATAAAAGTGCGGTCAAATTTTCCGGCATTTTTTTCGAGCAGACTCTTTAGATGTTCATAATCATTATGACGATAACGAAAGAACTCACATTGGCTTAAACGAATGCCATCAATCATGCTGGCATGCACTAATTTATCTGCCAAAATTAAACTTTTTGTTGTCGTCAATACCGGTAAAATACCAAGATTGGCGTGATAGCCACTGTTAAATAATAAAGCGCTTTCTCGTTGGAAACGTTGAGCAATAAGCTGTTCAAGATCGGTATAAACAGGAAAATTTCCCGTTAATAAACGAGACGAAGAACTGGTAAAAGAAGGGAAATTATCGCCATATCGCTGTAAAAAAGACTGGCGCAAATTTTCATTGGATGCCAAACCTAAATAATCATTAGATGACATATTCAGCATTTTGCGATTTTCTCGCGTAATATATCGTCCTTGATGAACTAAGTCTGGAATTGAACGATATTGATTTTGCGCGCTAAGCTTTTCCAGTTGCTGTTTAAAAGCATCCATTTTTCATCCTAATGTTCATATTCCTGCGTTAAAGCCAGAATCATGCCTTCCGTTAATTTCTGAAGTTCATCATCTTTAATCACAAATGGAGGCATCACATAAACCAATTTTCCGAAAGGTCGAATCCAAACACCTTGTTCCACAAAACGTGGGACTAAAGTTTTCATATTTACCGCACTTGTCATTTCAACCACCCCAATCGCCCCTAATACGCGAACGTCTTTGACGTAATCTTTTTCAGCTAAAGGCGAAAGCTGTTGTTTTAAGGAAGACTCAATTCGATGAATATTTTGCTGCCAAGGGCTTTCCAATAATAAATGGATAGATTCTGCCGCAATCGCACAAGCCAATGGATTTGCCATAAAAGTGGGGCCGTGCATAAAGCATTTAGCCTCACCGCGACAAATAGTTTGTGCAATTTCAGTAGTCGTAATGGTTGCCGATAAAGTTAAATAACCACCCGTTAAGGCTTTACCGATACACATAATATCTGGCGAAATCCCAGCATGCTCAGCTGCAAATAATTTCCCTGTACGGCCAAAACCCGTGGCAATTTCATCAAAAATTAGCAATACACCATATTGCTTACAAAGCGCTTGCGCTTTCACTAAATAAATTGGTGAATAAAAATACATACCACCCGCACCTTGCACAATAGGTTCTAAAATAAGTGCGGCGATTTCGCTACCTTTTTTCTTAAGTAAATCAGCTAAAGGTTCCATCACACAATCATTCCAAGATTCATTAAATGGAATGTTGGGTTGAGGAAGAAAATATTGTACAGGCAGACTATGATGAAATAAATGATGCATACCCGTGGTTGGATCACACACTGACATCGCATTCCAAGTATCACCATGATAACCAGAACGAATGGTGGCGAATTTTTGCCGTTGTACTTCCCCTTTAGCGTGCTGATATTGAATAGCCATTTTCATCGCCACTTCTACTGCAACAGAACCACTATCAGCAAAAAAGATCTTATCTAATCCATTTGGCAAAATTTTTACCAATAATTGAGCTAATTCCACCGCAGGTTCGTGGGTAAATCCTCCAAACATAATATGGCTCATTTTTGCCAACTGATTCTGTGCAGCCGCATTTAAACGAGGGTGATTATAACCATGTAACGCCGCCCACCAAGAAGACATGCCATCAATCAAACGACGACCATCTTTTAAGGTTATCATCACGCCATCTGCACGTTCTACCGCATAAAGCGGCATATCAGAAGAAACTGAAGAATAAGGATGCCAAATATGTTGTGTATCAAGCGCTAAAAGTGATTGTTCATCCATCATTTATTTACCATTAAAACTTATTCGTATCTCAAGGCGGCGGCAGGTTCTACTTTTGCCGCACGATAAGCGGGGTAAAGTGTAGAAAGTAAAGAAAGCAACAAGGAAAATCCAATGACAAACATCATTTGAATAAAGGACAATTCTGTCGGCAAGAAAACACCGTTCGGATTGACCGCACTTAAAATTGCCCCAAGGTTTAAGGTGATTAATACGCCCAGTACAGCACCAATCAATGTGCCCACTAGTCCAACCAATAAACCTTGATAAATAAAGATCGAACGTACTTGGGATTTAGTGACACCTTGTGTTTGCAAAATGGCAATTTCTCCTTGTTTATCCACCACCATTAAGCTTAGTGAGGTCACGATATTGGAAATCGCCACAACAATAATTAAGCTAATCAACAAGCCCATCATATTTTTTTCCATACGAACTGCTTGGAAAAACTCCCCTTTTTGGACACGCCAGTCACTGATATGGCTCTCTTTGAAATAGGTTGGTAATTCTGTGATTTGGAAAGGATCATCCAGGAATAAACGATAGCCTTGCGCCTCACCTGGCTGAATACGCATTAAGCGACCAATATCGGCTAAATTAGCAAAAACTTCATAGCCTGATGCTTCGCCATAATCATAGTAAAGCTCGCTCACCGTAAATAAACGCTGCACTGGCACACGACCAAATGGCGTATATTGGCTATTTTCAGTAATCATTAAGCGAACTTTATCGCCCACCGCTAAGCCTAATTTTTGTGCCAGATTATCGCCCATAATTAGCTTAAACTCACCTTGCGGTAAAAGTTGATTAAATTGGCTAGGATCGAAAGCGTCCAGTAAAGGATCATCTGAAAAAGACTGAATACCAATCACTTTTCCCGCGCTCACACCTTTTGCCGTTTGAAACACAACATTCGTGGTATTAATCGGCACCGCTTTTTGCACAAAGTGCGGTGTATTTTCAAGCGGTTTTTCTGCCGAAATAGTCGCTTCTTGGCTAACAATCGCGTGCGGAATTGTCGAAAGTACCTGTTGTTTTTGATAGCCTTCTAATCCATTCATGACAGAAAGCACAATAATCAATGCCATCACACCCAGTACGATGCCAAAGCTTGCCAAATTAGCAACAAGTCGCCCAAAACGATCAGCGCTTTTTGCACGCCAATATCGCAGGGCGATATATAAAGAAATAGGTAAATTCATTATTTTTGATTTAATTGTTGAACGAAATCTTCGATATTTTGCGTCACTTTTTTCGTTAGCGTGGTTACCGCGCTATCACTCGCCCAAGCAATATGAGGTGTGATAATTAAATTCGGCATCGTTTTCGCTAATTCAATCAGTGGATTGTTTTTCTCTGGTGGCTCTTTCACTAACACATCTAATGCGGCACCACCTAATTGTCCTGACTTCAATGCGTCACAAACTGCTTGCTCATCAATCAATGGACCTCGACCAGTATTAATTAAATACGCCCCCTTCTTACAAAGTGACAAGGTTTTTTGATTGATTAAATTTTTAGTTGTTTCAGTCAATGCACAATGCAATGTCAGAATATCTGCCTGTTTTAGCACCTCTTCAAAAGGCGTGTAACCTTCACGGCAAGTTGTGGCATGTAGATGTTCAGCATAAAGCACTTTCATGCCTAAAAGCTCGGCTAAACGCCCTATTTCCGTACCTAAACAGCCTTTTCCAAACACGCCTAATGTTGAACCTTTCACATCTGTAATGGGATAATCAAAGTAGCAGAACTGTTTGCTCTCTGTCCATTTACCGGTGATTTGATCGCGCTGCCAGCCAGCTAAGCTGTGTTTTAACGCAAAAATCATGCCCAACACATGTTCAGGTACTGTTGTTGCTGAATAACCTGTCACATTTTTAACTGCCACACCGAGTTCTTTTGCAGCCTCTAAATCTACGTTATTGGTGCCTGTTGCGGTGATAGCAATCAATTTTAATTTAGGTAATTGTTGCAACACCTCACGGCTTAAAATCACTTTACTGGTGATAATAATATCCGCGTCTTTGGCTCGCTCAATGGTTTGCTCTGCGGAAGTATATTCATACTCTACCCAGTTATGCGGAAAGCTTGGACGAGGAATAGGAATATGTTTTGGAATTGCCGTGCTGTCTAAAAATACAATATTCATTATTATCTCCTTTTACAGAACAAAAGTGCGGTCAAAAACAATGCTGTTTTCAACCGCACTTCCCTATTAGATCGATGTATCTAATTCAGGAAAAGACTTCACTAAATCATCAATAGCTTTCATCTGTGAGACAAAACCTTCTAATGCCGAAAGTGGCAATGCGGAAGGGCCATCGCATTTTGCTTGATTTGGATTTGGGTGTGCTTCTAAGAACAAGCCAGCAATGCCAATTGCTAAACCAGAACGGGCTAATTCGGTCACTTGTTCACGACGACCACCTGAAGCAGCACCAAACGGATCACGGCATTGTAATGAATGGGTCACGTCAAAAATAACTGGGCTGCCTTTCGACACTTTTTTCATTACGCCGAAACCTAACATATCCACCACTAAATTATCGTAGCCAAAGTTCGAACCACGATCACAAAGGATGATTTTATCGTTACCACATTCTTCAAATTTATCCACGATATTACCCATTTGACCTGGGCTTAAGAATTGTGGTTTTTTCACGTTAATCACCGCACCGGTTTTTGCCATGGCTTCGACTAAATCAGTTTGACGAGCCAAGAATGCCGGTAACTGAATCACGTCCACCACATCAGCAACAGGCTGACATTGATAGATTTCGTGGACATCGGTAATCACTTTCACGCCAAAGGTTTCTTTTATCTCTTGGAAAATTTTTAAACCTTCTTCCATGCCTGGACCACGGTAAGAATGAATTGAAGAACGGTTAGCTTTATCGAAAGATGCCTTAAAAACATAAGGAACGCCCAACTTTTCAGTCACTTTCACGTAAGCTTCACAAACTTGCATCGCCATATCGCGACTTTCAAGCACGTTCATCCCGCCGAAAAGTACAAAAGGTTTGTCATTTGCGACATCAATATTGCCAATTTTTACAATTTTATTTTGCATAATATTTCCTTTTTAATGGATGGCATTGGCATCTTTCAATGCTTCGCCTTTCAGTTCTAAAAGTTGAGTTTTTAACAGAGAAGAAGTGGGATCATTAGGACATTGATCCACAAAATATTCTAAATCCTCAATGGCTGAAGGATAAGCGCCCATTTGCGCCAACACTAAGCCACGATCGCGAATATCGTAAGGATCTTTTCTTCCCGCTAACAAGAATTGGATATAATTAAAAGCCAAATCGTTTTGCTCTTCACGAATTAAGGCATTTTTGGCGAGCTGACGGAAACGTGCTGTCAGCATCGGAATATCTGCTCGGGCTAAATCCTCAGGTTGAATTTGAGCCCCAAAACCAAAGGCGCCCTCATAGAGTTTTTTCAATTCATCTACTGAAATGTATTTTCCGCTCCAAGGATCAATAAATGCTACTTCACCCTCTACTTCAGCACGTAAAATCAGTTGAGTCGGGAAATTCACGGGATAAATCGGCAATTTTAAACTTGCGGCGAGATAAAGTACTAAAGCGCCAAGGCTCACTGGCATGCCTTCACGCTCTTCTAGAATATACGGAAGGTATAAATTTCGGGCATAGAAATAATTATCCGCATCGCAATGAAAGCTCCAATCGCCATAAAATAGCTGCAAGAGTTGATGAATTTTAGCTTTATCATCCCATTCTTCTGGAATAGCTTGGCGAGCTTTACGCACCAAGCTTCCAACAAGCCCTCTTATACGAGGCTCATCAAGTTGCTCTTTCTCACAAATGCTCAAATAAAAATGAGTCAGTTCAGCATACAAGGCTTTTTGATCGTATTTCATTACCGCTTCCAATATCCCAACGTTACGCGCTCATTGTCGCCATAATCCCGTATAGTTGCAACCCCTTGCCAATGATTTTGCCAGAAAATTGACCGCACTTCTTCACCCTGCTTCCAGCCGTGCTCTAACAATAAATAGCCGTTATCTTTTAAATGTCCTGGTGCATACTCAATAAGATGACGTAAATCAGCTAAACCGTTTTCGCCCGCCACCAACGCCGAACGAGGCTCGAAACGCACATCACCTTGGAAAAGATGCTCATCGGCTTCATCGATATAAGGTGGATTACTGACGATAATATCAAACTGCCCTTCAACATTTTCGAACCAACGACTCTGTAAAAATTGTACCTTGAGCTGATTTTTTTCTGCATTGGATTGCGCTAATTTGACGACTTCTGGCATTAAATCAACACCAATAACATCCAATTGAATATGCTTTTTTTGACAAATAGGAGAAAGCTCAGAAGCCAACGCCAACGCAATAGCGCCAGTGCCGGTACCTAGATCGAGAATACGAAAGTGCGGTGGATTTTCTTCCAGTTTTTCTAACGCAATTTGCAATGCTTTTTCTACGAGAATTTCAGTATCGGGACGAGGAATTAATGTTCCTTCAGATACATTTAAAGGCAAGGACCAGAATTCTTTTTCACCGAGGATATAAGCGATAGGTTCGCCTTTTAAACGACGATCTAAAAGTGCGGTCAATTTTAACCGCACTTTTTCATCAATTTCCGTTTCATCGAAAGCTAAAATTTGTGTTCTCGATTTGCCCGTTGCGTGTTGCAATAGCACCAACGCATCAACTTTGCTATTCTCTGTCGGATTTACCTGATTTAAGGCTTGCGCTGCATCGGCAAGCCATTGTTGATAGGTCATTAATTACTCTCAGATAACGCCGCTAATTGATCTGCTTGATATTCAGTAATAATCGGTTGAATAAGCTCGTCAATTTTGCCGTTCATCACTTCATCTAAGCGATAGAGCGTTAAGTTGATACGGTGATCTGTTACACGACCTTGTGGGTAGTTATAAGTACGAATTTTATCTGAACGATCGCCTGAACCTAATAAGTTACGGCGGGTATCCGCTTGCTCTGCTGCTTGACGCTCTTGTTCGGCTTGAACAATACGTGAAGCCAATACAGACATCGCTTTAGCTTTGTTTTTATGTTGCGAACGTTCATCCTGACATTCCACCACAATACCTGTTGGAATGTGCGTAATACGTACCGCAGAGTCAGTGGTATTAACGTGCTGACCACCCGCACCAGATGAACGGTAGGTATCAATACGTAAATCTGCTGGATTAATTTCCGGCATTTCAGATTCTGGCAATTCAGGCATAACCGCAACAGTACAAGCTGAAGTATGAATACGGCCTTGGCTTTCCGTTTTTGGTACACGTTGTACACGGTGACCACCAGATTCAAATTTTAACTGACCGTACACGCCATCACCGCTTACTTTAACGATCACTTCTTTATAACCGCCCTGCTCGCTTTCATTTGCGCTGAGCATTTCAACACGCCAGCGTTTACTTTCTGCATAACGGCTATACATACGGAATAAATCACCGGCAAAGATACCCGCTTCATCACCACCTGTACCTGCACGAATTTCTAAATAGCAGTTATATTCATCATTTGGATCTTTCGGTAATAAAAGAATTTGAAGTTGTTGCTCCACTTCTTCAATTTCGGCTTTGGATTCTTCAATTTCCATTTCTGCCATTTCTTTCATTTCAGGATCATCTAACATCAACTCTGCTTCAGCAATGTTAGAATTAAGCTGATTCCAACGATTAAAACATTTCACTACATCTTCAAGTTGTGAATATTCTTTAGAATACGCACGGAATTTATCCTGATCCGAAATCACTGACACATCGCCCAGCAATGCCTCTAATTCTTCATAACGTTCTTTTAAACTTTCAAGTTTTGCAATAATTGAATCTTTCATATTCTTTTAATGTTAAAGCCAAAATAAAATCGGCGTATTCTAGCCGATTTTAGGGAAAATTGACAGCGAAAAGGAAATTAAGAATCTCAGACGCTTTATTTGTGATTTACCCACTATTTATTGGTGTCTTGTTTTTGATTGATCTCACGATATTTATCACACCCTTCTTGACTGCGTAAATCGCAAGCATCGCCAAAGTATTTTTTTGCGTGCCTAAGCCTAATAAATAAAGCATGGCTAGATCTTGGTAAATATCAAAATCTACACCTCCAAGTAATAGTGGAAAAAAATCAGATGAACTATTTATTTTTATATTTTTGTATGGCATTTTGAATAAGTTGCTGACTTGAATTCATGCCATAATCATAAACCCAATGGAAAACTGGGGCGTCTCCCATTTGAATACGCCCACTTGAAAATACCCCTTGCCCTACATTCCAAAATTCGCATTGTAATTGCGGTGAGCGTAATAAAGGCATTAGCGTTTTCCTCTATTTAACTTGCTATAAATTTCACAACTATCTTGATTGCCATTATCACAAGCCTTACCAAACCATTCTGTAGCTAAAGATTTATTTACTTGAACTCCTTTTCCTAAAATATACGCGAATCCTAATTGAACTTGAGCCTTTATATTTCCATGCTCTGCCGCTTGGCGATACCATTTCACGGCTTCAAAATCATCTTGTTTTACGCCTCGTCCGTTAACATACATCACGCCCAAATTAACTTGAGCATCCGCATCTCCTTGCTCCGCCGCTTTGCGATACCATTTCACCGCTTCAACATCATCTTGTTTGACGCCTCGTCCCTTATCATACATCACGCCCAAATTAGCTTGAGCAATTGCATTCCCCTGCTCCGCTGCTTTGCGATACCATTTCACCGCTTCAAAATAATCTTGTTTCACTCCTTGTCCGTTGTCATACATCAGGCCCAAAGTAAATTGAGCCTTTGCAGCCCCCTGCTCCGCCGCTTTGCGATACCATTTCACCGCCTCAAAATAATCTTGTTTCACTCCTTGTCCGTTGTCATACATCAGGCCCAAATTAAATTGAGCCTTTGCATGTCCCTGCTCCGCCGCTTTGCGATACCATTTCACGGCTTCAACATCATCTTGTTTGACACCTTGCCCGTTGTAATACATATTGCCCAAATTAAATTGAGCCTTAGCATATCCATGCTCCGCCGCTTTGCGATACCATTTCACGGCTTCAACATCATCTTGTTTGACCCCACGCTCGTTGTGATACATATTGCCCATCTTAAATTGAGCCATTTCATTCCCCTGCTCCGCTGCTTGGCGATACCATCTCATCGCTTCGAAATAATCTTGTTTCACACCTTGTCCGTCGTAATACATCTCGCCCAAATTAAATTGAGCACTTGCATCTCCCTGCTCAGCCAAAGGTAACCAAAGTTTAAAGGCAGTTTGATAATCGCCCCTCGTCGTGGCTTCAACGCCTTGTTGGAATTGCTGCTCAGGTGTATCCGCCCAAGCGGTGGATTGAAAATAAAATACAGAAGCACCAAAAAGTGTGGTGATTAAAAATGTTTTTGTGAGTTTCATTTTAATTTCCTTTAATTAACTTAATGCATTCGTAAGATGATTTTTGGTATCGACCAAAATAGGTTTATATTTTGCAAAATCTAGCCAAACTAGATGATGTGGGTGATGGTATCTAGCATAAGGATCGGCATTAATGTTCCCCGCTATTTAGCTTACTGTAATATTTACATCCTATTTGTTCTCCATTATCACAAGCCTTGCCAAACCATTCTTTGGCTAAAGCTTTATTTACTTGAATACCTTTTCCTAAAAGATATGAGAATCCTAATTGAGCTTGAGCCTGTGCCGTTCCCTGCTCTGCCGCTTTGCGATACCATTTCACCGCTTCAAAATCATCTTGTTTGACGCCTCGCCCGTTTGTATACATCACGCCCAAATTATATTGAGCCATTTCATTCCCCTGCTCCGCCGCTTGGCGATACCATTTCACCGCTTCAACATCATCTTGTTTGGCGCCTCGTCCCTTATCATACATCACACCCAAATTAAATTGAGCATCTGCATCTCCCTGTTCAGCCAAAGGCAACCAAAGTTTAAAGGCGGTTTTATAATCACCTCTCGTAGTGGCTTCAAAACCTTGTTGGAATTGCTGCTCAGGTGTATCTGCCCAAGCAGTAGAATGAAAAGAAGTAAGTGAAAAGCCTAGAATGGCAGTAGTAATAAGTGTTTTTGGAAATTTCATAGAAATTAGTCCTTTATTTTTGTAAAAAATTATAAAACAAACTATTGTTTAGTTGATAATATTGATTACACTCCCTGTAAAAAGGGCAAGGAATAATATAATTTTAAATGCGTGCCACATCAAATTTACTTAAATCAATACGATCTTCTGTGTCATAAAACATAGCAAGGGCATGACGTAACGTTTCAGCTCGTTTTGGTAAGCCTTTTTCTGCATAGGTTTTTACTTGTTCATATACCGCTTGCTTAAATGGTTGCGTATCTCCCGGATTGCCATTCAAATTATCCGCACTGGCAAAATAGCGAAAACCTGCTGCAGTAGCCAAAATCCATTCCAGCGCTTGAGGTTTCACTTCCACTTTTTCAAAATCACGCTGACGATCTTCCGAACGTCCATCAGGCTCATACCAATAGCCAAAATCTTCTAATTTACGGCGCTCTTTCCCTGCCACCAACCAATGGGCAATTTCATGTAATGCACTGCTATAAAAGCCTCTCGCAAAGTAAATGGCGTTATAAGGCACCTCATCATTTGCAGGAATGTAAATCGGCTCATCCCCACCTTTAACCAATCGCGTATTATATTCTTCTTCAAAACATTGATTAAAAATCCCAATGATATCCTCAAGTTTGTGTTCCATGCTTTCTCCAAATATTTTTATAAATAACGCCTCTTAAAAGGTTTGAGAATTATCTCATTTTTAATGTTTTTCACAAAATCTTGGTTAAATAAAAAACGTCTGAAATTAACGTTTCAGACTTTTTCATCATAAAGTGCGGTCAAATTTTTAGGTGTATTTAAACCTATCTTTAAGCCCCATCTATTTAATATCCCCCTTGGGCGCATGCCCGAAATACCGTTTGTATTCACGGCTGAATTGGCTAGGTGATTCGTAGCCGACTTGGTAAGCGGCTTCGGTAATACCTCGTCCTTCTTGTGCGATCAATCGTCTGGCTTCCATCAAACGTAATGATTTTTGATATTGTAGCGGTGAAAGGCTGGTTATCTTCTTGAAATGACTATGAAATCCAGATAATGACATGCCACTTAGATTTGCCAAGGTTTCCACAGTGATGGTTTCACTAAAATGTTGTTGCAGATAATGGGTGGCTTGGGCGATTTTTTTGGTGTGCGATCCATTGCTTACCATGGCTTTAAATTTGCCACCTTGTTCGCCTGTAAGGAGTCGATAATATATTTCTTGTTGGATAAGCGGTGCAAGAAACCCAATATCTTTTGGATTTTCGTGCAAGAGTAATAAGCGTTCAACAGCATTTTTGAGAGATTCATCCAAATGCCATTGTGCAAAACCCTCGTCGCCCTGTTGGACATCATCTGCAAGGTTTGGATTTGCTAATAAAATCTTGCTAACGCTTTCAATATCAATTTTCATCGACATCACTAAAAACGGCTTTTGCGGCTCTGCATATTTAATCTCGCCACGCATCGGTATGTTTACTGGGCAAAACATAAAATGTTGATTATCAAATCGGTAGCATTGTTCGCCTAGCTGCACTTCACGTTCTCCGCTTAACACGATGCAAATGCTCGGCTCTTGAATAATACCTTCGTAACAAAATGGTTGATCTGAATGGCGAAGAAATAAGCCTTTAATCGATGATGAATAGAGTTCGTTATGTGGAATAACCTTTAATAATCGTTCTATCATTTCAGTTGAGAACATAATTTTGTAGGAATAGGCAAGTAATTTGGATAAATCATATAACACTTCATATTGCCGTTCAATATAATGAACTCACTTTCAACGGCAGTACGCCAAAACATTTAACCAATATTGAATTGAGGACAATATCATGAAAATTTTCTACAAAACATCAGCAACAGCAACCGGCGGACGTGATGGTCGTACCCAAGTGGACGATGGTTCAATCGGCTTTGATTTGGTTTCATTTCAAAATGACGGCACCGGAGCTGATGAAAAACACCAACGCGCCGAGTATGGCAAGCACCGCCGCACCGACGAAAAACGGCCGCATGGGGTGGGTGAAAAACTTATTCATGGTTTGGCTTAATTCTGCATGAAGATGCTTTCGGATATGGATTTATTGGGCGGACAGGGTTGTATCTTGTATTGAAGAAGCAAGCCGAAGGTTTGTCAGATACTCAAATGCCCGTATCATTCATATTATTGATATTATTGTTTGAATTGTATTATTTTCAATAATAATAAATAACCCTAAACCAATATAAATAACAGCCATTATCCAACGACTAAACTTCTCTACAACTTCACCAACACCTGAAATATTAGCCAATCTTTGTGCTGTATATACTAAAACAAAAATCAATATTAAAAATACAAGAAGAGTAACTAATAAGTCGACAAGATCTAAAGTCACAAAGTAAGGAACAAAAAGTCCAATATTATCTGCACCACAACTAGCAACTGTAACCAAAGCAACAATACCGACTAATTTTGACAACCCTTTTTCATCCAATTCTTTTTTAGCTCTTTTTTCGCCCTCACAATCGTCGTAAATAGCAACTTTAATACCTAAGTAAATCGGTATTAAACCTAATAAACCCAACACCCATTTTTCCGGAACATAATTCAAAACAAAAGCTAGAAATAAACTAACTAATATTAAAATTACAGAACCTAAATATTGTCCGATATAAATATCTCGATATTCTTTTCTAGTATTTGCTCTAGCAAAAAATATTAATAGTATTACCAACAAATCTACTGCTGTAGCAATATATAAAACAGCAGCAGTAATCACAGTCGAAAACATAAAGCACCTCATAATGAATCCCCTGCCCCCTTGGCACCACGGCTTTTTCAAAAACCGAATCGCATTCGGATAACAGATTCGTATCTTTCGCTAAAGAGGCAAGCCTGCGGCTTGCTTACCCTCTCCCTAGCCCTCTCCCACGGGGAGAGGGAATTGGGCTGTCGAGCCTGAATATTTTCAGGTTTACCTGACATCTGATTCCCAATTCTACGGCTCTCTGATTTTGAGAAACCTGATCCCCTTTCCCCGTGGGAGAGGGCTAGGGAGAGGGCAACGAACCGCAAGGTTTGTCAGAAATTTAAATTCCTATCACTCATAATAATGAATCCCCTGAAACTCTCTTGCCACCACGGCTTCTTCAAAAGCCGAATCGCGTTCGGACAGCGGCGTAGGCAGGGTAATCACGTTTTGCACGTTCATGCCCTGCCGCTCGATTTTTTCCACCAGCATGGCGACCAAAATATCGCGCAAATCGCGGTCCAAACCGACGAACGGCTCGTCCAGCAAGGCAAGGTCGCAGCCGCACAGCAGCAGGCGCAAAAATGCTACCCGTTTCGCCATGCCGCCGGACAATTCGGTCGGATATTTGTTCAAATCGCCCGCAGTCCGCCCGACTTTCGCCGCCAGCGCGATGATTTCGCCTTCATCGGGTTTGTCCATAAAAATAGCGATATTCTGCATCGCGGTCAAGTTTTCCGGCAGGCGGTTTTCCTGAAACAGAAAACCCGTTTTGCGGAAAGTATTGCGTATCGTGCCCGATTTCGGCGTTTCCAAGCATTCAAATCCATCCGTTTGGGCACAACAACAGGCCGCGCAATTTTAGTGGAAGGAATTAATTAAAATTATTTCTTAGAAAAAGGCCGTCTGAAATTTCAGACGGCTTTTTTATAACAAAGTGTGGTCAAATTTTTAGGTGTTTTTGCAAATTCAATTCAAAATTAAAACCGCTTGTTTTTAAAACTTCACTGTTTCACCATCTTCTGGAATTACTACATTTTCAAGCTTGTTTGCTTGGACAAATTGGCGTAAATCCTTACGGTAAACAGACATATGGTTTACCGCATCCATGTGCACTGTGATAAGTTTTGTATTTGGTAGCATTTGGCGAGCATGAGCAACATCTTGTAACCCCATAATAATGCCGTCATTCGGAAAAGCTAAGGTACGCGCATCACCTGTGTTCATAATCATTACATCTGGTTTATAACGATTAATGGCTTTGTTTACTTCGGCAGTCCAAATTGTGTCACCAACCAAGTAAGCAGTTGGATGACCTTTCGCTTGGAATATTACACCCATCGCCTCATCTAAAATCTCAGCCAATTGTGGCACAGCGTACATTTCCGTTATGCCGTGAGAACCGCCGGTTTTATTTAAAATAATACCTTCAAACTCCACCGATTTTTCCAACGATAAACTGGTTATGTTTGTAAAACCTTGCGCTTTGAGTAAGTCGCCATCCCGTTCATGTTGCACAAAAATTTTGATGGATTTAGGTAAAATTTTTTGTGCAACCTCATCCCAATGATCTTCATGTGTATGAGTCAAAATAATGGCATCAACATCTTTGAAAGTATCTTCTGCTTTCATCGGTAATTCCACAAGTGGATTACGCAAATGGCTATTTAATGTTCCTTCAAAGCCTGCATAACGTCCTTTTTCAGCAAGCATCGGATCAATTAAAAAAGTTTTCCCTGCGTAGTTCAGGCGACCCGTGGCATTTCGGATATGTTGGTAGCTATCAGTGTTTTTAGAGGCAAGATCTACAGCGAAAGTATTTGCGCTAATAGCCAATGCTGTAATGCTAATTAAGGTTTTTAAGTTCATTGTTTTTCCTTTTCTGTACGTTATTGAATGAATAAACATATTATAGTGAGAACAAAATTGCGCAAAAATAGATAAAAAATCAATAAACGTAATAATCGGGTCATTTTGTGCTATACTTATATCAAAGTAGGAGAAATAAAATGAATACACCCACAGTTGCTTTGATTGTGTATGAACAAATGATGCCCATTCATTTTGCGATGGCATATTCCGTTTTTTCTATGTCTGATTTAAACGGCAAGCCGTTATTTAACTGTAAAATCGTTAGCGATTCGGACAACCTGACAAACTCGCTATTTCACATACATTTAGATGGAGGTTTAGAATGGTTGGAGAATGCCGATATTGTTGTGATGACTGGATGGCATGATACTCAAGTGATGCCGAGTGAGGCTTTATTAACAGCATTACGGCAAGCGTATCAACGTGGTGCGACAGTAGTGGGGTTATGTTATGGCGCCTATGTGTTAGCGTGCAGTGGCCTACTTAACGGCAAAAAAGCAACCACACATTGGTTGGGAGATAGTGATTTTACTAGTCGCTTTCCGCAGGTGAAATGGGATTTAAATCCTATTTATTTGGAACAAGATCGACTGATTACCTCAGCAGGAACGGCAGCTTCCATGGATTGTTGCCTTTCTATTGTCTGTAAATTATATGGTGTAAAAATTGCCAATCATATTGCCCGAATACTGGTTATCCCCCCTCATCGTGAAGGCGGACAAGCACAATTTATCGAACGACCTATTTCTCGTTCCACACCTAATCATAATATCAATGCGTTGCTTGCTTATTTAAATGAAAATCTGACCGCACTTCATTCGACTGATAGCCTTGCCGAACGTTTGTCAATGAGCCGTAGCACTTTCACCCGACATTTTCGCAAAGCAACCGGAATGTCATTAAATCAATGGTTAATTGAAGCAAGGCTACAGCGAGCAAGAGAGCTTTTGGAAAGCACAGATTTATCTATTACTGACATTGCAGAACAAAGTGGATTTCATAGCGATACCACCTTGCGTCAGCACTTCTTGAAAAAACATAAGATTTCACCGAATCGCTGGCGTAAGCAGTTTCAAATTGAGGAGGTTTAGATCTTTTTATTTTAAAGTACGGTCAGATTTTTAGATGTTTTTACAAATTCAATTCAAAATTAGACCGCTTGTGTGATCTAAACTCAGTCTATTCCTCTTCCCTCTCCCCGTTAGGAAATTTGATTAGATAAAAATAAAAAAGGTGGGCCAAAATGCTCACCTTCTAAACTCATATTTTGTAATTATCCGAATACTTTTTCCAAATGTGCTTGGTAGTCTGCTAAGTATTGTTCTACTTGTGGATTTTTAATCACATCGTTACATAAGAATGTCGGCAGACGGGTCAAACCGATGAACTCGTTGAGTTTGTGGAAAGGCATGTACACAGCATCTACGCCTTTGCCTTCGAAGAAATCGCCTTCACGGGTGAACGCTTCAATCGGCGCATTCCACGTAAGCGAAAGCATGTGTTTTTTGCCTTGCAACAAGCCACCTGTGCCGTAGCCTTCAGTCGGATTGACACGATGGCGACCATCACTATGGTAAAGCTTGCCGTGTCCAGTGGTGAATACTTCGTCTATGTATTTTTTCACTGTCCAAGGTTCGTGCATCCACCAACCTGGCATCTGCCAAATCACGGCATCCATCCACAAGAATTTTTCGATTTCTGCTTCAATATCATAGCCGGCATCAATCACGGTTTCTTGTACATTGTGTCCAAGTGCGGTCAAAACTTCTTTCGCTTTTTTGTGAAGTGTGTGGTTTAACTCACCATGTGAATGTCCGAAATCTTTACCACCGTCTAATAATAAAATATTCATTTTTTCTCCTTTAGCTGATAATTTACCGATTACTAAGCACTTTACTAATGCAACAATTTAACCAATCAATAAGCGCCAACTATTAAACGTACTACTCAAATTCGAGAGTTTGATAGAAGTTAAAAGCGTAATAAAAAAGCCTTGAAGTCATTATTTTCAAGGCTTTAAAGTCTTTCATAGGACTTGATAGGTTTATTTTGTGGTGGAGCTGGCGGGAGTTGAACCCGCGTCCGAAATTACTCTACCTTCAGTACTACACGTTTAGTCTCGTCTTTAATTTCACTTAAGCATGCGGACAGACACGCTAAACTTAAGCTAGTTTGATTCAATTTAGTGCTTCGATCCTCAAACAGCGGCTTCCACACGATCTCGTTTCGGTTTGACTCCGCTTTATCCCCGTCTTACGAGCGGAAGCTGGGGAGCGAAGGCTATGAGCAGGTTATTAAGCTGCTAAAGCGTATTGTTCGTCGTTTGCGACTATTTTTTTGCGGTTTATTTACGAGGCCTACCGCACCTCGACGTGCACCTTGGGCTTCGCTAATCCCGTCGAATCCAGAATCAGCCCCAAAATCGTTCGGCAGTTTATCAAAAAATCTAAGAAAGGAAAAGAAGCTATTTATTAACCAGAGAAGTTAGGGTAAAATTTTGCCACTTTTTTATAAGGAATCGAATAATGAAAACATTAAAATCTCTGACCGCACTTTCATTAGGTGCATTATGTTTAGCATTTAACACACAAGTTATTGCAAAAGAAGCAACACCTGCAAAAGCATCACAAGCAACTCAACAAGTGGCAAAAGCGAGTGATAACATCGACAAATACCTTGCCATCAATATTGGTAATCGTGAAATGGTGGTTGATGAAAATGGCCAAGCATTAAGCGCATTCAAACATGAAATCACTAACATTGGTCAAAAACCAATCAAAAATATTCAATGGGTGGGCGTATATGTGAATAACCGTAAAGTTATTTACAGCCAAGATATGCAAATCAATTTAGAAACCCCATTACAACCGGGTAAATCCATCAATATTAATTTGCAAATTCCATTTGTTCAATTGGCTGAAGATGCACGTAAAGTCTTTATGAACCAACAAGAAAAAATTGATGTTTATCCTATTGAACGCGTTATCCTGTTTGGTGATAAAACCGTTCTTTCTGATCGTTAATTCTCTTATCTAGCCCACGCAATGTGGGCTTTTTAATAGCTGTATGGTTGAACAGTTATTTTCTTTTCGATATACTAAAAACACGCCTAATTTTGACCGCACTTACCGCATGAGTTCCACCCGAAAAATCATTCACATTGATATGGATTGCTTTTATGCCTCTGTTGAAATCCGTGAAAATCCAACGCTACAGGGCAAACCTGTTGCAGTGGGGGGAAGTTCTCGACAACGTGGTGTACTTACCACCTGTAACTACGAAGCGAGAAAATTTGGGCTACACAGTGCGATGCCGACGGCACAAGCCATCAAAAAATGTCCGAATCTGATTTTAGTGCCAGTTAATATGCCGCTTTATAAACAGGTATCCGCACAAATTCATCAGATCTTTCAGCGTTACACTTCTATCATTGAGCCACTTTCCTTAGATGAAGCTTATTTAGATGTCACGGATTGTACACAATGTTCAGGATCCGCCACGTGGATCGCACAAGAAATTCGCCAAGCGATTTTTGATGAGTTAAAACTGACTGCTTCAGCTGGCGTTGCGCCCCTTAAATTTCTTGCCAAAATTGCCTCCGATATGAATAAACCGAACGGGCAATTTGTGATTCAGCCTCATGAAGTTGAACAGTTTGTAAAAACACTGCCATTGAAAAAAATCCCTGGCGTGGGCAAAGTTACCTCTGAACGTTTATTGAAAATGGGATTAGAAACTTGCGAAGATGTGCAAAAACTCGATCAATCTATTCTGCTAAATATCTTCGGTAAAATGGGTAAGCGAATTTGGGATTTTAGCCATGGCATTGATGAGCGAGAAATCCAAGCTCATCGAGAACGAAAATCTATCGGCGTGGAACGCACTTTATCCGAAAATATTAGCCATATTGAACAAGGCATAGCACTGCTAGATAATCTCTATGCTGAGCTTATTCGCCGTATTGAACGAAGTGCGCTGAATGTCCCCTTAACGGTTTTTCGCAAAATTGGGGTGAAATTAAAATTTGAAGATTTTCAAGTGACAACCTTAGAAAAAACAGGTTTGCCTTTATCACTAAAAAGCTTTCAACAATTACTGGAACAAATTTGGCAACGTAGCCAGGGGAAGTCTATTCGTCTTGTGGGATTACATGTGATGTTACCGGAAGAAAGCCATTTAGAACAAATGAGCTTGTGGTAAAACACAAAAGAAAATGACCGCACTTTTATTCATTCTATCCCGAGTAGGATAATGAAAAAACAAAAGTGCGGTCATTTTTTGATGAATTTGTTGAGTTGGTCGATAAGCCGAGTTCTGTCGTGGACAATCATTCCTCTAGGCGACAAATTACTCTGCCGCTCAAGCAACCTACCCGAACTCTGGACGGGCCATCCATTGAGTTCCTATTTGGTCTTGCTACGAGTGGAGTTTACCTTGCTGCACGTTGTTACCAACGGCACGGTGTGCTCTTACCACACCCTTTCACCCTTACCGTTTTCACGGCGGTCTGCTCTCTGTTGCACTGGTCGTCGGCTCACGCCGCCCGGACGTTATCCGGCACTCTGCCCTTTGTAGCTCGGACTTTCCTCTCGTTTACTTGTCCCACTAGGTCGTGCGAACACGGTTAAGGGCTTCAATAAACCAGCGATTGTCTAACCAACTCGCGGCGTAGTATAGGGGGAATTCAAAGAGCGGTCAAATTTTCATTCTTATTTTTAATAACTTCCGTTAGAATAGCCCTACAAAACACGGTCATTTTCAACCGCTCTTTTATCATAAGGATTTCCTATGAATTATTTACAAATCGCACGAGAAACCCTTTCCGTTGAAAGCCAAGCGCTCGCACAACTAAGCCAACGTTTGGATGATGAGTTTTCTCAAGTTGTCGATCTTATCCTTGCCTGCGAGGGTCGTTTAGTCATCGGTGGTATTGGTAAATCGGGGCTAATTGGCAAAAAAATGGTCGCGACTTTTGCCTCAACGGGAACCCCAAGTTTCTTCCTTCACCCGACCGAAGCCTTTCATGGCGATTTAGGCATGTTAAAACCCATCGACATCGTGATGCTGATTTCTTATAGCGGTGAAACCGATGATGTAAATAAACTCATTCCAAGTTTGAAAAACTTTGGTAATAAAATTATTGCGTTAACCAGCAATAAAAACTCAACACTTGCTCGCCATGCGGATTATGTTTTAGATATCACTGTAGAGCGTGAAGTGTGTCCAAACAACCTCGCGCCAACCACTTCTGCGTTGGTCACTTTGGCCTTAGGCGATGCCCTTGCAGTTTCATTAATTACGGCACGTCATTTCCAACCCGCAGATTTTGCGAAATTCCATCCAGGTGGCAGCCTTGGTCGTCGTTTGTTATGCAAAGTAAAAGATCAAATGCAAACTCGATTGCCGATTACCACACCAGATACCAGCTTTACTGATTGCTTAACTATTATGAATGAAGGTCGTATGGGTGTGGCATTAGTCATGGAAAACCAACAACTTAAAGGTATTATTACCGATGGTGATGTGCGCCGAGCATTAACCGCTAACGGTGCCGATACACTTAACAAGACCGCGAAAGAGCTCATGACCTCTTCACCGAAAACTATTCATGAAAATGAATTCTTAGCAAAAGCAGAAGACTTGATGAAAGAGAAGAAAATTCACTCTCTTGTTGTGGTCAATGATGAAAATAATGTTGTGGGCTTAGTGGAGTTCTCAAGCTAATGATTAACGAAAAATTAAAGAAAATTAAATTGGTCATCACCGATGTCGATGGCGTATTAACTGATGGACTACTCCATTATGATGCAAATGGCGAAGCAATTAAAAGTTTCCATGTGCGCGATGGACTTGGTGTCAAAATGTTGATGGATGCAGGTATTCAGGTAGCCGTATTATCAGGCAGAGATTCTGCAATTCTACGTAAGCGAATTAGTGATCTCGGAATTAAATTGTTCTTTTTAGGTAAGCTTGAAAAAGAAAGCGCCTGTTTGGATCTCATGAAACAAGCAGGTGTTACCGCGGAGCAAACAGCCTATATTGGCGATGACAGCGTAGATCTCCCCGCTTTTGCAACTTGTGGCCTTTCTTTTGCCGTGGCAGATTCTGCACCTTATGTGCAAAATGCCGTGGATTATGTGCTTACACTTGGAGGCGGAAAAGGTGCTTTCCGAGAAATGTCCGATATGATTTTACATGCTCAGGGCAAAGATGAAGTCTATACTTCAGCCAAAGGCTTTTTAAAATCAGTCAAAAATATGGGGCAATAGCAAGACTCAAAACACCTAAAAAAATAACCGCACTTTGATGATTCAAAAGTGCGGTTATTTCTTTTTATGTTTTATTGATTTGCCGGTAAAGCACCTGAATTCCAAGTCGGTGCTTCAGCTGGTTTCTTCACTTGTAACATAAAGCGCTGATTTGCCGTTGCTTGTGGTTGAACGATCGTACCCGATGGAGTCGAGAACGAAATACCGCCTTTCAACAATTGTTGTACACTACCGGTATTAAACTCTGCGCCTTTCCAGCCAAGGTTGAAATCATAACCTGATGAAACCCAGAACTCTGAATTTTTACGTACCAAATGTTGATATTTCGGTGTAATCGCAATATGTACCAACACACGATCGCCTAAAGAATTCAATTCAAACTTACGAACAGTTCCTACTTCAACACCGCGATAAAGCACTGGTGAGCCTTCTGTTAAATTCATCGCATCACTGGTTTCCAAAATAAATGGCACGCCATTGCTGTATTTATTTCGAGGTTGTGCAGTTTGCGTTAAATTAAACTGTGTTTTTGATGGACCTTTGCCTAATTCAATATCAATGTAAGGCTGTAAAAGGCTATCTAAGTTTTCAATTCCACCCGCTGAGATTTGTGGTGAAATCACTTTAAATACAGTACCCTCTTTCGCAATCATGCCCATATAACTTGGGTTAATTAATGCCTTCGCTGTGATACGGTTTGTATTTTGATCAAGAGCAATCTGCTCAACTTCACCCACATTCATACCAAGATAACGCAAACTCATTCCTTTACTTAAAGCCGTTGCATCATCTGTAAGTAACGTAATCACTTGCCCCGCTGATTTAGCTCGCAGTTCACTTGGATAAAGCGTTTTATTTTTGCCTGAACCCGTATTATCAAAGCTAATCGCGCCTTTTAATGAACGCGCAACCGGTGATGCCTGGATACTAATGCCTTTCGGCGTAATATCAATTTGTGCTGCACTTTCTACCCAGAATACACTTTTATCTGTAAGAAGATTTTGGTAAGCCGGATAAATATACACATCAATATCAAAGTTATTGGCTTTCGGTCTTACGTTAATAATTTTACCCACTTCAAACTGACGATAAAGCACCACAGAACCTTTGCTAATACTTGGCAAATTAGTGGAATGTAGCACAATACTTGGATTCACTAAGTTACCCGTAATACCCGTTTCTGCACTACTGATATCTTTATAAAGTGGATAGCTTGAATGTGGAGCACCACTTCCTTTTTTAGGTAATACTCTCACCCCACCTTGTAGCCATTTTGATGGTGTTGCTGATTCAAAACGTAATCCGTCTATACCAAAACTTACATCAAAATTAGAGGCAGCGACAAACTGGGTGTTCTCATGAATAAGATTGCGATATTCCGCCGCAATTGCCGCTTCAAATTTCACACCATCAACATTTAAGTGCTGCTTCACAATTTGACCAATAGCAATATTGTTATAAAACACCGATTGTCCTTCAGTAATACCATAAGTTTCTGGTGCGGTTAAGGTTAAAATCAAAGTATTCGGTGCTTTGAGCAATAACTCATGTTCTCGAATCACATCAAATTGTGTTTTGCTTTCTCCACTACCCGGAATAATTTCAAAATAATCTCCGCGGAAGAATTTTTTCGGATTAGCCACATCACCCAAATCTAACTTACGATTTTTTAACACAATACGTGTATTCGTTTTTAAGAGGTTAGCTTGGTTTGGATCGATTAATAATGTGCCTTTTAAAATTTCTTCATTATTTTCGTCCGCACTTAAAGATGAAAGAAGACCCACTTGCTCATCACCATAATAAACCGAGGTTTGCCCTGCATCTAAACCCGCAGTCACTGGAATAGTCACCTCAACTTCAATCCCGCGTTTAGCTGCTTGCAAGTTAGAATAAAGTGTATAGTGGCTATTAGTCTCAGCTTGCGGGCTATCTAGCGGTGAATCAAATGATACCGCACCTTGCACCACTGAATTTAAACTATCAATCTCTACATTTACACCTGATGCATTAATGTTAGCGTTGATACCACTGATATTCCAGAAGCGTGAATCTTTCTTCACAAAACGTGTAAAGGCTTTATCAATCACCACATCAATTTCAACTTTATTCTCTTTATTGAAGCGGTAATCATAAATTTTCCCGACCGGCATTTTTTTGAAGTAAACAGAAGCCCCAATTGAAATCGAACCTAAATCATCCGAAATTAAATGAATTAATAAATCGCCAGGATTGACTTGTGCAATAGGGCCTTGTTCTTCTGCAATAAATTCATCCTCAGAATCACCATCACCCGGTTGAAGCGTAATGTAATTTCCTGAAACCAAAGAGTCTAAACCTGAAATCCCCGCAAGCGATACGCTCGGTTGCACAAGCCAAAATTTAGTATTTTTCTTTAACACATCGGTGGCTTCAGAATGAATACTTGCCTCAACTTTCACTTTTTGCATATTGTCAGTAAAGTTAACCTTCTTCACAACACCAATTTGCAAACCTTGATAGCGAATCGGTGTTTTATCTGCAACCAACCCTGCACCATTAGAAAACGTGATCGTAATCATCTTTCCTCGTTCTTGTACAATTTGGAAAAATAAAATGGCACCAATACATAATGCGATAAAAGGTAACAACCAAAACGGTGAGATGCGTTTATTCTTACGTAATAACGCTTCTACATTGTTAGATTGCTCATCAATAGATTGAGATTCTGGTTTATTGTTTTCTGTCATAAATTTTCCAAATTAATCGACTATCAAACTGAGAAGTTGAAATCATAGTTAAAAACACTGCTGCACCGAAATAAAATGCCGCAGGGCCTACAGTAAAATTAATAATCTGTCCGCGTGTTACTAGAGACATCATCAAGGCTAGCACAAAAAGATCCAGCATTGACCAACGTCCTACAAAGTGAACGATATGTAATAGCCGCATTTGCCATTTAATTGAATGTCGCCATTTAAAATGCACGCTTGCCAGTAAATACAACATAATCAGGATTTTGCTTACGGGCACAAAAATACTGGCGAAGAATACCACGAAAGCAACAAAATAGCTGCCCATACTTATAAATGACATTACACCCGACATCAAGGTATCTTGTGACAAACTTCCTGTCAAATAAACGCCAGATATTGGGAGCAAGTTTGCAGGGAAAAGCATGATAATCCCCGCCACTAATGTTGCCCAAACACGTTGTAATTTTACACTCTCTGGTATTTCAATAAGCGATGCACAACGTGGGCAAATGGCTCGATGACGGTGATCGTATTGTTGATCTTCTTTTAAAAAAGTGTAATCGCAAGCGGTACAAAGCTCTAACGGTTTATCACTTTTGGTAACCGGTTTCTGATCGGGATAAAAATCATGCCATAAGTCATCTAAATTAATTTTAATGAACAATAAAGTGGTTAAAAGTGCAGTAAAAACAAAAGCAATTAAATATATATCCACTTCTAATGTGGCATATTCGCGCACTTTAAACATGGTGACACCCAGTGCAACTAAATAGACGTCAAACATGACCCAAGGCTTAATATATCCCACAAATAATAAGACATTACGAGGCTTAATTTTGAGTAATTTAGAAAGCTGCAACATAATGACTAAAATCGCAAAAGATACAGGCATTAAAACAGCACAGATAAAAATCATAAATGCAGTATAGGAATATCCCTCCACTGCCATTTTCCAAATTCCTTTCCAAACAGAAGCATCAATTTTAGTACCTAGTAAATCTAAGCTTAATAAAGGATAGCCTAAAGCAAATGGCATTAAAATTAAGATAGAAAGGGCGATTAATGAACAACGTTTAAGTGACCAACGACTTCCTGATTGCAATTTATGATGGCAACGCGGACATTGCGCGTGTTCCCCTTCTTGCGGACGACGAACAGACACTGTTGCATCGCATCCTATGCAACGCACTAGTCTATAAGTGGCATGAGTAAAATCAGGTGTTTTTGTCATTATGTTTTCAGAAATTATAAAAGTGGACTATTTTAGCCTGAATTAAGGGAATTTGTGAAGTTATTCATTAGAATTAGAAACGGAATTATTCTGTCCAACCATTGTCAATCCTTATAAAAGTGCGGTAAACTGTGCAAGTTTTTATTTTTATCCTAGGAAAACGCAGAAATGACAGATTCTCAAGTTGAAGCCCAAGCTGAAAATAATGCTGAAGGCGTTCAAAAATTAACTGATACAAAAGCGATTATTGCATATCTTGTGGAAAAATTCCCGCTTTGCTTTATTGCAGAAGGTGAAGCAAAGCCATTAAAAATTGGTCTTTTCCAAGATCTTGCTGAAGCATTAAAAGATGATGAACGTGTCAGCAAAACGCAATTACGTCAGGCTTTACGTCAATACACTTCTAATTGGCGCTATTTACACGGCTGCCGTGAAGGAGCTGAGCGTGTAGATTTATACGGCAACCCTGCTGGTGTATTAGACGCAGAACACGTTTCTCATGCTGCGCAACAATTAGCAGAAGCAAAAGCTAAATTTGCAGAAAAACGCAAAGCAGAATTAGCCGCGAAAAAAGCACAACAAAAACGACCTGCTCGTAAACCAAATTCAAATCAAGCAACTCGCAAACCAAAAGCACCACAAGTAAAACTAAGTGCGGTTGATTTCACAACACTTTCTGCGGGTAGCAAAGTGAAAGTGAAAGTGGCTGAACAAGCGAAAAATGCGACCGTATTAAATGTGGAAAAAGATGGCGCACGCGTAGAACTTGAAAATGGTTTAGTGATGACAGTCACCGCAGATCGTTTATTTGCCTAATAATTTATTTCTTATCGGGAAAGGTTAAATGAAATTACATACAACCAAAAGTCTTATTGCGACAGCAATTTTAGGTGCGTTATTTCTTCATTCGTCTGACACATTTGCTGTACAGCCGAAATTAAAGCAAAGTGATATTACGATTCCTTCGGCAACTGACGCAAACCAGTTAGCAACAAAGCGTGCAACGACACGTTTAACACAATCACATTATCGTAAATTCCAGCTTGATGACGCCTTTTCCGAAAAGATTTTTGATCGTTATATTAAAAGCTTAGATTACAGCCATAACACCTTTTTAAAATCAGATATTGATGATTTACGTGCTAAATATGGTTCTAAATTAGATGATCAACTTAATGAGGGCGATCTTTCAGCTGCATTTGCGATTTACGATCTGATGATGAAACGTCGCTATGAGCGTTATGCTTATGCTTTATCTCTATTAGATAAAGAACCTGATTTAAAAGGTAATGATCAAATTGAGATCGACCGTGAAAAATCTGCTTTCCCAGCAACAGAAGAAGAAGCCAATAAGCTTTGGGAACAACGCGTCAAAAATGATGTAATCAGCCTGAAATTAAAAGATAAAAAATGGCCTGAAATTAAAGAAAAACTCACTAAACGTTACAATTTAGCGATTCGTCGATTAACTCAAACCAAAGCGGATGACATTGTTCAGATTTATATTAATGCTTTTGCTCGAGAAATCGATCCGCATACAAGCTATCTTGCGCCGCGTACTGCAAAAAGCTTCAATGAAAGTATGAATCTTTCCTTAGAAGGAATTGGTGCAACATTACAATCTGAAGATGACGAAACCAGCATCAAGTCTTTAGTGCCAGGTGCACCGGCTGATCGCAGTAAAAAATTACAAGCGGGCGATAAAATCATTGGTGTTGGCCAAGAAAAAGGAGAAATCGAAGATATTATCGGTTGGCGTTTAGAAGATATCGTTGACAAAATCAAAGGTAAAAAAGGGACAAAAGTTCGTCTTGAAATTGAACCTGCAAAAGGTGGAAAAAGCCGTATTGTGACCCTAGTTCGCGATAAAGTACGTATTGAAGACCAAGCAGCCAAACTCACTGTTTCTAAAGTAGAGGGTGAAACAGTTGGTGTCATTAAAATCCCAAGTTTCTATATTGGTTTAACTGATGATGTGAAAAAATTATTAGTGGATGCTGAGAAGAAAAAAATTGGCGCCTTAATTGTAGATCTTCGTGAAAATGGCGGCGGTGCGTTAACGGAAGCCGTTGCATTGAGTGGTTTATTCATCACTGATGGTCCAGTAGTACAAGTTCGTGATGCTTATCAACGTATTCGTGTACACGAAGATGACGACAATGCTCAGCAATATAAAGGGCCATTGCTGGTAATAATTAATCGTTTCAGTGCGTCTGCTTCTGAAATTTTTGCTGCTGCAATGCAAGATTACAATCGTGGTATCATTATTGGGCAAAATACCTTTGGTAAAGGTACAGTACAACAAAGTCGTTCATTAAACTTTGTTTATGATTTAGACCAAACACCACTTGGTGTGCTGCAATATACTATCCAAAAATTCTATCGAATTAATGGTGGTTCAACCCAATTAAAAGGTGTGTCAGCAGATATTAATTTCCCTGAAATTATTGATGCAAAAGAAATTGGGGAAGAAAAAGAAGATAACGCATTACCTTGGGATAAAATTCCGCCGGCGACTTATTCAGAAACCAACAAAGCGCGTAAAGATATTGAAGCATTAAATGAAAAACATCTTGAGCGTATTGCAAAAGATCCTGAGTTTATTGCTTTAAATGAAGATCTTAAAATTCGTGATGAACGTCGTGAGCGCAAATTCTTATCATTAAATTTCCAAGAACGCAAAGCGGAAAATGATAAGGATGATGCGAGACGTTTAAAAGATCTCAATGATCGTTTTAAACGTGAAGGTAAAAAAGCATTAAAAGACATTGATGATTTGCCAAAAGACTATGAAGCACCAGATTTCTTCTTAAAAGAAGCGGAAAAAATGGCTGCTGATTTAGTTAAACTTAATGCTAATCAACAAAAAGTGGATGCTGAAATAAAACAAGAAGCGGCAAAAGCAACAAAATAACGATTATTTTGACCGCACTTTAGCAGATAAAGAAACTGAAGTGCGGTTATTTTTTATGAATATTTTTAAAGGTACAGCAATGTTAAAAGGAACAATGAAATTAAGTGCATTAGTCTTATCATTATCAATGATGACATCAGGTTGTGCGTTAGCTGAATGGGCAAAAACAGTTGGACAACCTCAACAAGCCGAAAATAAAGGCGTTGATATGTCTAAATTAAGCCCTGAAGAGCGAGCAAAACTTGAAGCAGAAATCAAAGAAGATCAAGCTCGTCTCGCAGCTGAAAAGCAAGCAATGCTAGAAATGTCATTAACGCATGAAATTGGTGAACAAAATCTACAGTTCAAACCAATTTTAGCCAAATTATATGCTGATAATAAATATGACTTAATGTGGAAAGACAAGGCGGCAGAGAAACAATTCCTACGTGAATATGCGGCTATGGTTGCATCAGGCATTTCTAAACGTTCTGCTCAATCATTAGTTAATTTACATAACGCTGAAAAAACGGGCGGGCTCACCTATGATGTATTGTTAAGTGATGCTTTCCTTGATTACTTGTATTACAGCAAAAATGTAAATCAACAAGCACAACGTTGGTTATACGCAACGAATGCTTATAAACCAGAATTACCAAATCAAGAAATTATTGACCAATGGCAAAGTGCGGTTAAAAACAATGATGTTTCGGGCTTTGTAAATGGATTATCTAACCATAATCGTTTATACCGTGAAACGTTACAATCGCTACCGTCAATGATTTCAGCTTCAGGTATTTCTGAAATGGGTAAAAAACTTGCCCTTAATGCACAACGTTTACGTGTTATTCCTGATTTTGAAAATGGAATCTTTGTTAATATTCCCAGCTATCAATTGAAATATTATCGTGATGGCAAAGCAATTTTAGAATCGCGCGTTATAGTGGGGAAAAATGAACGTCGTACACCGGTAATGTATAGCCGTTTGAGCAATGTGGTTGTTAATCCACCTTGGAATGCCCCAACACGTTTAATCAATGAAGATATTTTACCGAAATTAAAACGTGACCCAGGCTACGCAGCAGCACACAACTACTCTATTTTGGATAGCAAAGGTAACACTATCGATCCTTACTCTATTAATTGGAGTAGTATTGGTGATAGATTCCCGTACCGTATCCGCCAAGCAGCTGGTGATAGTGCA